>Ga0181538_10000388_pt1 | contig 51567 bp, 41 predicted proteins | sample PEATcosm2014_Bin_40_FD_119773 | JGI IMG/M metagenome (GOLD analysis project Ga0181538, IMG submission 119773) | Peatland microbial communities from MTU Mesocosm Facility, Houghton, MI, USA - PEATcosm2014_Bin23_30_metaG | ecosystem: Environmental > Terrestrial > Soil > Wetlands > Peat | place...
TAAGTGGACGGGATGTGCGTCATCGGTCTGGTTGTCGAAGACCAGCCGGTAGCGGCGGCCTTTGTGCAGGACGCGCGGCGCATCCTTCGCGTCGTAGCTCTTGCCGTTGATGGTCCAGCGATTGAAGCCGCCAGTGCCACCATTGACCTTGCCGAGCGCGAACGGAATCACCTCGTCGGGATTTGGAACCGTGCGGCTCTCGCCGAAGATCGTGTAATCCCAAGGCGTCTTCGGAGGCGCGATCCAGCGAGGCGTGCCGGTCTTGTTGGCGTATTCGACCACGATGCCCAAGCCGTTGGTGCGGTCGTCGTTCTTCGGCGTCCCGAGAATCCACACGCCCGGATTTTTCATTTCGACGACGGCGTCGACGCGCTCGGCCGTGCCTAATTCCAGCACATCCACCAACTGCGGATGCGGCACCGCATTCCCGTCGAGCGCCACTACCTGAAACCGGTGGCCGGCGAGCGCTAGCTGAATATTCTCCGTGGCGCTGCCATTCAGGATATGGAACAGGACGCGCTGCCCCTCTTTGACGCGCACCGGCTCGCCATGGCCCAGACACTTTCCGTTAATGGTGAAGCGCTGATATCCGATCTCCCAGCCGTTGGGCGTTTCGTCCTTCTTTTTCGGAGGGGGCGGACCCGTCTCCTCCTCTTCCTCCTCCGCGGTCGTGAAGAATGGCTCCCACTCGTGGCTGGCCAGGAAGATCTCCTGATCGTACCGGCCGGGATTACTTTTCGGTTCGATGTAGACGAAAGCGAACTGGCCTGTATACGTGCCGCGCGCCAGGTCGGACATGGGCATCACGTGCGTGTGCACGAACCGCGCGCCGGCAGGCGAGGGAGTCAGGCGGTAGCGCAGGTGTCCGTGGGCCGCGACCGCCAGGCTCTTTTCTTCCTCCGCGCCATCGACCTCCGCGGGGATGATCTGCCCGTGCCAATGCACGAGCTCGGGCGCATCGGTGTCATTGAACAGATCCACGGTGACCGGGACGCCTTCACGCAGGCGGATCAGCGGTCCTGGCACGGAGCCGTTGTAGCCCGTGGTGCTGATGGTGTGATCCTTGGCGATATCGACCAGCACGCCGCCAATGTGCAACGTGACATCGGCTGGGCCGACAGGCGTTTCGGCGGGCGCTTCGGGCGGGCCGGGGCGGTTACAGTTGGTCAGCAGGAGACCGGTCCCCAAGGTGGCCTGAGAAAGAAAACTGCGGCGTGTCGTTGACATTTACGCGGGTCCTCCTTATACTAACGGTTTTCGTAATCGGATGTCGAAAACGACAATCGAGTATATCACGGCTGGTCAAGATCGGGACCTCTATTCCGGGCTGATACGGTTGCATGTATTACACCACGCGGCCGAGGAGCCGATCTTCGGCCTGGGCATGGTGGAGGAACTGGCCCGCCACGGTTATCGCATAAGCCCCGGAACGCTCTACCCTTTGCTGCACGGTCTGGAGAAGAAGGGTTATTTGCGCGCACGGGAGACGCGCAATGGCAAATCGCTGCGCAAGGTGTATCGCGCCACGCCTCTGGGCAGGAAGGCGCTGCTGGCGGCCAAGAGCAAGGTGCGCGAGTTGTTTGGAGAACTGATCGAAGGCAAACGATGAGACACGGCGCGGCACGAATGTGGGTGGCGATTTGGGCGGGGGCCGTCCCCTTGCCGGCGCAGTTGACCTTGACTCAAGCCGTCGAAAGCGCGTTGCACAACTATCCCGCGGTGCGTGTTTCACAGGAACAGATCAACGCCGCCGCGGCCGGTATAAGACTGGCGCGCACGGCGTACTTGCCGCGCGTGGATGCCGTGGCGCAAGTGAATCGCGCGACCAGAAACAACGTCTTTGGGCTGCTGCTGCCTACGCAGGGGGTCATTCCCTCCATGTCCGGCCCGGTGATCGGCTCGAACAACTTCGGGACAGCCTGGGGCAGCGCCATAGGAACGCTGGTTAGCTGGGAGCCCTTCGACTTTGGCCTGCGGCGGGCGAACGTAGACTCTGCTGCGGCGGCGCGCGCGCAGAGCGAGGCGGCGCTGGTACGCACACAATTCGAAGTTGCGGCTGCCACGGCGGACGCCTATCTCACATTGGCCGCGGCGCAGGAAACGGTGCGCGCAGCGCAGGCCGGAGTGGAGCGGAGCGAAACGGTCGCCCGGACCATAAGCGCGCTGGTTAAGGCGGAACTGCGCCCCGGCGCGGATGGCTCCCGCGCCGAAGCGGAACTGGCTGCGGCGCGTACCCAACTGATTCAGGCCGAGCAGGCCGCCGAGGTCGCGCGCGCGACAGTCTCGCAGTTCGTGGGGATGGAGCCTTCCAAAATCACCCTCGCCGCCCCGCGGCTGGCCGAATTGCCGACGGATCAGAATGCGGCGCCGCTCGATATCGCGGTGCATCCTGCCGCGCGCGAGCAGAACGCCGTCGTGGCGCAGGCGCAAGCGCAGCTCAAGGCTCTGGAGCGGTCCTACTTCCCGCGGTTCTATCTGCAAGGCGCGGCATATGCGCGCGGCACGGGCGCGGAAACCGACGGGCGATTGCTGGGCGGATTGAACGGCCTGGCCCCCAGCGTACAGGATTATGCGCTCGGTGTCACAGTGAGCTTTCCCGTGACGGATTTGCCCGCCGTCGAAGCGCGGGAGGCTGCCCAATCGGCCACGGTCCGCGCGCAGGCTGCCCGTGCGCAGCAAATCGCGACCGACTTGCGTGCACAGTGGCATGCTGCGGTCGCAACGCTGCAGGGGGCGCGGCGCATTGCGGCCAATACTCCCGTGCAGGTGTCCGCGGCGCATGCGGCAGCCGAGCAGGCTACTGCCCGCTATCGATCGGGGCTCGGCAATATCGATGAAGTGGCGGAAGCCCAGCGGCTGCTCACGCAAGCCGAGATTGACGATGCGCTGGCTCGCCTTGGTGTCTGGCGCGGGCTGCTGGTGGTGGCCACCGCGGCGGGAGATATACGGCCGTTTGTGGCCGAGGCGGGCCAGTGAGACTGGTCCTGGCCGCACTGCGACGGCCGCTTACCGTAGTGGTGGCGTTGATCGCCATCGCGCTTTGCGCCGTGCTCGCTGTGCAGCGCATGCCCGTGGATATCTTTCCGCAAGTCGGCGATCCGGCCATTTACGTCGCGCAGCCCTATGGCGGCATGGACCCTGCTCAGATGGAAGGGTATCTGACTTACTACTACGAGTATCACTTCCTCTACATCACCGGCATCGACCACGTGGAAAGCAAGAGCATACAAGGCGCGGCCCTCATGAAGCTGGTGTTCCATACGGACACGAACATGAGCCAGGCCATGTCGGAAACCGTCGGTTACGTGAACCGCGCGCGCGCGTTCATGCCGCCGGGCACCGTGCCGCCGTTTATCACCCGCTTCGATGCAGGCAGCGTAGCCGTCGGCCTGTTGGTCTTCAGCAGCGCCACGCACTCGCAAGGGGAGATGCAGGATTTCGCGATCAACCGCGTGCGGCCTTTGTTTGCGACCTTGCCCGGCGTTTCCGCGCCGCCTCCGTTCGGCGGGAATCAGCGCACCATCGTGGTGATGCTCGACCCGGCGAAGCTCCAGCAGTATCGGATCTCACCCGAGGAGGCCATCGCCGCTGTAAGCCGATCCAGCGTGGTGATGCCGTCCGGCAATATGTTTACCGGCAAGATCGAGCGCATTGCCCGAACAAACTCGGCGCTGGGCGCGAACCTCGCGGATCTGCTGGCCACGCCGATCCGCCCGGTCGCCGGAGCCAGCGTCTATCTGCGCGATATCGGAACCATCGACAACGGCACCGACCTGGTCACCGCCTACGCGCACGTAAATGGGAAGCGCACCGTCTACATTCCGGTTACCAAGCGCTCCGACGCGTCCACGCTGGCGGTGATCAGCGCGGTGAAAGCCGCCATCCCAGATTTCAAAAAGGCCGTCCCGGAAGACGTCGACGTCAGTCTGCAATTCGATCAATCGCCCTACGTCACGAATTCTTTGCGCGGCCTGGTGATCGAAGGATTGTTAGGGGCGGCTCTCACCGGCCTGATGGTACTGATCTTCCTGCGCGACTGGCGCAGTGCGCTGATCGTCATCCTGAACATACCGTTTGCTCTGCTGGCGGCCGTGATTCTGTTATGGGCTGCCGGCCAGACCATCAACATCATGACGCTGGGCGGCCTCGCGCTGGCGGTCGGCGTGCTAGTAGATGAGGCCACCGTCGAGATCGAGAACATTCACAGCCAGATGCTTCCCGGCGTTTCGCGGGCGCGCGCCGTGGTGGAGGCTTGCAGCCGGACAGCCATGGCGCGCCTGCTCTCGATGTTCTGCATTCTGGCCGTTTTCGTTCCGTCGTTTTTCATGATTGGCGTGGGCCGGCAGCTTTTCGTGCCCCTGTCGCTGGCGGTGGCCTTTTCGATGATCGCGTCATATCTGCTATCGAGCAGCCTGGTCCCGGTGTTGTCGACGTGGTTGATGCGCGAAGCGCACCGCGGCGAGGAACGCGAAGGCCTTTTCGGCCGTCTTCGCTCGTTTTACGATCGCTATTTGAATGGCGTATTGCGGCTGCGTTGGCCGCTGGCGATCGTCTATCTGGTTTCGGCCATGGGGCTCCTGTATCTAGTCCTGCCGCGCATGGGGACTGAGTTGTTCCCCGACGCCAACGCGCCGCTGCTGCGCATCCGGCTGCGCGCTCCGGCCGGCACACGCATTGAAGAAACCGAGCGCATGGTCTTGCGCGCGCTCGACGTGATCCAACGTGAGGCAGGTCCGGGCAATGTTCAAATCACCAGCGACTTCGTGGGGGTGGTGCCCTCCAGCTACCCTGTGGACCTGATTCACTTGTTCACCAGCGGACCGCAGGAGGCCATCATCCAGGTTGCGTTGAAGCCCGATGCTCCGCGCGGCGAAGCGCTACGCGAACGGTTGAGAGAGAGCCTGAGGCGCGAGTTGCCGGGCACGCAAGTTTCCTTCGAGGCAGCCGATATCGTGACGCAGGTGATGAGCTTCGGTTCGCCGACTCCCGTCGAGATCGCCGTGCAGGGAGTCAATCTCCAGAACGACTACGCCTACGCGCAGAAGATCCAGGCGCAGTTGACGAAGCTGAGCTTCCTGCGCGACCTGCAATTCGCACAAGAGAACAATTATCCGACGCTCGATATCAACATCGACCGCGAGCGCACCGGCCAGTTCGGCCTGACCATGGCGGATGTGGTGCACTCGGTGGTTCCGGCGACGTCTTCCTCGCGGTTTACCGATCCGAACTATTGGCGCGATCCGAATTCCGGCAACGCCTTCCAGATTCAAGTGGAGCTTCCGCAAAACCAAATGCAGAGCGTCGAACAGGTGGCCGGCATCCCCGTGATGCCCGCGGGCAGCCCGAAGCCGCTGCTCGATGACATCGCCAGCCTGAAGCCCGGCGTCATGCCGGGCGAGATCGACCGGTATAACGGCCAGCGCGTGGTGAGCCTTACCGCGAACATTCACGGCATCACGTTGGGTGATGCGGCCGGCAACCTCAACCAGGCGCTAGCGGCGGCGGGCGCGCCGCCAAGGGGCGTCGCCGTCAAGTTTCGCGGCGAGATCCCGCCGCTTGAGCTGACCATATCCGGTTTGCGCATCGGGCTGCTGCTGGCTGTTGTCGTAATTTTTCTCCTGCTCTCCGCGAACTTCCAATCTGTGCGGCTGGCGCTGGCCATCGTGCTGACCGTCCCGGCGGTGCTCTGTGGCGTCGTGCTGATGCTGCTGGCTACCGGGACCACGCTGAACATACAGTCGTTCATGGGCGCGATCATGGCGATCGGAATTGCAGTCGCCAATTCTATCCTGCTGGTCACATTCGCAGAGCATGCGCGCCATGCCGGGCAGCCCGTCCTGGATGCCACCCGGCAGGGAGCCAGCAGCCGCCTGCGCGCGATCCTGATGACCGCCGCAGCCATGATCTTCGGCATGACGCCCATGGCCATCGGCTTCGGCGAAGGAGGCGCGCAGGCGGCGCCGCTTGGCCGCGCGGTCATCGGCGGCCTGATCGTCGCCACATTTGCGACGCTGACGATTCTGCCTTCCATCTACGCCATCCTGCAACGGGGAGCGGCCATCACTTCTCCATCGCTCAACCCGATGGATCCGGAGAGCCGATATTATGAGCCGAGTTAAACGTGGCGCACGCTTTAGCGTGCTGGAGCGAGTTTCGGCTCGCTCTGCCCACCTGTGGGGCGGGTCCCCTGACCCGCGCCGAGCCCTCTGGCTCGGCTGTCGGACCGGAGGGCCGACGCGGGCGAGGGCGCCCGCCCCACCAATAGTTGTGCAATCGATTGGTGATCAGGGGTGGGGCAGGCGCTTTCGCCTGCCTCCCGGCGTGCTGGCGATCACGTTCTTGACGATGGGCTGGGCCCAAACCGGCGAGCTTACGCCGGTTGTTTCGAAGCCCGTATCCCGCACCGTCGAACTGCCTGCTGAGATTGCGCCCTATTTAAGCGTCTCGCTACACGCCAAAGTTCCCGGTTACGTGGAACGCGTGCTGGTGGATCGCGGCAGCGTCGTCAAGCTGGGAGAATTGCTCGCCGAACTGAGCGCGCCCGAAATGCAGGCTCGCATCGCTGAGGCCGAATCGAAAGTGCAGGCAGCCGAGTCCGACCACCTGCAGGCGGAGGCGCAACTCGCCGGCGCCGAGAGCACATACGAACGCCTGCAGAAGGCCGCGGAAACGCCGGGAGCTGTGGCGGGCAACGAGGTGATCCAGGCGCAGAAGCAAGTAGAGGCCGCGCAAGCCCTGGTGCGCTCGCGGCAGCAGGCCGGACGTGCCGCGGAAGCCGCCGTACGGGCTGAGAAGGATTTGCAAGCCTATCTGAAGATCACCGCGCCCTTCGACGGCGTGGTCACCGAAAGGTCGGTGCATCCGGGCGCGCTGGTGGGGCCGGGCGCCGATCCGGTGCTGCTTGTAATCCAGCAGATTTCGCATCTACGGCTGGTCGTGGCAGTGCCGGAGGAAGACGTGGGTGCGATGGCGCCGGGAGCGAGCATACCGTTCCACGTGCCGGCATATCCCGAGCGCACCTATACCGGAACGGTGGCGCGCATCGCCCATGCGCTTGATCGCCAGACCCGTACGATGCCCGTCGAACTCGATGTTTTCAATCGCGACGGAACGCTGGCGCCGGGAATGTATCCGAGCGTGAAGTGGCCGGTGCGGCGCGAACATCCAGCACTCTTCGTGCCCAAGACCAGCGTGGTCACTACGACAGAGCGCACGTTCGTTATTCGCAGCCAGAACGGGCACGCCGAGTGGTTGGACGTGAAGAAAGGTGCGGCCGAGGGTGACTTGGTCGAAGTGAGCGGAAACCTGCATGCCGGCGACATGGTGGTTCGGCGCGGAACCGACGAGATCAAAGAGGGATCGCCCGTAGGCGGCAAGAAATGATCGGCCCTCCGCCTGAGTCCCTCGCGTGGCGCGCGGCATCACAGTAGGGGAGAGAATCATGAGCATTGGCATTATCGGCTCCGGCAACGTCGGAGGTACGCTGGGCACGCGTTGGGCGCAGGCCGGCCACCAAGTCATATTCGGATCGCGAAACCCCGGCTCGGAGGAGATTCAGCAACTGATCGCCGGATCCGGCGGGTCCCAGGGGCGCCCCGCGCGTGCGGCATCGCTCGCGGACGCGGTGCGGTCCTCTGAAGTGCTGCTGCTGGCCACACCCTGGCCGGCGACCAAGGATGTGCTTCAGGGGTTGGGGGATCTGGCGGGCAAGGTACTCATTGACGCCACTAATCCGCTGCTGCCCGATCTGTCGGGCCTCGCGTTGGGCACTACAACATCCGCCGCCGAACAAGTCGCAGGCTGGGCGCCTGGCGCGAAGGTGGTGAAAGCTTTCAACACGGTAGGTTTCAATATCATGGCTGACACGGCCTTCGGCGTCGACCGTCCCGTGATGTTCTACTGCGGTGACGATGCGGCCTCCAAGCAGACGGTCAAACCGCTCGTGGAACAACTGGAGTTTCAGGCCGTGGATGCCGGCCCGCTGGCCCAGGCGCGTCTTCTGGAACCATTTGCGCTGCTTTGGATCTCGCTGGCCCTGGTACATGGGCAAGGCCGCGAGATGGCGTTCAAGCTGCTCCGCCGTTAGGTGGCCGCCGCCCCTGTCGCGGCAAAGTAGAAATGTCCTATTTTGGAGCAGGGAGGTGTTTTCGCCTCAGACGCACGGGGAGCCTGCCATTCCCTTCCAGACTCATTGTCTTGCATCGCGGCCAGCCGTCAAGGCTTCCGTTCGGCGCGAAAGCAGGCGGCCTTGACGGCGGCAGGCCGCGATGCGGGAAGAATTCCAGGGAGGAGGGAATCGCAGGACGTGTACTGGCGGGCGTGCCGCCAAAATAGGAACTTTCCACTTTGCTGCGACAGTTAAGCGGCCGCCTCTTGCATTCAACCCTGCATTAAGAGAGAATATCCTCTTAATATATCGTTTGCCTGAAAGGAGCAGAGCATGCCGCTTACCCAACTGCCGCCTCGCCTCAAGGCGCTCGACGCCGCCTTCCTGAATTTCGAAACCAAGGAGATGCCCCTGCACATCGGCGGTGTCTGCGTTTTCGAAGGCACGATCCCCTTTGAACGATTTGTCGCCACCATCGAGTCCAAGCTGGATTTGATCCCCCGCTATCGGGAGAAGGTGATGAGGCCCTTCTTGAACATCGGCCATCCGCAGTGGCAATACGACCCGGACTTCGACATACGAAGGCACATCTTCCATGTGAAGCTGGATCCGCCTGGCAGCGAGGAACAGTTGCGCGAGCTGACCGGCCGCATCTTTACGCCGCTGCTGGATCGGAACAAGCCGCTCTGGGAGACGTATGTGGTCGACGGGCTGGCGGGGGACCGCTCGGCGATGATCTGCAAGGTACACCATTGCATCGTGGATGGCGTGGCCGGCATCGGGCTACTGAACGTGATCATGGACCCATCTCCGGAGGAGCGTCCGCTGCCGAGGCGAAAGCCCTACCGGCCGCCCAAGCTGCCCGACGAAACCACGCTCTTCCTGGAGGCCTTCGCCGACAGCTTGGCGCAAATCCCGCAACGCTTCACGGATGTCAAGGATGCGCTGGCCGGTTACGGCTCTCTGCTATTGAACGACCCTCTGGCCGCGCTGGGCTTCAGCCGGGTAATGGACATGATGCCCGAGCTGGTTTCGCCGCTGGAGCACCTGCCCTTCAACCGGCCCTGTTCCGGCGAGCGGCGGGTGTTCTGGACGGAATTCCCCTTCGCCGAGGCGCACGCGATTAAGACGGCTTATGGCTGCACCATCAATGATGTGGTGCTGACGGTGGTGTCCGGCGCGGTGGCCAAATATACGGAGATGCATGGGCAAACGGTAAAGAACCGTTTCTTCCGGCCCATGGTGCCGGTGAACGTGCGTCCCGCGGAAGATGCGGCTGGCGCGTTTGGTAATCTGATTTCGTTGTTGCCGGTGACTCTGCCGCTGGGCATACGCAATCCGATCGCGCGCATGCAGCACATCCATAAGGAAACCGAAGCCATGAAGGGCGCCCGCATGGCGCAACTGGTGCGGACGGGCCTCGGCTGGCTGGGACTGCTGCCGCCGCCGGTGCAGGCGATGCTGGCGGGCAACCTGGGCTGGCTCAACACTCCCATTCCGATCTTCCACATGGTCTGCACGAATGTGCCGGGGCCGCCGCAGCCGCTGTACGCCTGCGGCCAACGCATGGTGGCCTGTTATCCGCACGTGCCCACCGGCATGGATGTGGGCATCAGTGTGGCAATTGAAAGCTACGCTGGCAAGCTTTATTTCGCGCTGACTACGGACGCCAAAGCCGCTCCGGACGGCGGCCGCATGATCGACTTCCTGGAAAGTTCCTTTAGGGAATTGCGCAAGGCGGCCGGAGTGCCTGAGAGCCAGCCGCGCGTGGCCGGCAAACGCGTGCCCCGTAAGGCAAAGCCCAAGGCCAAGGCAGCGGCGATCGAACCGGTAGCGCCCGCGCACGCCGCGCTCCGCAAGGCCAAACCCAAGGCCAAACCCAAGGCCAAAGCGCGCAAGCCTGCCAAGGCGCCGGTAGCGGCGGAGTCCGTTGCCGCCAAATCGGCGGCGGTGGAACCCGTAGCGGCTGCGCGCGCGTCCACCCCTGCCAAACCCGAAGTGCTCGTACCCGCGCCGTTGGCCGAAGAGCACATCGTGGAGCGCGCCGAAGAGGAAGCCCTGGAAGACGCCACGCTGATGCAGGAGGAAGAGGAACTCGAACCGGTGTACTGAGTTCTTCCCACTTACAGAAGTCGCTAACGAAGCGGGTATGGCCTCAGCCTGCACGGAGCATTAAATCCGCCGGTGGCGCGTTACACAGCCGGTTGGATAACTTCCGGATGCGCCGAAGTAACTGCCGCCAATGGCATTGCCAGCCGATTGCTTGTTGAAAGCCGTTACGGTGTGAATGCCTTGCCATCGGCGCCGGACCTTTTCGTGATCGGAGTTAGCGTCTTGCCGGCCGGCTGAGACGAAGGCTTGGACGGTGGCATGATACCTCTCGCGTTTCGTCGAGTGCTCCCCGGTAAGGTCGTTGGCAAGGCATGTTCGAGTAACGCCACGAGCCTGGAGTTGGCGACCGGCGAATTCCTCGGGGTTCCCAGGGCATCTCGATGGTTCGAAGTGGCTGATCACATGCAATGCGCGTAGAATGAGTAGGATAAGCCAGCCGCCTGCATGTCGGCCCTTCGCAACCACAACGCATGGAAGACCCACTCCAACCAGGACTGCTGCTCGTAGACCGTTTCCGGGTGGTCCGGCGCATCGCGCACGGGGGCATGGGCGTGGTCTACGAGGCTTACGACGAGAAACTCGGCCGGCGCATCGCGCTCAAGTGCGCGCGAGTGGGGCACGACCGGCACCTTCGGCCCGAGGTGCGCCTCGCCACTGAAGTCAGTCATCCGAACATTTGCAAGATCTACGAGATCCACGCCTCGGAAAGCCCCCAAGGACCGCTTGAGTTCTTCACTATGGAACTCCTCGAGGGGCCGACGCTGTCGAACCGGCTGAAAGAAGATCCCCCTCTGTCGCCGCACGAAGCCGAGACCATCGCCCGTGGTCTGTGCGCCGGTCTGGCGGAAGCGCACCGGCTTCAGGTTATTCATGGCGATCTGAAAAGCGCCAACGTCATCCTGGCTAGGAATCCGGACGGCACATTAAGGCCGGTCATCACCGACTTCGGCTTGGCCCGCGCCGGCTCCGTTTCCGGCGTCAGCGGTGGAACACCCGGATATATGGCGCCGGAGCTCCATCAAGGCGCGCCCGCCACGATTACCTCCGATATCTACGCCCTGGGCGTCATCCTGTACGAAATGGTCTCCGGCGCGCTCCCGCAAGAGCGCGCAGCCATGCTGGCCAGCACCGTTACGCAACATCCTTCCGATGCCGCGGTAAAGCCGGATCGTAAGCAGCGGCTTGCCGATCCCAGCCGGGCCAAACTTCCGCCGTTGGGATCGCGGTGGGACAAGATCCTCAAAACCTGCCTGCAAAATGACCCCGGGGACCGCTACCAGACCGCCGATCAGGTGCTCACAGCACTCGGGCCATCTGTTTTACGCCGCCGGGTTCTGCTTTCCGTCGGCGCGCTCGCCTTCGCGGGTGTTGCGGCCCTGGCCACCTACCGGACATCCACGGCGCCCGCGCAATCTGTGAAGCTGGATATCGCCGCCGTGGAGGCCACACCGGCTCTAGCGGCCTCAGCCACGGAGTTGCGGCGGAACGCTCTCCGCACAATCGAAGAGCTGAAGGACAGCGCGCAGACCGCGTTTTCGGTGCGGGCGAACTGGGGTCCCCGGGCCACCCACCGCTTTTCGGCCAGCCTTACTCCCAAAGGGGACAAACTGGCGCTTCACGCAGTCCTGCTGGACCTGCGCTCCGGCGCTCCACTGATCGATTGGTCAGCCGATTATGCACCCGCTCAATTGCGCTATGCCCCGGTGGCCCTGGCGGGGGTGGTCAGCCGGGGCCTGCACCTTCCGGCAATCGCCACATATGCCACCGTCAGCCCGGCAGCCGCAGCTTCTTACCAGCAGGGGATTGCTCTTTCTCATGACGATAGCAAGTTAGACGAGTCCCTGGCCGCACTGCGGGACGCCGCGGCGCGCGACCCCGATTCGGCGCTTCCGTTCGCCGCGATGGCGGAAGTCCAACGCCGCAGGTTCTTCCTGACCAAGCTCCGCTCTTGGGAGGCCCAAGCGCAATCGTCATTCGAGCAGGCCGATCTGCGTAATTCCGATTGCGCCGAGGTGCATCGCATAGCGGGGCTCCTGGAATATGATCGGAATCAACTGGAACAGGCGATCGCGAGCATGCGCCGCGCCATTGAATTCCAGCCGCCGCATCCCGACGCTTTCCGCCGCCTGGGCGCGTTCTATTTCGAGAGCGGTCAATTCCCCGACGCTCTGCAAGCCTACAGCCAGGCCCAGCGCCTGGCTCCGAAGGATCTCCGCGTCTACCAGGATCTGGCCAACCTTTACACTTCCCAATCGAATTTTGAGGAGGCTTCGAAAGCCCTCGAGAAAACCGTGGAACTGGCCCCCAATCTCCCGCGTTTCCGCAGAATGCTGGCGTCGAGCTATCAGGATCAGGGGCGGTTTACCGAAGCCGAGGCCCAGTTGCGCGCAGCCCTGCGCCAGGAAGACTCGGCGGATTCCCTGCAGCAACTGGGACATGTGCTTCTCTACCAGAAAAGGGAAAAGGAGGCTATCCCACTGCTATGCCGCTCGGTTGGCCTCGATAGTGCGGACAGGTTCGCGTGGATCTATCTGGGACTCGCCTACCAGCGCTCCCGGAACATAGCCGGCGCGCGAAAGGCTTTCGAACGCGGTCTCTCCGCGGCCGACCAGGAAGTCATCCGGTTGCCTCGCGTCGGCCACGCCCACGCCGTAGTTGCCTACCTGTGCGCCCAAACCGGCCAGGCCGGACGCGCCCGGGTCGAAGCCGCACAGGCGCTGCAACTCGCCCGGCGGCACAACGAAACAACCTGGTGGGCGGCGCTGACCTACGAACGCATCGGCGATCGCGATGCCGCCCTCCAGACTTTAGAGGGCGCGCCGCGCGCGCTCCTGGAAGATTTGCGCCGCTGGCCGGAAGCTACCCTGCTTACTAGCGACGAACGATTCTCAAAACTGTTCCTCTCCAATCCCGATCGGCGTTGACGCCGCCGGCGAAACCTCTTGACATCTGTACCACCGCATGTTTTGATGAATCAGCTTCACGTGTGAAAGAGCACGCTTGCGCAAAGGAGGACGAATCGATATGAGCGGCAATCCAACCATGGGTTCGGAAACCGGTGGTGGCGGTCCCCGAAAAACCAGCAAGAAATCATCAGTCAAGAAAGCTGTAAAGAAAAGCCCGGCCAAGAAAAAAAAGTAAAAGGCGGAACCGCCGGGCGCTAAAGCAAGAAGCAAGATGGACGGCGACCGCAGCACTGTCACAATCAGAATTGAAAAGCAGGTGAAGAATGAATGGTGCTGGGCGGCTGTGTCGGCCAGTGTCCATAAGTTCTTTCAGGATATTTCCCAGACGCAGTGTCAAATCGCCGCCACGGTGCTGAAACATCAGTGCTGCGACCAGCCTTCCCCCGGAGAATGCAACGTTCCGCAGCCCTTGCATCCGATCCTCGATAGCTTTGGCGTGCTGAGAGCGGGCGATCCCATTTCGCGGCAACTGACTTTCGATGAAGTTCGGGCAGAGATTGATGCCGGCCGTCCTTTCTGTGTACTGATCAAATGGCTGAACAACGGTCAAATCGGCCCGGACGGCCACTACATCGCCATCAACGGATACCGGGTGACTCCGGCAAACAAGCAGTTCGTCTCGATCAGCGACCCGCTCTTCTCCGATTCCGAGTACGATTTCACCGAATTCACGAGCACGAAGGGCGGATACCACGACGGTCAGGGTGTGTGGACGATGACTTATCGCCTGGTGAAGCCGGCTACCTCCTGATGCCACTCCTATTCGTTAAGCCGCCGGAGCAAGTCTGGAACACGCACGGGGCAGCCCTCACCGATTTGGTCGGCCCCCACAGTCCTGTGGTTCAGTTTTACCACCTCCCGGTGGGCACGCTCGGTTTGCAACAGGTAGCTGGCGGAGCCGCGCTGGCGGATGCGGTGCCCTCCGGTTGCCGCATCCTCTGCATCTTTAGCGACCCTTTACCTGGGATCAATAGCACCAGGACCTCTTGCGAAATGACGGATCCCACATTGTATCTGCAAGCCAAGTTTCGCAGCATTTCTTATGGCGATCTGGTGGAAACGACCTTCGAGCGAATCAACGAAGCACTTGACTTACCCGCCGTTCGGGCTGCGGATTTCGAACCCCACCTGCTGAGTATTCCGGGGATCCAGTTGCAAGCCCTCCACCTGGTATCCAAGGGGCAAGGCGGTGACCTGATTCTCCCGGTACTCTCGCAGGATTCGCGGTTGCCCATCGATGGCGTACTGGAAGGCAATCCTTTTCTGGCTGCGGCCATGGTCATCGCGCGCGAGCGAATGGCGCTGCCGCGGTCACAGCAAACTTCTTAAGCCCATCCGTCTCCGATTTACGAGGCCAGCCAGATCGCCAGCTAAACCGGCCACAACGAACCTCGTGTCCACACGCCCATCCATGACGCGGTCCCACATCACCCGCGCGCGGCTGCGACGGCGTATGCTTCCTGCTCAACGGCGGCACCGGCGCGGCCTCCCGTTCCGCTAAGGGTCCTTGAAGTGGATGGCTTATAGCGCCCGGTTGGGGCTAACCGGAAGCGATCCATGTGGCTGTGAAGCCGCTCCGGGCAAGTGCCGCTATCCGGACGTCAATGCCACGAGATCAACGGAATACGCGAGTGCAATGCTGAAAAGCGTCGACTAAGCCTGCGAGCGGGTGAAGTACATCTCCGCGGCGCAGTCTAGTTCGGGGCGGGTCACCTCCGGCGGGCGGTCTTCGTACTGACTCCGCCACAGCAGGATGTCGCAGAGATCCGCGGGATAGCAGGCCTTCAGCGTCCGGCTGTGCCGCAGGCACAATTCGATGAGATAACCCGCCGTCTCCGCGTCGCAGGCGAGTCCGCGATCGGTGAGCACCCCGGCAAGAATCTCGCGGAAGCACTCGTCGGTTACCGGCTCGATATAAATCTTGTTGTGGATGCGCCGCAAGAACGCCTCGTCGGCCAGTTCCGACGGATCCAGATTAGTGGCGAAGACCACCATCACCTCGAAGGGCACGCAGAGTTTTTGTCCGTGGTGCAGGCTGAGGTAATCGACTCGCCGGTCGAGCGGCACGATCCAGCGGTTGAGCAGGTCGCGCGGAGAGATGACCTGGCGCCCGAAGTCGTCGATCACCAGGATGCCGTTGTTGGCCTTCATCTGCAGGGGCGCGGCGTAGACACTGGAGGCGCTGTCCCCGCGAAGCTCGAGCATTTCGGAAACCAGCTCGCCGCCGGCGCATACACAAGGGCGGCGGCAGAGCACCCAACGCGCGTCCAGGCTGTCTGGCTGTTCTTCCATGGGCCGGTGCAGCATGGGATCGAATACGGTGATGATGTGGCCGGTCAGTTCCAGGGCGTAGGGGATCAGCACGGCATCCTGGTAGACGCGCGTCAAGCGCTCGGCGAGACAGGTCTTGCCATTCCCGGTAGGTCCGTAGAGGAACAACGCCTTCTGGGAAATCAGCGCCGGCCCGAGTTGGTCGAGGAGGGATGTGGGGAGAACCAAGTCACCGAGCGCCGCGCGCAAGCTTTCGCGGCCAACCCGCACGCGAGCCGCCTGGGCCCGCACGGCGTGAGTGTATTCCGCCAATGATACGGGCGCCGCGCCAGCGTAGGAACAGATCGCCGCACGCTCAGCAGCCAATCCCTTACCGGCGGCAGTGAGGCCCAACCGGTAATCGTTGCCCTGCATGCCCTTCACGTCCAGGTACTGCTGCTGACGCAACTGACGGAATACAGGCTCCAGCACCGCGTGGGGCAGCTTCAGGCGCTCGTTGAGCGAGGCCAGGCTGGACTGGCCCTCTTCGCGCACGGTGCGCAGGAACAGATCCTGGACCAGAGCCGGCGAGACGTCGAGATCCGCGAGCGTTTCCGGTTCGGGAGGCCAGAACGCGGGTGGTTTTGAAGCTGGCAGAATGTCTGGCGCGGTCATGGCGCTAGCCCGTTGCGGGAGGCTGGGCAGATTCCAGACAACGCTTCCGGCCGGGGCTCGCCAGCGCCAGGGCAGACGTGAATTCCACTCCGATAAGGTATTTCAATGCCTGCCTGGCACAGTGGCGCACCGAAGCGGCGCCCAAGCCACCGTATGTCGCGGAATGTAAAATAATGCCGGTTCGCGGTGGGATGGGTGCGTTCGTCTCCAGACGAGCGCCTTCCGCGGAAAGATCCAGGCATTTGGCCGACAAGCTCTTCACCTGGCCCCGCGAGTCCTTCCAGGACACCTGTACCTGACCTTCAAACGGCTGGCGGGTATGCCTTCGCATCGTCACGACACAATTCTGTGCGCGCGGCCGTATGGGAATCTCCGAAAATGTGGCTCAGAAATGAAACCGAATCCCAACGCTTCGCCGATCGGCTTGCCGATCGACGGGTCGAACGTATAGTTACGCGATGGGGAACAGGCGGGGCGAGCGGGTGGCCAGTTCCGTGCCGCCGTGCGGCATCCAACGCGGCTATGGAAACGCGGATAGATGCGCCCGGCTTAGCTTGAAGCTGTTCTTCAGTAGTGAAATCTCCAACGGAATTCGCCGTAGATTTGTCGCGGGTCGTTAAAGTGGAATCCGCCAAACGTCAGGCTGTTGTCGAGTAATACGCGGCGATTCGCGACATTCAGAGCCGTCAACGACACCTTGTATCTGCCGCCCTCGCCAAAACTTTTCCCCAGGGAAATGTCAACGGTAGTGTGCGGGGGCAGATAGTTCCCCGGATATTGCGCGTCCGGCAACCCGTTCGTAAATCCCGAGCCGTAGTACACATTCGTCGACGCGAACACCTGCCAGGGAAGACTTGCATTGGCTCCGAAGTTCAACGTGTTTCTCTGATCGTGGTCCACGGGGGAATACCCCGGCGGGATGGCCACGGGGCATGCCGCCGATACGGGAACGGGGCAGACCACGCCTCCGGTGATGGGCGCTGTGGCCTGCGCAATCTGATTCGAGTAGGCCAAGTGTACTTGAGCGCGGCGCCAGAGGCGCGGGGAGCGCAGCGTAGTTTCCCAACCCTGAATCAGGGCGGCGGTCCAGGTGATGGGCCAGAAGATGTTCGATTCGCCGATATTGTTGTGGTCCAGCCAATTCTGCGCGCGTGTTTGAAAGGTGTCTTCCTCGAGCACCCAACCGTGAAACGGAATCGAGACGCCGAATTGGTATTCTTCATCGCGCTCTCCCTTCAGCGGGGCGAAAGTCAGAGTCTGGCTGGTGGCTAAATTGAGCAATGGACCGGTGGCGGTCAAAAGTGGCGGTGGTTGATAAAAGTGGCCGTAAAAGCCATGAAAGACCCAGTTCAGGTGTGGGACCCTGATAGCAACACCAAACCGCGGGTCCGTCGCGTTTTGCACGACTCCCGCCTCAGTCCCGGCTCCGGGGGTGGTGAAGTGCGATTCGCGAAGGCCGGCGATGAGCGTCAACCAGGAGGTCGCCTTAAACCGGTCGCTGATGAACTCTTCGACCAGGCCGCCGGTAACTGCGGCGGAAGACGGGCCGAAGTTCTGGCAGTTCGTACCGCAATCCGTAAAAACGTTATTGAAAAAGTTGCTCTGGTGCTGGGCGAATCCATACACGCCCACTTCCACGCTGTTCTTCCCAACGGTTGCGTTCAAGGTCGATTGCAAGCCGGCGTAATTGGCGGTCTGGTCCACAGTCGAGATCACTGGCACATCGTTCAGCCCACCGTTGTAGCTGGCCTGGTTGTAATGATAGAACGGCGACACAGTCAGCAGCAGGTTTGGATTGAACGTATGGTCCCAGGATAAGGTGATGTAGCCATCGGGTTCCCGTTCACTATCGTGCAGGCCATAACTGGGATAAACCTGATTTCCGGATGAATTGGGATTCGGGTCGATGGGGATCTGGTAATAATCCTGGCGCAACGAGGCGACCAGCCGGAATTGATCGTGGGAACTGGGATTGAAAATGAGGGACACGAATCCTCCATAGCCGTTGTCCGCGTCGTGAACGACTTGCCCGATGGGGGCCTGCAGACCGTAGTCGCTGCGATTTCCGTTTACACTCACGTAATACGCGAAGCGCTCGGTGTGCCCGCTGAGATTGAGTTGATCGTTGGTTTGGTCCCAATTGCCGAAAGAGGTGACGAGTTCCGCCTCATTGTTGCGCTCGAAGCCGGATCGGGGCACGATGTTGAAGACTCCATACGTGCGGTCTCCGTATTCAGCATCGTAGCTGCCTCGTTGAACCTCGAGATAATCGATATCCTTGGGGTCGATCTGCGGTCCCAGATTGGTGGCGATATTGGTGTTCGGTATGGGTACGCCGTCAATGAGCCAATCGACTTGGTGGCCGCCGCGCATGTGCAGCATGTCGTGGGTTACGTATGCGCCGGGCGTGTAGTCGGTAATCATCGCCATGCTGTTGGCGCGGTCGGCGCCGGGAGTTTGGGCGATGTCTTCGCGATCGACCAGAGTGGTGGGAGTTACCGAATCCATATTGACTGTCTCTGCTTCGCCGGAGACCACCGTAGTTTGGGTCAAGGTCGCGATCGCCAGTTGAAAGTGAAGAATCGGCGATGAGTTGGAAGCGACTGTGACGGTTTGCTCCGCAGCCTCGAATTTAGACTGAGTGACAATGATTTTGTAGTCGCCGACCGGCACGCTGGTGAACGAAAACTCACCGTTATCGTCCGCTTGCATGGTTTGAGACCAATCCGAGGTAACCGCCTGCAGCTTTACCGACGCTCCTGCCAGAGGCCGATGCTGTGGGTCGTGCACGATTCCCCGTATCCGGCCAAAGATGGTTGCATGGAGCGGGGAACTAAATATTAGAAAGACAACCAGACACAAACACGATACGAGCTTTCGCATGAGCCTCCTTTGTAGGTTCTTCTTGTAGACGTAGGTGGACGCCCAGACCATCGTCCGCCCGGTGCGCGAGAGATGCGCAGCGCGTGCGGAAAAGGACGTCTAGACTGGCAGCCCGTGGCAAATTCGCCGAATTCAGGCAGGCGACACCGCCTGCCCCACTGGTGGGGCAGGCATTCAGCCTGCCGGACTCTGCCAGGGGCTGCTAGGAGAGGAAACTTGGAGGTCCGCGCTTTTGGCGGGCGCGGCCAAACGAGACGCGGTAACCGGCTTCGGCCTGCGCCTGCACTGCCGGATGCTGGAGCACCCAGGCGAATACCAGTTGCGAATCCACCGGCAGGGCTGTCCGGGAATCCGTCGGGAAAGCGCACGCGGTTGGAAAGCTAGGGCACCTGGGCCCCCATATCTTCACCACCGCCCCGGACGGAGCCTCTACCGGATCCGCCGCATTCATCATGGTGCAATGATGTTTGCCATCCCGGCGACAGCAAGCAGGCAAGCTCGAATCGGCGTCCACAAACAAGGCGGGACCGATCAGCGAGAAGCTGAAAAGCCCAACCAGCATTGTGGCCGCGAAACGCCGCATGGGTCCATACTACTTCGTTTCCGGCAAATCGCGCAAGCGGAGAGTTGTGCGCGCCAGTAAAATGGGCGATGTATGCCGCTCCTGATGCGAACTTCAGTCCTGATTCTCGCCGCGCTGGCGCCCGTGGCGTCCCAAGCTCCAGCGCGACAACCGCTATCGGTGCCGCTCCGGTGCCTGGGCAGCGACTGCCCGTTGCTCGGCGGACCGCCGCAGACCGCCGGTATGCGAAGTGGCTTTGTCCGGTTGCAGCCGGGTGAATCAGTGGGCTGGCACTCCACCGGCCACAATGAGGAGTCGCTCGTGATTCTGCACGGGCAAGGCGACGCCCTCATCGAGGGGCAGCTAAAACATAGCTTGGTGGCGCCGGCGTTCGCCTATATTCCTCCGGCGACGCGACACAATGTCACCAATACCGGTCACGAGATTCTCGAATACGTCTATGTGGCCGCTCCGGCAGCAAAGTGAGGCGAGCTCGCTTCGTGGTAGGCAGTGACGTTACTAAACGCTCGCTAAGATTGCGGCAAAATGATCGAGCCAGCGCCGTTGCTCCTGCGTTTCCGGCACGGTGGCGCCGCGCGCAGCGCTCATCCTTTTGCAGCCGTCTCTGGGTCGAATCCTTTCATAACGAGCAGACACGCAGCCAAGAGTCCGGTACGGCCGATGCCTTGTCTGCAATGGAGGACAAAATCCTTCTCGGACGAGAGATCGCCTTCGAGTTTTTCCAAGGCCGCCACCACCTTGGCTTCCGACTTCGGGACTTGGCGATCCGGGATTGGAAGCGAGACAACCTCCATTCCATGCGCCTTCGCTTCGCTGTGCTTCGTTTTTGAGATCGAGATCTTGTTCTTCTTCGGGAGGCAGCAGAGACAATACCTTATTGATTCCAGCCCGCCGCCAACGGCCCATTTCATCTTCGAGCCAGTCGCCTCCGCGTGGACGCGAGGCCAGCGCTAACTTGCCCTGACATGGACCATCCACCCAATGGAGCTTCGTCCACCTGTTTAGAGGCCCCCTTTCCCAACGATCTCGCGCGGTAGCGTATCGACGGCCACGCCGCGCTTGTCCCGGTATTAGTGACTGCTTAATGACATCCGTCGAAAGCCGTTCCATTTGGGCGAGCTTGGCAGGTCTAAGGGAACTAATAGGGTGGAGCGGTCTCAATGGCAGATAACCAGCCACACGCCTCTCACACAACCGCTAACTGGTGGTCCGGGCACTCCAAGCTCAGGCACTCATACAGATCGTCGATGAGTCCCAAGCCATGTTTCGCTAGAAACGGCAAAATCGAATACAGCCGCTCCTGCAAATGCCGGTGCGGATAGACCAGGCCGGAAAGATACTCCGCATCACGGGCCACGCGCGCATCCCGCGCCATGGTTTCCCGCCCGATCTTACGCTCCATCTTGGAGATCTGGTAGACCATCTTCTTGCGGCTCTTGCCCAGCGCGGCCGCCAGCGTGGCATCGAATCCGGCTAGCTCCGCCGCCAGGTGATCGACGGCCCCCTCCACCGCGGCCTTAGTGTGCGCCAAGGTGTCGCCGAGCGCCGGCGGGATCAACCGCGCCGCGATCCGCTCGCGCACAAAGTCGTCGCCGTGCGTGCAATCGGCCAGCGTCAGCGCGTAGCGCGTCATCAGCTTCCGGCTACGCTGATCGAGCAGCGTGAAACCGGCGCGGTGCAGCGCCGCGGGCATGCGGCCCAGTATGGCGCGGTAAATGACCGCGGATTGCGCCAGATACGCCAGCTCCGCGGGACCCCCAATATAGGCGACCGTGGGCAACATGGAATCCTGCACTACAGGACGCAGCAAAGCGTTGGGGGAAAGCTCGGCGGCCCGGTCCATCAACTCCTCGGTGGAGAAGCGCCGGCCGTTCTGCAGATAGTCGCGCCCGTAACGGCGCAGCGTGTAGCGGCGGCCATTCTCCAACAGAAATACGAACGAGGTCTGGTCTTCCACATGGACCTGCGCATGATAGCCGGCCGCCTCCAGCGCGCGGTTGCGCTCTAGCACCGAAGCCGTCAGATCCGGCCCCGCAGCCAGCGCGGACCGTATCGCCGGCGCTGCCATTTTGCGCATGGCGGGCGCCATGGGATCCACGTGCAGCAGACCGTAAGTGGCGAGCAGCCGTTTGAGCAGCGCGCTGAATGCCTCACCCAGTGTTCTCCCGGGCTGGTACGTCTCTTCCACCAGGGCGGAGACCTCATCCCCGAAAGGCAGAGTCGCAAGCGCCGCGCGCAACTCTGCCGTGGGAGGTGCGCTCAGGACGTACTGCCCGACAGGTTGGCTGGATGCCGGCGAGCCGTGCTTCTCCAACTTGATGGGATGGTGCTCGGCATCGAATACCCAGCAGTGATTGATTTCGGCGAAGTCGTGGTCTTCCGTGGCCAGCCAGAAAACCGGCACCGCCGGGATGCCGCGCGCTACCAGATCGCGCGCCAGTTTCACCGCCGTGAGAGCTTTGTAAACGGTGTAAGACGGACCGGAAAACAAGCCTACCTGCTGGCCCGTCACAACTGCTACGGTGCCTTCCCGCGCCAGCAACTCCAGCGCCGCACTCTCACCGTTCTGCTGGCGCAAAGCAGCGACCAAGGCGGCGCGCTGCGCGGGCGGGAACTGCATTTCGTTGGCAATCGACAGGTAAACGGCGGGTTCGCCGATTGGATGGGGATAGAACGACTGCACCCGGTCCGGGTGATAAACCAGATCCGCGAACAGCTTGCTCGTGTGCGGCAAATCCGTGTAGCGGATACAGGTACAGTCCATGGCCGAAGTCTAAGAGATGATTGTCCGCTTTCGAAAGATTCAGGCGCGCGCGGCCGTTGGCAGGCGAAAGCGCCTGCCCCACCCCACTGTTCACCACAGCGCGCTAGCCCGGCGGCAGCATCTTCGAAATGTCGTTGTACAGCACGAAGGCCACCAGCATCATGATGAATACGAATCCCACCTTGAAAACGGCCTCCTTCACGGACATGCTCATGTCGCGCCGCATCACCATCTCGATGAACAGCATCAGAATCCCCCCGCCGTCCAGAATGGGGATGGGCAGCAGGTTGAAAATCGCCAGATTTAAGCTGACCATCGACATGAGCATCAGGAACGCCGAAGGACCTTGTTTGGCCGCCGCGCCGGACATCTGTCCGATCCCGATAGGCCCGGTGAGCGACTTCGGCGAAATGCGCCGCTCCACGATACCCGTCAGGAATTGGAAAATCACGTCCGCGCTTTTGACGTTCTCACGAACGGATTCCTGGAATGCATCGGGCAGTGAGAGCCGCGTGGTCAGGATGTTCAGCTTGGGCTCGACATAGGCACCGATCACCCAGCGGGCCGGGCCGTCCGCGCCGCTCCAAACCGGCTGCACGGTAATCTGCCGGGTCTGGCCGTCGCGCCGGAATTCGATGTCGACCGGCTTGCCATTGCTGCCACGTATAATCTCATGGAAACGAATCGTAGCGTGGATCGGATGGCCGCCGGCGGTCAGGATCAGATCGCCCTGCCGCAGCCCTGCCTTTTGCGCCGGCATGCCCGCGGTCACCGGGCCCAACTGCACCTCTCCTTTTTCCGACCAACCCGCCATGCCCAGCCCGGAGCGCTCGTCCTGCACCGGCGTAACCGACGTGTCGAACTCCCGGCCATCGCGCCGGATGGTCAAGTGCATGGGGCGCGAGGCGCTCTCGACTTCCTTCAGGATGATATCGTCCCAAGTGGGATTCCGCTTGCCTTCCAGCGCTGCGATCCGGTCGCCCTCCTGGATGCCGGCTTTGGCCGCGGGCGTGTTCGGCGTCACGCTGCCGATCACCGCCCCGGAATCGGCATCCACCACCTTCTGGTACTTGACCATGTAAAGACCGGTGAGCAGCCCGACGGCCAGCACCACGTTCATCAGGGGACCAGCCAGTACGATGATCAGCCGCTGCCACCGGGGCTTGCCCAGAAAACCGCGCGGATCGGCGGCGTTGTCATCGCCGGGTTGTTCGCCGGCCATCTTCACGTATCCGCCCAGGAAGAAAACGGCGGAAACTCGGTAGTCCGTCTCTCCCTTGCGGAAGCCGAAGAGGCGCGGCCCGAAACCGAAGCTGAAGGCGTCCACGCGGACGTCGAAGAAGCGCGCCGCCCAGAAGTGTCCCAACTCGTGTATGAGGATCATCACTCCGATCAGGACCAGGAGCCAGAACACGCTTTGAAAAAATGCCATGTGATTTATACCCTTGCCGGAATCGTCTGCGCCCCGGCGGCTGCTTGATGCGCCACCAGCTCACGCGCCAACGAACGCGATTCCTCGTCAATCTCTAGAACTTCCCCGACGGTGTTGGGCTGCCGGTTGGGCATACGGCCAAGGGTCTCTTCCACCACGGCCGCGATGCGGGGAAACCCGATTTCGCCCTTCAAGAAAGCTTCGACGGCAATTTCGTCCGCCGCGTTTAAGGTGCAGGTACTCGATCCGCCGGCCTCCTGGCATTGGTAGGCCAGCTTAAGCAGCGGAAACCGCTCAAAATCCGGAGGGGCAAAATCCCAGTGACGCGCTTGATTCCAATCGATCTTGGGCACCGGCGCCTGCGACCGCTCCGGCCACGTTAGCGCGTATTGTATGGGCATGCGCATATCCGTCGCAGAAATCTGGGCAAGAATGCTGCCATCGCTGTACTCGATCATAGCGTGCACGGACGATTGTGGATGGATCACCACATCCACCTGGGATGGTGAGAAGCCGAACAGCCAGCAGGCCTCAATCACTTCGAAACCCTTGTTCATCAGAGTGGCGGAATCGATGGTGATGCGTTTACCCATCCTCCATGTTGGATGATTCAGGGCTTCGGCGGGTGTCACGGACTCCAGCCTTTCCATCGGGGTGTTCCGGAAAGGGCCACCAGAGGCCGTCAGGATCAACCTGTAAACCTGATCGCGGTTGCCGGCCCGCAAGCATTGGTGGACTCCATTGTGCTCGCTATCGATGGGCAGAAGTTCAGCGCCGCTCTGCCGGACAGCCTCCATCACCAGCCGCCCGCCGGAGACTAACACCTCTTTGTTCGCCAACCCCACCCGTTTGCCCAAGCGCACCGCTTCGTAGGTAGCTTCCAGGCCCGCCACACCGACGATCGCCGAAACTACCATATCGACCTCTGCCGCGGTGGCCGCCCCTACCCGGGCGGCCGCGCCGAAAGCCAGCTCAGGCCAGTTTGGACGCGGCAAGCCTGAATTGGATAGCTCGGCGGCCAGCCGGTCCATCCCCTGGGAACTGGCGAGCACCACCACCTTCGGCTGGAACTCTATGATCTGCTGTAGGATAGCCGCAGTGTTGTACCCTGCGACCAGCCCGTGGATCTGGTAGAGTTGGCGGTTCTGGCGGACTACGTCCAGGGTGCTGGCACCGATGGAACCCGTCGAACCGAGCAGAGTGAGGCTTTTCATTTCAAGCAGTTAGAGTGACATCGACATGATAGCACGGAAGGTTTGGCAGAATCTCTGGTTTAGAGTGCCGCCTTTCCTCTTCAAAAGACCCAACCCTTTCGGGCGCCGGGGAGGTTGCTTCAGGGGTCTTTTTATTTAGAGGTTAGTCTCGCTTTGGTGGGAGTTGCCTCCCCGGCTTGATTCCAATATTAGAATATCCGGCCCTGAAATGCAACAGTTTTTTGTATTTTCTGGAAGGAGGCTCGATGTAACGTGCCAAACAGCACGCTAGCCGACATCCGCTTTCGGTGTCTCTCCGCCCTTGACTTGCACGCCGACAATATCCTCTAACACCTTGATAGTGGAGCAGATATCCTCCTCTCCATGGCCCATCGCGATGGCCGCCTGGAACATCTGCCCGGTCAGGGCGGTCAAAGGTACGGGTACTTTCAGCTCGTTGGCCGACTCCAGCATCAGCCCGATGTCCTTGTGCATCCACTTGACGGAAAAAGCGGGGCTAAACTCACGGCGTAGAACCAGGGGGCCCTTGCCGGTGACCAGCCCCGATCTGGCTGCGCTGTTGTTGAGAATGTCCAGCATCAGACCTGCGTCTACGCCGGCCTTTGCAGCCAGGACCATACCCTCGTTGAACCCCTGCAACAGATTGGAAAGAATCAGGTTCTGTGAGAGTTTGGCATGCAGCCCCATGCCCGGCCCGCCGCAAAAATAGAAGCGCTTCCCCATCACCTCGAAGAACGGGCGGACGCGCTCGAAGACCTCGTGGTCGCCTCCGATCATGAACGTCAAGGTTCCCCCTTCGGCGCCGGCCTTGGAGCCGGTGCAGGGGGCGTCGAGAAATTCAACACCCTTGGCCGCCAACGCCTGGCCGACCCGGCGGCTCTCGCTCGGGGAGATCGTACTGGCGTCGGCCACCACGGTACCTCGGCGGGCACCCTCAAGGATGCCATCCTTGCCTAGGATTGCCTGGCGCGACATGGCAGTATCACCCACGATCAGGAAGATGCAGTCCGCGTTCTCCGCGACTTCTCGGGGCGTGGCGCAAAAGCGGCCTTTTTCCGCGGCCGCCAGTTCGCGCGCTTTTTCGGTGGTATTCGACCACAAAGCCACCTTGTGACCCGCCCGCAACAGGTTCCGGGCCATCGGATAACCCATGATTCCAAGTCCTAAAAAACCTAATCTAGCCATCTCAGGATTGTACGCCGACTGCGGTGTGTGCGACAATTTGCGTTCCGATGAAACCCGCCGTATTGGTCACCAAGCGCATTTATCCGGAGGCGATCGCGTTTCTGAAAGAGCACGCCGAAGTGGACTACGCCGAGTCCGACGATGGAATGAGCGCGGAGGATCTCGCCTGGCGCATACGCGGCAAGCAGGGCGTGGTCAGCCAGCTTACCGATAAATTCACGTCGGAGGTCTTGGCGAGCCTGGATGGCATACGGGTGATCGCCAACGTGGCGGTGGGCTACGACAACATAGACGTACCAGCGGCCACGCGCCGCGGCATCCTGGTGACGCACACGCCCGACGTGCTTACCGACACCACCGCCGATTTCGCCTTCACCCTGTTGCTGGCCGCCGCGCGCCGCGTGGTCGAAGGCCATCATTACGTACACTCCGGGCAGTGGACGAAGTGGCGCGTCGACTTGCTCGTGGGGCAGGACGTGCATCACCACACACTGGGCATCTTTGGCATGGGCCGCATCGGACAGGCGGTGGCGCGGCGGGCCAGAGGTTTTTCCATGCGCATCATTTATCATGATTCGCGGCGGGCGCCCGAGGCGGTGGAGAAAGAGCTGGGACTGGAACTTGTTAGCGCGGAGCAATTACTGCGTGAGTCGGACTTTGTGAGCTTGCACGTGCCGCTCATGCCGGAGACGCGCCATCTGATCGGGGCGCGCGAGTTAAGCATGATGAAGCCTACGGCGATTCTGGTGAACACGTCACGCGGGCCGGTGGTAGATGAGCCGGCGCTGGCGGAGGCCTTGGAACGGCGCGTGATTGCGGGGGCCGGCATTGACGTATACGAGAACGAGCCGCGCGTCCATCCGCTGCTGCTCAAGCTGGAGAACGTGGTGCTGGCGCCGCACATCGCCAGCGCTTCGGTGGATACGCGCCGCAAGATGTCGATGATGGCGGCGGAGAATGCCGTAGCCGCGCTGGAGGGACGGCGTCCGCCGAACTTGCTGAATCCGGAGGCTTGGGAAACAGGCACGTAGCGTGGTCCCCACATAACGCTCGTTGACGCGCACGGCAGGCGGAACCGCATGCCCCACCACTGCAAACACAAGGTCTGCCCATGCGCAAAAAACTGGGCTGCCCTACTTGCTCGCGGTGGCCGACTCGGCACCGCCCGCGAAGAACGTTTCGTTCTCGTACTTCAGGTTCAAATTTTTCTTGATTGCTTCCATCCACTCGTTGAACTGCGCTTGCTTCAGTTCGTTGAGGATCTGTTCCTGTACTTCGGAAATCGGCTGTGCGCTGACCTCGTCGGCATGGAATAGGTAGAAGCCGTGAGGCTGCTTTACGGGCCAACTGGTCTCGCCGGTCTTCAGCGCGAAAATGGTGTTTCGGATGGCATCCGGAAGGTTGTCGGTGCGGCGGATCGTGCCGAAGTCGCCGTCTTTGGCGGCCGAGGTCTGGTCTTCGGAATTCTCCTTCACCAGCTTCACGAAATCCGCGCCGGCCGCGATTTGGGTGTGCAGTTTCTCGATCTTGGTCTGGGCTTCCGCCTCAGTGCGATGTTTTTCCCCATCCGTGCCGGTCTCCTTAGAAGGATCCGCAGCAGAAAACGAGATATAAATCGCCTTGACTTTGACCTGGCTGAAACGGTCCTGGTTCTTTTTGTAGTACGCATCCATATCGGCGCTCGACGCCTGGAAACCGTTCATCGCCTCGTGTATTTGCGCATTCATCAGAATGTACAGCCGGCTGAACGCCAGGGATTCCTTGGTGGGACTGCTCTGGTCTAACTTCGCTTGTTCGGCCATTTCGGCTAGGCGGTGCATTAAAGCGAACTGCTGGACGAATCCCTTGCGATCGCGCAACGCGGACTGCTGCATCTGCTGAGGCATGGCGCTGATGAAGTTCTTCAACTCGCCGACGGTGAGCTTCTGGCCGTTGCCGAAGGTCGCCACAACGCTATCCGGGGACAAAACCGGCGGCTTGGCTGGCGGCGCAGTTTGGGGCGCGGCAGATTGAGCCCACGCCGCGGCTGTAAACAGGAACGTGGAAAACAGGAATACTTTCATTGGTTAGTAATTACTCAGTTTAGCATGCTCCAATTCGACTTACGGAAGTGAACGTTTCTCGCTCCGCGCGGTCGTCTCGCTGCGCTTGACCTGGGCGCGTCGCCGGCCTTGGGTGAGGTTGCCTGCCGCTTTGTCGCGGGCCTCCTGGCTCACCGCGATGCGATTCACCACCTTGATGGCGCCTGCGTTCTTGGCCAGGCGGGTCGCCGTGCCTTTGTGCTGGAGCACGCCGGTCTCGCCTTCCAGCGTGGCGACCCCACCCTGCACGTGCACCTGAAAATGATGACTCGAGATTTTGGACTTTGCAAAGCGGGCGCGAATGGCTTTTTCGAGTTCTGCGTCCGAAATCGACGCCTGCTTTGGGCGGGCCGCCGTTGCGGTGGACGGGTGCGGGGCCGGCGTGGCCGGTTTGGTGGCTGCCTGCGCGGCGACAGTCAGAAAAAACAAGGCTATACCGATGTAATAGAAACGTCTCACAATGAAATGCTCCTTCAGCTAGAGCGTGCCGCCGCCCATCGTTTGTTCTCAGCGAACTCGCCCGCCGGCGCGCCCTGCGCTATAACAGATCCATGCTTATTTACGGCGGCATTGAGGGCGGGGGCACCAAGTTCGTCTGCGCCACGGGAGATCAGTCCGGCACGTTGCTCTCGCGGACGGAGTTTCCCACCACTACACCGTTAGAGACCATCGGCCGCGCCATCGAGTTCTTCAAAGCGCAGCCGCACCCGTTGGAGGCCATCGGCATCGGATCGTTCGGACCCGTCGATTTGAAGCCGGCGTCTCCGAAATTCGGCTATATCACGTCAACGCCGAAGAATGGCTGGCGCGACACCGAGTTTGCGGGGGCGGTACGCCGGGCTACGGGCCTGCCGGTGGCCTTCGACACGGATGTCAGCGCCGCGGCGCTAGGCGAGGCCCGATGGGGCGCCGCACAGGGGCTGGACACTTTCCTTTACCTCACGATCGGCACAGGGTTGGGTGGCGGCGGCATGGCGAATGGCGGGCTGATTCACGGCCTGGTACATCCGGAGATGGGGCACATCCGCGTGCCGCACGATCGCGACGCGGATCCCTTCCCCGGGTGCTGTCCTTTTCACGGCGACTGCCTGGAAGGCCTGGTGTGCGGGCCGGCGCTCGAAGCCCGTTGGGGCCAGCGCGGCGAGACGCTCCCGCAAGACCATCCCGCCTGGGACCTCGAAGCCCGGTACATCGCCTTCGGGCTGGCTACCTGGATTTGCACGCTGTCGCCCGAAAGGATCATCCTGGGCGGCGGCGTAATGCGGCAAGCGGGCCTGTTCTTCCGCGTTCGCGGCAAAGTGCTCGACCTGCTGCACGGCTACATACAGGCGCCTGAGATTCTCGAGCACATCGACCAGTACATCGTGCCGCCGGCGCTGGGCGGGGATGCGGGTGTGCTGGGCGCCATCGCGCTGGCCGCTACGGTTTAGCGGGATTTCTGCCCAGTGGTCTTAGGGGTCACCGGCGTGATGCAAAACATTTGAAGACAGCTCTTTAGACTCTCACGTCGGGAGTCAGTGCTTTAGCAGGTTTCGGATCCTTGGGCGCGGGATTCTCCCGTCTTATTTTCCATCGCCAAAACTGCCACAGACCAAAGAGGAGGTTCCCGTAATCCCACCGCGCGCCTCAAAATGCGGCGTCGGCACCCATGTGAAGACCAACAAGAATGAGCAAAGCTACACGAACGCGATTGTCAGCAACCCAATCCTCTCATTCCAGGTGGGCTTCACCGGCATGTCTGATACCGCCGTTTCGCGATGGCTCCCCGAATCGACCACAACACAAAGAGGATTGAAACCGCAATACTCAACAGCATCTTCATCGGGCTTCGCTGCCTTCGTTTATATTCCTGGCTTCTACGTGGATTCCTGCGGCCATGACGGCGCCCCACTGTGACAAACCAGGCTGCATAGGCGGCGCGTTTCCAAACGATCGTTACCGGGTTGGCTCATTCGCAGCCGATCAGATGCCGAACGCAACGGCCCGCGGTGCGGGTTCTCCGAACATGGCCTCCGGCAGATGCGCTGGGTGGCCAAATCCGCAGACACTGTCTGCGGAATCTGATTTGTGGCCCCTGTTGCCCTCGCCGAGGCACAGGAGCACTGCGACGCACTGCGAAGCGGCTGGTCGATCCGGCAACTCGAACGCACCGGCGCCAGTCTCGCCCAATAAGGAACTACATCGGCAGGCGGATGCCCGTTTCTTCGTAAAGCGGCAGTGCGGCGGAGCCCTGTGTGCGGAATTCGTAGCGCTCAATGGCGAGCGCCGCGCCGTGACTGTCGCTGCGCACCACACACCCGTAGATCATCAGTTTCATGGGGCAGACATCGTTCAGCCGCGCGGGCCAAGCCATCGACAGTTCTACCGGCAACCCGGTGCCCAGAATGCCCTCCGTCGTGAACCATACACCGTTGCTGCTGATATTCAATGTCCGGCCGGTCCCCGATTCGGCGACGCGGCTTCCGTAAAGGAGCTTATAACGCAACGCCTGCTCGATGTTGAAGCGGCGTTTCGTCCGCCGATCGATGTCGTCGTCCTTCTTCTTCCGTTTCGCCATATCATGCCCCCAGTTCGTGACGCCTTCGGTAACCACAATTACACTGGGGGCCTTGTCACCTCAATAATGTCTTTGGTTATGGCGAGTTAACTAACCCTCGTGGTTGCCGATACTTGCGGGCTGGTAACAGATCGCATGCAGATACAGTGTTAACTCGTTGCGATGGTGCGCGCGGCCTTCGTCGGGACAAACGAAGCCCAAGCTGCTGATTCTTAAGAGGGCGACCAGCTTCGCCTTGTATTCGCCCAAAAAACAAGATGTTGGGGTGTGCCGCGACTTTGGTAGACGAGCTAGTGGACCACTAACTCAAATGGGGTCAATACTTTTCTTTGAGAATTCTCTTGCATTCACTGAAGGAGTCGTGCCACAATTTGTTGTGGCCCAAAATGGCCTGAAAGTGGCTCAAAGTGGCTGAGGAAAACGTTCAGGGCGCGGTACCGGTGGAACCTCCCCGAGGTATGTATCCGGCTCGCCTGGATGACAAAGGCCGCCTCAAGCTGCCCGCCGAATTCCAGCGATACCTCGGCGGCCTGCCCGAGAAGCGGTTATTTGTGACGAGCCTGGATCGCCGCATAGCCACAATATACCCGATCGAGGTCTGGAAGGGAAACGAAAAGTTCTTTGAAAGCTATACCGAAGATCCCGAGAAAGCCCGGAATGTGGCTTTCACGGCGGCGGACCTGGGCTCGGAAGGGGAAATGGACGCGCAAGGGCGGATCCAGTTCTCGACCGAGTTGCGCCGCGAGTTGGGGATCGAGAATCAGCCGGTCCGGCTGCAGGCCTTCAATGGCAGCATTCAGGTTTTGAGCGATGCCATCTACCAAGCGCGCCGGGCAGCGTCCGCCAAGTCGCCGGAGTCGGATGTGATGGCTCTGCAAAAGGCTGGGCTCAAGTGATGACTTATGCACTTCGCAGTCATGGCGGCGGAAGCGATCGAATGGCTGGCGATCCGGCCCGAAGGGGTCTATCTGGATGCGACTGCGGGACTGGGCGGGCACACGGCGGAAATCGCGCGGCGTTTGACGACAGGCAAAGCGATTGCCAACGACCGCGACGCGGAGTCGCTCGAAATGGCGCGGCGCAACACGGCCGCATGGGCCGATCGGATTTGTTATCACCAGGGAACTTTCTCGCAGCTCGCCCGAGCGTTGCCGGCGTGTGGCGCGGAGAAGGTAAACGGGCTGCTGGCCGACCTGGGCGTGAGCCGGTATCAACTGACCGAGCCGGCGCGCGGATTTTCATTTTTGGCTGAGGGGCCGCTGGATATGCGCATGGATCAGACCACGGGCATAACGGCGGCGGATTTGGTCAATCACAACGCCGAGAAGGCGCTCGCCGACCTGATCTATCAGTTAGGCGAAGAAAGGAGGGCGCGGAAGATAGCCAGAGCCATCGTTCGGGCGCGGCCCATACGGAGCACACTACACCTGGCCGGGGTAGTGGAGCGGGCCGTGCCCCGAACGAGTCGTCTGCATCCCGCGACCCGCACCTTCATGGCGTTGCGAATGTTTGTGAACGACGAGCAGGGTGAGCTCGACAGGCTGCTCGAAATTGGGCCGGAGCTGCTGGCGGCGGGTGGCCGCATGGTGGCGATCTCCTTCATGTCCCTGGAGGACCGCAAAGTCAAGGAGCGGTTTCGCGCCTTGGCCCGTGAGGGGCGTGCAGCGATCCTGACCAAGCACGTCGTGACGCCCACGGAAGAGGAAACGGGTTTGAATCCGGCGTCGCGCAGCGCCAAGCTGCGGGCGCTGGAGATGAAATAGCGAGGTACGAGAATCATGGCAACGCTTGCAGCACTCTTACGGAGACCCCTGGCGCCGCCTTCCGGCGCGAGCGGCCCCCCATCTTTCGGACCCGTCCCGGTGGAAGACCTCTTCCGCTTGCGGGCATTGCCCAACGAAGACGTTTTCTTGTACGCGAAGCGCATCGATAATTCCCGCGTGGTGCGCGAGCCCGACCCCAAGGCGCGGGGCGAGTGCTGGTCCGCGATCGGCGTGGCTTGTGTGCTGGCGGCGCTGCTGATGGCCGCGCTGTCCCCCAGCGTGGCGAATACGCTGGCCGGTTACAAGCTGCAGGCCCTCAAGCAGGAAGAACAGCATCTGCTGGATGAGCGGCGCGTGCTGGATGTCTGGGAAGCACGCGTGTCCCGCCAGGAGAACCTCCAGGAGCTCGCCAAGAGCCATGAGCTGCAGACTCCGGCCTCCGGACAGGTAGTGCGCCTGAATCCGAAGGGCGACGGACTGGCCCTCAACAGACACTGATCCCGGCAAACATGGCAGAGCCCGTCATGAACGTGTGCGTGGCGCACGCTTCAGCGTGCCGCGGTGAGCTTCAGCTCACCGAATCTGGGCCGTGGGCTAAAGCCGACGGCAGCGCGCTGCCCAGGTGGGGCCGGGGTCAAACTAGCGCGATAGGCGAGCGAAGCTGGCCTGCGCCGGCAGGAGTGCCGGCGCGGCAGACCGAACGCCTGCGCCACGGGCTGCGTATGAAAAAGCTGGTTGGCAGGCGAAAGCGCCTGCCCCACCTTACCGAGGCCTCCGCGTGAGAACTAAAGCCGATAAGCGTCTGGTATGGTTCGGCGGATTCCTCCTGCTTTGGGCCGGACTCATCTTCTCCAGATTGTTCTTCCTGCAAGTCGTGCGTCACGACGACTACGCCGGTAAGGCGCGCCGGCAGCAGGAGGAGGAGACCGAGATTGCGGCGCCGCGCGGCACGATTCTCGACCGCACCGGACAAGTGCTGGCCGAGAGCGTATCGATGGACTCCATCTACATCGATCCGTTGCACGTTCCGGATCTGCAGATCGCCTCCGAGATTCTGTCGGGCATCCTCAACCTGGACCGAGGCGTGCTTTATGGGCGCATGCAGTCGTATTTCGACAATCAGAAGGGTTTCATGTGGGTGGCGCGGAAGATCGAGCCGGAGCAGGCCGAACGGCTCCGCAGCCTGCATTTTGAATGGATTCGGTTCGCCAAGGAAACCCGCAGACACTACCCCAGGGGCACGCTGGCGGCGCATGTGATCGGTTCGGTGGATGGCGAGGAGAACGGCGCATGGGGCATCGAAAAGAGTCTCGATTCCGACTTGCACGGCTTGCCCGGCGCCATGCGCGTGCTCACCGACGCGAAGGGCCGCGGCATCGATTCCCAACTGGAGGAAGAACCGCGCCCAGGCACGTCGCTGACGATCAGCATCGACGAGCGCGTCCAGTTCCCGGCCGAGGCCGAGATCGCGCGCGCGGTCCAGGATGCGCATGCGGAGAGCGGCAGCGTAGTGGCGTTGGACCCATACCACGGGGATGTGCTGGCGATGGCCAGTTATCCGCCGTTCGATCCCAATCAGCCGCCGGCGCGCGGCGAAAGCGCCTCGGTGCGCTTCAACCACGCACTCTCGGTGCCATTCGAGCCGGGGTCGGTTTTTAAAGTCATCACGCTCTCCGCGGCGCTGGAGACCACCAACTTGCGTCCGGATACCCCGATCAACTGCGGCAACGGGACCATCACGCTGTTCGGCCGCACCATACACGAAGCGCATCATGGCTACGGCACCATCCCCATGGCGATGGTGCTCGCCAAATCCAGCAACATCGGCGCCATACAAATCGGGATGCGAGTGGGGCAGAACAACCTGTATGAATATGTCCGGCGCTTCGGCTTCGGAACGCGCGCCGGCTTGCCCCTGCCGGCCGAATCTCCCGGGATGGTGCGCAAGCTCTCGCGTTGGGGCGCGACGTCGCTGAGTTCAGTGGCCATGGGTCACGAAATCGGCGTCACCACGCTGCAACTCGCGCAGGCTTGTGCGGTGGTGGCCAATGGTGGGCTGCTGGTGACGCCGCGACTGATCCTGCAGAAGGGTCGGACAGCCGCGCCGGCCGTTGCGCCGCGCCGTGTCTTGCAGCCCGCGACTGCCATCACCATGCGCCAGATGATGGAAGGCGTGGTGCTCTACGGCACGGGAAAAAAAGCGAAGCTGGATGGATATTCGACGGGCGGCAAGACCGGATCCGCCCAGATCTACGACTTCGCCACGCGTCACTATACCCACAGTTACAATGCCTCGTTCATGGGTTTCGCGCCGGTAACGAATCCGGCTATCGTGGTAGTAGTGACGCTGAATGGGACGCACGGAAGCTCCGGCTTCGGGGGCGCCGTCGCGGCGCCGGTGTTTCGGGTAGTCGCCGGGGAAGCGTTGCGGGTACTGGACGTGCCCAAAGATCTGCCGGACGCCAAGCCGGAAGCGCCGGCGAAACCGGCGGATCTGGATGACGTAGCCATTGCGGATCTCGGTTCCAACGGGCCGAGCATTTTGGAAGAGGCAGGACAGAACTCCGGGCAGCCCGGCCGCGAGCCGGCCACAGGTGCGGTCGTAAAGCAAGTTTCCCAAGTGACGGCTCCCGCGCCAGTTGCGCAGGGCGCCTCCCAGGCGCCACGTGAGATTGGGTTGGCAGGCGGAAGCGCCTGCCCCACGACTCCCAATTTCATAGGTTTGTCCAAGCGGGCGGTTCTGGCGCTGTCTCAGGCGCAAGGAGTGCCGGTGCTGACTGTGGGTATCGGCATAGTCCGCGCTCAACATCCGCCACCGGGCGCCGCTCTGCGTGCCGGAGAAAGGATTCGAGTCGAACTGCTCAGATGACCTTGGGCGAGATATTGGCGGGGGTTCGGCTGAAAGCGCCTCTTTCGCCGCAGCTTTCCCAAATCCGCCTGGAAGGCCTGGACTACGACTCCCGGCGCGTGAAACCCGGCTTCCTGTTTTTCGCATTCGCGGGCAGCCGCACAGACGGCCGCCAGTTCGCGCAAAATGCCGTGGAGCGCGGCGCTGCAGCGGTGGTCAGCGAGTCCGCCGCTCCGGATGGCTTCGATGCGCCATGGATTGAAGTGGAGCACGGCCGGCAAGCCCTGGCGCTAGCAGCCCGCAATTTCTATCGCCAGCCGGACGAGCGCATCGCCCTTACCGGCATCACCGGCACGAACGGCAAAACGACGACATCCTTCTTGATCGAATCCATTCTGCGCGCCGCCGGCAAGACTACGGCGCTAGTCGGGACCATCGAATATCATCTGGCGGGGCGCGTCCTGCCGGCCGTGAATACGACACCGGAATCGCTCGATTTGAATCGTCTGCTGGCGGACCTGGAAAAGGAAGGCGGCACGCATGCGGTCATGGAAGTGTCTTCGCACGCGCTGGCGCTGGGCCGCGTTTATGGCCTGCAGTTCCACACCGCCATCTTCACCAACCTCACGCGCGACCATCTCGATTTCCATCGGACCATGGAGGAGTACTTCGCGGCCAAGCAACTGTTGTTTTCCGGCGCGGGAGCGCCCCCGCCCTGCTGGGCAGTGCTGAACCGCGACGACGAGTGGTGCCGCCGCGTGGCGCTCGCGCCGGGCACTGAAGTGCTGTGGTTCGGACTGGGGCAGGGCGCTACGGTGCGCGCCCGGCACATCTCCTCCAACCTGCAAGGGCTGCGCTTCGAAGTGCATGGTCCCAAGGTCCGCTTCACGGTGGAATCGCCGCTGCTGGGCAAGTTCAACGTGTACAACATCCTGGCGGCTTGCTGCGGGGGTCTGAGCTACGGATTGGCGGCCGAGACCATCGCGGAGGGCGTCGCGCAGTGTCGCGCCGTGCCCGGGCGCTTCGAGCGGATCGACGAAGGGCAGCCATTCGGCGTGGTGGTGGATTACGCGCACACCGACGACGCGCTGCGGAATGCCATCGCGGTGGCGCGCGGGCTGGAGCCGAAGCGCATCATAACTTTATTCGGATGCGGCGGCGACCGCGACCGCTCGAAACGTCCGCTGATGGGGCAGGTGGCCGCCGAGAACAGCGATCTGGTCGTGCTGACCAGCGACAACCCACGCTCGGAAGATCCGCTGGCCATTATGAACGACGCGCTGGTGGGCATACGGCGCACCGACGTCCCCCATATTGTCGAGCCGGACCGCGCCACCGCTATCGCACGCGCGACCAAGGAAGCGCGTCCGGGGGATATTGTAATTCTTGCCGGAAAGGGACACGAACCTTACCAGGTCCTAAAAGACAAGACGATTGATTTCGACGATCGCGAAGTGGCCCGCGGAGTGCTTCGAGGATTCGGTTACCATCGGGAGCCGAAATGATCCTGGAACTCAGCACGGTCGCGCGTGTGTTAGGCGCGGCAGGGTTGGCAGGCGAAAGCGCCTGCCCCACCCCGGCAAACACAGATCCCGGCTTGGTGGCGCAGGCGGTTCCGCCTGCGATCATAAGTTCTGAGGGAGTAGTGATAACCGGGTGGAGCGTGGATACCCGCACGCTGGCGGCCGGCGACCTCTTCTTCGCCTTGCGTGGGCCGAATCACGACGGGCAAGATTACCTGCGGCTGGCGATGGAGAAGGGCGCGGTGGGAGCGGTCGTGGAGCGTGCCGTTCCAGGCGCCAATGTCCTCGTGGTTGCGGATGCGCTCGCCGCCATGCAGAATCTGGCCGCCTGGGCGCGCCTGAGTTGGGGCGGCCGCATCGTGGGAGTCACCGGCAGCGCCGGCAAAACCACCACCAAGGATGCCATCGCCCACCTGCTATCCGCCGAATTGCCGGTGGGCAAAACAGTAGGGAACTGGAACAACCACGTCGGCGTGCCGCTTTCCCTCCTACGCCTGCCGGATGAAGCGCGCGTGGGCGTGCTTGAAATGGGCATGAATCATGCAGGCGAGATTCGTGCGCTGGCGGCCATCGCCCGGCCGGATATAGGCGTGGTGACCAACGTCGGATATGCGCACGTGGAAGCCTTCGATTCGATCGATGGCGTGGCGCTCGCTAAGCGGGAGTTGATCGAAGCACTCGACCCGAAGCGCGGCGTCGCCGTACTCAACGCCGACGATCCGCGCGTGCTGCGTTTCCGCGAGATCCATCCCGGCCCCGTGATCACCTTTGGCCTCGCGGCCGGTGCGGATGTGCGCGCCGAGGACATCGCTTTCAAGCCGCATGGCACGAGTTTCCACGTAGAGGGCGTCGATTTTCACACTTCGTTGGCCGGCAGACACGGGGTGCTCAACCTGCTGGCGGGCATGGCCGTGGCGCGTGCCTTTGAAATCCCTCTGGAGCGGCTACGCGGTGCCGCCGCCAGTTTCACCATCGGCAAGATGCGCGGCGAGCGCCTGGAGCATAACGGCATAACCATCTGGAATGACTGTTACAACTCCAATCCCGAAGCGGTGCGCGCCATGCTGGAGGTACTGCGGGCCACGCCTGCGCGCCGCCATATCGCGGTTCTGGGCGAAATGCTCGAGCTGGGGCATGCCGCCGAATTCCTGCACCGGCAGGCCGGGCGCTGCCTGGCGGAAAGCGGCATCGATGCGCTCATCGCCGTGCACGGTGCGGCGCGCTTCATGACGGAAGAAGCTGTGCGTTCGGGCATGCCGTCCGCAGCCGTTCACTTTTTCGAAGATCCCACGGAAGCTGGCGAATTCGTGCGGCAGGTGGCCGCTCCGGGCGACGCCATTTTGTTCAAAGGCTCGCGCGGCGTTGCGATCGAACGGGCGATGGAGAAAGTCCTGGCGTAACCATGCTGTACTTCCTGCTCTACGAAAAGCTCTCGGCGCTCGTCTCGCCCTTCCGCGTTTTCCGTTACGTAACGTCCCGGACGGCGTTCGCCAGCCTGACCGCGCTGTTCCTCTGCATCGCTCTGGGCCCCTGGCTCATTCACAAGCTCCGGCAGTTCCAGATCGGCCAATATATTCGCGAAGAAGGGCCTGTATCGCACCAGAAGAAAGCAGGCACACCTACCATGGGCGGCGTGCTCATTATCATCTCGATCGTCATCCCCACGCTGTTGTGGGCGGACCTGAGCAACGCCTACGTTTGGGTCGCCATGTTTACGCTGGTGGCCTATGGCGCGGTCGGTTTTCTGGACGATTTCGCCAAGGTTGCCAAACACCGCAACCTGGGCCTGACCGCGCGGCGCAAGATGCTCTATCAGGTCGGGCTGGCTTTTTTCGTGGCCGCTTTACTCATGTTCATGCGCACTTTCGGGAGCTATTCCACCGTCATGAACGTCCCCTTCGTGAAGCAGTTTCGGCCGACACTGCTGATCTCTTCCCTGCTGGGAAGCCCCTGGACCTATGCGATCGGCGTGCTGCCGTTCTTCATTTTTGTAGCCGTAGTGATCGTCGGAGCCTCGAACGCGGTGAACCTGACCGATGGTCTGGACGGCTTAGCCATCGGCCTGATGGTGATCGCTTCGGGCGCGCTGACCGTGCTGACATACGCAGGCGGTCATGCCACGCTGGCCGAATACCTGCAGATCGCCAGAAACGCGCGCACCTCGGAGCTGACCATTTTCTGCGGCTCGATGACCGGCGCCAGCCTGGGCTTTCTCTGGTACAACGCGCATCCGGCGGAGATCTTCATGGGCGATGTCGGCTCGCTGGGGCTGGGCGGCGCGCTGGCTATCGTGGCCATTTTGATCAAGCAGGAGATCCTGCTGCTGTTCATCGGCGGCATCTTCGTGCTGGAGACGGTATCCGTGATCCTGCAAGTGGGCAGCTTCAAGCTGCGCGGCAAACGCATTTTCAAGATGGCTCCGCTGCACCATCACTTCGAGGCGCTGGGCTGGACGGAGGCGAAGATCATCGCAAGGTTTTGGATTTCGGGATTGGTGCTGGCGTTGTTCGCGCTGACAACGCTGAAGCTAAGATAAAGCGGGTGCTGGGTTCTGGGTCCTGGGTGCTGGTGAAGACAGGTAATGCGAGGCTTTAGAGATCTTCGGGTTTGGCAGGCTGGGATGGAACTGGTGGAGAGTGTCTACCGCGCGACTCAATCGTTTCCCAAGCATGAACTCTACGGCTTGACGAGCCAGTTGCGGCGTGCGGCCGTTTCGATTCCTGCGAACATCGCTGAAGGACATAGCCGAGAACACATCAAAGAGTATTTGAACTTCCTTTCCATCGCCCAGGGTTCGATTGCCGAACTGGAAACAGAGCCCGAGATTGCTGGGCGGCTGGGTTACATCTCACCGGAGGCGCTGGCTTCGCTGATGCCGGAATTGGCCTCACTCGGGCGGCAGATACGTGCGGCCCTCGTAAGACCGCAGAAATCGTAAAGGAGGAAGATGCCGGAAAACGATCTTGCCAGCACCCAGCACCCTGCCCCCAGCACCCTCACCGGTACGCGCGCCCTCGTCGTTGGTCTCGAAAAATCCGGGCTGGCGTCCATTCAACTACTCCTGCGCGAAGGGGCCGTAGTCCGCGCCACCGATCTCAAGCCGCTCCCTGAAATGCCCGAAGCCGCCGCAGTCCTCAGTCGTCTGGGTGTCCTTTTTACGCAACAGCCCAGCACACAGGACCCGGCACCCAGCACCCAGCACCCAGCACCCGCTTTCGAAGAAAGCAATCTTATCGTCATTTCCCCCGGCGTTCCGGCCGATCTTGCTCCCTTGGAGTCTGCCCGCCAGCGTGGTGTCCGGGTCATCGGCGAGGTCGAATTAGCCGCGCCGTTCCTTAAGGGACGCACCATCGGCATCACCGGCACCAATGGCAAGACCACCACAACTTCACTGGTCGGTCATATTCTGCGCGAGTCCGGCATCGCCGTGCGGGTTGGCGGGAATATCGGCACGCCCGTAACGGCCATGATCGAGAGCTCGCGGCCGGACCAGTGGAATGTACTGGAGCTGTCCAGCTTCCAGCTTGAAACTATCGCCGAGTTTCATGTCGATATCGCGGTGGCCTTGAACGTCACCCAGAACCATTTGGACCGGCATCACACGTTCGCGAACTATGCCGCCGCTAAAGGACGCCTGTTTGAGACGCAGCACGCGGGCGCATTCGCAGTTCTCAACGCGGACGACGCCACTTGCGTAGCCTATGCCGCGCTCACCGCCGGACGTCCGCTCTGGTTCAGCAGCACCCGCGCCGTGACTCCGGGAGTCTGGCTGGAGGACAACCAGATCCGCTTCGACGGCGAAGTGCTGATGGACGCGCGTGAGATTCCCATACGCGGCCGCCACAATATCGAAAACAGCATGGCGGCTGCCGCGGCCGCGCGCCTGGCCGGAGCTTCGCTCGCTTCCATCGCCGCCGCCGTCCGCACCTTCAAAGCCGTCGAGCATCGCCTGGAATTTGTGCGGAACCTGAACGGCGTCGATTTCTATAACGATTCGAAAGCCACCAGCGTGGACGCCACGCTTAAAGCGCTGGATGCTTTTTCCGGCGGCCTTTGGGTGATCCTCGGCGGCAAGGACAAGGGCCTGGATTACACCGTTCTGCGACAACCGCTGGCCGCCAAGGCGCACGCCGCCCTGCTGATCGGCGCGGCCGCCCCCAAGATCGCGAAACAGCTTCATGGCGCGGTTCCGCTGGAGCATTCTCAAACGCTGGAGTACGCCGTGCGCTTTGCTTATGCGCACGCGCAACCCGGCGATACCGTTCTGCTGGCTCCGGCCTGCGCCAGCTTCGACCAGTTCACGAGCTACGAGCATCGCGGGCAGGTCTTCAAGAGTCTCGTACAACAATTGGAGCCCGGACACGAAAATGGCGCAACGACTTAAAACCGACTGGACCCTCTTCGCAACCACCATCGGCATGGTCACGTTTGGCGTGGTCATTTTATATAGCGCATCCTCCGTGATGGCCGAGCTGAAGTACGACTCCGCATGGCACTTCGTGCTGCGCCAGGGCTTGTGGATCGTGCCCTCCGTGGCGGTGATGATGTTCCTCAAGAGGACCGACTACCGGAAGCTGCAGGATCCGGCGGTGGCATTCGCGGCCATCGGGCTGGTGCTGATGCTTCTGGGCGTGGTCTTCTTCGTGGATTCGGCGCACCATCGCTGGCTGCGCATGGGCCCCATCGGTTTGCAGCCTTCGGAGCTAGCCAAACCGGCGCTAGTCATCTTCCTGGCATTCTTCGTCACGTGGCGCGCGCCGGCGATCAACACTCGCTTTACCTTGTTCCCGGCCGCTCTGGCTGTTGGTCTGGTGATCCTGGCCGTGGTGGTGGCCGACCTCGGCACCGCTGTTGTGCTGGGCGTGACTGCTACAGTGGTCTTCTTCGTGGCGGGGCTGCGCTGGCGCTACTGCGCGATCGCCTGCGCGTGCGCAGCGGTGGGCCTGGTGTTTTTCATCGCTTCGCAGCCCTACCGAGTGGCGCGTATCGTCGGATACATCGACCGGGACTACTCACTGATCGGGCGATTCGATCCGGACGGCAACATACAGCAGTACCTTCACAAGTCGCTCACGTCGCGCGACACCGGCTACCAGTCGGAGCAATCCAAAATCGCGGTGGGCACGGGCGGCGTGCTGGGTGCGGGACTCATGCAGGGCAAACAGAAGCTGCTATATCTGCCGGAAGCCCACACGGATTTCATCTACGCGGTGGTAAGCGAGGAGATGGGACTGGTCGGCTCGGTGGGGGTTCTGCTGGCATTCCTGCTGATCTCCTGGCGCGGCCTGCGCGCGGCGGTGCGCATGCCCGACGATTTCGGCCGCTACCTGGCTCTGGGCGTCACCACGATTGTGGTGGTGCAAGGCTTCATGAACATCAGCGTGGTGCTGGGGATGATGCCGACGAAGGGAATCCCGCTGCCAATGATCAGCTCGGGGGGCAGTTCGCTGCTGTCGACGCTGGCGTCGCTGGGGATTTTGATGAATGTGTCGGAACATGCGGGATGAGGCGCGCGCTACGCGCCGGGGCGTGCTTCGCACGCCGTGGCTGGTGGCTAGTGGCTGGTGGTTGGTGGTTTAGATCTTGAGCGAGACGGTTCGGAATTTTAAGGAGCTTCGCGTTTGGCAAGGGGCCATGGAATTGGTCGAGAGTGCGTATCGGCTGTCTGTAAAGTTTTCTACCGAGGAAAGCAATGGGCTGAAATCGCAGATACGCCGGGCGGCGGTCTCGATCCCTTCTAATATTGCGGAAGGCCAGGCGCGCGCATCCACAAAGGAATTCCTCAATCACCTATCGATGGCGCAAGCATCTTTGGCGGAAGTCGAAACACAACTCGAAATATCAGTGCGACTCAAGTACGTCGCTGCGGAACAAGTAAACCCCGTGGGTGCTGCGATCCAGAAGCTTGGCAAGCAGCTCCATGCCCTCCGCAAAGCTCTGGAGGCGCGCAAATGAACGAGCGCAGGGAGCACAAAACCACCAGCCACCAGCCACCAGCCACCAGCCACTCCTTTCTCATGGCCGGCGGCGGCACGGGCGGCCACGTAATCCCCGCGCTCGCCGTCGCCCGCGAACTCCGCCAGCGCGGCCACTCCGCTTTCTTCGTCGGCACGGCCCACGGACTCGAAGCCAAGCTGGTGCCGCGCGAGAACTTCCCCCTCGAGCTCATCGAGATCGGCGGCTTGAAGCGTGTCGGTTTGCGCCAGACGGCGGCGACGCTGGTCCATTTGCCTATCAGCACGATGCATGCCGGGCGGCTGCTGGAAAGTCACCGCGTCGCGGCTGTCTTCAGCATGGGGGGCTATGTCGCGGGACCGCCGGTGATCGCCGCGCTCATCCGTCAGGTGCCTGTCGTCGTCATGGAGCCAAACGCCGTCCCCGGGTTCACCAACCGGCGCATCGCGATGTTCGCTTCGCGCGCGCTCATCAGCTTCCCTGAGACAGCGCGCTATTTCCGCTATGGGCGCACCGAAGTCACCGGATTGCCTGTGCGCGAGGAGTTCTTCTCCTTGCCGCCCAGACCGCGCGGCGAGAAGTTCACGGTCCTGATCACCGGCGGCAGCCAGGGCTCGCGCACTTTAAACCAAGCGGCGCGCCAGAGCTGGCCGTTGTTTCGCCAGTCCGGTCTCGCCGTGCGCATGATCCACCAGAGCGGCCCCGCCGCCTGCGAGGAATTGCGCGCGGCCTTTGCCGAATCCGGCCTGGATGGCGAAGTGGTCCCGTTCATCCCCGATATGCCAGCCGCGTTTGCCAAGGCCAGCCTGGTCGTGTGCCGCTCCGGCGCGGGCGCCGTGGCCGAACTGGCCGCCGCGGGAAAGCCCTCCATCCTCTCGCCATTCCCATTCGCGGCCGACCAGCACCAGTTGCGAAACGCCGAAGCCTTCGCGCGCGTGGGCGCGGCCCGGTTGGTGCGAGACAACGAGATGAACGGCCAGAAACTGTTTGTAACTATCGCGGAACTGGCCGGCGAACCTGCCGCGCTCGAGCGCATGGGGGCGGCCGCGCACGGGCTGGCGCATCCGGGAGCGGCACGCCGCGCGGCGGAAGTCCTGGAAGAGGTGGCGCGTGCTTAAACTATTACGATTTTCATTGACACTCGCGCCGGAAGCCGAAACAATACGATAAGATAATGTTTTTTAGACGGCAGCACCTGCATTTCACGGGGATTGGCGGAATCGGCATGAGCGGCATCGCCGAAGTGCTGCTGAATTTGGGATACACCATCAGTGGCTCGGACTTGAAGCTGACTCCCATCACCGAGCGGCTGGTGGCGCTGGGCGCCACGGTTTACGAGGGGCACGCCGCGTCGAACGTCGCCGGAGCGCGCGCCCTGGTGGTCAGCTCCGCGGTGGACGAGCAGAACCCCGAAGTGCAGGAGGCGCGCCGCCTGCAGATCCCGGTCATCCCGCGCGGCGAGCTGCTGGCGGAGCTGATGCGCCTGAAGTACGGCATCGCTATCGCCGGCAGCCACGGCAAGACCACCACTACCTCCATGACCGCCACCATTCTCAATCATGCGGGTCTGGATCCGACCGTGATGGTGGGTGGCCGGGTAGCTGCCATGGGTGGGTCCAACGCGCGCGTGGGCCACAGCGATTTTCTGGTGGTCGAGTCCGACGAAAGCGACGGCTCCTTCTTAAAGCTGGCGCCCATTCTGGCAATCGTCACCAACATCGATCGCGAACACCTGGATCACTACGCGTCGCTCGACGAGATCCGCGACGCCTTCATCGAGTTCGTCAACAAGGTGCCGTTCTACGGCGCGGCCATCGTCTGCCTGGATGACGACAACGTAAAGACTATCCTTCCCTCGATCCGCCGGCGCACGATTACCTACGGCGCCAGCGCGCAGGCCGATCTGGAAGCCGTCGAAATCTGTTGCGGTCCATTCGCCAGCGACTTCAGCCTGCGTTACCGGCAAGCGAACCTGGGGCGTTATCATCTGCGCGTCCCCGGCCGGCACAATGTGTTGAACGCTACCGCAGCCGCGGCCGTCGGGCTGGAACTCGAAGTGCCCGCCGATCAAATCCGGGAAGGGCTGGATGAGTTCAGCGGCGTGGACCGCCGTTTCCAGATCCGCGGCCAGGAACGCGGCATCACCGTAATCGACGACTACGGCCATCACCCCACGGAGATCCGCGCTACCCTGGCGGCCGCGCGCCTGTGCGGTTTCCGCCGGATACACGTTCTCTTTCAGCCGCACCGGTATACCCGCACTCACTACTTGCTGGACGAATTCGGCAGCGCTTTCCACCAGGCCGACACGGTTTTGATCCTCGATATATATGCCGCCTCCGAGCACCCCATCGAGGGTGTGAACGCCGAGGCAGTGGCCGAGCGCATACGGCAGTTCGGCCATCGCGGCGCCGCATACGCCGGCGCCATCGACCGGGGAGTGGAGTGCCTTCTGAACGTGGCGCAAGAGGGCGACCTGGTGCTCACGCTGGGCGCCGGCAACGTCTGGCAGGCAGGGGATCTGCTGCTGGCGCGGTTGCGCCAGGAAGGGAGGGCTGAGTGATGGCGCGGCGCCGCCCGCGTACACAGGGGCCTTCCCCGTGGGCTGAAGCCCACGCCAGCACGCTGAAGCGTGCGCCACGGTTGGCAGGCAAAAGCGCCTGCCCCACAACTGCGCTGGGAGCGCCAAACTGATGCCGGCACGCGATAAGGCACGCACGCAAATCCGCTGGCGGTTGTGGCTGACCGCCCTGGCCTGGTGCGCGGTCTTCGTCTCCAGCGCCGTGGCTGCCCGCAAGGCGCACAACTATGTGCTCAGCGATCCGCAGTTCCTGCTCTCCAGCGAAGAACGCGGCGCGCTCACCCTGCAGGGCGTCCAGCACGCCTCGCGTGGCAAGCTGCTGCGAGTTTTCGCCGCCGACTACGGCCGCAGCATCTTTGCCCTGCCGCTCGCGGAACGCCGCCGACGGCTGCTCGCCGTGGACTGGGTGGAAGACGCCTCGGTCTCGCGCATCTGGCCGAACCGCGTTGTCGTTCGCATCACTGAGCGCCAGCCGGTGGCCTTCGCCAGCCTGCCGTTTCATAGTGGCGCAGGCGCTCCCACGCGGTTTCTGCTGGTGGATGCCCAAGGCGTCCTGCTCGACCCGCCGGTGCGCGGCCAGTTCGCCTTCCCCATATTGAATGGGCTGAGTGAGGATCAAAGTGAGCCCGAGCGCCGCGTTCGCGTGCGCGCCATGCTGCGCTTGCTGGAGGATCTGGGACCTGCCGCGCAGAACATTTCCGAAGTCAATGCCGCCGCGCCCGACGACCTCACAATCGAAGCCCAGGTGGAGGGCCGCGTCCTCGAACTCCAACTCGGCGATGGCAACTACGAGAAGCGCTTCCAGAATTTCCTGCTCCACTACCCGGAAATTCGCAAGCACGCGGCCAACGTCACGGCGTTCGATTTGCGCCTGGACGACCGCATTACCGCGAAGGAGCAGCAGAATCCGCAATGAGCAACACGCCGAAGACATTCGACGCAGTAGGTCTGGACGCGGGCAGCGCCTGGACCCGTTGTGTCATCTTTCGCCTGGAAGACGAACGCCTGCGCTTTCTGGGGCACGGATCGTCCCCATCGCAAGGTTGGGTGAAGGGCCGCATCACGGACCAGAGTGCGGCCTCGGAAGCCATGCTGTTGGCGCTACGGGAGGCCGAGAAGAACGCGCAACTCTCCGTGGAGGGGGCCGTGGTGGGCGTGGGCGCCAATGTCCGCGGAGCCAACTGCCGCGGATTGCTCGACCTGGGCCGCCTGCGTACGGTCGAACAGCGCGACGTCAACCGCGCCATGGACCGGGCCACGCGCGTGCGGCTGCCGGAGGACATGATGATCCTGCAGTTGTTTCCGCAGGATTTCGTGGTGGACGGCCATCCTGGCCACCGTGACCCGCGCAAAATGACGGCGGGCCAGATCGAGGCCAATGTTCACCTGGTGACGACTTCCGTGCGCGAGCACGATTGCCTGGTCGCCGCTGTCAACCAGGCGCACCTGGCGGTGGAAGAGACCGTCTTCGAACCGCTGGCCGCCAGTTACGCCGCGGTATTGCCGGAGGATCGCCGCGAGGGCGCCGCCGTCCTCAACATCGGCGCGCAATCCACCGATTTGGTAGTCTACTACGGCGACGCCCTGCAGCTCGCCACGAGCCTGCCCATCTCCGGCGATCATTTCACGCGGGACGTGGCGCGCGGGCTGTGCATCAGCTTCGAGGACGCCGCCGCCATCAAGCACGAATTCGGCAGCGCCAGAGCCGGCTCGACTGCGGAGAATTCTTTCGTCGAAGTGCCTTCCCGCGAGGACCGCGACGTGTCGCGCCGGACGCTGAACCAAATTCTGGAATCCCGCGCCTTGGACCTGTTCCAACTGGTGCGACGCGAACTGGCTCGGGTGGGCATGGAAGGCGCGCTGGCCGGCGGCATCTTCCTTTCCGGAGGCGGCGCCCGCCTGGAGGGCATGTGGGAGATGGCCGAGCAGGAGTTGGGATGCCGCACATGCAACGCCCTGCCGGTCGGAATCCAGGACTGGCCCGAGGAGATCTACGACCCGGCCTGGACTACGGTTGCCGGGCTGGCCATGTACTCGGCCAAGCTGAAATCGCAACACGAAATCGAGCGGCAGTCTACTGGACTACTGGGGAGAGTACTGAAATAGATGGAACCACATGGAACCACAGATGGACACAGATAAAAGCAAAGACAAGACGGCCCGCAAGCAGGATTGGTTTTGCCTTATCTGTGTGCATCTGTGTCCATCTGTGGTTCCCTAGAGTCTTTGAAGGAGGGCAGCATGGGGCTTATCGATGCGGAAAACGACGATTTGAAATACGAGATTCAGGAAGAAAACGGCGGCGGCGCGCGCATTAAAGTCATCGGCGTGGGCGGCGGCGGCTGCAACGCCGTGGCGCGCCTGTTTCGCGAGGGCATGGCGGGCGTGGAGTTCTGCGCCATGAATACCGATGCCCAGGCGCTGGCCGCCTGCGAGGTGCCGATCAAACTGCAACTCGGCGCCAAGATGACCAATGGGCTAGGCGCCGGCAACAATCCCGAGATCGGCCGCCAGGCCGCTCTGGAGAACACCGACAAGATCGTCGAGTTGCTGCAAGGCGCCGATATGGTGTTCGTCAGCGCGGGGCTGGGCGGCGGCACTGGCACGGGCGCTGCGCCTGTGATCGCCACACTGGCCAAGGAACTAGAGGCGCTTACTATCGCGGTGGTCACCAAGCCGTTCACCTTCGAAGGCGCGCGGCGTATGCGCCTGGCCGACCAGGGTCTGGCCAAGCTCGCCTCCACGGTGGATACCGTCATCGCCATTCCCAACGACCGGTTGCTCGCGCTGGTGCCGCGCGGCACCAGCTTCTTCGACGCTTTTAAGCTGGCCGACGATCTGCTGCGCCAGGCCGTGCAAGGCATCAGCGACATCATCAACACGCCCGGCATCATCAACCGCGATTTCGCCGACATCAAGGCCACCATGCTGGGCATGGGATACGCCATGATGGGCACCGCCACGGGACGCGGCGAGCATGCGGCCGTGGATGCGGCCCGCCAGGCGATCGATTCTCCGCTGCTGGAAGATTCGCGCATCAGCGGCGCGCGCGGCATCCTGATCAATATCACCGGCTCGAGCCGCCTGGGCCTGCACGAGGTCAACGAGGCCTGCTCGATCATTCGAGAAGCGGCCAACTGCGAGGACGTGCAGATCACCTTCGGCGTGACCATGAACGAGTCACTGGCCGATGCCGTTAAGATCACGGTAATCGCCACCGGCTTCCAGCCACATTGTGCGCCGGCCGTGGAGGCGCCCAGAATGCCCGTGCCGGAGCTCGCGCCGCAGCCCGTATTCATGCCCGAGCCGGTCGCGGTTGCCGCCGCGCCGGAACCCATGCCCGATTTCGAGGTCGAGCCGGAGGCGGCGGCCTTCGACGCCGACGACCTGGATACGCCGGCATATTTGCGGCAGGGCCGGTTGTTGAACTAAGAAGCTTGCAATGCAAAAAGTGGGGCAGCCAATTCTGGCTGCCGCCGGCTTTCAGCCGCCCTGGCCGAGTGCGACGATTCGCGCCTGCCCCGAAAGAACCGCCTGAAAGACGGCTGCGGGCAAGATTGCCCGCCCCACGACTTCGTGCGGTCGTATGTGGGGAAAGACCACCGATCAGAGCCCCGCGCGTCAACCAGCGCCTCTAACTCCCCGGCGGCGCAAAGGTCTTGACGACCTTGGCGCTGTGCGCATCGCGCAAGACGACCGACGAATCCGAAAAAGCCGCCAGGATGTGGCCGTCGTCCGCCCATAGAACCGGGCTTGCGCCTTCAAAGGGCGTATGGATTTCGCGGGCCCGCTGGCCGGAGGCGGTGAACACGGCGACGTTCGGAGGCGCCCATACGGCCAACTCTTTTCCGGCCGGGCTCCAGTCGAAGCCGGTACATTTGCAGGGAATGGACTTGTCGGGTTTTAGAGATTCGGGATCGAGCAGCACGAGCTTCTCTCCGTCGACGACGGCCGCCAGTGAGAAGCCCTCATTGGTCCAACCGACTTTCACGGGAGCGGAGTGCGCGGCGGTATCCAACACCGCGGTAGCAGTCACCTGACCCGCCACCGTTTCCCAGGAAGACACCGTGGTGTCATCGGTGGCCACCGTGTAGAACTTCTCGGATGGATGCCACACCACATCGGATATGATGGCGCGGGTTTCCAGCCTGCGCTGCCACTTAATATGGCCCGCCGAGGTGATCAACAGGATGTCGCGGCCGATCGCCACCAGCATGGAATCCTGCAGGCGCGACCAGCTAAAAGCGGTGATGCCGCGATAGAGCAGCCGGCTCGGCACGACTACGGTGGAAGTGCCCGCATCCAGGTCGTAGACCGTGAGGCCCGCCTCGCCCTCCGCGGTAAACGCGACGCGCCGGCCGTCGGGGCTGAAACGCACCAGCGGCTTGTTTCGAGTAGTTCCCGCGGCGGCCGTACCGAAGACTTTTTTGACGCTCCCGGTCGCAAAGTCCCAAACCACCACCTGGCCGCCCTGATAGGCCGCGGCTACCAAACCCTTGCTTTTGGCGTAGTCGATCGCTATGACGTTGCGCGGCACGTCAGCCGCTCCGGCGGGCAAACTGAGCGAGAAGGCAGCGACGGCGGCAAGCAATACCCGTTTCATAGCTTTAACTCCGCAAAAGGAGATCACAGAAAATGATCGCACACCAGCGCCACCGCTGTCGAACGCGGTCGCGTCCGCTGCTGCTTCGCATGCGGTTAACCATTGAGAACATGCCCGCAGGCATGGCAGGCGGGTATCCTGGAGGTGCAACATGCGTGGAATCGTCGATATTAGTCCCAGGAATTTACTGGGTGTCATCGTACTGGCGGCTGGGTGCATGACGTTAGGCTGTTCGTCAGACCCGCCGCCTCCCCCTGATCTGAGCGCCGGCGAAGCCGCATACCGCATTTCGGAGAGGTGGGCCCGCGAGGAGATGAATCACTTCAAGGTAACCTTCCACTCCGATACGCTCGTCGAATGCGGCGTCAAGAACGATCTGTGGAAGCTGGTCGAAGTGACGGACCGCAACGGCAACTCGTGGTCGACGGTGTATCAACTGACGGAAAAGGGCACGAAGATCGTGACCGCGGCCAGTATCAAGGAAACCGGAAGAGGCCATGAGATTCTTCTTAGGGGCCCGTATAAAGTGGAGATCACCGGCATCACGGACGGCAGCCAGCCGAACACAAAGAACGTCGCATTTCGTTGGGACATCGATTGGGATAAGGCGCCCGCCGATCTGAAAGCGTGTCTGCCCAGATTCGAGTTGTCGGGAAACGAGACGGCTGTCTTTGTGCTGAACGGTACTGAGTGGGCATTTGATTCGTATTTAAACCCCGAAGATATGGCCCCACCGGACAACTCAGCACCGGCGCCCGCACCCGCGGCGGCGCCCAGCACCCCGGTGTTCAGCACGCTTAAGTAGCGGCATCCTCCCGCCAGCCCTCGGGGCCGCATCACCGAAGGCACTGACTGTCCGTTCTACGCGAGGACGACAAGCTCAGTACGATCACCGCGGCGAGCCGACGAGTTTGGTTGGATCGGCATTTCGTCCCACTTCCGTCCGTCCAGGATGCGGCCCGTACGAGACTTGAAGACGCCACCCCATTGCTTAAAGAAAAACGGGACCCCGGCGACGGCGCACCGGTCTCGAAGTTCTTGAACCCAGGCCGGGTCGAGCGGGCGCGCGTGCGGCCCGGACTCTCCGCCGACGATTACCCAATCGATGCCGCGCAGTACCAGATTGTGGAGCGGCCCCAAAAGTGGTTCGACGCTGAGGAACTTGATCGCTGCTCCTGTTCTTCTCAGGTGGTCCACTCGAAAGAGGTAGTCCTCGTTTTCGACGCTCACTCCCATCCAGATCTGTGGTCTCCATTGTAGGACCCGGTTTAATTTGAGCAGGCGGTCCGAGCGCTTCGTCAGTACCTGGAATTGGTGCCAATCCGCCCGCCTCATCACGCTGAAAACCTGTCTTATGTATGACGTCGGAACCTCATCGTGAAACAGGTCGCTCATGCTGTTGACGAATATCCTTCGCGGCTTCCGCCAGTGCAACGGATGCTCTAACATGTGTGGCTGTAAGGTGACGTCGAAGCCATTCCTATA
>Ga0181538_10000390_pt1 | contig 51460 bp, 47 predicted proteins | sample PEATcosm2014_Bin_40_FD_119773 | JGI IMG/M metagenome (GOLD analysis project Ga0181538, IMG submission 119773) | Peatland microbial communities from MTU Mesocosm Facility, Houghton, MI, USA - PEATcosm2014_Bin23_30_metaG | ecosystem: Environmental > Terrestrial > Soil > Wetlands > Peat | place...
ACGGCACTCTAGATGGCGAGCCATTTGACAGCTTACATACGCAAGTCAACATGACCGACCAACTCATCACCGTGACCAACGCCGAGGTAACGAACGGCCTATCGCGCGCCGATCTGACTGCCGAATTTCACCATCCGCGCGACCGTTTCGACCGCGGCCAAATCCACGCGCATCTTGCGACTAACCAGGTGGACCTATCGAAGCTGCGGACGACTCAGAATCTCGGGCCGAACTCCGGAGGCGAGGTTCAGGCTACCGCCGATTTCACCGGACAATTGGACAATTCCTTCGAGCCAACCAATGTGACCGCGGATGCGTCCGGCCACGCCCTGCGCATCGGAGGGCAGGATTATGGCGATTTCACCGCGACCGCTCGAACCAGCGGACAGACGGTCACGTACCATGTGGATTCCAACTTCGCGGCTTCGAAGATCCAGGTGATCGGTAACACGAGCCTCGCCGCGGGGCACCGCACCACCGGTGACGCCAACATCGCCGGCCTGCCCATCGAGCGGGTCCTGGTTTTGCTCGATCGCACGGATATTCCGGCCAAAGGTTCGCTCACCGCGGCCGTTCACGTCTCCGGCACAATCGACCATCCGGAAGGCAACCTGGACGCTACCATCGATCGCGCGGTGTTCGACGGCGAGCCCATCGACCGCGTCCACACTCGCGTCAACTATCTCGCCACCAGTATCGATGTGCCCGACCTCGAGGTTCGCGCCGGAACCTCGGCGCTGGAAGCGACGGCCCACTACGATCACAAAGCGGGCGAGTTGGCGGTCGGCGACCTGCAGGCCCGCATCACGAGCGGGCATGTAGACCTGGCGCACCTTCGCCACGTCCAGTCCGCGCGGCCCGGTCTCGCCGGCGTCCTCCAACTGACGGCAGATGGAAGTGCGGCGATCGCCGCGGGTCCTCAGATCCTACCGCGCAGCCTGAATCTCAACTTTAGCGGGAAAGGGATTGCATTACAGGGAAAGAACCTGGGCGATCTTACTCTCTCGGCCAGCACGGCCGGCAACCGAATCACGTTCAATCTCGATTCCAACCTGGCCGGCGCGTCGATTCAAGGGAAGGGCGATGCGCAACTTACCGCAGATTACCCCCTAGCAGCGCAGATGAGCATCCGCAATCTTAACTGGAAAGGTCTACAGCCGCTCCTGGGTTCATCCGTCGTCGCCCCCTCTGAGTTTGACGCCGCGGCCGATGCCGATATCACGCTGAACGGCCCGGCATTGCGCACCGCGGAAATGACCGGCCGGCTGCAACTTCCGCGCGTCCAGTTGACCGCGATGACGCCAGGTGTGCACGCACAAAAGGTCACGGTGCAGAACCAGGGACCGGTGGTTCTCTCGATGGACCATGGCGTCGCCCGCATCGAGAGCCTGCATCTCACCGGCCCACAGACGGACGTTCAGGCGCAAGGATCTGTCTCGCTCACCGCGCAAACGTTGCAGGCCTCGCTGAACGCGCACACAGACCTGGGCCTGTTACAGAAGTTCGATCCCGATATCCTGTCCTCCGGCAAAATCACCGCCGACGCCACCTGGCGCGGCACTTTATCGAGCCCCTTGATCAATGGCAAGCTCCAGGTAGAAAAGGCATCGGTGCATCTTCCGGACGTGACTACCGGCCTTTCGAATGCCAATGGCGAAGTGGATTTCAACGGCACCAGCGCGTCGTTTCAGAATCTCACCGGCGAAATGGGCGGCGGCAAGGTGGTTCTTAGCGGATTCATGGCGTTTAGCGGGGCCGCGCGAATGGCGCTGCACATCAGCGCCAGCAAGGTCCGAATTCGCCCGCAGGAAGGCGTCAGCGCAACAGCCGACACGGATCTGCGGCTGAGCGGACGCCTGGATTCGAGCGTGCTTTCCGGCACGGCGGTCATCAATCAGATCACCTACGCCCCGCATAGCGACCTCGGTGCCATTTTGTCCCGGGCAGCTCCCGCCGTGCAGTCGTCGCCCACGCCGTCGCCTCTGTTGGACAACATGAAACTGGATGTACAGGTGCGGACTTCCTCCAGCACTTCGGTGCGAGCGTCGGTGGCACAGAGCCTACAAGTGGACGCCAACCTGCATATCCAGGGTACCGCGTCACAGCCGGGCGTCACGGGCCGAATCGCAGTCAGCGAGGGCAAGTTGGTGTTCCTGAACTCGACTTACACCGTAAACACAGGAACGATCACGTTCTACAACCCGATTCGCATCGATCCCATCCTGGATCTTAGTCTTGAGACCCAGGCGCAGGGCGTAGACGTGACTTTGCGTGTAACCGGCCCCATCGATAACATGAAGCTCTCCTACACGTCGGACCCTCCTATCCAATTTCAGGAGATCGTTGGGCTGCTGGCAGCAGGCCAGACGCCCACGTCCGACCCGAATATTATCGCCAACCAGCCCACTCCGCCGGCACAGAGTTTTGCGGGGATGGGTGAATCCGCCGTAGTCGGCCAAGCCCTCGCGGACCCGGTCGCCAACCAGATGCAGCGCGTGTTCGGCATTACGCAGTTCAAGATCGACCCCACGTTCGCAAACGGCCAGGACCTGCCACAAGCTCAGCTCAGCTTACAGCAGCAGGTGACTTCACGCATCACCCTCAATTACTCGACTCCCATGCAGGGCGGCGGCGAGGAAGCAGTCAGCGGGCAATACCTGATCAGCCGCCAATGGTCCGCCACCGCGACCCGCGATCAATTCGGCCTGTTCAGCATCAAGCTCCTGTACAAGAAGCAGTTCAAATAGTTATTTTGTGGGGCAGGCAATACTGCCGGCAATACTGCCTGCCTAAGGCCCTCAGTTTTCGATGCGTGCGTCTTCGCGCTTGTGGCTATCGAAGAGCACGGCGGGTCGACTCGAGGGTGGCTTTCAAGGATTCCTTGGGCAGCTTGAGAATAATTGGCTCAATGATCCATGCCAGCGCCTTCGGGACATCGCGTGTCAGGGAGATTGCCCGGCACTCCACGAACGTGCTGTCGTCCCTTTCCTCAAATCGCCAATACGAAGACAGCCGCCACAAGAATCCGTGCCCGGTATCGGGAGGCCGCATTCGCTCCGTAGGTTTGCCCGCATCTTCCACTTCAGAAATGCGAGTGGTGCGGGAGTGGCAAACCCAGCGTTTGGAATTGACGGAGAAATATCGCACGTCGTGGTAGGTGTCGAGGATTACGGTGATGATCTTCCTCTTCCGGAGCCGCAGGTAAATCTGAAAATCGTTTCCCTGGCGACCCATCAGCTTTGAGCCGATCACTTCGGGCTGATAAGTATTCTTATGGTTATCGTAATCCTGCACTACCGCCAAAGTCTTTTCGATCGTGGCGCCGGGAATACAAACTGCGCCAATCCAGTCATGAATCAGGCCTTCGGGTACCTGAATTGGTCTTTTGCCGGAATAGAGTTCTGCGATGGAAGTCCCGCTGCGCAGCTGGGCAAACCTTTCGGGACACGCGTCCGCCCAGAGAAAATGCTCATCTTCGAGCTGAATCTGCTCGACGGCGGAGTCAACTGAGGCGATATGCATCTCATATGCCAGCAATGTCTCCGGCTTCAATTCGATCTTATCGGCAGCCTCCGTCGTAACTGGTTTCCCCATCTGATTCCTGCTTCGGGGAATTCAACAAGCACCGATCTTTCCTCCTAATTGTCAGGACGACCCGCAACCATGCGGCACTTGCGAAATGCGCTGCCGCACAAAAACATCAGCGCGCCATTGCTTGTTGGCTTATCGCACAGGGGGCCGCCAGCCAGTGTCGGCGCCCGCGCTCGCGAGATGCCTCGGCTGCTTCTTCCGGTGTTCGGCCTCCTCTCGCGCTATTGCAAGTTTTTCTGCGTGGCTGCGCATTCGCTGTTCCGTGAAAACAACCGCGCTTAATTCACCGGGCTCCTCCCGCTGCTGCAGAAGTTCCCGGCACAACAGCGGAAGATCCTGAATTCGGATTCCATATCCTGGAATCAGAGCCAAATCCACTTCGACCGTATAGTCGATCCGCCTGGCATCGACCCTGCCCTCAAAGGCATAGATCCGAATACCAGCGGCCTGGGTAAATCCGGTGAGAAGAAACTGGGGCTTCGCGCCGTCTTCCTTTTTTCGCCCAGCCGAGATGTCCATCATATCGTTCCACCCATATCGTCCCCTAACAATCGCCGGTTGCACACGGGCTCGTACTCCAGAATCAGCCGGTCCTGTCTAGTCCGCCTGTAGCGGCACCGCAGAGTTCAAAAACAAATCCCGTGGGGAATCTTTTTAGGAGTGTCGAATCCCCCTGCTGAAGATCGTGCAACAGCGAGGCTTGAATGTTATCGGTCTCCCCGATAAAGATCCACTCCCGTGAGTTGGAGATGCCGTAGATACCTGATGCGGTCGGGGCATTAGCCCGCACCGAAACCGGGGTGAAAGACCGTGGAGTGAACTGTTCAAACGGCATCTGGAATTCCATTCCGGTTAGGGGAAAGGTGACTGGGAGCGCGCCTCGGCGCGGCCACAACCGCCGATCCCGAAGCTTCCCGAGCCATGGACTTCAAGCGGAGAACCAGATCCTTGCCCATTGCCAGCTCCGCCGGGTCTCCTTTATAGCCCGGCATCTTCGGATCGATGAACTCCCGGCGGAATAACTGATCCGACAGCAGAGTCGTTACGAGCAATAGCTCCTCCAGGGTCACTTCAATTTTGATGTTTTTCATATCGGTCGGCTCCTCATGGGCTGCAGATCCTGGTTCCCTCTCCGAGGCTCAGCCCTTAAGGGCCTGCCCACACGTCCTGCCATCGCGACAGCGCGCGGCCATGCCCCAAACAAGTGGGCTCGCAAGGCGCTTTCGAAAGGCTGCCACCGCTCGATCGAGATGGACAAGTCCCGTCTTTGTGTCACAGCGATTCACTGCCCCGATTGCAGTCCGTGATGGACGGTATGGAGAGCATCGGTTGCGGCTTCAGCTTGGTCAACGGTGCTGCGACCGCTGCAGTGGCGAGCACGATCGCAACGGGGCCTAGCCTGTTAGCAGGCGGAACAACTGGAATTGCTGGATTAAAAAAAAGTGCGGTCAAGAGGAAACGCATCGTCCAACGATGCCTGGCCGAATAGAAGGCCTGAACGGCCAGCACTGCGGCGCCCGCGCATACGACTAGCCTTAACCGGAACTCGTAGTCCGCGATACATTGCCACAAAACGAAAGCGACGAAGAGCACCGCGATACAAAGCCCCTTCACACCGCGCGTGCGCATTGAACCTCCCGGTTGGGTGGGTGGCTAAGATCTGGGGCGGATCGTCTGCCTTAGTTCAGGCAATCTGCGAGTGAGCGAGAATGCTCACTTCGTTTCCATTATCGGCTTTGCGCCTGAGCGTGTCAAACTGGAAGGAGAAACCGCGAGAAACCGCAGGGACAAATCGAGGCCTCGTATACCGTTTTGCTCTGGTCGCAAAAGGCGATGCGTCCAGGCAGGTTGCAGTGACGATTGACCTTGCGCTGTTCCGCGCTCATGGGGTCGGAATTCAGGAAAGCCTCACCGCTGAAGACCTGCGGCCATACGCTCAGGAACCTGCTGGCGCGTAAGCTCGAAGAATTGGATCGCGAAATCGCGGCGCGGTTCGCGGCTATAACGGTAGTTCATTGTCGTATCTCGGGAGAGTTTATTTGCCCTCGATTCGGACATGAAAGGTCCGGCCGTGCTATTATCTGAAAGTACGAAGTCTGATCTGCTGGCTTTCTCCCCTCAACGGTAGGCGGTTCGCCGATTTTCCTTCCTCACAAATTGAACAATGAAAACTTTCTCTGAACTATCTCTCTCTCCCTTGCTCGAGCGCAACCTTTCCCGAAACGGCTTTATCACGCCGACGGCGATTCAGGCTGCTGCGATCAAACCGGCACTGGCCGGTAAAGACCTTATCGCCACCGCCCAAACCGGGACCGGCAAAACGCTCGCCTTCGTGTTGCCCATCATTCACTCGCTCACCTCTAAGGAATCGCCCGCAGGTATTCGAACGGTCATTCTGAGCCCCACGCGTGAACTGGCGATGCAGAGCAACGACACCTTCGTTAAAATGGCCGCGGGCAGTGGCTTGCGGACCGCAGTCGTGGTCGGCGGCTTGAGCGAAAACTCTCAATTGCAGGCGATCCGCAAGGGAGCGCAAGTAGTAATCGCTACCGCCGGGCGTTTCTACGACTTTCTCAATCGTGGGCTCATCAATTTGAGTCGAGTACAGATCCTGGTGCTGGACGAGGCGGACAGGATGCTCGACATGGGCTTTCTCCCAACCATCGAACGAATCATGAAGGCGCTTCCCGTGAACCGGCAGACGCTCCTGTTTTCCGCCACCATCGAAACTTCCATCCGGCACCTGTTGGACGTTCATGTTCCGCGCGCCGTGCGTATTGAAGTCGGTTCCATCACCAAGCCCGTCGACCAGGTCGATCTCCGGTTGTACGAAGTGGAGCAGGACCACAAACTGGGGCTTCTCGAAAATCTTCTGCGGCGCGACCAGGGATCGTTTCTGGTGTTCGCAAGAACCAAGCACGGCGCGGATCGGCTGGCTCGAAGACTCAAGGATTGCGGCGTCAAGACGGCGACGATTCATGGCGACCGCAGCCAGAATCAGCGCAACCAGGCTCTTCACGGATTTCAAACCGGATCGTATCGAGTGCTGGTGGCTACCGACATCGCCGCCCGTGGCATCCACGTCGACGGCATTTCGCATGTGGTGAACTACGACGTGCCGAAAGCGCCAGAGGATTTCATCCACCGCGTGGGTCGCACAGGCCGGGCCGGAGCTCGAGGAATTGCCTCCACATTCGGAACTCGCCTGGAGCGGAGCACAGTGGCGGAAATCGAAGACAAACTTAGTATTCGTCTTACCCGCTATACCGTAGCCGGTGATGTTGCCGAGATCCAGACCGATCCGGTCGGGCAACGGCCACGCCGGTGGCAGTCCTTTGCGCCTGGGCGTGGAAGACGAATCCGGCGAACTGCGTGAACGTTGCGGCCGTCAACTCGGGCAGCCAACGATTAGGCCTGTGGACCACATCGCGAGCTGCCGCAACTGCGATTGCAGCGCCGGGGGCCTTGCATTGGCGATAGATATCAGTCGGCCGGGGACGGGATGTAGGCTCCAAAGCTGGTCTACGCGGTCCACGCGTGCTTCAAAACACTGATCCGCGTCTTGGCTGCCTCTTCGGTCCGGGGGTGGGGTGCGGAGCAGATGTTGATCATCCAAGTGTAGGCAAAACTCGGCTTGGGCGTGAAGATCTTCGCCGCGTTCAATGGAGCCCGCAAGATAGCTGGTCGCGGCAGAGCCAATGTCTTTTCGGCGCGGGTGCGTAAAGGTCGCAGTATCCCGGAAAGAGCTTGGCGGGCCGGAGCAACGGTTCTGAATCCGTGGTATGCTGAAGGTGCCTTTTAATGGTCCCGCCAGAGCTTGGCCGTCCTGATCCGCCTTGTCTTGCCCGCACAATTGAAAGACAGAAAGAGTAACAGTGAAGAATATTTTCGTGGGCAATCTGGATTTTGCCGCTACCGATTCGTCTGTGCGTACGATGTTCGAGCGGTATGGAACAGTTGATCGTGTCAATCTGGTGACGGATCGTGACACAGGTCGCTCCCGCGGCTTTGCGTTTGTTGAGATGGGCAACACCGAGGAAGGCGACCGGGCCATCGCCGGCCTGAATGGCGTGGATTTCGAGGGCCGCGCGCTGAACGTCAATGAAGCTCGTCCCAAGGGTCAGGGTGCTAGTGGCGGCGGGGGAAACGGCGGCGGTTTCGCGCGTCAACGGCGCGAACCGCGCTGGTAATAACCTTTAAGGCAGCGGCCGTCCATCGAGGACGGTCGCCCCAGTTCACGAGTTTGTCCGGCTTGCGAAGAGGAGACCACCATGGAGACCTTCAAGAAGCGCCAAAAGGAAATGCGGCGGTTGGAACGCCAAAGGGATAAAGCTGCCAAACGCAAGGAAATCAAGGCCCGCAAGGCCGCCGGACTCCCAAGCGAGCCAGATGGCGATACCTTAACAACCGAAAACCCTGCGGCATCCGACCCCGCGGCAGCTCTATCGACGATAGATTGAGGCGATCCTCGATCGTCTGGAAAGGGGAATCTCGTGGAGATCCGGTATCTCGGCTTTGACCAGAGACAAAATTCCCGCGTGTATCGGTTCGACGTTCGCACTGACGGACAGCTGACGAAGCAAGTCTCGGTCACTGCGGACATGGTAGTCTTCCGCGACCATCGTGTCGGCATTCAAGAAGGTCCTATCCTTTCCGGAAATAAATTGACCGCCGACCTGGAACGAGGCTGGGAGGGAGAGCACGAATTGACTGCCGCCGATGTGCGCGCCTATGCCGATACCAAAGCGCACGCCGACGCCCAGCGCGCCGGTGCTCGCAAGGCGCCCCGCCGTCGGCACGGAGTGCTGGCCGAAGCGCAAATGAAGTCGCCCTGGCGCAACTTTGGAATGTGATGGTAGCAGGTGCCTTTTGCACCACATAACGGTTATTCCTTTACGGCCTACTCGATAAGGCAGAACGCCCCGGTGTGGGGAGGCATCTATGGTCTGTCCAATGCTCAGGCCTGGATCTATATCCATGCCGTCGACGATATTCGCGCCGCCTTGCTCGATCACGTGAACGAGCGCAATCCCACTCCCGATTTTCTTTCCGTGACCGGCTTCACCTTCGAACTCTGCGATACCGCCGAGCGATCGCAACGCTGCAGCCGCCTGATTGAGGAACTCCGCCCCGTCGTCCAAGGCCGTTCGCTGTGGCCGTAAGCTCAAGGCCGGATGGGCCAAATCAGCACATTCCTTTAGCATCCGGATTTGGGCGCACTATCCGTATCCGTTGAGGCCAGACTCTTCCGTGGGAGAGGAGCGGACCGGACCAGAAAGCATTGGATTAAGATTAGGTCTTGGCTCAAGCGCGGCCGTCCAAAGCTATAGCAGAGTTTCGAGGGCTGGACTGCTATGCTTAGTTTGCGCCCCAAGGTCGCGTTTCAGCCGGCTCGAGGCTGTTAGTTGTGCTACGTACGTCGGAGGGGATCATAAGGTCAACGGACCACGGCGATACGGATCTGCCGGTTCATTCCCACAAGTTCCAGATCGAGCGGGAACAGCCCTAACTAAAGTCCAGCATGGCATCGAGGCGGCGCCCGGCCTGATCAAAGATATCGATAACTTCTTGAGATCGGCTACTTATATCGCGCGGTGGCGCTCATAGGCCTTCCAGATCTCCGAGGCTGCTGCCTCGTAGCGCACTCTATCCCCGCAATTCTCCTCACCGAAATCAGTCCGGAACACTTCAAACAACAGGTCGTGTAGCGCATTCAGGTGTTCAGCTTCCTGGATGCGTGAGAGCAACGCGTCTATCTCTGGATTGTACTCGCCGGTATTGCGCTTGCCGTCGAGGTCCATTGGGTTGTGCCGGAAGAGGATGTCACTCACGGCGCGATAGAAGCCGCCGTATTCCTTCTGAAGGATCCGATGCTGCTGGCGAGCTTCGTTTTCGGGCTGCATAGTTCACTTTAACAAAGCGAACCGTTCATTGCCCGAGTAATGTTCGCGCATTACCCAAAAATGTATTCAGCCTGTGTGGTTTCCGAATGCATCGCTATAATTGGGCTCCGGTTGCACGCGGCGGCGTACGGTTCTTCAGCTTTCGCCGTATGGCTTGGCTGCGCTCGCGGCGAGCTAACTTGGCCCGGCGCTCGCGGTTGAATCGTGCCTTATCTCCGTTTAGGGCTGACATGGTGCCTCAAGAGTAGCAGGATTTGCGGAGGCCCATTGGACAAAATAGTATCGCTCCACACATCGAGGCTTTGGTGCGGTCGAATATCCTTCCGCTCGAATCACCCGCCGAGGGGTCCACACCAATCATCCAACAGTCTTAAGAGCTATTGACTTGGAGCGATTGGGATATTCGCAGATTTGCTCACACCCGGCAGCCCGGCGAAAGCCGTACCCACCGGACATGGGCGTAGTTGGGGCGGTCCGCGTTGGCTCACGGTTAGGCTGTACTCCAACCCCTCCATGGCGTCCGCATCGGAGGATTGGCGGTAGGCACGTTTATCGTGATCGCGCCGGTATATGGGATGCTGCTCGCGGACAAACTGGGCGGGGCCGCAGTGACCGTGACTAGGCCCGGCGTCATGTATGGCATTCCGGGAAGAGTCAGGGAATTCGCAGCCGGAATAGCAGTCGTCAAATGCGGGTGGCCGCCGTCAAGCTATCCGGGCCGGTTTCCGTCAATGAGTAGTTCGCGTTGCAACGATTCGAGTTCCAACGGGACGCGATCGTCTCACGCTGCGGCTGGCTCTTTCCGAACTGTCGCGCCCGGACTTTATTTGGTCGCCATAGCGCAATTCATTTCGGGCTTGAGCCAACCGTTATTGCGTCAAGCGACCGCAAAGCAGCGGTTGCTGGGCACGTCATCTCCCAGATCTGTTAACGCACCCGGTCACCGGCATCTCGCCTACATGCAGACGCGAGTCGGCTTCACTGTGAAAGGGATATGCTCGGTACTCGAGGGACGGGAGCGCAGGACACGCGCCCGGCCGCGGTTGCGGGTGATCCCACAAAAGTGATAACCAGCCGCGATCAGCCGGAGCGAAAGGTACGGAAGTCGTCGGAGCTTGCGCCAGCAAAAAACAGGCTGCCGCCAGCCCTGCTGCGCGACCGTCGCGCGTCAGGCGCTTGCAAAGGTCCGCAGCTTCACCAAAAGCTCTTCGCCCATTCCGGCGGCGCGCGCCAGGTCGTGCCCCGCGCGCTCGATGGGGAACAATTCCGTGCTGGCGGGGATCGACTGCAAAGCCGAGCCCAGTTCTTCGAGCGAACCGAACGGATCGTCGCTGCCGTGCACGAAGAGCGCGGGAGTTCGCAGATCGGGGAAGAAATTAGTGCGCGCTTTTTCCGGCTTGCCCGGCGGATGCAGGGGGTAAGAGAGCAGCAGCAACGCGGCGGCCAAATCGGGACGCTCCGACGCCGCCATGGCCGTCTGCCGGCTTCCATAGGAATGGCCGCCCGCGAAAACCGGACCGCCGGCCAATCGCCTGAGGGCATCGACGGCCTGCGCGACTCCTTCGCGATCGCGCGCCGCCTGAGCGGGAAACGGTGGGCCTTTGGGCCGAAGTTGACGAAAGGGGAGATCGTAGCGCAGTACGATGAGCCCGGCGGCGGCGAATGCCCGCGAGAGTTTCGCCAACAGCGGGGCGTGACAATTCGAACCAGCGCCATGCGTGAGCGCGATCGCCTCGCCGGTGGGATTGTCCGGTTGGTGCAGCACGCCGCGCACGCCGCCGGAATCGAAAGCCTGCTCCGCGCTCATTTTCCCCAATTCAGTTTGCGCGTCTGGGCAGCTACGAAATTGCGTGAGACCAACCGCGTGCCGCGGATCATCCAGCGATTGCGCGCCCCGGCGATCATCGACGGTTTGCCGGCCATCATGGCGTCGTAACCGATGAGCGCCACTTCCTCGGCGCCCATCACGGGACCATGGAAAAGCTCGCTATCCGCGACTCCGGCAGCTTGCGCGAATTCCGTGCGAGTGGCCCCGGGACACAGCACGGTAACGCTAACTCCCGTCCCCAGGACTTCATTGGCCAGCGCCTCCGAAAACGAAAGCACGAAGGCCTTGCTGGCGTAATAGAGCGCCATGAACGGTCCGGGCACGAAAGCCGCGGTGGAAGCGACGTTGAGTACGCGCCCGCTGCTGCGGCGGATCATCTCCGGCAGGAAAAGCTTGGTCAGATGCACCAGCGCCACCATATTCACCTCGATCAGGCTGGCATCGCGAACCCAATCGGTCTCCGCGAATCGGCCGCGCAGTCCGAAGCCGGCATTATTGATCAGGATATCGACGGGCGTGTCGCTCAGTTGGGCAAATATAGCGGACCGCGCGGCGGGATCGGACAGGTCCGCCGCCAGCGGGCGGGCATTCACACCGTGCGATTTCGCGAGTTCCGCCGCCAGTTCGTCCAAACGCGCGGTTCTGCGCGCGAGCAGCACGACGTCGTATCCGCCGGCGGCGCAGAGCTTCGCGAATTCGGCCCCGAGACCGGCCGAAGCGCCGGTAATCAGCGCCGTCCCCCGCGCCATCGGTTACTCCTTCTTCTTCAGGGCGGAGTCGTTGTCCTTTATGAATTGACGGATGGTGTCCGCCATCCCGAGGAGCTTTTCCCACTGCTCCCGGTACAGTGTGACGGGGAACCGGCCCAGTCCGTAAACGGAGAGGGCTCCCTTCTCGCTCACCTTCAGGAACATTTGTCCGCGGGTGGGCTTTTTCAGCGCTTCATTTTCGGCTCTTAGCCGTTCAAGTTCCGCTTGCAGTTCGGCTTCTGATGGCATAGTCCAGTCTCTGTAATACCATAACCACACGTGTTACGCTGAATTTTTTCCCTCCATGCCGCGGTTCGATTCCATACTCTTCGATTTTGACGGCGTACTTGCGGACACCGAACCGGTGCACTGCGCCTGTTGGGCGGAAGTACTTGTGCCGCAAGGGATTGCGCTCAATTGGGAGGATTATCGCGAGCGCTTCATGGGAATCGATGACCGGGAAATGCTGCGCATCCTCGCCCGGGAGCGAGAGCCGCAGGCTGTCTGGGAGGATTTGTGGCGCCTCTACCCGGCCAAAAAGGATCGCTTTCGCACTCGCGTGTCGGCGGCGCCTCCGTTCGACGCTTCCCTGAAGGAGTTCCTCCACGGTCTCAACGGCCGCTACGCGTTGGCCGTGGTGAGTTCCAGTTCCTGCTCGGAAATCGAACCCATGCTGGAGGCCGGTGGGCTGCGCCACTTCTTCCGCACCGTGGTGGGCGGGGAAAGCGTGAAGCATCACAAGCCGGCGCCCGACCCGTACCTACTCGCCGCCGAACGGCTCGGCGCTCGCGCCCCGCTGGTGGTGGAAGATTCCGAAGCGGGGCTGGCCTCCGGCCGCGCGGCCGGGTTCGAGGTGCTGGCCGTGCCCGACCCGGCCGAAATGCTAGGTCTCGTGTCCCGGCGGCTCGCGGTAAGCTGAAGGAAGTGCACCCTCACGCCATTCGGGGCATAGCCCCTTCCAAGAAAAAAGCGTCCGAGACGTTCCGTAGCGTTCGTCCCATGCTGATGGAGTTGGTCCGGCCCAGGGTCGGCATGTTGGGTCTTGGATTCCTGCTAATGCTGATCAACATCGGCATGAGCATGATCCTGCCCTACGCGCCGAAGATTGTGCTGGACAACATCATTGGGCGGAAGCAGTACAATCTTCTGACTCCGCTGGTGATGGTGGTGTTCGGCGCGACGGTGATTCAGGCGCTCACGTCGTTCTCGCTCACGCAATTGCTGTCCAAAGAGGGCCAGCGGCTGATTGCGCAACTCCGGCGGCAGGTGCAGGAGCACGTCGGCCGCCTGCCGGTGGCGTATTACGATGCCACCAAGAGCGGCGCCCTGGTATCGCGCATCATGAGCGACGTGGAAGGCGTGCGCAACCTGATCGGCACCGGGTTGACGGAGTTCGCCGGCGGCATCTTGAAGGCGCTGGTGGCGTTCGTGATCCTGCTGAAGATCAGCGCCCTGATGACGGGCTTCGCGCTGCTGTTCATTGCCATCTTCGCGGGAGTGCTAAGCAAGGCTTTCCAGAAAATCCGCCCCATTTTCCGCGAGCGCGGGAAAATAAACGCCGAAGTACAGGGCCGGCTCACCGAATCGCTGGCCGGCGTGCGCGTGGTGAAGGGATATCACGCCGAAGCGGAGGAAGCGCAGGTGTTTTCCGGCGGCGTGCAGCGCCTGCTGGACAACGTATTGAAATCGCTCACCGCCATCTCGCTGATGAGCCTCTCGGCCACGTCGCTGCTGGGCGTGGTGGGCGGCGCCGTGATGTACATCGGCACACAGCAGATGATTCACCACACCCTGACGCCCGGCGGCTTCATGACCTTCACCATGTTCCTGGCGATGCTGGTGGCGCCCATGTTCCAGGTGGTGGGCATCGGCACGCAATTAACGGAAGCTCTCGCGGGCCTCGACCGCACCCAGGAAGTGCTGCACGAGCGGCCGGAAAACGAGGACCCGCAACGCACGCTGCCCATCGGCCCGGTGGAAGGCTACGTCACGTTCGAAAACGTGAACTTCGAGTACGACCCGGGCAAGCCGGTGCTGCACGATATCAGCTTCGAATCGCGGCCCGGCACCGTAACCGCGCTGGTGGGACCATCGGGCTCGGGAAAATCGACTATCATCAGCCTGATTTCGGCATTCCACGATCCCACTGGCGGTGCCATTCGGGTGGACGGGATCGACCTGTCGAAGACGCAACTCTACTCCTATCGCAGCCAGCTCGGCGTGGTGTTGCAGGACACCTTCCTGTTCGACGGAACCATCCGCGAAAACGTGGGATTCGCCCGCCCCGGCGCTTCCGAGGAACAGATTCTGAAAGCCTGCCGCATCGCGCGCGTGGACGAGTTCGCCGAAAAGTTCGATCTCAAGTACAACACGATCGTAGGCGAGCGCGGCGTAAAGCTATCGGGCGGGCAGCGGCAGCGGGTGTCGATCGCGCGCGCGATTCTGGCCAATCCGCGCATTCTGATTCTCGACGAGGCGACATCGAGCCTCGATTCGGAGTCGGAAGCGGCTATTCAGGAAGGCTTGCAGTACCTGATGAAGGGGCGGACCACGTTCGTGATCGCGCACCGCCTGTCGACCATCCGGCGCGCCGACCAGATTCTGGTGGTGGAAGGCGGCCGCATTCTGGAGCGCGGCACGCACGAGTCGCTTTACGATCTGAAGGGCCGGTATTGGGATTTGTACACCCGCCAGCACGGCATCGAGTCCAACTTATTCCTCGCTCCCGGCGAGGGCGATAAGATTCCCGAAGAGGAAGAGAAGGTACGCGTTCGCGGCGCGGCGCCACCCTCGCCGGCATCGCTGTTGCGCGGCGGCGCGGCGTAGGCGAGCCGTCAGCCATCAGCTCTCAGCTTTCAGCTCTTAGCTGCTGTGGGGCAGACTTTAGTCTGCGGCGCATCGGACCAGCGGGACTAACTAACTAAAGAGGCACTTGCAAAACTAGCTGCCCTTTGCCTGCGCGCGCGGCTCATCATTGCGTGTTGAAACTGCAGCCATTACTGAGCCGCGACCGCGAGGGAGCGGTGCTTTTGTGCGGAAGAACGAATTCTGCACGTACCTCTAACAGGCTGCTGAAAAAGGCAAAAAGGCCGCGGATAAACGCAGATTAACGCGGATAAGTTGTTTGTTTTCAATCTGCGTTTATCAGCGTTCATCTGCGGCTGGGTCATTTCCAGTGTTTTTCAGCATCCTGCTAAAGTCCCGCGCGGGCTGAAGCCTGCCCCACGGAAAGCTACCTTCAGAATCTCCTCTTATAGAAGAAGTCAATTCCGAACAGCCCGTTATCTTCCCGCAACGCTACCACCGACCATTGCTTGGCGAACGACCATTCCACGCGCAACACCTCGGGATTACTGTTGTTCAAGTCGGCGATGTAAGTGAAAGTGATATCGTTGGTAACCTGCTGTTCCAGAGTCAGGCGCGCCTGGGGGTTGTTTTCCACGCCCGGCAGCGAAGGGTCGATGCGCAGCTGGCTCACGCCGAAGAAGCGCTGCAGGCGGCCGGACACGGGGCTCGTGAGCGCCTGTCCCAGCAGCGCGGAAGCGCCCGCCTGCTGCCACGATTGCGGCGACGTGTTTTGCTGGGCCAGGCGCGTGGGGTCGGAAGTGGAACTGTAGCCCGACGCCAGCAATGAGATAATCTCGTTGAATTGCAGCGGCGGATCGGAGCGCGGCGTAAGGTTCAACTTCGTAAGTGGCCCCGAGATATTCAGCGTCACATCGATGCCATTTACTTTGGTTTCGAGATCGACATTCAATATCGGATCGATGCGCACGGGGTTAAAGAACTGGACGCTCCCTTCATTGACGTTGTACTTAGTCCCGAAGAAGATCAAGCGCCCCTGCGTCACGCTGATGCGGCCCAGCAAAGCGGGATTGCTGAACCCTCCGCGCAGGTGCAGATTCGCCTCCATCTGCACGTCCTGCGTCAGCTCGCTCTGAAATTGCACATCCGGCGCGGTATTGATCTGAATGTCGAAGTTCAAGCCGCCTAACAGCCCGGTGCGGGCGGCGGGTGTTTCCACGGGCTGGGCCGATCTCCCTAACAGAGAGCTGAAATCCGATTGCGGATTGAACCCAGTGCGGATGATCGTGATAGTGCCGTCCAGATTGCTTCGATCCATGGTGCCGGTCAAGTTCAGCACCGCGTCCACCACCGTGCTCACGCCTTCGGGATAGCGGATGCGGACCTCTGTCGCGCGGGCGCGCAGGCGGAAAATGGGTTGCCCGCCGTTGTAGCCCGCGAACCCGGTAAGCGTGACCTTGCCGCCGCCGGTTTCTCCGGTGAAGTCCTGAATGGTGGCCCGCGTCCCGTTGGTCTTATCGCCGGTAAATACGATTGCGCCGTTGGCGTTGGAAATCCCGTTGGGAACGCCTTCGATATTGAAATATGCTTTCTGAAATTCCGCGCGCCCGTTGATCTGCGGCGAATCCAGCGCGCCCCGCACCGTCACGTCGACGGCGATGGAGCCCGAAGACGCAAAATCGCGATTGAGGTCGTGGACCAGCGCCAGGTCCACATGACCGGAGCCATGCACATCGAGCGGGCTTTTCTGCTGAAGCGCGATCTTTCCGGTGAGAGAAAAATCCGTGGCTGCGCCGGTGAGCCGCGCGCTATCCACGGTGATGACTTTATTCTCCAGGCTGGCGACGATCGGCCCGTTATTGTGCAGCACGAGCTTGGCGGTGGGGATGTCGGGGTCGGGAGCCGGGCCGAACTCGAACGTGGGGATGGTGAGCTGTGCCTTCAGCGCCTGAGGCTGTAGGAGCGGACCGTCGATGCGCAACTGGCCTTCGGCTGAACCGACGTACGGGCTCGGGGCCGCCGCGGTGGAAGGCTCCAGCCAGGCGCGCAGTTTCACCAGGTCGAGTTTGGAAAATGCGACGGTCGCGGTTCCGGGATAGTCGCCCTCGAGTCGCCATTCGCCATCGCCGCGCACCTGCGAACTGGCGGCGTTCGATTCCAGATGCGCGCGAATTGTGTCGCCCTGCGACGTGGCCGTAAGGTGCGTCTCGCCGAGGGCCACGTCCGAGAGTTGCAGACTTTGCGCCACTACGGCGGCGTTGAGCGAAGTGACGTGGAACTGGGGAATAGCGCTGCCGGAGCGCGGCGGAGAAATATCCGCCTCGACATCGGCGGTGAGCTGCACGGTGCCTTTCAGACCGGGATATTCCTTTTGGATGGTGTGAATCTGCTCCAGCGAGCGCGCGTTGGTGACCACCCGCGCCTTGAGATGACCGGTATCGAATTGCCCGGCGGCGTGACGATAGGCGGCGTTGACGCTGGCCTGGCCGTTGCCGGCGCTCAATTGTCCGCCCGTCACTTCGATGAAGCTGGCATCGTAATTCAGGTGGCCGTTGAAGCGGTCGAAAGGTTCGTCGAACAGCGCGCCGCGGGTCAATTGAAAATCGGCGGAGACGTGCGGATCGCCAACCGTGCCCGAAATCTCCGCGCTGCCCGCGGCGGCGCCATCAATTGGAATATTCTTCAGTTCGAGCAGTTGCACCAGCGCGGCCACCGTGCCGCCGCGCAGAGTGCCGCTCCCGGCGATCGGGCTGGCGTCGTCCGCTTTCCAGTCGTTCAGACCGACCGAAATCTGGAATTGCGAGCGCACCTCGCCCTGCGCCACCGCGCCGTTACGCATGCGGACGCCGGCGGGCGACGCGTCGGCGTCGCCTTCGAGGGAATCGAACGTTTCGCCTTCAAAGACGATTCCGGTGACCCGCGTGTGCCCGGAAATCTGAGGGTTTTCAATCGTGCCGCTGACCGTGCCGTCGAAAATCGCCGTTCCGGTGAGACGGGCGGGAAGGTTGGCGGCGCGCTCGCCGATCGCCGGCAGCAGGTCGTCGAGATCGCGGGTGTTCAAATGCACGCGCAACTGTTTTCCCAGCGTGCCGGAGAAATCGACCCGCGAAGATGGCAGCGTGACGGTGGAACGGCCGAGGTCCACGGTGTGGTCGCTGGCCCGATAGCTGGCGTCAACCTCACCGTTGACAGGGGCGCTATCGCCGGCGGGAGTAACGGCCAGGGTCGCGTTCGCGCGCACCACGGTAGCATCGCCGAACGATCCTTCTACCGCCACCGGGCCGGACGCCAGCGCGTTCCACGGCAGGTGCTCCGAGCTGTACATCGCCACTACCGGCCGCACCTCGATGTCCGTAATTTTGCCAGTGGCGGAGTACCGCACCAGGTCGAGGACTTTGCCATCGCCTTGAAAATGACCGCCGAATGCCGCGAAACTCATGCCGCGAAGTTGCAGATTTCTGCCGCGCAGCACCGCCGAAGCAATCGTGCAATTCAGCGGCGCCGTGCCCAAATCGGTGACGTAATTTCCGTTCAATCGCAGGCCGGTGGCGTCGACCCCCGCCGCGCTCGCCGTCACCGCGCCATCGGCGCGAAATTCCTCCAGGCGGATTGACGGATCGCGGTACGCGAGCCCCGTGCCGTGCAGCGTACTGGCGACGAAGAAATCGGACGCGCCGCGCCAGGTGGCGTTGCCGCGCAGTTCCACGGTGCCCCGGCGCAGCTCCGGAATGCGTAAAACCGGAGTGGCTTCCTGTATGGAAACGCTGGCGTCGAATTTGAATTCGCCGTGCGGCGACGCCAGATCCTCGATAGCGCCCGAAAGTGCGACCTTCGAAGCTCCCGAGGTAACCTGGGCCGAACTTATGTCGATGCGGTTGGCGGCAACTGTGAGCGATGCCGCGATCGCAACCGGCAATGGCCGGTAGCTTCCCAGTTCCAGATGGAGCGGGTCGACGGAAAAATCGCCGCGATAGCGCGGGCCGTTGAGATCGTAGAGAAATCGCGTGGCGAGATTGCTGCCGCGGGCCGAAAACGGAGTGGCGCCGTGGGATTCTACCGCGAATTCTCCGTGCTCGAGCGAGAAGCGGCCGATCGCCAGATCGAGGATCGTCTCGACAGCCGGTTTGCCGGGCTTTCGCGCGATCTTCGGTTCGGGCACATTGGTGCGCCCGTCGCGGCCGATAATCAGGTGCACCTGAGGCTCTTCCACGTCGAGATAGGCGATATCCACGGCGCGCCGGAGAATCGACACCAGCTTGAGTCCGACGGCTACCGATTCGGCGTGAAATAGCGGAGGCTTGCCGGCGGGTTCGGTCCCATGCAGCGTGAACGATCGGACTTCTGCGCGCAGAGTGTGCCAGTCGAACTGGAAGGACGCAATCTCCACGCGCCCGCCGGTGGCCGTTTCGACGGTTTCCACAATCGAGCGCCGGACGCGATCGTAAAACCACCGGCTGCGGACCACGATCACCACCGTAACGGCGAATGCCAGCAGTGTGACGGCGCCGCTCGCCAGAATCCAGGCCGCCCATTTTCCCCGGCGGCTCACTGGAATGCCTCCTGGTGAACCACCACTTCGGAGCGTTGCCGCGCATTCTCCAGCCAGGCGTTCATTTGTTTGTCCACCTGGTCGCCGGTGAGCTTCTCTTCGATCTGCTCGCGGTACTGATCGAGAGTGACCGGCTCGCCGGGATGGGCGGCTTCCGCGGCAGGCTCGACTTTCAGGTGGAAATAATTCTCGATGTCCTGCTGGCTCACCTGCACGCCGGGACGGAAGCGCACATCGATGAACTCCAGCAGCCGGCGCTGCCAGAGCAGCTCATCGCGCACCTGCCGATCGGTAATGCCGGCTTCCGCGAGCGCATGGAAATAGTCCTCATCGCTCGTAAAATTGTCTTTTTTGAAGTTGTCGAGAATGGGATCGATTTCCGAATCGGCCGGCACGGGATAGCCGCTGTTTTCCAGTTCGCGCAGGATCAGCCGCTGCTCCACCAGCCGATCGGCCGTAGCGTGGCGGGCCGCGGGACTGAAATCGGGTTGGCTGCGATTGAGGAACGAACTGACGCGGATTTCGCGATCGATGTCGCTGGTGGTGACCGCCTGGTTCCCAACCGAGACGGCGATGCGATCGATAATCTCGGCGTGGAGGCCGGCGGTCACGAGCAGCAGCGAAATGGAATAGGACAATCTCAAAACGTCTGTCCAATCGAGAAGAAATACTGGAAATGGCTCACGTTCTGCACGTTGCACTGGTACGCCGCACCGGCGGGCGCGGGGCACGGGGTGGGCCCGGCGGCTATGAGTTGCTCGATCGTGCCGTTGAATCCGTTGAAGTAGGGGGGATTGATGCTATAAGCCAGGTCCACCCGCAGCGGTCCCACGGGAGTCTTGTAGCGGATACCGAATCCGATGGCGTGAACCATGTAATTAAAATCCGTCAGGTTGTCCTGGTGCACACGGAAAGAGAAGTGATCGAAGCTGGAATAGATATTGCCCATGTCGTGAAACAGCACGCCGCCGATGCTGTCGCCGATGAGCGGAAAGCGCAGCTCGGTCTGATTGAAGAATAGCGCGTTACCGCCCAGCGGGAAACCGGTGAGGTCGTCTCGCGGCCCGGCCTGGTATTCGGGAAACGCGCGTAGCGAGTCTCCACCGCCGAAGAACCGTTCGGGAAGCGGGAGAGCGGTGGACGGGTCCCCGGAGTAGTGGAATACCGATATGTTGCCGATCTCGGTGCTGCGCGCCAGCACCATTTTCTTGCCGATGGGATAGTAGCTGGCGTTGCGCACGAGCACGCGCGTGAAATCGGTGTGCGAGCCGAAGATGTGTTCGGCCAACCCGAGATCCACGGTGTTGTAAATGCCGCGGTGAGGATCCAGGGGATCGTCGCGCCGGTCTTGCACGAGGCTGATCGAGCCTATGCCCACGTGGTCGGGCTGCGAAAGTGTGGAGATCAGAAAATGGGTTACTTTGAGGTCGCTGACACCCACGCGGCGGTACGCCATCCGGTAAAGCAGGGTGATATCGCGCCTGAGCTTCTGCGAAAGTTGCGCCGCGCCTTCCAGCCGCGTGTAGTTATAGGTGCGGATGTCTTTGGAGTTATCGAACAGACCGGTAAAGGAGAGAGTCAGCTTGTCATTGTCTTCGAAGTGCGGCCAGGAGTAATTCAGCAGGGCGCGCTGTTCGAGAGTGGAGAATTGCGTGCGCAGGCTGATGCTGTGCGCCAGACCCCAGAGGTCGGTGCGCGAGACATCCATGGAGACGCGCGGATAAAACCCGGAAGCGCCGGTGGCCGCATCCAGGCAGTCGTTACAGCCCCCGATGCGCCCCAGTTCGGCGCCCACGCCCAAGGCCAGCGAGTATCGCCGAGCTTCATCCAACTGGTAGAGCACGTATTTGTCCGGCGTATCGCCATCGGGGTCCTGAATGGCTTGATCCACGCGCGAGAAAACTCCCAGATCGTACAGCTTCCTCTGCGTCTCCGTGACCTGCGTGGGCGATAGCGGGTCGCCCGGATTAAGCGTCAGCTTGTGGTTCACCAGTCCGGGGCGGGTGTATTTGAGGCCGCTGATCAGCACCTGGCGGACGAACTGCTGCGGGCCCTCATGGATGATATAGTGCAGGTCCACGCGGTTCGGCTCGGCCGACGGCTGCGAATTCCACTCAAATGTAGCGTTGGCGAATCCCTTGTCGAAATATTGCGCCAGTATGGTGTCGCGATCCACCGCCACGCTGAATTCGCTGAACGGCTGCCCCTTGATGGAACTGAGGGAACCGAGCACCTTCGGCATATCCAGGTGCTCGATGCCATCCACTACGAGGCTGTTGACAAAGGATTGCGGCCCCTCCTGAATTTCCAGAAAGACGGCGAGGTCTTCCGGCTTCCCCCGATAATTCTGCTGCGTGCGGGAATTGATCTTCACGGCGAGGAAGCCGTTCGACTGGTACAAATTCATGATGGCGTCGCGATCGCGGCGCAGCAGGCTTTCGCTGTAGCGCCCGTGCGGGAACTGCAGCAGCGAGGCCTTCTGCAGATACATGCGCTCGCGAATGGCCTCGGTGCTGAAGTAATGATTGCCGCTGATCTCGATGGCGGCCATCCTGTGCCGCGGACCCGGGTTGATGATGTAGTCGATGGTCGCCTGATCGTTTTCCACGCGCTGCGGCTTGTACGCCACTTCCGCTTCGAAATATCCTTGCGATTGCAGATAATCGCGCAGGTTGTGAGCGCCCTCGAGCAGCAGGTCGTCATCCACCGAGTGCTCCTCGAAGATGGGCACGTAGTGCTGGAGTTGGCCCTTCGAAATCTTGGCGCCGATGGTGTTCACCAGTATCTTCGGCCCGGCGTCGATCTGGAGCGTGGGCAGCGCGCTGTTGGTTTCGGCATCGTACTTCATGGATTCCAGCGAAACGCGGGCTTCCAGGCGGTCTTCGTGCTGGTACAAGCCGCGCACGCCTTCCAGCGCTTGGCTGACGCGCGCCTGCGTCATCGGCTTCCAGGTGTGAATCAGCCAGCGGCGGAATTTCGTGGCCTTCAGAATGACCTGGGGATCAAGTTTTACGTCGCCCTGAAGCGCCGGCACGCTGAAACGGGCGCGGGGACCGCTGGTCACTTCGAACCGGATGTTGATCTGCTGATAGCTGTTGTCGTAGGTGAACGAGGGCATGATCTTGCCGAGAAACAGGCCGTTGGAATCCATCAGCCGTTTCTGCGCGCCCATCGCATCCTGAATCTTCTGCTGATTGAACGGCTGCCCGAGTTCGAGTTCGGAAGCGTTCTCCAGTTGGCCGGGGCGCGGCGGGTTGTTGATGCGGCCGGTGGCTGTCACCGAGCCGATGAACCAGGCGTTCTTAGTCAGGAAGCGGACAATGACGCCCTCGGTTGTCCCTTCGGTGAATGGCTCGGCATCCACCTGGATATTGGTATAGCGGCCGGTGGCGAAAAGGCGCTCGATGCTCGCGCGCACATCGGCCATGCGCAACGGTTCGCCTTGCTTCAGCGGAAGGATATCGTGCAGTTCGGTGGCCTCGAGCGGCTGCTCCTTGGGCTCGAACTGGATGGTGAGAATCGGCTTGCCCTCGTATTTTTGCGCTTGTGCGAGAAGTGTGGTGGAGGAAACCAGGGGCAGCAGGAGGGCACAAAAATAGTGGGCGAGCGTCAGGCGCAACATCCTCATGATAACGTAAGCGCTTCAAAGCAATTCTGTTACCATCGGGGTCATGAACGCGGCGGAGCGCCTGCGTTATTCGCGGCAGATTCTCTTTCCGGGCATCGGGGAACAAGGGCAGGAAGCGCTGCTCGCGTCGCACGCGGTGGTGGTCGGCTGCGGCGCATTGGGGAGCTTTCATGCGGCCGCGCTGGCGAGGGCCGGCGTGGGCCGGTTGACCGTCATCGACCGCGATTACGTCGAGCCCGGCAATCTCCATCGGCAGTGGCTGTTCGAAGAGAGCGACGCCGCCGAGTCGCTGCCGAAAGCCGCGGCTGCCGCCCGCCGCATCGCCGGCATCAATTCCGCGGTGGAAGTTCGCGGCGTGGTGGCCGATCTGACCGCCCGCAACGCGGAAGAGCTTTTGTCCGGAGCCGGCGTGATTCTCGACGGCAGCGACAATTTCGAAGTGCGCTACCTGGTGAACGATTTTGCGGTGAGCCGCGGAATTCCGTGGATCTACGGCGCTGCCGTGGGCAGCTATGGCCTGACTATGCCGGTAATTCCCGGCCGTACAGCTTGCCTTCGCTGCGTCTACCCCGACCCGCCGGCCGGCGCCCAACCTACCTGCGAGACGGCGGGAGTTCTGAACGCGATCGTCTCCGCCGTGGCGTCGATCCAGGTAGCCGATGCTCTGAAGATCCTCTGTGGCTGCGCCTCACAGGTCGCGGCACGGATCACGACCATCGACCTTTGGTACGGCGGCATCCGCCAGATCGACGCCCCCCCACGCGATCCGGATTGCCCCACATGCGGGCGGCGTGAATTCTCGTATCTGGAGGAGAGACGCCGGCCTCCGGTGACGCTTTGCGGGCGGAACGCGGTCCAGGTGCACGAGCGCGAGCGTTTTGTGAATCTGGCGGAACTGAAGGATCGGCTCTCATCGCTAGGCGAAGTGCGCGCCAACGAGTTCGCCCTGCGCTTCTGCATCGAGGCGTACGAGATGACGATCTTTCCCGACGGCCGGGCGATCGTAAAAGGCACCAGCGACGAAGGCGTGGCGCGGAGTTTGTACGCGAGGTATGTGGGGAATTAGGGGGGCGTTACGAAGAAGACGAAGAAGGCTCGCTCGAAGCGGAGTCGGGTGGCCACAGCCTCGCGGCCGACGGGCCGGCGAAAGAAGCACACCGTTGGCGAAAGCATAATTGAGGGGCTGAAAGAGGCTGTCGCATGGACACGCGGTACGAACAACGACGTTCAGGTCACGCTGGTGCCTCGAGCGGACGTGCGCCAAGCGTGAGCAGCGGTCGGACTCGCTGAGGACCACGGCGTGGCTGACGTTCGGCATTCCATTCCCGGCGCGAAAGTGCAGTAAGATCCAAGTATGAAGCTGCTAGTGACGCTGGAGGCCGATGAGACCGGCATGCTCGTCGCCGAGTGCCCGGCTATTCCCGGTTGCGTTTCTCAAGGAAGGACGGAAGCCGAAGCCCTGGAAAACATCCGTGAAGCCATCGCTGGCTGTCTAGAGGCCCGCGCAGCTCATGGAATGCCTCTGGCGATCGAAGTTCGGGAAGTCGAGGTCCCCGCATAGATGGCATCTCTGCCCGTTATCTCAGGGAAGCGGGCAGTACATGCTTTTCAGAGGGCGGGCTGGCTCCGGGAACACTGCGTGCGCTGATTCGCACGGCCGGAATATCCGTGGACGATTTCGTCGCCTTACTTTGAAATCGCGGACTGGACGCGCCGCAACCGGCCCCTTGGTTGCGATCTTACAGACGGGAGCATGAATCCGCGCGGAATTTGCCGCCGCGAGCCAGAATTGCCGTGCGGCGACAAATCCTCACGGTTGAGGACGATAACCGGGGCGCGACGTTCGCATCGCTTCCATGATTGCATCGGCCTCTGGCCTGGAACCAGGGCTGTTGGCATCGATCTCGGAAAAAGCCGGCGCAGCGCTTCCGCGATTTCCCGGCGCCGATCGGAAGAAGCGATAGGGAGTTCGAATCGCGCACACTTACCGTCTCACGTTCCGATACCGGCCGCCCAAGCAGTCTCTCGATCACCTGTTTCCGGTCGGGCGAAAGCTCTAATACCCCCTCCTCTTATCCACACATTCATCAGCGCCTCGCCCTTGGCGAATCTCTCGAACTGCGTCAGGAAAAACTGCAACGCGCGCTCCAGCCAATCGCGCGTGTGATCGGTACTGTGCGGCGAGAGCAGCACGTTCTCCAGTCCAAAAAACGGATGGCCGGCTGGAAGCGGCTCAGTGCTGAACACATCCGAACTGGGAGGAGCACCAGAAGAGGAACCGGGCAGCGGATCGAACCGGAGTCCAGTTAAATTGGGTCTTGACCGGCAACCCACACCGCGCGTATTCTGGGTAAAGTAACTGCGACGCGGTTGTGTAGGCTACTCACCTCGCCAGTCGGTGGAGGGCGGTCACGCGGATGGAACGGAACTGCTCCGAACTTCCGTAAGCCTTGGGGTCGCTAATCACTGCTGCCGCCGCCTTCGGTGACGCCGAGGAATACTCGGTAAGCGGAAGGAGGATGCGCTCGACACTTCATCGTGTCTTTGGCACCTCGGTTGGACAATCAACGTCGCGACCGAGAGAGTCCGGCCCGGATCGGACAGGACTACCGGTCGCCCAGCCAAAGGATAGAAAACGATGAAGACGATTTTTTCCGAAGATCACGTTCTTCCGCGTCCGGTTGAACGTCTCCCTGAATACGCACCAGCAAAGGCCCGCCAGACCCTCGCCGAGAAGATAATCGAGGCATTTGGGCTGTCTGCCGAAGCAGCGTGCGCCATTGCGAATGCCGTAGTCGATCCCTCCGCAGTCCGGAAGTCTATCGGCGATCCGACTGACCCCGAGGTGGAGAAGATCTCCGTCCCCGGTGGAACCCTCCTCGGAATCCGGACTGAAGTTTGGGCTCGCCGGATCATGCCCGACCCCCGCAATCCACGTACACTCCCAAAGCGGAAGCATCCCTTTGCGGTGGAGCCGGGTACCGGCGGTGAGGACGCAAAGTTCCGGCCCGTTCCGGAGCCGCGTTCTCGTGACGGTGCTACTCCCGAAACCGCGGAATTGGCGGTGGAGATCGAGAGCCGCGATCACCTGACTTGGGCCTCCCAACAGGCTGCATCCTACATCTTGGCGGACAACGACTGGCGCTATTCCATCGCCTCGCAGGGGGTGATGGAAGCCGTCTGGCTGGCTGCCTCGACCTACGAGCACTCGGACAGCGCGCCTCCGGTCACCGCGCCCACCTCGTATGAGGGTTCATCTCGCGTGACGGCGGTTCACGATTTGTTGCACATCCGGTCGGCGGACGTGCCTTACGACGATGAGGGGGAGTTGCGCAAGCGCATAAAAAAGCTCAACGAAGCGTACGACCACGGAGGCGGGACGCGCGAAGAGCAGATAGCACTCCGCTGCGAACGGTTGCCTGCGCTCATTTTGGTTGGCTTCCGCAAATACAAGGAGGGGGATACCGCGTTCCCCACCGCCGTCAAGTCGCTGGTTGCGCTTCGCCACGTTGACTTCCCGAAGCCTTGGGGCGAGGGGCCAGAGAACGAATCGCTGGCGGATGAGGTACTTGACGAGCTGTTTCGGCGTAACCTGATTTCCTCCGCCAAGAGAGCATACTTCGCAGGGTCCTGTACCCGCGCCGAGGCTAAGGCCGCCCACTTATCTGACGATCCCGCGGTTCGAGCCGCGAGCATCATGCACCTGTTTACCAACGAGGACGCCCGGATTGCCGAGGCGATTCGGGCTGCCGTCACCAGCCAGTCGACCCGAAAGCGCATCGGCTCCAAGATGCTAAATGAACTGGCCACGGCACTGATCCTGCGCGCCACGACTGACGACCCGGGCAGGGCCGATCTGGTCAGGAGGTGCATGCGGCATGCCTTCAGCAAACCCGTGCACCACGAGGAGTGGAAGAGCACGGATCGCAATACCGACACCATCGTCGCCGAAGCGTTGAATGAGGTGCGGTTGCGCATCGCCGACGAAACGATCACCGAACCTGGGCCGGCGTCCCTGGAGTTGGCCGTCCGGGCCGCATATCCACTGGTAGTTTCCCGCCGGCTGACCGCCGATCGTAATTTCGGCGATGCACAGGCCGATCGGCGCACTCCCGGCGAGGTTCTGGACGCAATGCGAAAGAGCATCCCTGGCGTCTACCAGCTTGCACAAGCGCTTCGGGACTTTGGCGTCGACGGGCAACAGATCCGCGGCGTTGACGAGGACGGCCAGATCAAGAAACTCTCGGACGGTTCGGGAGACCAGATGGTGAACGATAGCTATCTACGGAGCCAGTTTCCGCCGCCCGGAAAGACGCGCGCACCTCGGCCGGGCGATACCCCCGTTGACCTGTATCACAACGCCATCAACTCCTTCAGCCAGGCGGTGGAGCGGCTCGAAGAGACGTTTACTGCGATTAGCGTCGTCCCCGGAGACGATGGCCGACCTCTCGTCGAGACGCGCGGAGTGGACTCGCGCGAGTGTTCGGCATGGCGCGATGTTGTCAAGAAGATCGACGAGGAATTGATCTTCTGGGCGAGAACCTTCAGGCGCGTGTACGGTACAACTCCAGAGCCTTCGGCACGGGATTTTGGGCAAGAGGATGAGGCCGACCCCGGCGGGCGGGGCGACACCTACGCTCAGTCATACGAGGACTGGGATGAGAGCGGAAAGGATGGCGGCGAGCAGTTGCCGACGTAAACAGCATCTGCGACCCCGGCTCGGCGCCTGTCGAGCCGGGGGCCGTTCACACGCACCACCCACGGGTGACGCCCGAACGCTAGATCAGCCCAGCCTCCTTCAAGGCTTCATACCAGACGACGATCTCCTCACGCTTGAATTTCTCACCCTTAATGGTTTCGAATTCGTGGATCACTTCCGGTTTGCTGGGCTCGCGGCGGAAAACTTGGTGTTGACGTCCGGCGATGAAATGGAGCGTAGCAACCACTTCCAGTTCTTGGGGCTTGAACCCGCCAAGCGCTTTCACAACTCGGTCGATCGCCGGAGCGTACCGTCTTATTACGCCGTCGTATGCGCGCAGCAGCTCGGCGGCGTTTTCGCCGAGGCGATAGTTTGAATACTCTGGTTTGGGGCTACGGTCCACGACCACGTCGTCCGCCATGAGTGATTCAATTGAGAAGGTCACCTCGTCGGAGTAAGGGCCGTAAGTGTAGATGTCGAAGGAACAGGCGATGGGCACCCCCACCACCTTGGAAAAATACGCGAGCTTTTGTATCGCCGTTCTCCCCAAGTATCCCCTGGGATGATTTTCCTCGAAAGACCGGACGATCGCCGCGAGGAACGCTGAACGGGTGTCGTTCGAATACACCAAATCGCCTGAAGTCATACCGTTCTTTCCAGCGAGTTCACTTCGCTTTTTATTTCACGAAGGGGCTGCTCCACTGCGTCTGCAAAAATGCGCACCGTGCGGACACGCTTCGGTACTTTGCTGATAATAGCGCTTTCCTGCGCCAGCAGCGCGAGGGTCCCGTTACGTTTAAAAATGTATAAATTTTCCACCTGTTGCTCCTCCTGGTCGCCGGGAATGGAGAGCTTATAAATCGACACTGGCGAATCGTCCAGATAGAAGTCTATCCCATCGAATTTTGCCTTGAGTGCTTTCAGAATCCGCTTCGCGACCTGCAATTTACCATGGTCGGCGTTATCACCAGTTTCGTAGACCACGCGGTGGTGGTTCCGACCAACGATTCGTTTTGCACAGGCTGCGCGCGGGCCGTCCCCAGCGGCGTCCTTTCGGATCTCCTGATAGACGGAAAGATCGTCGTGACTGAAGACGTCACCCATGTCATGGTAGTTCTCGGGCCCCCACAGCTCAATGTACTGTTCCAGGTAATGGTCGTAGATGCGTCGGATCTTGTGTAGGTATACTTGTGTGTTCATCTGGTACCTCGCCAAGATCATTGCCTCAAACGTGTGCTCACCGCCGCGATGCAGGGCGATTTCGAGGCGCCCGGTATCCGGATCGTTGACGAGCGTAATGGATTCGATCAAACGGGCTGAATCGAACAAGCCATAACTGACGCCGCAATGCAACGAGTCCCGTAAAAGGTAGTCAGCGCGATCAGTATCCATCTCCCCAGAAACGAGTTGGCTCAAGAAAGCCAACTCTGGCGACTTCTTCATCAGCCGCACGAGTAATGCCGCAGTTCCCGGAAAGAAGGTGCTGTCCAGCAGCTCTCCCAGGATGTTCTGGATGCCATAAACCGAGATGTCCTCGTGGTGCTTACCCGGGATACCAGCCTCGCCGGCATGGGCGAACGCCGGATGCCCGAGGTCGTGCAGGAGACCCATCAAACGGACGATCTGTCTCGCTTTCGCTATTGTGTGCTCCGCTAGCTCCGGAACCTGCTTCAGGTTCTCCAGAATCTGCTCACCGTGCCGTTCTTCCAGTCGCTCGAACATTTGGCTGGCCATATTCATGACACCCAGGCTGTGCTCGAACCGGGTGTGCATCGCCCCAGGGTAAACCAAGTACTCCATGGCGAGTTGCCGAACGTTTCGGAGCCGCTGGAACACTGGATGGTCAATAATCCGCTGCTCGTTTCGCGAGTAGCGGATGAAGCCATGTATTGGACAACGGACCCGCTCCGTCAGCTCGTCAGCCTTCGATAGGAACATCCGACTCATAAGCAGTATAGACGAAGAAAAGGCGAAAGTCCAGCTCTCTTCCAGTTGTGATAATAACAGGAGTGCTCAAAAATGTTTCCGCTATTTCTCGCCCTTGGGGCAAGCCCGCACACCGCCGCACACCACTAGGAACCGGGGCGAACGGCTAATACCCCCTCCTCTTATCCACCACATTCATCAGCGTCTCCCCCTTCGCGAATCTCTTGAACTGCGCCAGGAAAAACTGCATCGCGCGCTCCAGCCAGTCGCGTGTGTGATCGGTACTGTGCGGCGAGAGCAGCACGTTCTCCAGTCCGAAAAACGGATGGCCTTCCGGCAGCGGCTCGGTGCTGAACACATCCAGCGCCGCGCCCAAGATGCGCTTCCCGGTGAGCGCCTCGATCATCGCCGGCTCGTCGATCACCGCGCCGCGCCCCACGTTGATCACTACCGCGCTTCGCTTCATGGCGGCGAATTCGCGCGTGCCGATCATGCCGCGCGTCGCGGCGGTCAGGGGCGCCGTCACCACCACGTAATCGCACTGCGGGATCATCTCCGCAAGCCCTTCCGGCGTGTAATATTTGTTCACCAGCGGATCTGTGCCCGCGGGAATCGACCGCCGCAACGCCAGGATGTTCATGCCCACGGCTTTCAGCCGCGTCGCCACGGCGCGCCCGATGTCGCCATAGCCGACAATCCCGGCGGTCTGGCCGGCCACCTCCATGACATCGAATGGCTCCCATATTCCCGCCATCTGATTGCGAATCAGGCGGCGGAAATCCTTGGCAAAGTAGATGACCGCACCGAGGACGAATTCGCCCAGGGGCGGGCTGAAAACCCCCGAGCCATTCGTCAGCGTCACCGGATGCTCGACCAATTCGGGCGACAGCAGGTCGTCCAATCCGGCTGCCCGGCAATGCACCCACCGTACGGTGGGGCACATTCTTAGTACCTCCCGCAGTAGCGCCCCGGAGCCCGACCAGTTGAAAATGATGGATGCCTCCGGGGCAGCCCGTTCAAAAGCTTCCGCCGTGTTGCCCACGGCGATCCCGGTGTCCGGCGGCAGAGCCTCCAGCATCGCCAATTGGGGCTCGGTCGGATTGGCCAGCACGACCACGGTGATTTTGTCCATGAGGGAAAACTAGCACATGTTCGATCTGTCTTTGGAAATGCTGCGAGTTGTCGAAGAAGCCGCCATCGCGTCGGCCCGCACCATGGGAATGGGCGATCCCAACCTGGCGGACCAGGCAGCCGTGGAATCCATGCGCCGCTCCATGGATACCGTCGTCATGGAAGGCACAATCGTCATCGGCGAGGGCGAGCGCGACGAAGCGCCGATGCTGTATATCGGCGAGAAGGTCGGGGCGCACAACGGCTCCACGAATCCGCCCGCAGTCGATATCGCGGTCGATCCGCTGGAGGGCACGAACTTGTGCGCCACCGGCGGCGCCGGCGCGATCACCGTTCTGGCGGCCTCCGAAGGTGGCGGTTTGCTGCACGCGCCCGATTGCTACATGGAAAAAATCGTGGTCGGCCCACCGGCCAAAGGCGCGGTGGACCTCGACGCTCCCGTCAAACACAACCTCAAGGCGATTGCCCGCCGCCTGCAGCGCGGGGTGGACGACCTGGTGGTGGTGGTGCTCGACCGGCCTCGCCACCAAAAACTGATCGCCGACATTCGCGAGGCCGGCGCGCGCATCCGCCTGATTTCCGATGGCGACCTTTCGGCGGGAATCGCCGCGGCGGTTGCCGGAACCGGCGTGCATGCCGTGATGGGCTCGGGCGGCGCACCCGAGGGCGTGTTGACTGCGGCCGCGCTCGCCTGCTTGAACGGCGAAATCCAAGGGCGGCTGGTGGTCAAGGACGAGGCGCAGAAAGAGCGCATGCAGGGCATGGGCATCCGCGATGTGAACAAGGTTTACACCACCCGCGAACTGGCCCCTGGCCGTCAATTGGTGTTCGCGGCGTGCGGGGTGACCGACGGCAACCTGCTCCAGGGGGTCCGGTTCACCGGCGATGGTGTGATTACGCAGGCCGTGGTCATGACGCTATCGCCGGCGCGCGTGCGCTTCCTCAATACCACGCACCTGGAGAACCGGCCCGACGTGAAAGTCCGTTTCCGGTAGTGGCGGGCACTGATACACTGGAAGCAGGGACCACCACCATGCCGGACTTCTGCTCCTGCGGCGCCCAGTTACCTCCGGACGCACTGTTCTGCCATAAGTGCGGGAAGCCGCAGCGGGACCTTGTCCAGCCCGAGATTGAGGCGAATACTTACCCTTCGGCGCCGCCCTCGCCGGTGGTCGTGAACGTTGCCTCGCCGCCGCCCCGGCCCCAGCCTTTGCCGCTGAATTTTCACAATCCCATTGCGGTGCGGATTGCGCTGGTAGCGGCTGTATGCGCCACGATGTTAGGGTTCCTGGTGTTCGTCAACTGGCTCGCCGCAGGCTTTTTTGCGGTGTATCTCTATTCCCGGAAGACAGGGTCGCAATTGGACCCGCTGGCGGGCGTCAGGATGGGCTGGATGACGGGCGTCGTCACATATGTATTCGCCACCATCGCGCTCACCGTGCAGCAGTTGCCCGACGTACTTTCCGGGCACCCCTTTCGGACCGCCATCGAGGGAATGCGCAATTCTCCGTTTCAAGATCCTTCTGTCAGCAGAATGCTCCAGACCCAGCCGGGTGCGGCGATTTTGCTCTTTTTGATCCTATTGTTCGTCCTGGTTACGTGCCTGAGCATGGCAGGTGGCGCGCTGGGCGCCAAGCTCGTCGGAAGCCCGAAGCAGTCATAGCCTCGATGGCATACGCCGCCGGCAGCAGCGAGGTCCACAAGATCGGATAACGGTACCGATCGCACGACACCACCACGTAATACATCGCCGGATAAATCACCCAGACCGACAGAATCAGCGGCGCGATGGCTAATCCCCGGCGCAGGGCAAGAATGATACCGGGAATCGAGAGCAGCGTGATGCCCCAGATGGCATAACACGTGTAGGTGGATCCCATCGGGCTCGGGAACCAGAAGTCGCGAATCCGGCCCGCCGTCAGCTCGGCAAAACGCTTCGGGTGCGACCTGATCCACCGCAGGGTATCCGCCGTCCGCATGCGGTCGTAGCGGACTTCACCCAAGGTGCGCAGCAGTTGCGCCTCCGACGCGCTATCCACGGGAAAGGTCTTCTGAATGCACCCGCTCACTGCCTCCTGGTATAAGCTTGGTTCGGCGCAGTCGCTATTCGATGAATAAAGCGTGATGCCGAGACTGGTGCGCAATACCGGAACGCCCCAGATGCGGTAGTTTCGCGCCAGCCACGGCGCCACCGAGATCGCCATGGCGGCCGCCGCGATGGCGCTATATCGGGCAGCCGTTCTCCAGCCGACTTGATGGCGAACGAACAGCCAGATCATCCACGGGCCCATGACGAAGGCGGAAGCGGGATTGAGCAGCAGGAGCAATCCGGCGAGCGCCCCCGCTCCCAACGCCCACGCGCCCGATTCTCCGCGGCCGACATTCCGGGCTGTCAGCAGGCAAAAACAAATCAGACCGAGAATGGTGTTGCTCACGTCCCACTGCGGCAACAGCCGCATCGAGACAATCCAAAGCGCGCCGCCAATGACCCCGATCCGGGCATCGCCGTAACACACCGCGGCGAGGCGCGGAAGTAGCGCCGCGATCGCCGCGTTGGCCAGGATATTGGCGAAAACCGCCGCTATGTGCATTCCCGCGGCCGTCCGGAAGATGCGCAGCAGAGCGGCCAGAAACAGAGGATGAATGGGGGGAACCAGCGCGGTGGGACCGGTGATGGCCGGCGCGAAGGGATTGGCGTACGTTCCGTGCTCCGCCAGGCTGCGTCCAATGGCCGCCATCTCGTAGGCACGCCCGAATCCGTAGCCGCCGATAAATAGAAACTGGCCCAGTCCCGCGATCCACGCGGCCAAGAAGAGCGCCATGTTCGCTCGAAGCGAACATGGCGCCCGTTCGGCAAGTTGCGGAGGAGCGAAAAACGTCGTACTCAAGCTCTATCTGGCCAGAACTGGAGCCGAAAGACAATACTGCACTTCGTTACTTCGGGGAGTACTTTTTTACTATTGCGACCCCGGCGAAAATGATCGCCATCGCCACCATTTCGCGCGGTCCGAATGGCTCGCGGTAAAACAGCCAGCCCAGGAAGACCGCAACCACCGCGTTGGCGTAGGGGTAGATGGAAACAATCGCCACCGGCAGGCGATCCATGGCATAAACATATGCGCTGTAGCCCACCAGCGACCCGAAAACCACCAGGTAGCAGAGCGCCGTGACCCCGCGTACGCTCCAGTGCACCGGCGCCTGCGGAATCGCCAGCGAAAAGGGCAGCAAAATCAAAGCGGCCGCGAATTGTTGTACCCCGCCGGCCACCACCGGATGCGCTTTGCCAGCCTTGCGGCGCTGGTAGATCGACCCGAACGACCATCCGACCATCCCCACCTGGAGGATCATAAATCCGGTGAGCAGCGCGCGATTCAGGCCGTGCGTTTCGGGATCGGGCGTGAACAGCAGCGCCGCGCCCGCCAGACCGACCGCCATACCCCCGAGAGTCGGGGCATGGAGCCGCTCGCCGCCGGGCAACAGGGCTTCCGCACCCACCATCCAGAACGGGGAAATGCTGATGATCAGGCCGGCGATTCCGCTCGGGACCATGGTCTCGGAAACCACCAGCGCGCCATTGCCGATTCCGAGAGTCAGAAATCCCGACACGCAGGCCGCGGCCAGTTCGCGCCCGCGCGGGAGATACAGGCCGCGGGCGCGGGCGAACAGCAGCATCATCGACCCCGAAAGCAGGTAGCGCACCGTTACCAGCATCAGCGGAGGGAACGACTCCAGGGACATGCGAATCCCCAGGTAGGTAGTTCCCCAGAAGAAGCAAACCGCGGCCAGGGCAAGGTACGGCTTGAACAGAGGATGGCGCGACAAATCTCAGCGTAGCATCCGGATTACAGCTTTCAGCGATCAGCGTTCAGCACTCAGCTAACCCCCCGTGTGAGCCGAACGCTGATCGCTGACCGCTCGGCCGGATACACTACGGGAATTCCGAAATGGTCTATTTAGCTGATTGCTGACCGCTGACTGCTGACGCTTCTTGCGCATGCGCCGCCGCTGCCAGCGGCAGGCGGAAACTGAAGCGGGCGCCGCGGCCGGCCACCGTTTCCATCCACATATCCCCTCCATGCTCCAGAACCGTTTGCCGCGACAACGCCAGACCCAGCCCGAGCCCGTTTCGCTTCCCCGCGCTCACAAACGGCTGGAACAGCCGCGGCCGGATCTCGGGCGGGATTCCAGGTCCGTTGTCTTCCACGTGGACCAACACGCCGTCCTCCTGCAACTCCGACGAAATGCGCACCACGCCGCCTTCCGGCATGGCCTCGAGCGAGTTGGCGATCAGATTTACGAACGCGCGCTCCATGCGGCTGCGTTCCATCGGCACTTCGATTTCCGTGGGAATCGAGAGTTCGATAGCCACGTTCTGCGCGCTGGCCATGGACGCCAGCGAGTCGCAAGCCGCCGACGCCACTTCGCGCAGGCGGCACACCTCCGGCGCGCCGGTTTTGCCGCGCGAGACGTTGAGCAGGTCTTGCAGGAGTTCCTGAATGCGGCGCGAGGCGCGATAGATGTTGCCCGCCAGGCGCTTGACGTGCGAAGGCGGCAGATCGGCATCCACCAGCATTTCGGCGCCCCCGTAAATGGCCGCCAGCGGATTCCGCAGGTCGTGAACGATGGACCCGGAAAGCCGGCCGATGGTCGAGATGCGTTCCTGCCGGATGAGATCTTCCCGCGCCTGCCGGATGGAAGCGCACATGTTGTTGAAGGTGCGCGCCAGGCGGCCCAATTCGTCTTCGCTCTTCACGTGCACTTCAATGGCGTAATTCTGCCGCGTCACTTCCGCCGCGGCGCGGTCGAGTTGCAGCACCGGCTCCACGATACGGCGCGCCAGCAGGTACGTGAGTCCGAACCCCGCGGTAATGGCCAACAGCCACAGCAGAATAATGCGCGTATAGAGCCCGGCGATCTGATGGCGGGCGTCGTCGAAACCCCGCAGGATGCGCAGTTCGCCCACCGGCTTGCCGCGAATATCGTCGAGCTGAGTGCGAAACCAGGCGTATTCGGAAACGCCATCGCTCACCAGGTCGTCCGGTCTTGCGGAGGCGATGGCGCGGTTCACGGCGGAGGTCGCGCGCGGATTCAGAGTGGATACCGCCGGTCCGGCGCCGAGGGGCAGAAAGATAAACTCGCTGCCGCCGGTGTCTTTTTTCAACCGCTGGGCGACCAGGGCGTCGACCTCGAAGCCGACCACCAGCACGGTAATCAAAGCCTTGTCCTGCTGGGTCGATTGCACATAAACCGGCGTCACCGAGATGTTGTAGAGGGCGCCATTCTGCGCAAAAAATCCATCGGCCGGTTCGGGAAAACATTCCGCGGCCGCCTCCACCACTTCGGTGGGCAGCGAAAGGTCGGTTTTTCCGCCCAGCGATGCGATCGTCTTTCCTTCGGGATCGGTCACCAGGAAAAAGGCGTTCTCATTGGAGATTTTGCGCCACAATTCTCCCAGGCTGTCCTGGATGGTGGCGCGATCGCCGGTGCTGACCGCGGCGCGTACGTTCGGCATGTCGCTCATGATGCGGCTGACGGAGGAAAGCAAATTGGCCTTGGCTTGCCAGAGCGAAGTGTAGGCGCTGAAACTATCCTGCACTTCCTGGCGAAGACTGTCCGACATCGTTCGGGTGATGTTGTGCAGTACGATCTCGCCCGTAATAGCAAACAGAACGGTGATGGCCACGGTGGTGGAGAGCAGGATCTTCGTCAACAGCGAGAGCCGGGAGAATCGCAAACGCATTAGTGGCCTCCTGTGCCGTACCCGTCCTGCGGAGCGTATGGTTTGCCGTGTTTATCGAGATGCGGCGCCGGGATGTATCCGGTTTCGGAAATCGAGATCAGGGGTAAGGTGAGTCCGGAACCTGGAATGGTGATCTGGCGCTCGAGGAAGTGCAGGTTTTCGGGCAAGGCGCGCTCGTGGAAGATGTGCAACTGGTATTCGCCGGGCGGGATATCCTCGATGCGGAATTGTCCGCTCTCCGGTGTCACCACGTACCAGGGCGTGTCCACCACCGCTATGATGGCGCTCATCAGGGCATGGATGTTGCAGAATACGCGGACGATTCCCGCGCGGTGAAAAGTCACGCTTTTGGTGGTTCCGGGAGCATACAGTGGGATATCGAACGGCTGTCCAGCGAAATTCGAAAATGCGTTGTGAAAGAACGGATCGAGATTGGGGAAATCGACCGTGCCCCCCACCGGAACTGCCACCACGTGAGGTTTGAACGTTTTGTCCTGCTGCTTCATTTCGGCGCGGCGGGGAGCAGGCACGGGAGCGGGACGGCCCCCGGGCTCCAGCCAGATCACCACCCCCGCGTAATCGCGATTGTGGCGCACCGCGGGGTCGCGGGAATTGGTGAGTTCCACCTGCCCGCGCAGACCGGCGGCGGGCGCGGATACACAAATGAAGACCCCCAAAAGCACCGCTTGCTTGCGCGCGCGGCTCAGTACCGCGTTGCAGAGCCGCGACCGCGAGGGAGCGGTGCTTCTAAAACAGGTATGCCAGCGCCATGTCATAGTGGTTGTTGATCCGCAGCCCCTGGCCCAGATACAACGTCCGCGTCTGCGTGACTTCCGGTCCGAACAGAACGTTCGGCGCCAGCCGGAAGTACAGGTTGCCTCCGAACAGCAGATTTCGGGTGACAGTCGCCTGCCCCTCATTCACCTGGTAATCCTGCTGCCCGGTGAACAGGTGGAAATCCAGGCGAGGGAGGGCATGGATCGTGATCTGACCCCATCCGCCGGTGCTATCGATGGCTTCGGCTTCGTTGTAGTAGACGTAATAGCCCTGATTGATGATGCCGGTTCCCAGATTGGAGACATTCTGCCCGGAAAAGAAAGCCCCACTGAACTCCACGCGCTGCCAGGGATTGAAAAACCAGTCCAGCGACACCAGGTTCGAGGGGATGGAAAGCCCGCCGGCATGGGTTGTGCTGGCGTGGAAACCGGCGGCGAGTTCGAGACGTCGGTTCTCATCCAGCTTGTGCCAAGCCATGACCCGCCCCTCCAGCCCAGGCCGCACACCCTCGATCTTCAGCGTGGTCGAGGTCGCCGCATATGGGTTCGTTTCGTGCGTTTCCACCGCGCCGATCTGGGCATTCACCCCGTTCGAGGCCCCCAGGGCGAAATCCTGTTCCAGCCGAAGCTGCGGCATCCAGAGCCACAGGTTTCCCACGCCGGTCAGCGGCGAAACGCCCACCTGCGCCAGCGAATCCGGATTGCGGGGATTGAAAATCGGCTTATCGACCCCCAATTTAATGTTGCGCGTCTTCCAATCCATCTGCACGATGGCGGTGCGCAAACGAAGCCACTGGGTAAGCGGCGCGGCGCCCTGGTAGAAATCCATATAAAGAGCGCCGTGCACCGAGCCGCCCAGAAAAGTCTGCGGGCCACGATACTCGAGGCCGATGATGCTCTGCCTTACGCTGGCTCCGGCGCGGTCGGTTCCCGCGGTCAGGGACGCCGCCGTGGGGTAATCGGCGCCGTCATTTTGCCTGGAATTGACAAAGGCATTCACCAGCACCATCCCGGTGAGCGCAATGGGGAACTTCTGCGAAGATTCGACTTTGGTCTGCGCCTGTTCCTCGATGCGCTGTCCCTGGATGTCGACTTTTTCTTCGAGCGTCGCGGGCGGTGGCGCGGGGGCGCTGGGAGCGGCGTGTGCGGCGGTCAACTCCGCGCGCAATGCCTGAATTTCCTCCGCCATGGCGCGGTTTTCGCGCTCTAACCGGTCGAGCCGTTCCAGAATCGCTGCGTTATCCGGCGGCGTCTGCGCGGGGAGGATGGCGGGGACCAGCAGAAGCGCAAGCAAGATGCAGGCGTCGCTCCTGTGGGGCAGCCAATCGTGGCTGCAGCCGGCTTTCAGCCGGCCCCGGACTTTGAGAAGGCATTTTTGCGCCCGATTCGAAGGCCGCCTCATAGGCGGCTGCAGCCACGACTGGCTGCCCCACAACCCTTGCGCGACGTCAGACAGTCGTACCATTGAGAATCTGCTCCAATTTTCGCCGCACCTCGGCGGGTGAAAAAGGCTTGGCGAAGAACGCGTTCACCCCCAATTGTTCGATTCGGTGGGGGGTGGCGGGATCGGTATCCGCGCTCACCACCACGATCGGCAGAGCCGCCAGGCGGCCGTCCGCCCGCACCCGCCGGATCAGCTCGAACCCGTCCATGCGCGGCATGTTGAGGTCGGTGACAATGGCGTCGATGGAGGGGCCTTCGCGGTTCAAGATGCGCCACGCCTCCAATGCCGAGGGAGTCAGGACGACGGTCACCTCGGGAATGCCCGAGAGCGCGATTTCCAGCATGGCGGCGCTGTTTTCAGAATCCTCCACTACCAGAACCTGTTGCCCGCTAGACTGCATTTCCCCCTCGTAAACCACTCCGTTATTGTCGCTTATAGGGCAAATCCCGGAGGTTGGTTTCCCGTAAAAGCCACGTAAAATCTTTTAGATGTGTTACGGCAGGAAGCGGTATCCCACGCCGTGCACGGTCAGAAAATGCCGCGGAGCGTTGGCGTCCGGCTCGAGTTTCTGCCGTAGTTTGACGACATGCGCATCTACCGTTCGGGTATTGGGAAAGAACTCATAGCCCCAGACGGAGTTCAAAATCATGTCGCGGGTGAGGGCGCGATCGGGGTTTTGCAGGAAATAGCAGAGCAGATTGTATTCCGCGGGGGTCATTTTGAGGTCTTCGCCCTTGCGGGTGACCACGCGCCGCTCGAAATCCACCTCCGTATCGGAGAAGCGCACCACCTTGCGGGCATCCGGAGAGGATCGCCGAAGGACGGCGCGGATTCGCGCCATCAATTCGCGCGCTCCGAAAGGTTTCACCACGTAATCGTCGGCGCCGATTTCGAGCAGCAGAACCTTGTCCAGCTCGTCATTCATGGCGCTCAGGACGATGATCGGTGTTTTCACCGAAGCGGCGCGCAACTGCTTGCATATTTCCGTGCCGCTCATTCCAGGGAGCCGCAGGTCTACCAGCACGAGATCGGGTTTGAGAGTGACCGCTTTATCGAAGCCGCTGCGTCCATCGCCCACCAATACCGCGCGGAAGCCTTCCTGCTCGAGCATCACGCCGATGGTGTCGCGCAGGCTTTCGTCGTCGTCAATCACGAGAATCGTCTGCATTTTCGTACCAGCCGGTGGGCGGTAGAACCGCCCACCCACTTAGTACCTCCAATTGTAGCGAATCCAACCAAAAACCAATCCTCCCCTTGTTATACTCAAGCAGAGATTCGGCTGGCTGAACTATGCGAGTTACGGTAATAGGAACTGGATATGTCGGCGCGGTAACGGGAGCCTGCCTGGCTTACCTGGGCCACCGCGTCACCTGCATCGACACCGACGAGAAGAAGATAGCCTCCCTGCGGCGCGGCGAGCCCACGATTTACGAGCCGAACCTGGAAGAGCTTCTGCAATCGGCCGCCTCCCGCGGAGGCATCGATTTCGACACCGATCTCACGCCATCCGCGGCCGCGAGCGACGTCATCTTCATCGCCGTCGGCACCCCTTCCCTGGCCACCGGCGAAGCCAACCTCGCGTATTTGGAAGCCGCGGCGCGCAGTATCGGCGCGGCCATGGACGCCGGCAAATTCCGAGTGGTGGTCAACAAGTCCACCGTTCCCGTGGGCAGCGGCAACCTGGTGGAAACGCTGGTGCGCGAGGGAATCGACGAGGCCCGTCCCAGCGAACGCGCCGCCATCCGCTTCGGGGTGGCGAGCAACCCGGAATTCCTGCGTGAAGGGAGCGCCATCGCCGATTCGCTCTACCCCGATCGCATCGTGATTGGCGCGTCCGACAAGGAAACTCTCGCGGTGATGCAGGAACTCTATCGGCCACTGGTGGAACAAATCTTCGAACCGCCCTCCGGGGTGCCGCGGCCGGCGGCGCTCAAGCGCGTGCCGATGCTCTCCACCACGCTCACCAGCGCCGAAATGATCAAGTACGCCGCCAATGCGTTCCTGGCCATGAAAATCGGGTTCGCCAACGAGATCGCCAACATCTGCGAGCATGTAGGCGCCGAGGCGCCGGAAGTGATGACTGGAATCGGCCTCGATTCCCGCATCGGATCGAAATTCCTGTCGCCGGGTGTCGGCTGGGGCGGTAGCTGCTTTGGCAAAGACGTGCTCGCGCTGCTGCACACCGCGCGCGAATACGGCTACGACAGCCGGTTGCTGCGCGCTTCCATCGAGGTCAACAACGCGCAGCGCCAGATGGTGATCCAAAAACTTCAGGAAAAGCTGTTCATCCTCAAGGGCCGCACGGTAGGACTGCTCGGGCTGGCCTTCAAACCGGACACCGACGATTTGCGCGATGCTCCCAGCCTGCACATCGCCGAGCGCCTCCTGCAAATGGGCGCGCGCGTGAAAGCCTACGATCCCATCGCCATGAATGCCTGCCGCGAACAACGGCCGGATCTGCGGATCCGGTGCTGCGAGTCGGCGCTGGAGCTGGCGTCGGAAAGCGATGCCCTGGTGCTGGTGACCGAATGGCGCGAATTTCGCGACCTCGATCTCTCCGCCCTGGCGCGAGTCATGACCCGCCCCATCCTGGTGGACGGCCGCAATCTCTTCTCGCCGGAAGCGGCGCGGGCCGCCGGCTTCGATTATTGCGGCATCGGCCGCCCGAATTCGCACGGCGTTCGCAGCGCGGCTGAGCGCACGGCGTAGAAAAATAGCTTTCAGCAGTCAGCTATCAGCTCTTGCGCAGCGTGCCGCTTGAAACATGCGTGAAAGGGCCATTGCTCGCGACCAACCGCCGGCCGCGGACCAGTTGCTGAAGCTAAATGGCTGAAAGCTGAAAGCCCTACGGCTTCGGCCTCCTCTTGCTAATCTGAAAGCGAATCCGCTGATTCCCATCATGCCCGAACTCCCGGAAGTCGAGACGGTCGCCCGTTCCATTGCTCCCTTAGTTGGCCGCCGGATTGTGTCGGCCGAATTTCGTTCGCTGCGCATCCTGCGCGGCGGCGATCCCGATCGCATGGCCGCCGGGCTGGCGGGCCAGCGGATCGCCGGCGTGAAGCGCTACGGGAAATTTCTCGTCCTGCCGCTCGAAGGCGGCGGGTATGTGCTGATCCATCTCGGCATGACCGGCCGATTGCTTCTGGGCGGACCGGTCGGCAAGCATACCCACGCCATCCTGACACTGGACGAGGGCGTTCTGTTGTTCGACGACAGCCGACAGTTCGGGAGTTTCCAGCTAAGCCAGGATTTCCCGGCGCGCGTAGCGCGGCTTGGCCCCGAGCCGCTGGAGATTTCGCTGGCCGATTTCACCGCCGCGCTGAAACGTCATAAGACGCGCATCAAGGCGCTGCTGTTGAACCAGGGCTTTCTGCGCGGCGTGGGAAATATCTATGCCGATGAAGCGCTTTTTCGCGCCGGGGTCCATCCGCTGGCCATCGCCAACCGCCTGCGCGGAGAGCGCGCGAAAAAGCTCTACGATGCTCTGCGGGCGGTGCTGCGCGAGGCGATCGACGCGGGCGGTTCCTCCATTTCGGACTACGTGGACGCGCAAGGCCGCCGCGGATTCTTTCAATTCAGCCATCGCGTTTATCAGCGCACGGGCGAACCTTGTGTGATTTGCGGCACACCTGTCAAACGGCTGGTAATTACGCAAAGATCTTCACATTTCTGTCCGAAATGCCAGCGTCGCTAACTACAATTGGCGGCGGCTCGGCTACAATAGCTAATGAAACCAGTGCGGTATGCGCCGCGTCGTATTTGTTGAACCGGCGTGAAACTGACAAACCCCGGAAAACTAACAGTTTGGGTGGCATCATTAGGATTAAGATGGTATCCAGCGTGTGCAATTCTGCAACACCACAGGAGATTCTACGTGAGACGCTTCGCTCATTACCTACCGCTGTGCTTACTCGCGCTTGGCAGTATGCAGTTTGCCTCCGCGCAGACGGATTTCGACGTGAATTTGGGTTTCGGGTCCTTCCACGATAAGGCTGCCGCCGCAACTGGCGTCGACGGCATAACAGGAAACCCCTGCTCTTCGGTCACCACCGACCCGAATTGCGTGATCACGCAAACCAATGGGATGGGAGGGTTTTTTCTCGGGTTCGGCATGGACCTGATGCTGAAGAAAAAATACGGGCTCGGTTTCTCGTGGGATTTGACGCCCGCCAGATCCACCTATGAGCCTACGATCTCCATCCCGGAATCCGAGGGGGGCGGCTCGTACACCGTGCAGTATCGCCAGCACTTCATCGATTTCGACGGAATTTATGCGCCGGTGAATAACAAGAAATTCGTGCTCAAGCTTATTCCTGGCATCGGCGACGCCAAGACCGGTATTTCGATCAGTGAGTCATCATGCCTCACAAGCACGACCTGCGCGCACGAAGTCCAACCGTATGGCAGCGAGAACCATTTCGACATTAAAGCGGGCGTCGCCGTCCAGGTATTCGTGAGCGATCATTTCTACATCCAGCCCGAGTTCGATTACCATTACGTGCCCAACCTGAACCAGCAATTCAACAGCAATTCCGTGTTCGGGGGAATGGTGCGGGTTGGTTATAGCTGGGGCGACCGGTAAGTCTGACTTAGGCTCCCGCCGCGTCATCCACGATCGCTTGGGGCGGATTGTAGTACAAAATCCGCCCGCAGCTTTCGCAGGACATTACCTGTTCACCCTTCTTCAGATCCTGGAAAAACTGTAGGCGCATGGCCATATTGCAGGCGTTGCAACGGCCATCCACGGCTTCCGCGACGCCGATTCCGCGGCGCATCTTGGCGATCCGCGTATAGCGCTGGTAAACCGCGGGCGTGACTCCAGCGACGATTTCCGCGCGCTCCTTCTGCAAATCCGCCTTGGCTTTTTGATCCACCGTGGTGCGCTCGCGAGCCTGCTGTTTTTCCTCCTCCACCTGGGCTTTTTCCGCCTTCAGCGACGCCTCCGCCGCTTTCACATTGCGATCCAGAGGCTCGGATTCCGTCATCAGCTCCAGGATGCGATCCTCGGACTCGCGAATTTCTTTTTGGCAGAACTCGATCTCGTTCTGAAAAGCGCGATATTGTTCGTTGCTTTTGGCTTCGAGCGTCTGATCTTTCAGCCGGGAGATCTTCTGTTCCTGGGTCTGAATATCGACATCGCACTTCTTGCGTTCCTTCTGATTGCCGGCCAGCGCGGCGCGGTCGGCCTCCAGCTTGCGTTCGTGGGACACCAGCTTCTTCTCGATTTCGGCAATGTGAACGGGAAGCGCGGCGATTTCGCGATTCAGATCCGCCAGGCGATTATCGATTTCTTGCAGGCGGATCACCAACTTCAGGTCGGGGAGCATTATTTCTAAACGCAGTGTAGCACGCGGCTTCCACCGCCTCCAGTTCCTCGATGCGCCAGGCCCGCGCAGCCGCATAGAAGACCGCCACGCCCAGCGGAATCGAAACGGCTACGTCGGCCAGCGCGACATGCGCCCGCCCCCTCATAGCGGCGTGCACCAGAGCGCTCGACAGCCTGCAGACCACTCCCATCAGCGCCGCCGCCGCGGCGATTTTGGCGCCGCTCGCCGCCAATTTCCGCAGGCCGATTCCCGCCAGCCTGCGCTGCAATACCAGCAGCAAGGTCAAGGCGCCGAATACCGCTACCGCCGCGGTGGAAAGCGCCAGCCCGGCGTGTCCGATTCCGGCCCATTTCACCATTCCGTAGGCCGCCACAAAATTCACCGCGATCGATGCCAGGCTCACCAGCATGGGCGTACGGGCATCGTCCAGCGAATAGAAAGCGCCCGCCAGCGTCTTGAGAGCTGAATATCCCGCCAACCCGGCGCTGAAGCAGGTGAGCGCCACCGCGGTCTGATGGGTGTCGTACGCCGTGAATCGTCCGCCCTGATATACCGCGGCGATCATGCTTTCGCCCATCACCGCCAGCCCCACCGACGAAGGAATGGTCAGCAGCAGGATCGTCCCCAACGAGCGGACCATCGTGGCGCGGAATTCGTCCATCTGCCGCAGGCCGGCGCTGCGCGATATCGAAGGCAGGGTGGCCGACGCGATGGCCACCCCGAAAAGCCCCACGGGCAGTTGCATGAAGCGAAACGCATACGCGAGCCAGCTCATGGGACCGTCGATCACGTGCCCGGACGCATCTTTGATGCTCGACGCCAGGTTCGAGTTGATCACGATATTGATTTGCAGCGCGGCATTTCCCAGAATCGCCGGTCCCATCAGGCGCGCAATCTGGCGAAGACCGGGATGATTCCAATCGACGCGCGGACGCATGCGGAAACCAGCGCGCATCATCGCCGGCACCTGCCAGAGCAACTGCAACACACCGCCCGCGAGCACTCCCCACGCCATCGACACGATCATCCCGTTGCCCATGCGGCGCCCTACGCTGTAACCCAGCGCCAATCCGCACGCCACCGATGCCATATTGAAGAGCGACGATGCCAGCGCCGGAATACCGAAACTCCCGCTGGCGTTGAGCGCCGCCATGGCTTGCGCCGCCAACGCCACCAGCAGCAGGAACGGGAACATGATGCGGGTAAGCAGGACGGTGAGCGCGAATTTACCCGGTATCTGCTCGAAGCCGGGCGCCAGCAGCCGCACCAGTTGCGGGCTGAAAAGCATTCCGAGCACGCACAGCGGACCGACCACCAGAACCACTGCCGTGGCGACCAGGCTCGAAAGTTCGGCGGCCTCGTGTTTCTCCCCGCCGGCCAGCGAGCGCGAGAATGCCGGGACGAGCGCCGACGAAAGAGCGCCTTCCGCGAACAGGTTGCGGGTGAGACTGGGAATGCGGAAGGCAAGCTGGAATGCGTCGTTGGCCGCGCTGGCGCCGAACAGCCGCGCCATTACCACCTCGCGCACCAATCCGGTAAGGCGGCTGAGCAGCACCGCGGCGGAAACAATTCCGGCCGAGTGAAGGAGCCCGTGCTTTTCGCGCGCCGCGGACTGCATCCTACTCCACGCGGCGAATTTCGACCTGACGGTAAACCTCTTCCACCTGCGCGAGCGTGGCGAAATTCATTCCCGGGAGACATGCGCTGGCGGTGCCCGCCGCCACACCCCAGCGCAGCGCGTCCGCCTGGTTCCGCTTCAGCGTGCACGACCAGGTGTAGGCGGCGGTAAGCGCATCGCCGGCGCCGATGGGGGACACGGCGTCCACGCGCGGCGGCAGCGCCTCGATCATGCCGCCCGGAAACGCCCCGATGGCGCCGCGGCTGCCCAGCGATAGCACCACCGATTCCGCCCCCATGGCGCGAATCTGCGCGGCCGCTTCCAGGTTGTGGGTGCGCGTGAGAAGCGTGCGGCCAAGCAGGCGCTCCGCCTCCTGCTGATTGGGCGTCACCACGGTAGGTTGCTGCTCGATGCCCTCGCGCAACGCTTCGCGATCGGCATCCAGAAGCGTCTTCACCTTCTTCTTGCGCGCCATGGCGATCAGTTTTCCGTAGAAGGATTGCGGCACGCCCGGCGGCAGACTGCCGCACAACAACAGCCATGACGCGTCCTTCAAGGCATCGCGCACTGCTTCTTCCACGCTCTTCACCTCGGACTTCGACAGCTCCGGGCCGGTCTCATTGAGGTTCACGGTGAGGCCGTGTTTGTCGGTAATGGTGAGGTTGGTGCGGATGTCGTTGCGGATCGGCACCAGCGTGGTACGGAAGCCCATTTGCGCCAGGTGTTCTTCGAGCCGCTTGCCGCTTTCGCCGCCGGAAATCAGGACCGCGCGAGTCTCCCCTCCGAAGGAATGAATCACGCGCGACGAGTTGATCCCCCGGCCGCCGGCGGATTCCCCAACGGAGTTGATGTACGAGCGGTCTTCGAATGCCAGCCGGTCGACGCTGAAGATCCGGTCGATTGCCGGATTGATAGTGAGGGTGACGATCAAGTTCTTATTTTAGCCGCAATTCACGCTTTGGCCGCGAGAATCGCGTCCAGTGCTACTCCCGTGCGCCGGCCTTCGACATCGCCGAATCCCGCATCCCGGAGCAGTTGCGCGAACTGGCTGAGAGTCCGCTCACGGCCCTCGGTGACCACCAGCATGTTGAGGGACTGCATGTTCGCCGCAAGCGGACCGACGCCGTCCTCATTCAGCAACTTCTCGGCGATCAGCAGGCCCCCGCCGGATGGGAGGCGATGGCATATGGCGCGCAGCAGAACGGCCGCTTTTTCGTCGTTCCAGTCGTGCAGAATGCGGCCCACCGCGTAAAGATCGGCCTCGGGCAACGCATCTGCAAAGAAATCTCCATCGTGCGCCGCGACGCGATCCGTGAGTCCGCAGGCGGCGATATTTTCGCGGGCGATCGCGGTGACCCGCGGCAGGTCGAAGACCACCGCGTGCAGATCGGGATAGCGCCGGCACGCCGCAATGGCCAGGTGGCCGGTGCCCCCGCCCAGATCCACCATGCGGCGGAAGCGCGAAAGATCGAATGCGCCAATCACGTCCGGAGACGTGATCATGCCGAAGCCGTGCATGCCGCGCAGGAAGCTGCGCATGGCATCGTCGGTGCGATAGAATCCGCCGAAGATGTTGCCATCGACGCCGAATGTCTGCTTCCACCGGGGCGAGCCTTCGCGCATGGCGTCGGCCAGGTTGGCCCACATGCGAAACAGCGCTTCATCGGAATAGCGCACGTACCCGCTGAGCGTATCGGGACTGCCGCTACAGAGATAGTGTTCGGCGACGGGTTCGTTGCGGTAAACCCCATCCTTCTTGGCGAGCAATCCGAGCGCGGCGCACCCGTCGAGCAGGCGCTCGAGCGCGCTCGGATGAAGGCCCAGTTGTTCAGCCAGTTCCGCCGCGGTCGCCGCATGCTCGTGCAGGCGGTCGAAAATGCCCAGCGATTCGGCGGTGAACATCGTCTTGGAATGGCGGAACGCTTCGATGAGATCGAGGACGGGCTTGGGGTCGGGAAGCATGGGGGCGGAGTCAGACGGCAGGCGTTCGTTCCGTCTTAGTTCTGGCGCGCTTCAGGAAAACGCCCAGAATCGGATCGCGGGCGACTCTGTCTTTGCGGCGCCGCGCCGCTTCCTCTTCGCCAAACTCCTCTACTTCGCGCAGGAGGCGCTCCTGAATTTCCGTCTTCATTTGAACGCAGTCGAAGGGTTTTTCCGGCTTCAAGTTGTCACCACCTCTCGCGGCGAATAGATCTTCGGACTCCGATACCCCCGCAGGCTATTCACGCCCTCATAGCCCGCGATTTTCTCGAAATGGACGATATGTTTAAAGTTCCAACTCACGACGAGTTCCGCGCCGAAGACCGTCGCAAGCGCGATATGCGCAGCATCGTTGCCGGATGCCGGTCCGACCACACCCGCGTCGAGATACGCCTGTTTCAGGTCCCGCGACTCGTCTGACGACATCACAACTTCGACGCGAGATTCCGGCAAGCCGCCGAGGACCTGGCGTACATTTTCCGGCGCCAAGCTCAATTCGTCCAGAGTCACGTCCGAAACGACGAGCGTGAATCTCCCCGAACGTACGTCGTCGAAGAACTTCTCGCTTTCGATCCGGAACTCCCGATCGAAACATCCACCGGACACTGACGTGTCGGCGTAGACTCTGAGAGTCCGCTTCACACCTCACATTATGGCTCGGATTTCGAGGTCCCCGATTTGCCCAAGATGAGACCAACCACCCCAGCTATCCTTCGTCAGCGAATCAGCATTTCAAAGTAAATCAGCGGCGCCTTGCGGTAAGTGGCGCGGCCCACTTCGCGGAAACCGCACTTGCGATAGAATTCGCCCGCGCCCGCCGTCTCGGCGTAAGCGTCCAGCCGGATGGCGTCCGCCGGCCACTCGCGCGCGATGCGGCACGCTTCGTCCAGGCATTGCCTGCCGATGCCCTTCCCCTGCACACCGGGGATGACCTCCATGCCGGTAAGGTAAATCGGCCGCTTACTCGCACTAAAATATTTCGTGTCGATCGCCCAGGGTTTGCGCGTGGAAAGCGTGAGGCTTGCGATCAACTTTCCGCAATCGCGCGCCACAAACACGGTGCCCCGTCTCATCCGGAACAACACGCCTCTTTCCGTCGTGTTCGCGATCCAATAGCCCTTCCCGAATTGCGACAGAAAACGCTGGTTGACCGCGTCACGCAACTCCACGAGCTCGGCCGCATCGCCGGCCGTAGCGACTTCAAGTCTGATGTTCATGCGAAATGATCCCAGCCCAGCGGATCGAGCCGTCCTCCATTGAAGCTCACGTCCGCGTCTCCGCGCCGCATGCGGCCGATCCGCGTCAGCGGCACTCCCTCGAATTCGCCCGGCACTTTCACGCGCGCGGGCGCTGTGAACAGCAGTTCGTAGTCCTCTCCGCCATGCAATGCCTGCGCGTCGCTCGCTCCGGGAAACAAGGGCGGCATGCCGATTTCCGCCCGCAGACCCGAAGCTTCGCACATGCGCCGCAGATCGATCGAGAGGCCGTCGCTCACATCCATCGCTGCAGTGGCATGCACTTTCTCGCGGAGAAATCGTCCCAGAGCGAGCCGCGGCTCGGGCCGTAAGTGCCTCTTCCGTGCCTTACCCACGCGCGCTTCGAGCCCGATCGCCGACCCGCCGAGCGCGCCCGAAACGTAGATCGCATCACCCGCTCGCGCGCCATCCCGCCGCAACGCACGCCCGCGCGGGACGGCGCCGCAGACCACGATATCGCACGTGACTTTCTCCGCGCGCGCCAGGTCGCCGCCCGCCAGTGCCGTGTGCTCGCGCCGCGCCAATCGCAGTAGCCCGGCATAAAACCCTTCGATCCAGTCGGCGCCCGCCCATTCCCCAACCGCCAGCGAAACCAGGCAGAAACGCGGATCGCCACCCATGGCGGCGATGTCGCTCAATCCCCGCGCCAGGCATTTCCAGCCGACATCTTCCGCGCGGTGCGTGGAGCGGCGGAAATGCACGTCTTCGATCACGAGATCGGTGGTAAACAGCAGGTCTTCGCGGCTGCCGCGGGGCCGGTAAATGGCGCAGTCGTCCCCGATGCCCAGCACCAATGACGAACCCGGCCCGGGCGAGAGACCGGACCACCGGGCGATGCGCCGCACCAGATCCACTTCGTTGTTTTTGGATAGGGTACCCTTGACCATATGGCCGCTATCTGAGAGAATACCCTACGAATTCAAATGGTTGTTTGGCCCGCGTACCGGAAGTTCTTCGCAAGCCTCGTAGATCCCCTTGTTCGGAAATCCACCGCCAGCTAACAACATGTCAGGAGATTGGTTCGTGAAGGAAAAAGGAACAGTAAAATGGTTTAACGCCGCCAAAGGCTATGGATTCATCCAGCGGTCAAGCGGCGACGATGTGTTCGTGCACTTTTCGGCGATCCAGACCAACGGATACCGCACTCTGGACGAGGGCGCCGAGGTGGAGTTCGAGGTGAAGCAGGGGCCCAAGGGACTGCAGGCCGAGAACGTCGCGCGCGTCTGAAGCGTATTTCCCGATACAAAATTGCCAGCCAGGGCCTCTTCGGAGGCCCTTTGTCTTTGCGCTTCAAGAGGCACCGCGCCCTCGCGGTCGCGGCTCTGTAACAAAGGGGCGCGGCTTCCTAAACAAAGCGGCGGAACCTTCTCTCCGTCTGCGATATGATGGCTACAGCGCTCCATGCCCGTTTCCAGCCTGGCCGACGCCGATGAAACCCTCCTGGTCGCGCAGTCCCGCGAAGGTGATACTGCCGCGTTCGGGGAATTGGTGCGTCGTTACGAGGGCAAGATTTTTCGTCTGGCACAGCACGTGACGCAAAACCGCGAAGACGCCGAGGACGTGCTCCAGGAAACGTTCATGAAAGCCTACGAGCACCTCGATCAGTTCCAGGGAAACTCGAAGTTCTACACCTGGATCGTGCGCATCGCGGTCAATCAGGCGTTGATGAAGCTCCGGCGCCGGAAGACGGACAAATCAGTCTCCATCGACGAAAATATCGATACCGGCGAAGACACCATGGTACGGGAGATTGCCGCCTGGGACGAAGATCCCGAGCAGCGATTTTCCCGTGATGAACTCGGCGGCATCCTCGATACGGCGGTTCAGAGCCTCGAGCCACCCTATCGGTCGGTATTCGTGCTGCGGGACATCGATGAACTTTCCACCGAGGAAACAGCGGAAGCGCTGGGCCTTTCCGTGCCGGCTGTGAAAAGCCGGTTGCTGCGGGCCCGCTTACAATTGCGCGAGAAACTGACTCGTTACTTCAAGCGCAAGGGGGACGACGCTTTTGCTTACATGTAAAGACTTTCTACACGAACTGAGCGATTACCTGGACGAATCCGCCGACGCGGAACTGCGCTCCAAGATCGAGGCCCACATCGCCGAATGTCCCAACTGCTGGGTGATCGCCGACACCACCAAGAAAACCATCCAGATCTACAAAGGCATGGACCCGTATCCCATCCCTCGCGATGTGGAATCGCGGCTCATGAAGGCGCTCGAAAAGAAAATCGCGGCGGGAAAGGCCTAGTGGCGAGCCGCAACTAATTGTTGACAAGCCAGTGGGGCAGGCAATCGTGCCTGCAGCCGGCTGGACCCGCTGGAAAGCGGGTCCGCAGCCAAGATTGGCTAATGCCGCATAGTTTTTGAGCGGCCTAATTGGCGTTGCAGTTTTTTTATCAGATTAGGGGAATCTCGCCAGAATCGCTTGGTTTCCTTTCCATACCTCGGTATCCTAATTTCAGACATGACGAACACTCTCTCTCCCTCCGGTAGTTGATGAAAATTCG
>Ga0181538_10000391_pt1 | contig 51448 bp, 37 predicted proteins | sample PEATcosm2014_Bin_40_FD_119773 | JGI IMG/M metagenome (GOLD analysis project Ga0181538, IMG submission 119773) | Peatland microbial communities from MTU Mesocosm Facility, Houghton, MI, USA - PEATcosm2014_Bin23_30_metaG | ecosystem: Environmental > Terrestrial > Soil > Wetlands > Peat | place...
ATCGAAGCGGGCCGCACGACCCTGAATCTCTCAACGTTCGACCTGCCCGTCCTGCTCAAAGACCTGGAGATGATGTTCCGCGTCCGCACGGACGAGAAAAAGTTATCGTTCTCGGTGGAGATGATCGGCGATGTCCCCCAATACATCGTGACCGACATCAACAAGCTGCGTCAGGTCTTCATCAACCTGCTGGGCAATGCCGTCAAGTTTACCGAGCAGGGCGGGATCGGCTTACGCGTGCGCGCGGACCGTGAGGGCGCGAAGGGATCTTTTCTCCGCGTCGAAATCGAGGACACGGGCCCGGGCATTTCGCCGGACGAACTGGACAAGTTGTTCCGCCATTTCGAGCAGACCAAGACCGGGCGAGAGACCGGGAGCGGGACTGGCCTGGGCTTGGCCATCAGTCAGGAGTTTGTTCGCCTGATGGGAGGAACGGTCACGGTAAACAGCCAGGTTGGCAAAGGCAGCGTTTTCGCAATTCGTCTGCCTTTGAAGGAGGGGGACGCCCAGGCGGTTCAGGCAAAAGACAAGCCGCGGCACGTACTGAAACTCCAGCCCGGGCAGGCAACCTGCCGGGTGCTGATTGCCGACGACACTGTCGATAACCGCCAGCTGCTGGAGCAGCTTCTAGCCCCCGTCGGTTTCGAGATCCGGCTGGCGGCCAACGGTGTGGAAGCGATCCATGAGTTTGAGGAATGGCGACCCCATCTGATCCTGATGGATTTCCGCATGCCGGTGATGGACGGCCATGAGGCGATCCGCCGGATCCGCGCCATGCCCGGCGGCGATAAGCCCAAGATTATCGCGGTGACGGCCAGTGCGATGGATGAAAACCGCCAGGAGTTGATGGGGATCGGCGCCGACGATTTTATCAGCAAGCCGTTCAGGGATGCAGAGCTATTCCAGAAGATTCATGCCCACGTGGGAGTGCAATACGTTTACGCCGAGGATCCCGCCGCCGCGGCCCAGGAGGAACCTGCCGATCTCACACCCGAGTCCTTGGCGGGCTGGCCGCAAGACCTCCTCCACTCGATGCGTGAAGCGGTCATCACGGCAGACCTGGACCAGTTCCTGGCGAAGATTCACGAGGTTGAAGCCCACGATCCCCGCATTGCTCTAGGGCTGCGCCGCCTGGCCGAAGGTTTCCAATACCAGAAACTTCTTGATTTATTAAGCACGCGGGACCTCCATTGAATCCTGAGAAGCCCAATAGCAGTGCCGGGCGACCCGCCAGCATCTTGGTAGTGGACGACACTCCCGCCAATCTCCAGGTGCTGGCCGGCATGCTCAAGGACCGCGGGTATAAGGTCCGTCCCGTTCCCAGCGGCAAGCTGGCGCTTCAGGCGGCGCGACGTGATCCCCCGGACTTGATCCTGCTGGACATCAATATGCCGGAGATGAACGGCTACGAAGTGTGCGAACAACTCAAAGCCGACGACAAGCTCAAGGGGATTCCCGTCATCTTCATCAGCGCTCTCACCGAGCCGCTGGACAAGGTGAAGGCCTTTGCCCTCGGCGGAGTGGATTACCTCACCAAGCCATTTCAGATGGAAGAATTGCACGCCCGCGTCGAAACGCACCTGAAACTCCGACGCTTGCAAATCGACCTGGAGGAATACAGCCGCCATCTCGAATTGGCACGCGAGCGGCTTAAGCTCGACTTGGAGATGGCCCGCGGAGTCCAGCGCGGCATCCTGCCGCTGAAGCTCCCCGAAGTCCCGGGCTACGAGTTCTTTGCCCACTACGAGCCGGCCTATGAGGTCGGCGGCGATTATTACGACTTCATCCCCTTGCCGCGGCAGCGCATGGCCGTCCTGGTCGGGGACGTGGCCGGCAAGGGGGTGGCGGCGGCTCTTCTCATGGCCAAGCTCAGCGCCGATGCCCGGTTCTGCATGCTGACGGAGCCCGATCCCGCGGCCGCCTTCACCAGGCTCAACTCTTTGATGAACCAGTTGGGACTCGCGGGCCGGTTCGTCACCCTGCTGGCCGCCATCCTCGATCCAGAGAGCCATACCGTAACGCTGGTCAACGCCGGACATCCGCCTCCCCTGATTTACCACCGTGCCACGCGCACCGTGGGAGAGGCGATCAGCAGCAAGGCGGCCGGCCTTCCCCTCGGCGTCTCCGACGGCATCAAATACCCCTCGTGCCAGGTTCACCTGGAGCCGGGCGACAGCATCCTGGCGTTCACCGATGGCGTCACTGAGGCCATGAACCTCCAAGACCTCCAACTCGAAACGAAAGGGGTGCATGCCGCCGTGCAAGGGGGAACCTACTCCCCCCGCCTGCTGGTGGAGCAGGTGGTCAAGGCCGTCAAGCAATTCACCGCCGGCCGCAGCCAGAATGACGACATTTCCCTGGTAGGCTTCGGGAGAACGGTTTAATGCGGCATCTCCCGCCCGAAGTTTTGGCAAACCGGGTGTGCCCGAACATCCGGGCAATAAGAACCGGCCGGAGGACCGGCCGGCTCGATTTCGAAAGTGAGCCGGCCGGTCCCCCGGCCGGTCTTCGGCACCCGGAAGTTTGGGCAGACCCGGCAAACCGATACCAAGCCATTGTCTTGCTCATCGCAGATACCGCGGATATTCTTTGAAAAGCAGGTTCCCGTAGCTCAATTGGACAGAGCGTCGGCCTCCGGAGCCGAAGGTTATAGGTTCGAGCCCTATCGGGAACGATTTGGATTGTCGAAGGCTTGCGCGTTTGGCCTTTTTCGGTCCGAGCCGCATCAGATATCGATGATGATCTTCACGACTTTCGGAGCATATCGCGCATTGAGCGCAAACGCCTCGGCCGCTTTTTCCAGCGGGAATCGCTGACTGATAAGGCTTGCCATGTCAATCCGGCCGCGGCGATGCAGATCGATGGCTCGCGAATAGACGTGCTTCATCCGCCGGACTAGGTAGATGCTCAGGCCCTTGCGGCGGGCGACGGAGTGACGCAGCGTCAGGCGATCGTCGCCGGGGATTCCCACCAGAACCAGGCGGCCGCCCTGGCGGGCCATGTCGGCGGCTTGCTGGATGGATTGGTCAGCCCAGGCGGCTTCGATGGCGATGTCCACGCCGCGTCCGCCGGTCGCCGAGATCACCGCCGCGGCGGGATCGGTCTGATCGCAGTTGACGGGGATCGCGCCGAGCTTCTCGGCCAGTTCCAGGCGCCAGGCGAATTTGTCGGTGACGTAAATGGGAGTTGCTCCGGCGAGCCGGGCGGCTTGGAGAATGCACAGTCCGATCGGCCCCGCGCCCAGAATGGCCACGCTGTTGCCAACCCGGATTTTCGCCAGGTCGATCGCGTGAAGCGCGACGCCGAAGGTTTCGAGCAGCGCGCCAACCCCAAAGTCCGTCTTGTCCGGCAATACGAAACAAGTGGATGCCGGAACGAGCATCCGCTCGCGCAAAGCCCCATCATCGGGCCAGAGTCCGGCAAAGTGGAGGTCCAGGCAGAGGTTTGGATGCCCCATGCGGCAAAGTTCGCACTGGTGACAGGGCTGAGCTGGATCGACGGCGACGGCCTCGCCGGCAACGAGCGGCTGGCCATTCCCATCGACCGCACCATCGCCCACGGCCTCGACGACAGCGGCGAATTCGTGGCCCAGCACCAGCGGGCTTTGCAGGATCGTCGTACCGATCCGGCCATCCTGGTACGTGTGAAGATCGCTGCCGCAAATCCCCACCGCCTTCACGCGGATCAGGGCTTGTCCGGGCGCGGGGTCGGCGGGGCTGGGGATCTCTTCCAGTCGAAGGTCGGCCGGGCCGTGGAGTCGAACGCCGCGCATGCGAATATTCTGCCAGAATTGCGCGTGCCGGTCACGCACGGCTGGTCCCTATCGCAGCGCCGCCGCGATATTCCCGCCATCCACGGTCGTCACGTCCGCCGTCGTCTTCAAGGCGAGGGCATGATGCAGAAAAGCTTGCGCCACGTCCTGCGCCGTCACCTCGCTCATCAGCAGATTGCCGGCCATGTAGTCCTGTTCGGACATCCCGCGCGCCGCGGAGCGCGCCCAAAACGCTGGCGAGGGCGGCGGGGGAAGCCATCATGGAAAGAAGCGAACCGGCGGCACTCCCACGACGACGAACTCAGGTTGGACCGCCGAAGCCATCAACGCCACGGACTGGACCGAATCGATGGGATATCCCGCCCTTGCAGAACCCGCTAATCCGACTTGGCAACAGTACACACGCATGACCCATACGCAGGTCTTCCCCAACGGCCCGATCAAGGTGAATGGGTATTATCTGGATTACACCTTCAACTCCGATAGCGACACCGTGTCCTTCCCCGCCGGCCCGGTAATCCCAGGCGCGGGTCTGGGCGGTTTCTTCTTCACAGGCTCACCGGGCTCGACTTTTTTCGTTGCCGGTCCCGCCGATCCCGAGGGGACGGGGACGCTGTCACTGACACCCGGCAGTGTTGATACCTACTCCGGCACATCCGTTGACCTTCCGGAACCCGCCAGCCTCGGCCTCGTGGCCATTGCTGTTTGCGGCCTGAACTTGCGCCGCCGGCGGCGACAGATCGCCTAGCGGGATCATCAACCCGTTGCACCCCAACGCCTCCTGCAAGGTAACCGGCAACAGTTCCGGCGGAAACTCCCTGCAAATGCCGCCCGCACCCACGCCCACGAGCGGCGAACGTACTGGCCGATGCGAACATCATTCGCACCTTGCTCATAAAGCTGGCTCATACGGTCGGTCGTCTGTTGAACGCTTTGCGCCGCCAGGCCGATCAGCCCGGCAGGCCAGGGAATTAATCAGTCCCCGCCATCGCCTGTAAAAGACGGGTATTCTTCCCGCAGGCCGCCGCGTGTAAAATGCCGCCTTGCCAAACGTTTTTCGATATCAATTTGCGGGCGGCGCGATGTCCGTGGCATACAAGCCCGCGTTTGGGGCGATTACAATCGCAATCGCCTTTCTTGCATTCAACCTCGCGCAAATCGGCCGCTATGGCCTGAGCTATGACGAACCGTCGGGCATGGAAAGGGGACGCCAAACCGTTGCTTTGGTCGCCGGAATGATTTGGCCGGCTACCGAAGCCAAAAGCGATTTCGCGCCTGGCACGCTTCACAATCATCCGTCGTTCTATGCGACCTGCAATTACGGCGTGTCGCGCGTACTAACCAAATACTTTGGCTGGAAACCAATACCCGCGGGACATTTCCTCAATCTGCTGACCGCCAGCGCCGGACTGCTCGTGCTGTTCTATCTCGGAAAACTTCTGTTCAATCCGGTGGTGGGACTGGTTGCCGAGGTTTTCATGGTGTTTTTTCCGCGCTTCATCGCCCACGCCCATTTCAATGCCAAGGACGTTCCGGTGATGGTATTGGGCACGCTGGCTCTGCTGCTGTTGAATCTGGCCGCCCGTCGCGGTCAAACCCGATACTGGATTCTGGCCGGATTGGGATTTGCTCTGGCCGTCACCGCGAAACTGGACGGACTTTTCCTGCTGCCGATTTTTCTGATCCCGTGGCTCACCAGAAGTCTGCGCGGCGACCATCGGTTTTCCGACCTTCGTAAACTGGGATGGTTCATCTGCTCCTCCACGTTATTCATCTATCTGTTCTGGCCCGAACTGTGGAGGGATCCGCTGCATCTGTTCCATTCCGTCTCGGATTTTGCCGGGGATTTCAGGACCACACAGTTATCGTATCTCGGCCACAAATATCCGATGAATCATCTTCCCTGGCATTATATTCCCATGCAGCTCATCGCGGTCACGCCGCTGATTCTGCTTGCAACAATGTGCGCGGGATCGCTTTGTTCGCTGCGAAGCCTGCTCAAGGTGGATCATGCCTTCGAACACGGACTCCTGTGGTGCTGGATTTTGTTCCCGGCGCTGCCGCGGATGTTGCCCGGCATCGTCAGGTATGAAGGGATGCGGCATGTTTTTCTCATCGTGCCCGCCTTGGCCATAATGGCCGGGTTCGCCGTGGACGAATTGCTCACGCGCTGGAAAGGCCAGATGAGCTACAAGCTGGCTCCGGCTGTCTTTTGTGCCGCGATTGCATGGTCGGGTTGGCAAGTCATGCAGTGTCATCCGTACGAGGGGTTTTATCTCAACGAACCCGTGCGAATGCTGATTCCGGGGCCGAAACTCCCCGATTATTTTGATTTCTATGGCTGGGGTTCGGTTTACACTCAGGGCGTCCAATGGCTCAATGCCCATGCGCCGCTCCATGCCACCGTTACGATGGCCGACAAAGCCACCCGCATGCTGCGTAATTACGGTCTTCGGAAAAGCCTCACACCGGTGTCGGACAGGGACAAAGCGGATTATGTCCTGGTCGGCTGCTGGCGCGGGGACGTGTTGCCCCAGTTTCATTCCCCGCCGGTGTTTTCCGTCCGCTGCTACGGCATCGACCTGCTTGGCGTCTATGCCCAGCACGGACAATAATCGTGTCCGATACATGGACCGTATCTTCTTTCTGATGTGGCCGGCAGGCGTAAGAATATCGCCCGCGATAACTTTCGGAATTCCCGCGACTGGTTGACCCCACTCCCTATCGCAGCGCCGCCGCGATATTCCCGCCATCCACGGTCGTCACGTCCGCCGTCGTCTTCAACGCCAGAGCATGATGCAGAAAAGCTTGCGCCACGTCCTGGGCCGTCACCTCGCGCATCAGCAGATTGCCGGCCATGTAGTCCTGTTCGGACATCCCGCGCGCCGCCGAGCGAGCGGCGATCATCTGGGGCGTCAGCAACCCTGATCGAACTCGATCGGCGTTGACCGCATTGGCGCGAATGCCGTCCCTGCCGTAATCCAGCGCATATTGCCGCACAAGAAAGAGCGTCGCCGCCTTGGGCAGCCCATAGGGCCCAAAATCCGCCCCCGGATTGACGGCCTGCTTGGAAACATTGAACAGCAACGCCCCGCCCGTTCCCTGTGCCAGCATGAGGCGCACCGCCGCCTGCGCGATTTTCTGATGCGCGAAGAAATTGATCTCGAAACTGCGGCGAAGGACCGCTTCATCGACTTCCCCGATTCGTCCCTGCCACGCCGCCCCCGCGTTGGATACGGCGATATCCACGCCCCCGAATCTCGCCGCCACCGCCTCGAACGCCGCCCCCACCGACGCCCCATCCGTCACGTCGCATCGAACGGCCAATGCCGCCCCGCCGATCCGCCGCGCCGCGGTCTGCGCCGCGGGCTCGTCCAGGTCGAGCAGCGCCACTTCCGCTCCGTTGTCCGCGAAAAGTTTCCCCGTCGCCGCCCCGATCGTCCCCCCGCCGCCGGTGATCGCCGCAATTTGTCCCGCCAGCGGCTTGGGAACGCTCTTCCCCAGCTTCGCCTGTTCCAGCGACCAATACTCCATGTCAAACAGATCATTTTCCGGCAGGGATTCAAACCGCCCGATCGCCTCGGCGTCGGTGATCGTCTGAACCGTCGATTCGGCGATATCCGCCGCGATGCGCGCATCCTTGGCATTATGCCCCAGCCCGAACAATCCCAACCCCGGAACCAGAACGACGCGAGGCATCGGATCGAGCTGCCGCTTGGGAGTCTTCTGCCTCCCATTCTGCCGCGCGAAATAAGCCTGGTATTCCGTCACGTAACGCTGAACTGCCGCGCGCAACTCTTCGGCGAACGACTTCGCCAGCGGCAGTGGAACAGGCGGCGCAATGAGCGGTCGATTCTTCGTGCGGATGGTGTGATCCGGCGTCACCACGCCCGACTGGCTATATCGCCCAAGCTCGCGTCCATTGACATATTGCAGAATGATCGGACTGGTTCGGAAATCCAGCACCATTCGCCGATATGCCCCCTGCGCCGATGGATCGGGAATGCTGCACGCTCCCCGCACGATCGGCGCAATCTGCGCCATCGGCGCAATCTGCGCCATCGGCGCAATCTGCGCCACCGGCGCGCTTTCCCGCGGCAAATCAGCCGCGACAAACACCTGCGTCTTTCCCGCCGGCCGCCGTTCCTCCGCCAGACTCACCAGGGCGATCATTCGCTCATAGGATTCCCGCGCCGTCTGGCCAAACGTGAAGATGCCATGATGCAGCAGGATCAATCCCTCCACCTGTGGCTGCGCTTCATAAACCTGTGCCGCCCGGATGGAAAGCGCAAACCCCGGCATCACGTACGGCACCAGCGCCGCCCGTTCCCCGTACACCTGGCGGCAGATGGTTTCACCCTCCGATTGATTGGCGATGCTCAGGACCGCGCTGGAATGCGTATGATCGATGAACTTATGCGGCAGGAAAGCGTGCAGAAGCGTCTCCACCGACGGCGTCGGCGCCGCGGGATCGACCAGGTTTGACCGCAGGATCGCGACCATTTCCTCATCGCCCAGCGCGGCCAAGGCCCGCGTTTTCCGCAGCGGCGCCAGCCGCACCGCCGGCAAACCCGCCGGCTCAATTTCCGCCATGTCCCAGCCGCTTCCCTTGACGTGAATCACTTCGATCGTCTCGCCCAGCAGATCGCGGCCAATGGTTTTAACCGATGTATTCCCCCCGCCATGCAGAACCAATTTCGGATCGCGCCCCAGCAATCGCGAGGTGTAAACGCGAAGCGCTAGATCCCGATTGACGCCCGCCGCGCCGTACTGGTCTACGCACCGCTGCGCGTCCTGATCGACCCATCCGCTACGCATGTTCCAACCCCCGCCGCTCGGGAAACAGTTCCGCCAGTCCCGCGCTCGACGCCGCGCAGACGCCGCGCTCCGTAATCAGCCCCGTGACCAGCCGGCCCGGAGTGACGTCGAATCCCCAATTCGCCGCCGGGCTGGATTCGGGCGTGAGCCGCACCGTCGCCATCGCCCCATCGGCGGTCATCCCGGAAATCCGCGTGACTTCCGCCGGGTCGCGCTCCTCGATCGGGATTTTTCCCCCGTCGCTTAGGCTCCAGTCGATCGACGGCGACGGAAGCGCCACGTAAAACGGCACACCATTATCCTTTGCCGCCAGCGCCTGAAGGTACGTCCCGATCTTATTTGCCAAGTCCCCATTGGCCGCCGTCCGGTCGCTCCCCACGATGCAGAGATCGACCTTTCCAATCCGCATGAGATGTCCCCCGGCACTATCCGCGATCACGGTATGTGGCACGCCATGCCGCCCCAGTTCCCACGCCGTCAGACTGGCCCCCTGGTTGCGCGGCCGCGTTTCATCGACCCACACGTGCACGTTGATCCCGGCATCATGCGCCGCGTAAATCGGCGCCGTCGCCGTGCCGACATCCACCGTCGCCAGCCATCCCGCGTTGCAATGCGTCAGGATTTGGATCGGACGATCCCCCCGCCGCCGCGCGTTCAGCAGCGCTAACCCATGCTTGCCGATCGCCTGGTTCATGGCCACGTCTTCATCGCAGATGAGCCCCGCCAGCCGCCATGCCGCCTTGGCCCGATCGCCCAGCTTCAGCGGCGCCAGTTCTCTGCGGCACCGGTCCAGCGCCCACCGGAGATTAACCGCCGTTGGCCGTGTCGCCGCCAGGAGTTGATCGGCCCGATGCAACGACGCATCTGACGGATCGGCCGCCACCGCCAGCGCCACCCCATACGCCGCCGCCGCTCCGATCAACGGAGCGCCGCGCACCCGCATGGTTCGGATTGCCTCCGCCACCTCTTCGGAAGATCGCAGCGAAAGCGTCACCAGCGCGTGCGGCAACCGCGTCTGGTCGATGATCCCCACGGCCGCCCCCGACTCAGGCCAGATGGTTCGCATTGGCACGCCGTCCACACGCATCGCCGACTCCTGCCCCTTCCACCCATAGTGATTCTCCAAGCCGCCGTCAAATTGAAGATCATTGTCATTTGTCATTGGTCCTTTGTCGTTTGCAAGATAATTCGGGATCGGCGATACCAATGACAAGTGACAAGTGACAAATGACCCTTTTCGTGGAGTCCCTTCATGAACCCCTACGGACATTTCGATGACACGGCCCGCGAGTACGTGATTACACGTCCCGATACGCCGTTGCCATGGATCAACTATTTGGGCTGCGAGGACTACTTCGGCATCATCTCCAACACCGCCGGCGGCTACTCGTTCTATCGCGATGCCCGCCTTCGCCGACTCATCCGCTATCGCTATAACGATGTCCCGCTCGACTCCAACGGGCGATACCTCTACGTCAGGGACAATGACACCGTCTGGAATCCCGGCTGGAAGCCCACCCGTGCCAAGCTCGATCGCTATGAGTGCCGCCACGGTCTTGGCTATACGCAGATCACGGGTGAAAGGAATGGCGTCGAGGTCGTCGTGCGCTACTTCGTGCCGCTGGGCCAGACCTGTGAAGTTTGGGACGTGCGAGTCAAGAACCGTGGCTCGTCAACCAAGACGCTCAAACTCTGGGGTTTCGTCGAATGGTGCCTGTGGGATGCCATGGACGATGCCGCCAACTTCCAGCGCAACTATTCCGTAGGCCAGGTGGAAGTCGAACCCCAGGTGATCTATCACGTCACGGAATACCGGGAGCGCCGCAACCACTTCGCCTACTTCGCCAGCAGCATGCCGACCGCCGGTTTCGATTCCAGCCGCAACGCCTTTGTCGGCGTCCACGAAGGCCTGGAGACGCCCAAGGCGGTCATGGCCGGCCAATGCGCCAACAGCATTGCGTATGGCTGGCAGCCAATCGCGGCGCACCAGATCAACCTGGAACTCCAACCAGGCCAGGAGCAGCGGCTGCACTTTCTGCTGGGTTACGCGGAAAACCCCCAGGACCGGAAGTTCGTTCCCGGCACCGTTCGGCCGGGTCAGCTCGTCGCCAACAAGGCCCCGGCCGAAAAAGTCCGCCAACTCCTGAAGGACTCATCAGCCATCGACGAGGCATTCGCCAAGCTCAGGGCATACTGGGCGGATCTGCTGTCGATCTACAGCGTTGAAGTGGACGATCCGCACGTCCGGCGCATGGTAAACGTGTGGAACCAATACCAATGCATGACCACGCTGAACTTGTCTCGTTCGGCATCGGGATATGAATCGGGAATCGGCCGCGGGATGGGCTACCGCGACAGCAACCAGGATTTGTTGGGCGTGGTTCACCTGCGTCCCGCCCGGTCGCGCGAGCGTATCCTCGATCTGGCTGCGACACAGCTTTCCGATGGCACATGTTTCCATCAGTACCAGCCTCTGACAAAAAAGGGCAACCGCGACGCCGGCAGCGGCTTCAACGACGACCCGCTCTGGTTGCCCCTCTCGGTCTACGCCTATCTGAGCGAAACCGGCGATACCAGCATCCTGACCGAACGCTGCGGCTTTCCCGACAAACCGGAAACGCCCGCGACGCTCATGGATCACCTTGAGCTATCAATGCAATATACGCTGGCCAACTGCGGCCCACACGGGCTCCCCCTGATCGGCCACGCCGATTGGAACGATTGCCTGAACCTGAATTGTTTTTCGACGACGCCAGGGGAGAGTTTTCAGTGTGCCGGAGACATCGGCGGCAGTTCCGCCGAGAGCGTCATGATTGCCGGGCTGTTTTGTGCCGCTTGCGACCGGATGTCGGGCATCTATGAGATGATCGGCCAGCCCGACAAAGCCGCCGCGTCTCAGGCCCACAAGAAGGAGATGCTGCACGCTATCGAGCATCATGGTTGGGACGGCCAGTGGTTCCTTCGCGCCTACGACGCTCACGGAAACAAGGTGGGATCGGCGCAGTGCGAGGAAGGCAAAATCTTCATTGAGAGCCAGGGATGGTGCGTGCTGGGCGGATTCAGGGATGAAAAAGCCAGGATGGCCTTGGCATCGACGAAGAAGCACCTGGCCGGCCCGAACGGCATCGTTCTGCTTCAGCCCGCCTACTCGACGTACCACATCGAACTGGGCGAGGTCACCAGCTACCCGCCGGGTTACAAGGAGAACGCGGGGATCTTCACCCATAACAACACCTGGATTCAATGTGCCGAAGCGCTGATGGGCAATGGCGAGCAGGCGATGGATTACTACCTGGCCATCTGCCCGTCGAAGAAGCAAGAGCAAATCGACACGTACCGTTGCGAGCCGTATGTCTACAGCCAGATGACGGCCGGTCCCGATGCTCCCACGCCCGGCGAGGCGAAGAACTCCTGGCTCACCGGCACCGCCGCGTGGAGTTTCGTCGCCATCAGTCAATACATCCTGGGCGTAACCCCCAGCCCCAATGGTCTGGTGGTGGACCCCTGCATCCCGTCAAGCTGGACGGGTTTCAAAATCCAGCGCAAGTTCCGCGGCAAGACCTACAAGATTGAAGTGAAAAACCCATCCGGCAAGAACCGGGGCGTCAAGCGTCTGCTCGTCGACGGCCAGGAAACGCCGGGGAATAGAATCCCCGTGAACCTCGGCGCGGAGGTCGTGAACGTGGTTGCGGAAATCGGATGAATCAAATGCCTCGGCGCCGTGCTGTGGCCCCCGATTTTCCACATGGCCGAAAACCGCGAAAAAAGTTTTCCCAGGCTCCAACCCTCGGTATCCTACGCAAATTGGCCGACGACGTTCCTCAACAGAGGTCCCTATGGGAAATCCCGGATCCATGAATCGCCCCGGATTCACGCTGGTGGACTTGATCGGCGGAATAGTCTTGATCGCGGTGTTCCTATTTTTTTGTCTGGCGGCAACGGCAAATCTCGACAGTCAACGGAACCGCGTCCGCTGCGCCAGCAATTTGAGGCAGGTCGGACAGGCCATTCTTCTTTATTCCAATGACGCCAAGGGCTCATACCCGCGCACCAAATACGATGTCAGCCAGGCGGATCGCCCCACCGCATATACCGGCGTGGACAGCAACGACCCGTTTTCCCCGGCATGTCCGCAGGTCAACGACGTGAGCGCTGCGCTGTTCCTTCTTCTGCGCACGGAAGACGTCACCAGCGCCGTGTTCATCTGTCCCGCCACCGGCCTGAAACCCGACGATTACGGCGGGGGCACGCACACGGCCCTGGACAATGCCAACTTCCCATCCGGGAAAACGCTCAGTTACAGCTACGCCGACCCCTACCCTTCCGAAGCCGCGGCGGCAAAAGGCTACCGGCTGCACCAGGGTCTGGACCCCACGTTTGCCGTGGTGGCGGACATGAATCCGGGAACACCCGCGCTTACCCAATTGACCCTTCAGTCCACCGCCGCCGAAATGCGAAACGGTAACTCCAACAACCATTCAGGAGATGGCCAGAACGTGCTCTATAGCGACGGCCACGTCGAGTTCCAAAACAACCCCTTCTGCGGAGGAATGGGCCGCGATAACATCTACACCTACGGCGCCAGCGGGATCCAAGCGAACAACGGCGGCGGCACGGGAATTTTCGGTTCGCCCGTCGATGTGAACGACAGCGTCCTTCTTCCCGCGGCGATCATGGCGACCGCCTCGCCCGTTTCGATTGCGGCTGCAACCGACAATGCCCCGGTCGCCGCAGCGCCTATCACCCCGGTCGACCAAGGAACGGATTTCACGACTTACGCGGTCATATCCGCCGGGGTATTTCTTCTCATTCTGCTCGGCGCGCTGGCCATGATGTTTCTCAGGAATAGGAAAACGCGCGGGACCTAATCTGATTCGAGGGTTTGCTGCTCTTTCAATCAAGCTGGGAATGCTGTTGCGCAAGCGCGGGGCGCGTGACGCTCGCTGCAGAGAATTTCCCCCTCCCCCTGTACTCAGGGGGAGGGTTGGGGTGGGGGTCGAACATCGATCGGCCCACGAAACCCCCACCCTGACCCTCCCCCGGAGTACCAGGGGAGGGGAAGAAGAGGGCTTGCAGAATCTGTCACGCACCCGTAAGCGCGCCATCGGGTTCATCTCAGTTGAAATCGCCACGCCGATCCTCCATTCTATACGGATATGCAATTCGGACACTTCGACGATGAGGCGAAAGAGTACGTGGTAACGCGGCCGGATACCCCGCGGCCGTGGTCCAACTATCTGGGAAGCACCGAGTACGGCGCGATCATCACCAACAATGCCGGCGGCTACAGTTTCTACCGCAGCGCCGCCAGCGGTCGATTCCTTCGCTTGCGAAGCAATTCCGTGCCCCTGGACCAGCCGGGGCGATATTTCTATCTGCGGGACCGGCAAAGCGGCGAGTTCTGGAGCGCCAGTTGGCAGCCGGTCGGAAAACCGCTGGACCGATACAAATCCGTCTGCCGCCACGGCACCGCTTACACCATCATCACCTCGCAATACGACTCGATCGAAACGGAAGCCACGTATTTCGTTCCGCTGGGTCAGACATTCGAATATTGGCGCTTCCGCGTCAACAACCGCTCCCAACAGGCCCGGGCGATCTCCGTTTACACCTACTGCGAATTCGCAAGCGTCGGCAGCCTCTACAACGATTTGGTCAACCTGCAGTATTCCATGTTCGTGAACAAGGCGGACATGATCGACGGAATGCTGGCCATCGCGTCGCACCCCTATGAGCCGATGGATCCGGCAAATCCGGCCTCACCCGGACGATACTGGATGAAGCTGATCGGCGCTCCGGTCGCCGCGTTCGAGACCCTCCGCGATCATTTCCTCGGCAACTACGGCACCTATGCCAACCCCGAGGCGCTGGCCAGCGGAAAGCTGACGAATTTCCAGACCGCCGGGGAAAACGTCGTCGGGGTGCAGCAGGCCGATCTCGACCTTCAGCCCGGCGAAACGCGCGAGCTGCTGATTCTCCTCGGCCTGGGCACGCCGGATTCACACGGAAAAGCCGTGGTCGCGCAATTCGGCAATCCGCAGCGCTGCCAGATCGAATTGGACAAGCTCAAACACTCCTGGCATTCGCTGCTGAAATCGGTGTGGGTGAAAACGCCGGATGCGGAATTCGACAGCATGGTGAACGTTTGGAACGCATACAACGCGCTGATTACCTACGCCTGGTCGCGGTCGGCTTCGCTGATTTACAACGGCGAGCGCGATGGATTGGGCTTCCGGGACACGGTTCAGGACTTCCTCGGCGTCACGGCTTCGCTCAAGGAGAAAATGCGCCCCCGCCTGGAACTGATGCTGACCGGTCAGGTCGAAAGCGGCGGCGCGATCCCGCTTTTGAAACCGTTCAGCCATAAACCTGGACACGAGCCCACTCCGGCGAAGGAACATTTTCGCAGCGATGATGCGCTGTGGTTCTTCAACGCCGTGCCGGCGTACGTCGCGGAAACCGGGGAGGTCGATTTTTACCGGAAAGTTCTCCCCTACGCCGATCACGGGCAGGCGACGGTGCTGGGGCATCTCCGGCGGGCGCTGGAATTTAATCTCGAGCGCGTCGGCCGCAACGCCTTGCCCTGCGGACTGGCGGCGGATTGGAATGATTGCTGCAACCTGGGCTACACCGGCGAGAGCGTCATGGTCGCATTCCAGGTGCGCTACGGCCTGGGCGCTTACGCCGAAATTGCCGCGAAACTGAAAATGCCCCAGGAGGAAACGTGGGCCGTCGATCAGCGGGAAATACTTGACAAGGCGATTCAGGGTACCTGCTGGGACGGCCAGTGGTTCATCTGGGCCACCGGCAAGGACGGGACCATTTACGGCACGAAGAACCAGCAAGAGGGCAAGGTTTACGTCAACACGCAGGCGTGGGCGGTGATCAGCGGCGCCGCCACGCCGGCGCAGGCGGCGCTGGCGATGAAGTCCATGAAGGAATATCTCTTCACGCCCTACGGCCTGATGCTGAGCGCTCCGCCGTTTGAAAAGACGCCCAAGAGCATCATGGGCGGCGTGGTTTACAACAAGGGAATCAAGGAAAACGCCGGCATTTTCAACCATCCCCAGAGCTGGGCCGTGATGGCCGAGTGCATCCTGGGCAACGGAGACCAGGCGTACGAGTATTACCGGGCCTTCATGCCGGCCGCGTACAACACGCGCGCCGAAATCCGCCAGATCGAACCCTATGCGCACGCGCAAACCACCTACGCCACTTGCAGCCCCAACGCCGGCAAGGCCCGCGTTCCCTGGCTCACGGGCACCGTGGCCTGGAGCTATTTTTCCGCCGTTCAATACATCCTGGGAATCCGCCCTGAAATCGACGGCCTTCGCATCGATCCGTGCATTCCGAAAAACTGGCCGGGCTTTGAGATGCGCCGTGATTTCCGCGGCAGGAAAATCACCATCAGGATTGCCAATCCCTCAGGCAAGTGCAAAGGCATCCGCAATCTCAAGGTCAACGGCAAAACCATTCAGGGCAATCTCATCCCGATCTCCGATTTAACCGACGGCGCAATGATTGAAGCAAGCATCGAGGGAAACTGATCCTCGAGCGCATTGGTCGAAAGATTCACCGCGAAGACGCGAAGCTGCGCGAAGAAATACCAATCTGACTTCGCGCAACTTCGCGCTCTTCGCGTCTTCGCGGTAATCTGCTTTTGCGGCTCCCCCGCATTCATTGACTCAATCGAACGTCGATCGCCTCGCCGGCATATCGCACGACTTTCGGGGGAAGATCGCGGAAGTTGGAATGCGCTTTCTCGGAAACGAAGAATACGTCGAACTCGCGCGCCGGCAACATGGAGGCAAACGATCCTTGCCGCTTGCCAATGGTGAGAACCTTGGACTGGTCGTTCCAATGCAGGTTGATCAGCGAGAATTCGCCTTTCTGCCAGGCATTGGTCAGGCCGTCGTCTTCGTAAAGGCCGAAGTCGCCGTCGGCGCCGAGGTGGACGTAAAGTGAAATTGGGTCGGCCGGCTTTTCCGCGGTGTATTGCAATTCCGGACCCATGGGAACGATCGATCCGGCGCGGATGAATATTGGAATGGCATCATAAGGCGCCTCGGCGGTAACCACCTGACCGCCGCTGTAAGAGTCGTCCGTCCAGAAATCGTACCATTTCGCGCCGGCGGGAAGGTACACCTCCCGGCTGCGGGCGCGATAGGCGGTCACTGGATTCACCAGAAACGCCGGGCCGAACATGTATTGATCCTTGATTTCCCGGGCCACGGCGTCGCCTGGGAAATCCATCGCCAATCCGCGCATCATGGTGTAATCGTTCAGCGTCACCCAGCCCGCCAGCGAATTAATGTATGGCATGAGCCGATACCGCAGGCGGTCGAACCGGAGTTCGGCCTTGAACGCCGGGCTGGAATCCCCACCGAATTCCCACATCTCGCGATACGGAAATTCGCCGTGGACGCGAAGGATCGGACAGAACGCGCCGAACTCGAACCACCGCGCGTTCAGCTCGCACCATTCCTCAAAATCCTCCGGCGTTGTGGAATCGCCGTTGAATCGCTCGGGAACGGAGAATCCGCCGACGTCCATCGTCCAATACGGCACGCCGGAAATGCAAAATCCGATTCCCGCCGCGATCTGCGCCCGCATCGCCTGCCAGGTGGATGACGTGTCGCCCGACCAACTGGCCGCGGCAAAGCGCTGCTGGCCGGCAAACCCGGACCGCGAGAGAATGAAGACCCGCTGATTGGGCGCGGCCTTTTGCTGGCCTTCGAAGATGGCGCTGCATTCCATGAGGGGATACGCATTGAGCACGCGCGCGCCGGGGCCCAGGGCCGTGGGATTCATGTGCGTGCGCTGCCCATCCAGCGTGGGCCGCGGCAAAAGATCCGGCTCCGTCGCATCGAGCCACCAGGCATCGACGCCCTTGGCAAACAGGGTCGGCAACATCTGCTGCCAGAAAAGGCGGCGCGCTTCGGGATTGAAAGCGTCGAAGAAGGCGTAGTTATACCCCAGCCAATCCCGCACGCCCTCCTCGAGGTTCTCCGGATAGAGAAAGCCGCCCTTCTGCAGCTGCCGGAAGTTTTCCGTTCCAGGATAGAATTTTCCCCACACCGAGATCATCAGCCGGGCGTGGTTGCGATGGATTTCGTCGATCCATCCCTTCGGATCGGGAAATCGGTCCAAATCAAATTGATGCGATCCCCATTCTCCTTCCGGCCAGTAACGCCAATCCTGAACGATATTGTCAAACGGAATTCCGCGATTGCGGAATCCGGCGACAACGTCGAGGCTTTCGCCCTGGGTTTCATATCGCTGCCGCGATTGCCACAGGCCGAAAGACCATTGCGGCATCATGGGCGCGCGGCCGGTGAGCCGGCGATAGCCGGCGATCACGTCGTCGATCCTCGGACCGTTGATGAAATAATAATCAACCCCCTCGCCCACTTCCGACCAGAGCGAGATCGGCGGCTCGGATTCCGCTCCCGGCGTCTTCCACTGCAACTGAATCGTTGAACCACCCTGACGCGACCATTCCACCTTGATCGGATATCGCCGATTCGCCTCAAAATGAACCCGGGTCAATTCTTTCCATGGCAGCCAGCTTTGCCGCCAATAGTCCATGACCATTTTCCCATCGATCCAGACGTTGATCTGCCCATCCGAGAAGGCCTGAAACTGATAATCGCCGGTGGCCGGCGCCAGGATGCTTCCTTCCCAGCGAACGCTCCCTTGCCCGAACGGCAGCCATCGCGCAGCCAGATCGGGATACGTAGTGGCCGCGCCCGGACGGCGGCGGCCCTCAATGTGAATCTGTTCCTCCGCTCGCCGGATGCGCAAACCATTGAATTGCGGATCGGAGAAATAGCTGGCCGTCAATCCGCCCGGCTTGCCGTCCGCATCAAGCAGATTCTCGGTTGGAATTGCCTCGAACGGCCGAAGGTCTCCGAACCGCGTGAAGGAGGGGTTGTCCCAGAACAGGCCGTAGCCTCGGCTTGAGACCAGCAGCGGGACGACGATCGTGCCGTTATGCTGCCAAAGATCGAGGTCGTAACCCTTGATGTCGGTCAATCCCAACTGGTTTTCACCAAGCCCGTAAAGCGATTCATCCGCATCCGAATTCCATTGCTGTTGAACGTGAAAGGTATTTTGTCCCTGAACGGACTCCGGAACGAGGCCGCGCCATTTTTCCGTCAGCAGAACTTTCGAGTCAGCATCGAGAAACGTGATGTTCCCGCTCGCAAGATCAAGGCGGGCTTTGAGCCGGCTGGTGGAAAGGGTCAATTGTGATGAATCAGCCCGGACCTGAACCGGCTGAACCGTCTGCGGCAGCACGGCGAGGCTGGGATGCTCAAAGAATCCGCGATCCCTCGAAAACGCGACGCGGATGATATCGTCGGATACGGCCTGGAGTTTTAGCCAGCCATCGGCCCTTTCGACCACGGCGCCGTCGTCCGACACAGCCACTTGGGCCGGTGGAGCGATTTTCGAATCGCTGCCGCTCTTAGGCGCGCATGAAACCAGGACCATCGGCGCCAAGTATAAAACTACCGACCCCCAAAGCAACGATCGAAGTTGTCCCATGCCGGGAATTGTATCGGATTAGGCGTTTCAAATCCCGTGGGCCTTCCCCGAGCGCCCACGGCGCGGAAGGCAAAGCCTCCGCGGCCGCCGTGGGGGGTTTGGCCGCTCGTCAGGAGCCTGCCGTTGCAGGCAGGGATTCCCCTTGTTCGAGCTTCATCGGCTCCAGGTGAGGGAGCATGATGTGAATGACGAGCAGCACCGATACGTACGCCAAGCCGGCAATGGCGAAGGGGATGAAATAGGTGTGCGTCTTGTCGACGACCCGGCCGGTGAACTGCTGAAAGATGACTCCCCCGATGGCGCCCGCCATTCCGCCCAGGCCGACGACAGAACTGACGGCCGCCTTTGGGGTCAAGTCGGATGCGAGGGTAAACAGATTGGCCGACCAGCCCTGGTGAGCGGCGGCGGCCAAGCCGATCAACACGACCGCCAGCCACATGTTCCCGATGTACGTTACCGACAAAATCGGCAGGATGCACAGGGCACAGATCAGCATGGCGGTTTTTCGGCCGGCATTGACGCTCCAGCCGCGGCTCAGCAATTTCGAAGACAGCCAGCCGCCGCCAACGCTTCCGCCATCGGCCATGAGATACACAATCACCAGCGGTGGACCGAAATGCTTCAAGTCCAGGTTGAAATGGCTGTGCAGAAACGGTGGAAGCCAGAAAATATAGAACCACCAGATCGGATCGGTCAGGAATTTGCCCAGCGAAAATGCCCAGGTCTGTTTGTAGCCGATGATTCGCCGCCAGGGCAGGCTTTTGACGCGCGGCTCCTGATCGCTACGGATGTACTGAAGCTCGGCGGCGGAGAGGCGGGGATCCTTGTCCGGCTCGCGGTAAAACATGATCCACGAGGCGATCCAGATCACGCCCAATCCCCCCGCCATATAAAACGCCATCGGCCAGCCCCATGCCGCCGCGATGAAGGGAACGATCAGCGGCGAGAGAAGCGCGCCCAGCGCGCTGCCGGCATTGAAAATCCCCGTCGCGAATGCCCGTTCCTTTTTGGGAAACCATTCCGCCACGGCGCGAATCGACGCCGGGAAAAACGCCCCTTCGAATATTCCCAACAGAAACCGTGCGCCGAGAAACCCGGTCAATGCGGAAGTGGCCGGCAGAAAGTGCACCAGCCCGTGCCCCATCGCCAGGATCGTCCAGACGACGGCGGCGATCAGGAATCCCTTGCGCACGCCGATCCAATCGAGAAATCGCCCCGCGCCCACCAATCCAATGGCGTAACCGCCGGTAAAGGCCATTCCGATGTTGCCGAACTGGATGGTGTTCCATCCATATACCCTGCCGAAGGTGTCGCCATTGAGGACGGAGACCACGTTGCGGTGAATGTAGATCAGGACGATGGCGCCGAAGAGCACGGCGCAGATGATCCATCGGACCCGGCCGACCGACGCGCCCTTTGGGGATTGAGAGGCTTGCTTAAAAGTATTCGATGCGGTCACGTTTTCCTCCGAGTGAACGCCACCGACCTATCCGGGGCAATTCCCGCCGCGTTCATTCGCACACACGATACGCGACCGGCCCAATATTTCCAGCCGGAAGCGAAATGGCTATCGCGATTCGCCGCACTTTGAGTTTGCCCATTCTCTCCGGACCGATTAATCTTTCCGGCTATCCTGCGGAGGAAACAAAAATGAAAAAGGGTCTGTTGGCGTTGGCAGTTGCGGGGGTCGGCGGTTGGGCCATGGCGGTGACGATCACTAACACCAAAACTAAATCCTTTTCCGAATAGCCAATGCACCGACATCTTGCGATCACGATCCTGTCGTTCCTCGCATTAGGCTGGGGTTGCTCCCAGCAAAGGCCCGAACCACCGATGCAACCCGTCACCACGCCGGCCACGAATCCTTCGACCCAGCCGACCACGCGCCGCGTTGAGAACCATGACGAAGGCCAAGCCTGGTATTGGGTCCTGCCCAATCCGCTGGTTTTGTCCGATGGCCGGCCGGTGCGCGATGCCCAAACCTGGTTCACCCAACGCCGCCCGGAAATCCTCGGCTTGTTCCAGAGCGAAGTGTACGGCAAAAGCCCGGGCAAGCCGGCGGATGAATCGTTCGAAGTATTCGACAACGATCCAAACGCCCTTGGCGGCAAAGCCATCCGCAAACAGATTACGGTGCATCTGGGCGCCGGGGCGAATGCGCCGAAGTTCGACGTCCTGCTCTACCTGCCGGCGAAGGCCGTCAAACCGGTTCCGGTCTTTCTGTGTTTCAGCTTTTTCCCGTTGCAACTCGTGATGGATGATCCCGGCATCCGCCTTCAGGAAGAATGGGACCGCGACCACCAGCGCCATCCCGGCCAGAAGCGCGAGAAATCAACGTCGTTCGCGATCGAAGAAACGCTCGCTCGCGGATACGGGTTTGCCGCGATCTATTATCAGCAGATCGATCCGGATTTTCAGGGCGGAATGCGGTACGGCGTGCGGTCGGCGTATCTGGAGCCGGGACGGAGCGACCTCCGGCCGGATCAGTGGGGCACGATCGCCGCCTGGGCGTGGGGCGCCAGCCGGGCGATGGATTACCTGCAAACCGATCCGCGGGTCGATCACGCCCGCATCGCGATCATGGGCCATTCGCGGCTGGGCAAGACGGCGTTGTGGGCGGGCGCCGGCGACGAGCGCTTTGCGCTGGTGGTCGCGTGCAGTTCGGGCCGCGGCGGGGCGTCGCTGGCACGGCGGAATTTCGGGGAAAGCCTCGGCGATCTCAACCTCAGGTTCGCCTACCAATTCTGCGCCAACTACCGCAAATATGGCCGTCACGTCACCGATCTTCCCGTGGACTCGCACGAGTTGATCGGCCTGGTCGCGCCGCGGCCGATCTATCTGGCGACGGCGAGCCTCGATCTGCATTCCGATCCGCGCGGTGAATTCGACGCCGCCGTCGCCGCCGGACCAATCTATCGCCTCTTGGGAAAACAGGGTTTGGGGATTGACGTGATGCCTGCGGTGGACACGGCGATCATGGGCGACATCGCCTTTCATTGCCGTAGCGGCAAACATGAAGTCACCGCATGGGACTGGCAAAACATTCTGGAATTTGCCGACAGGAAATTTGGCTCCGCCGGGAGATGAACATATGACGCATTTGCTTTATCGGTCCGCTTTCTGGGTTGCTCTGGCGTTGATTTCGATCGCCGGGGCATCGGCGTTTTCCGCGGAGCCGTCGGCCACGGCCCGGCGCGCGGCGGCGACGCGCGCCTCGCAGTCGTCGCCGGTCTATCCCATTCCCTATCACACGCCCAGAGTGGCTGAAATCACCCGGATTCTGCTCGCGGTCAAAACGCACATCGAAAGTTCGTCGATGACCCACGCCACGACCCACGCGACGACGGACCCCGCCGACCCGGATTTCGGCCGCCGGTTTGCCCTGGTTTCCTATCCGATGGGCGTGATTTATTCAGGCATGCTCTCCGCCGCCGACGCCACGGGCGACGCCTCGTTTGCGGACTTCGACGCGGAGCGTTTTAAGCTGTTCGCCGATGCCGTCGCCAAGGTGGACCTGTCGCGCGTCACCCGGCGTCGCGGCGGCGACGTGACCTTTCTGCTAAGCCCGACCTCGCTGGATGATTGCGGATCCGTCGGAGCGTCGCTGATCCAGGCACGCCGCGCCGGCGTCGGTCCGGACCTCAAAATAGTCATCGACCGAATCGCCGATTACATCAGCCACAAGCAGCTTCGGCTCGACGATGGCACTCTGGCGCGCCCCAGGCCGTTTCATAATTCCGTCTGGGCCGACGATTCGTACATGAGCATTCCGTTCTTATCCCAGATGGGCGCGCTGACCGGCGACTCGAAGTACCTTGACGATGCCGCGACTCAAATGCTCGACTTCGCCCATTATCTTTACATTCCAAGCGCCGGTTTCTTCACGCATCACTGGAATACCGCCAATCCCGACGATCAGCCGCGGTACTACTGGGGCCGCGCCAACGGGTGGATGACGCTGGCCATGGCCGACCTTCTCGACGTGCTTCCCAAAGACCACCCCTTGCGCGACCGAATTCTTCGCCTTTTCCGCGCCAACGCGCAGGCCCTGGCCAGCGCTCAGGCGGGCGACGGCCTGTGGCATCAGATGCTCGACCGCACCGACACCTATACCGAAACCAGTTGCTCGGCGATGTTCGTTTATGCGCTGGCACATGGAGTGAACCGGGGCTGGCTCGACGCCGGCGCCTATGGCCCGGTCGCCCAGGCCGGTTGGGACGGGTTGACCACCCGCATCGATGCCGAGGGACATGTCACCGGAACCTGCGTCGGCACGGGATATGCCGATGATTTCGTCTATTACTATCACCGCCCCGCCGTCGACGACATTCACGGCTACGGCCCCGTCCTGCTCGCCGGGTCGGAACTGATCCGCCTGGTCCGCAACACGCAGTTCCGAATCACGCCGCCAGACAGGGGCGGCGCAGCGATCTACGGTGAACCGCGTTCCGTCGGAACCACTCGATCCGACCAGCCGCCCGCCGATCGGCCGGAATATTAAGTCCGAATCGCCGTCAGTTTGTGAACGCAGGTGACCGCCAGCGAGCCGTCTCCCACGGCGAAACCGACGCGCTTGGTGGAACCCGCGCGGATATCGCCCGCCGCTAGAATTCCGGGGATCGTGGTTTCCAGGGGGCACGGCTCACGATCCTTCAGCGGCCAGCGCCCCGATTTGAGCGCATCCACGCCGGTCAGGATATACCCCAGTCCATCCCGCGCGATCGCTTCCGGCAGCCAGGAACATCCCGGCTCAGCGCCGATGAAGACGAAAGCGGCGGAGACGGGCAGAGTTTCGGATGATTTTTCATTGTTCTCCAAAGCGCCGTCGCTGCGGAGGCTTTGCCTTCCGCCATTGAACGCTCGCAGGGTGACGCTCTCCAATCGCCGCTGGCCATGGACGGCGGCGATCTCGACTCCCTCGTGCAGGGAAATATTCGGCGCGGCGCGAATCCGGTGGACGAGATATTCCGACATTCCCGGCCCCAGGCGCTTGCGAACGAGCAGGTGAACGGTCCGGTCCCGGCAGCAATCGGCCAGGAACATCGCCGCCTGTCCCGCGGAGTTTCCCGCGCCCACGACGGCAACGTCCTGCGTGTCATAAAGGATCGCTTCGACGGACGTGCAGGCGTAGTGGATTCCGGCCGATTCAAACCGCTCCGCGCCTTCGGCTTCAAGTTTTCGCCATCGCACTCCCGCTGCAATTAGCACCGTGCGAGCGTGAACGGTCGTCCCGCAGTCCAGTTGCAACGCATGAAGATCGCCCGGCGCGGCGGCGGGCACAATGCGCTCGATGACCACCGGGGCGACCATTTTCGCTCCGAATTTCAGCATTTGCAGCACGCTGCGCATCGCCAATTCCGCGCCGGTCAGCCCGCTTGGAAAGCCGATGAAATTCTCGATCTTGGACGAACCCGCGGCCTGGCCGCCGGGGCCAAGGCGGTCCAGCACGACTGTCGAGACGCCCTCGGAAGCCGCGTAAACGGCGGCGGTCATTCCCGCCGGTCCGGCGCCGACAATCGCCAAGTCCACCTCTTCCGTCGGACAATGACGCCAGACGCCCGCGCCGTGCGCCAATTCGCGCAGATCGGGATTGATTAGCCGCCGGCCGTCGCCGAATTCAATCACGGGCGACTTTTGCGGCGACCCCCAGCTTGTCATCAACTTTCGCCCCTGCTCCGATGCCGAATCGTACCAGGTGAACGGAACGAAATTCTTGAAAAGGAATTCGCGCACGAGCATGGTATCGCGGCATTTGCCCGGGCCGACCACTTTCAGTCCCAAAACACCCTGCTGGGTAAGCAGCCTGCGGCGCTCCTGAGCGGCAATCAGCAGTTTTTCACTGACATTCGGAATTTTGTTCAGAAGTTCGCGCAAGCGCGCGCCGGCGATACGCATCAACCGCGTTGGACCCCGCGCGATGCCGGTCACGATCACCGGCCGGCGGGTCAGCAGATCGATGTCACCGGCGAACTGACCTGGCCCATGCGTCACCACGTGCCGATTCTCATCGGATGGGTTCAATATCTCGATGGCTCCGGATTCGACGACGAACAAGTCCAAATCGGCATCCCCCGCACGGAAGACCGTTTGGCCATCCTCGAAGGAGCATGAGGTTGCCAGCGGCGCCAGCGCAGCCAGGTCGCTTGCATCAAGCTTCGGGAAGGCGATTGCGTTGGATGATGTTGCCGAGGTGTCGGTCATAGCCGTATTCTAGGCCCGAATTTTCCAGCGGCGAGAATTAACCAACGCTGCTAAGATCGGGCGGATTCCGCTGCGAATGTGAGAACCGGATGAACGATCCATCGATGAACAAGGGCCATTTGTTAGCCGAGCCGGTCACGGAACAGGATCATGCCGTCGGACCGGCGAGTGCTCCCATCACGATTGTGGAATATGGGGATTATGAATGCCCGGATTGTCTGAATGCCGTTCCGGTCATTGAGGGGGTGCGGCAAAGCCTGGGGGGCCGTTTGCGTTTCGTGTTTCGGCACTTCCCGCAGAGCTCGATTCATCCGCACGCCAGCGCCGCGGCCGAGGCCGCCGAAGCGGCCGCCGAGCAGGGTAAGTTCTGGGAAATGCACGCAGCGCTATTCCAGCACCAAAAAGAGCTTGCGGAGGTCGATTTGAGCCATCTCGCTTTGACGTTGGGCCTGGAAATTTACAAATTTGAAACCAGCAGGAACCAGGAGAAGCATCGTCTGCGAATCCGCACTGACTTTGAAAGCGGCCTTCGTAGCGGTGTGAAGGGAACTCCCACGCTTTTCATGAACGGCCGTCGATATGATGGGCCGGTCAATGCCAAGGCCATCATCGCGGCGACCGAGACGGCTGCCCGCTAACTCGGCAACGCTACTATCTTTGCGTCCTCGATCGGTCGGCGATGCATCGCCGTCTTCAGCCATAGCCGCAGCCGGTCCATATACAGGTAAACCACCGGCGTCGTGTAGAGCGTCAGCATCTGGCTGAAGATCAATCCGCCGACGATGGCGATGCCCAGCGGTTTGCGGAGTTCCGAGCCGGTTCCGTGTCCCAATGCCAGCGGCAATCCGCCGAGCAGTGCGGCCATGGTCGTCATCATGATCGGGCGGAAGCGGAGCAGACAAGCCTGGAAAATCGCCTCCTTCGGTGGAATTCCGTCGCGTCGTTCGGCCGCGATCGCGAAGTCGATCATGATGATCGCGTTTTTCTTGACGATTCCGATCAGCAGAATGATCCCGATCATTCCCATGACGTCCAGGTCGGCGCCAAACATGAGCAGGGCCAGGAGCGCGCCGACCCCGGCCGAGGGAAGCGTCGAAAGAATCGTGATCGGATGGATCAGGCTCTCATAGAGCATTCCCAGCACGATATAGACGGTCACCACCGCGCCGATGATCAGGAACACTTGGTTGGACCGGGCGTCTTGATACGCCTGGGCCGTGCCCTGGAAGCTGCCGTGGATGGAACCGGGAAGTCCCATGCGGCCTTCGGCCTCGTTGATTTCCGTCACCGCATCGCCGAGCGAAACGCCGGGCAGCAGGTTGAAGGAAATCGTCACCGCGGGATATTGACCCTGGTGGTTCACGGACAGGGAAGTCGTATCACGGGAGAATTTGGCGATCTGGCTCAGCGGAACCTGCTTGCCGCCCGGGCCGGGGAGATAGATATAGTCCAAACCGTGCGGGTTTTGCCAGAACGACGGCGCAACCTCCATGATGACGTGATATTGGTTGAGCTGGGTGTACATGATGGAAACCTGGCTCTGGCCGAACGCATCGACCAGGACCTGATCGATTTGTTGCGGGGTGATCCCCAGGCGGCTGGCGGCGTCGCGGTCGATCGTCACCATTGCCTCCAGCCCGTTGACCTGCTGGTCGGTATTCACGTCCGCCAGGTTGGGCAGGGTCTTGAGCCGGTCAAGCACGCGCGGCGCCCAGTTGAGCAGTTCCTTCAGATCGTCGCCCTGGAGCGTGTATTGCCATTGCGCGTTGCTGGCGCGTCCGCCGACTTGGACATCCTGAAAGGCCCGTAAATATAGCGTGGCGCCCGGCACGTGCGACAGCTTCGCCCGAAGCCGGTTGACAATCTGGTCGGCGCTCACTTTGCGCTCACTCAGGTCTTTGAGGCTGATGAACATGTTGGCGGTATTGGTGGTCCCTCTTCCACCGCCCGCGGAGGCGATCACGTCGCTGACGCCCGGGTCCTGGGCGACAATCCCGGCCAATTCGACCACCATGCCCCGCATGGCCTGGAAGCTGGTCGCCTGGTCGGCGAGGATCGAACCGCCCAAACGCCCGGCATCCTGTTGCGGGAAAAACCCCTTGGGCACGAACACGTAAAGCGCGGCGGTCAGCACCAACGTGATCAGCGTCACAAACAGCATCACCAGCGGATGCCCCAGCGCCACCGTCAGCGTCCTGCGATACCCGGATAATATCCGCTGAAAAGCCCCCTCGCTGATCCGGTAAAACCACCCGTGCCGATGCTCCTCCTTGGGTCGCAGCAGCAACGCGCACAACATCGGCGTGGCGGTAAGTGAAACCACCAGCGAAATCGCGATGGCGGTCGAGAGCACCACCGCGAATTCCCTGAACAGCCGCCCCACGATTCCCCCCATCAGCAAAATCGGGATGAACACCGCCACCAGAGACGCGCTGATTGAGATGACGGTAAACCCGATTTCCTTGGCCCCCACCAGGGCCGCCTGCATCGGGCGCATTCCCTGTTCCAGGTATCGCGTGATGTTCTCGATGACAACAATGGCATCATCCACCACGAAGCCCGTCGCGATGGTCAAGGCCATGAGCGAAAGGTTGTCCACCGTGTAACCGACCAGGTACATCACGCCGAACGTTCCCACCAGCGAAACCGGCACGGCGATGCTGGGAATGAAAGTCGACCGCCAATCCCGCAGGAAAAGATAGACGACCAGCACCACCAGACTGACGGACGTCATGAGAGTGATCTGGGTGGTATGGACCGAGGCGCGGATGGTGGTGGTGCGGTCCATCACGACCTTCAGCTTCATTCCGGCCGGAACTTCGGCTTGCAGTTCCGGCATGATCGCCCGCACACGGTCCACGGCGTCGATGATGTTCGCGTTGGGCTGTCGGAAAATGATGATGACCACGGCCGGAATCCCATCGGCAAAGCCCGCCGTCCGAATATCGGCGACCGACTCCTCGACGTCCGCCACGTCTTGCAGGCGAACCGGCGCGCCGTGGGAGTATGCCACCAGTTGCTTTTTGTAGTCGTCGGCCTTGAAGAGCTGATCGGTCGTGCTGAGTGCCGTCGAACGGAGATTGTCGGAGAGCTCTCCCTTGGCGAGATTGGCGTTGGCGGTCTGCAAAACGCTGGCCACGGAACTTAGCGAAATGCCCCGGTTGTTCAGCGCCGTCGGGTCCACCTCGACGCGCACGGCGGGCGAAGCTCCGCCCCCAACGAAAACCTGACCCACCCCCGCCACCTGCGACAGCTTTTGCGCCAGGATCGAATCGGCCGCATCGTACATCCGCGCCTTGGAATACACGTCGGAGGTCATCGCGATGATCAGAATGGGCGCGTCGGCGGGATTCACCTTGCGATAGGTCGGTTGCGAAGGAAGATCGGCGGGCAGATTGCTGCGGGCCGCGTTGATCGCCGCCTGAACGTCGCGGGCCGCGGCGTCAATGTTCCGGTTCAGGTCAAACTGGAGCGTGATGCCGGTCGAACCCAGCGAGCTGGTCGACGTCATCTCGGTGACGGACGCGATGCGCCCGAATTGCCGCTCCAGCGGCGTGGCGACGCTCGTCGCCATCGTTTCCGGGCTTGCACCGGGCAGGCCGGCGCCCACCGAAATCGTCGGGAAATCCACCTGCGGCAACGGCGACACCGGCAGAAACTGGTACGCCAATATCCCCGACAGCGCTATCGCGATCGTCAGCAGCGTCGTCCCCACCGGACGTTGGATGAACGGCGTGGAAATGCTCACGACAGTTCCTCCGGCGCCAGGGACTGCGGCGTCGGCTCGCGCACCACGGCGCCGCCCAGCCGCTTGGCCAATCGGTCAAACGCCAGATAAATCACCGGCGTGGTGTAGAGCGTCAGAATCTGGCTGAAGATGAGCCCCCCGACGATGGCGATGCCGAGCGGCTTGCGCAGTTCCGCGCCCATGCCCGTCCCCAGCGCCAGCGGCAATCCGGCGAACAGTGCCGCCGCCGTCGTCATCATGATCGGCCTGAACCGCAGCAGACACGCCTGGAATATGGCGTCCACCGGCGATTTGCCTTCCTTCCGTTCCGCCTCCAGCGCGAAGTCGATCATCATGATCGCATTTTTCTTGACGATCCCGATCAGCAGAATGAGTCCGATCAGCGCGATGACGGTGAGCTCCGTCCCGCAAAGCAGCAGCGCCAATAGCGCCCCCACCCCCGCCGACGGAAGCGTCGATAGAATCGTGACCGGATGCACGTAGCTTTCGTACAGCACGCCCAGAACGATGTAGACCGTGACCAGGGCGGCCAGGATCAGCAGCGGCTCGTTGGTCAGCGACGCCTCGAACGCCGCCGCCGTGCCCTGGAACGCGGTCTGAACGCTGAGCGGCACGTTCAATTTCTTCTGCAGCGCGTCGATGGCGCTGACCGCCGCTCCCAGCGAGGCATCCGGCGCCAGGTTGAACGAGATCGTCACCGCCGCGAACTGACCCTGGTGATTCACCGCCAGCGGCGACGCCAGCTTTTCCAAGTGCGTGAACTGCGCCAGCGGCACCATGTTTCCGTTGGCCGCGTGTACGTAGATGTTCTGCAAATCCCGCGGATTCCGCTGATATTTCGGATCGACTTCCAGCACCACGTAATACTGGTTCAACTGGGTAAAGATCGTTGAAATCTGCCGCTGGCCGAACGCATCGTATAGCGTGTCATCCAGTGCCTGAGCCGTGATTCCCAGCCGGCTGGCGGCGTCGCGGTCGATCACCAGCGTCGTGGACAGGCCCATGTTCTGCTGGTCCGTGGCGATGTCGCGCAGCTCGGGAATCTGCCGCATCGCATCCACAAACCGCGGAACCCATTGGGCCAGTTCATCGGGGTTCGGGTCTTCCAGCGTGTACTGGAATTGGGTGCGGCTGACCCGGTCCTCGACGGTCAAATCCTGCACCGGCTGCATGTAAAGGGTGATCCCCGTCACGCGATCCAGCACCGGCTGCAATCGCCGTATCACGTCGCTGGCGCCGATTTTCCGCTCCTCGATCGGCTTGAGGTTGATCTGAATCCGGCCGGTGTTGATGGTCGTGTTGGTTCCGTCGATGCCGATGAACGACGACAAACTATCGACCGCCGGATCCTGAAGGATCAGGTCGGCCATCTGTTGCTGGGCCTTGGCCATGGCGGGGAAGGAAACGGTCTGCGCCGCTTCGGATACGCCGAGAATCACGCCGGTGTCCTGCACGGGGAAAAAGCCCTTGGGGATAAGGACGTAAAGCCAGACCGTCACGCCCAGCGTCGCCACGGCAATCAGCAACGTCGCCACCTGATGCCGCAGCACCCATTGCAGCGTGAATCCGTAGAATTCGATCACGCCGCGGTAGATGCTTTCGGATTTGCGGAAGAGCCATCCCTGCTCGCTCTCGGGCGTATGGCGCAGGAGCAGGCCGCACATCATCGGCGTCAGCGTCAGGGAAACGATCGCCGAAACGACGATGGTCACGCTGAGCGTCACCGCGAACTCGCGGAACAGGCGTCCGACAATGTCTCCCATGAACAGCAGCGGGATCAGCGCCGCGATGAGCGAAACGCTCAGCGAGATGATGGTAAACCCGATCTGTTCGGAGCCTTTGAGCGCGGCCTGGAGCGGCGAATCGCCCTCTTCGATATAGCGGATGATGTTTTCGATCATGACGATGGCGTCATCCACCACGAACCCCGTGGAGATGGTCAGCGCCATGAGCGTCAGGTTGTTGATGCTGTAGCCGAGCAGGTACATCACGCCGAACGTCCCCACCAGGGACAGCGGAACCGCGACGCTGGGAATGATCGTCGCCCGCAGGTTGCGGAGGAACGCGAAGATCACCAGCACGACCAGGACGACGGTCAGCCCCAGTTCGAATTCCACGTCGGCCACCGAGGCGCGGATCGTCACCGTCCGGTCCGTGAGGTTGGTGATCTGCACGGACGCGGGCATGGAGGATTTCAATTGCGGCAGGAGCTTTTTGATCCCATCGACGACGGAGATGATGTTGGCCCCCGGCTGGCGCTGGATATTGAGAATCACCGCGGGCTGGCGGTTCATCCACGCCGCTTCCCGCACGTCCTGCACCCCGTCGACGACCGCCGCCACGTCCGACAGCCGAATCGGCGCCCCGTTCCGGTATGCCACGATGATCGGCATGTAATCCTTGGCGGAACTAATCTGGTCATTGGCGCCGATGATGTACGCCTGATGCGGACCGTCGAAACTACCCTTGGCCTGATCGACGTTGTGCTCCGGAATGATCGTTCGCAGATCCTCCATCGTCAGGCCCATCGCCGAGAGAAGCGTTGGATTGGCCTGAATCCGCACTGCCGGTTTTTGCCCCCCGCTGATGCTCACCAGCCCCACGCCCGGCAATTGCGAAATCTTCTCCGCCAGCCGGCTGTCGGCCAAATCCTCCACCTTGGACAGCGGCATCGTGTCGCTGGTCAGCGCCAGCGTCAGGATCGGCGTATCCGCAGGGTTCACCTTGCTGTAGATCGGTGGATTGGGCAGGCCCCTGGGCAGATATGTCGCCGCCGCGTTGATTGCCGCCTGAACCTCCTGCTCCGCCACGTCGATGTTCAATTCCAACGTGAATTGAAGCGTTATCAGCGAGCTTCCCTGGCTGCTGGTGGAGGTCATCTGGTTGAGTCCGGGGACCTGCCCGAACTGCCGCTCGAGCGGCGCGGTCACCGATGACGCCATCACGTCCGGACTGGCCCCAGGATAAAACGTCACCACCTGGATGGTGGGATAATCCACCTCGGGCAATGCCGACACCGGCAACTGCCGGTACGCGACAACGCCGACCAGCAGGATGCCGGTCATTAGTAGTGAGGTCGCTACAGGCCGCAGAATAAATGGCCTGGACGGGCTCATTCGCCATTCCTCACAGGAGTAGCCGGCTGATCTGAATCGTTGGTCAGCGACCGGCGGATATGCCCGCCGGGGCGCGTGGTGCCGGATCGCGTCGTCGGTCTCGTCGTGCCCCCCCGCGTCGGATCCACCTTCGAACCCGCCTGAAGCTTGTCCACTCCGTTGGTGACCACCGTTTCACCTGCCGACAGGCCCTCGTCGATCGCGGTCATGTCCTGTCCGTCAACGATCTGGCTCTGCCCAGGCTTGATCGTGCGCACTTCCACGGTGTTGTCCGATTTCACCGCATAGACAAACGAAAAATCCGGCCCGGTCTGCACCGCTTCCGTTGGAATCAGCACCACGCGCCTCAACGTGTTCACCAACAGTCTCACCTTCAAAAGCTGATTCGGAAACAGCTCAAGCTTCTCGTTATCGAACTGCGCTCTCAGCTTCACGGTGCCGGTGGTCGTATCCACCTGGCTGTCCACCGCCTCCAGCTTCCCCCTGGCAATCTCCCGATCGCCGTCGAACGCGGTCGCCTCCAGCGGCGGAACCCGGCCCGAAGACGTCAGCACATCTGAAATACATGCCTGCTCAATCGGAAAAATCACCGTGATCGGCTGCAACTGGGTAATCACGACAATCCCGCCCGCATCCGAGGAATGAACGATGTTCCCCACGTCCACCAGGCGAATTCCCGCCAAACCCGTCACCGGCGATGTAATCGTGCAGTAGTCCAACTGCACCTGGGCGCTGTAAATCGCCCCCTCATCGCTCTTGACGGCTCCGGCATCCTGCTCCACCAGCGCTTCCTGCGTGTCGATCTGCTGAGCCGTGTATGCATCCGGCGCTTGCTTGTAACGGGTCAAATCCAATTGCGCGTCCTTGAGCGACGCCTGATCCTTGGCAAGCTGGCCCTGGGCCTGCTCCAGTTGCGCCTTGAATGGATTGGGATCGATCTGCACCAACAAATCGCCCTTTTTGACGATCTGCCCCTCGACAAACGCGACCTTGATCAATTGACCGTCCACGCGAGTGTGAATCGTGACGGTCTGGATCGGCGTCACCGTGCCCAGCAGGGCATCCTGATAGACGGGCAGGTTCCCACGCTCCGCCATCGCCACGTCCACCGGAATGCCCCGCCCGCCCACGTTGGTCCGGCTGGATGCATTGGCCTGGCTTGTGCGCAGCCGATAAACCACCAGCGCAACGATCCCGCTCAACACGCAAACAATCACTAGCCACAAGATCCAGAGCGAACGCGATTTACCCCCTTCGATTGGGAATTGCGGTCCGTTCAGCGGCGGTGGTTGCGGCGATTGTTTAACAGTCGTTTCCAGGCTCATCATCCTCAGCTTAATCCTAGAATCTACGCATATTTATTATCGGTCGCAACCGCTCGCGCACAACATCCCATAACCCGCGATCCTATCCCATCGGCAATCTATCTCTCCATTCCCTCCCCACTTTCCACACGCGACATCCCAAATATAAATCCGCAACCCATCATCTTGTGCCAAAGGGCTTTGCCTTCTAAAGTGCTAGATAAATGAACCCCACCACCACCGAACCGCATCCCCCGGCGTCGTCCGACAGCACCGTGACGTTGCGGATTCGCCGCCAGGATGGACCCGCCCAGCCATCCCGTTGGGAGGAATTTGCCGTCCCGCGCCGGCCAAACATGAACATCATCTCCTGCCTCCAATACATTGCCGCCCACCCCACTACCACCGACGGCAAATCCACGACCCCGGTCGTGTACGACAGCGGATGCCTCGAAGAAGTCTGCGGCGCCTGCACCATGGTCATCAACGGCAGAGCACGCCAAAGCTGCTCCGCCCTCGTCGATCGGCTTGGAGCCGGACGTGCCATCACCCTCGAACCGATGGGCAAGTTCCCCCTCGTTCGCGACCTCTTCGTCGATCGTTCACGTCTGTTCAGCGATTTGAAACGCGTCAAGGCCTGGGTCCCGGTCGATGGAACTTACGATCTGGGCAAAGGCCCGCAAATCTCCCGGCGGCTTCAGGAAGAACGCTATCCCCTTTCGCGCTGCATCAGTTGCGGATGTTGCCTCGATGCCTGCCCGCAATATACCCCGGTCAATCATTTCATCGGCGCCGCAGTCATCAGCCAGGTCCGCCTCTTCAACGATCACCCCACCGGCGCGGCGCTGAAGGAAGATCGCCTCAACGCGTTGATGGAAAACGGCGGCCTCGGCGACTGCTCCAAGGCCGGCAATTGCGTCCAGGTTTGCCCCAAGGAAATCCCGCTCCTTGAAAGCATCGCCACCGTCGGTCGGCAGGCAACCGTTCACCTCATCAAAAAATTCTTCACGAGATGATTTATCCGTGAATCCCCGCGTCAAAACTTTCCTGATCCCCTTCATTGTCGTCGATACACTCTTCCTTGCCGCCATCCTCCTCTGGGTCCTCCATCAACGCCAACGCCACGGCTCAATCGGCTTGGGAAAGCCGGACATCCATATCAATCTACGGCATCCCGAGGCCAAGCTGACGGAAATCGACCTCACGAACACCGGCGACGCCCCCGGCCCCCTCGCCGTGCCGGTGGACGTCACCTGGCCCGACGCCGATCTCGTCGATGCCAAAGGCCTTTCCCAATTCGACGCGATGGACACCGGCCGCAGAAGCCTTCGCTTCCAACCTCAGCCCTCGCTCCACGACGCCACGCTTCCCCCCGGCCAGCCGTACGCAGTCGGCTGGCTGAAATTGACCGATGACGTCCCCATCCACGCCGAAATCGCCACCGATTCCACCAGCGCCACGCAACCCTAGCCGCGAAGCTGCGCGAAACCGAATTGATTTTGCCGTGTTCTTTGGCAGACCCCGTGACTAGAATCGCGAATTATAAGGAGAGCCACATGCCATTTCCCAACGACGAAAAGTTGATGGCGCTCAGTCAAAGCATTCTTAATAAGTTCGACACGATATTCGGCCTTCACCCGGGTTTTCGGGCCGCGCACGCCAAGGGAATGATGCTGACTGGAAAATTTACGCCTTCTTCAAGGGCGACTTCGCTTACGCGGGCACCACACGTCGTTCGGATATCCACGCCTGTGACCGTGCGTTTTTCCAACTCAACCGGCCTTCCGTTGCTACCCGATAACGACGGGAATGCCGACCCGCGCGGGCTGGCCATTCGATTTCATCTGGCCGAGCACAGCCACACCGATATTGTCAGCCACTCAACCGATGGTTTCCCCACCCGCACTGGCGACGAATTCCTGGAATTTTTAACCGCGATCGCGACCAGCGATCCTTCCAAGCCGTCCGATCCCGCCCACCCAGCGCCGATTGAAAAGTTCCTGGGCTCGCATCCTGCGGCGCTGAAGTTCGTGCAAACCCCCAAGCCGGCTCCGGCAAGTTTCGCGCGCGAGACTTATTTTGGCGTCACGGCGTACCGCTTCATCAACAAGGATGGGGCGGCACGATTCGGACGATATCGAATTGTTCCAGCGGCAGGCAACGAACATCTGAATGCGGCGACAACGGCGGGCAAGGCGCCCACCTATTTATTTGACGAGTTGCAGCAAAGAATCGCCCGAAGTCCGATCGAATTTCGAGTGCTCGTGCAGTTGGCCGATGCGGGCGACGTCGTAGACGATGCGACCATCCACTGGCCGGCGGATCGACCGCTGTTGGAACTTGGGGCGATCACTCTCACGCAGCCCGTGGCGGACAACGCCGGGGAACAGAAGCACATCATCTTCGACCCGATTCCGCGCATCGACGGAATCGAGCCGTCGGCCGACCCGTTGCTTGAATTGCGGGCCGCGATCTACCTGCTCAGCGGACGCCGACGACGAGCGGCGGCAACCTAGCAGCCCGTGGCAAAAGTCCCGCGCGGCGACGCGCCGCGGCTTTGGCTCGGGATCGAGGCGGAGAAACGACGAGTATTGATGGAAATACGCGGAGTTTCGACAACGAAGAGCCCGAGCCAAAGACCCAAGCGACGCCCGCGCGACTTTTGCCACGGGCTGCTAGCTTCGACTGCCCGGGCATAGGACCGGAAGCATCGCCGGCCTGCCGCACCACGGCGCCGGCATCATCAATATCACCTGTTCCCGCTGCACCAAATCAAGCTGCCATAGTGCCGCTCGAACCATCCCCACGTGCTCCGGGTCCAAGCCCGCCAAGTATGGCTCCGCCAGTTTCTCCAGCCAATCCGCACCCATCGCCACGTGTCCGCCATCGGCGTCGCCGCCCGATGACTGCTCCATAAGCTTCTGCAGGAAATTCTTCGGCGCCGGCACGGTTCTCACGTCGTAATCCTTCACGCTGGCCTGATCCGCCGCGAAGGCGATCGCATCGTGCAGCGTGCCGATCCGATCCACCAATCCCAAATCCAGCGCCTGGCGGCCCGTGAACACTCGGCCGGCGGCCAGCTCGTCGATCGGCTTCTTCAACTTGTTTCCGCGGATGGCCGTCACGTGATTCTTGAACACCCCGTAGATCTCATCCATCCATGACTGCACGCGCTGCCGTTCGTCCGGGCTGAAATCCGTATCCGAGGAAAGCAATCCGGCGTTGGCGCCCCGTTGATACGCCTTGAACGTCACGCCGATCTTGTTCCACATTTCGGTGGTCACCAGCTTCCCACCGACGACCCCGATGGAAGCCGTGAGCGTGGCATCGTCGGCGAAAACGGTATCGGCCGCGCACGAGACGTAATATCCCCCGCTCCCCGCGACGTCGCCCATCGACACCACCAGCGGCTTCTTGGCCTTCACCCGCTGGGTCGCCCGCAGGATGATTTCGCTGGCGGTCGCCGACCCGCCCGGTGAATCGATCCGCAATACCACCGCCTTAACGGAATCATCCGCCGCCGCCTCGTCCAGCGCCCGGGCGATGTCCGTGCCGGCGGCCATCTCGCTGGCCACCAGGCCCGAATCGTTTTTCCCCGTGACGATCAACCCATCCACGTACACCACGCCAACGGCCGCCTTGCCCGCGCCCGCATTGGGCGGATTCAGCAATTGCGCCAGCACGCCCATCATCGCGAACGGATTTGAAAAATTGATCTCCGGCTGCTTTTCCGCGCCATACCGCTTCTCAAACACCGCATCCTTTCCATATTTCTCCTTCAGCACCGCCTCCAACGCCGCCCGATCCTCAACCGCATCGATCATCCCAGCGTCTTTTGCCTTTTCCGCCGTGTACGGTCCGCCGTCGATCCAGCTCTTCGCCTGATCCTGCGAAACGTTTCGACCCGAGGCGATCAGTTTTGTCGCCGTGTCATACACCGAATCCAACAGCCAATTTGTCATCTGGTCAGCCTCGGGGCTTGGCCCGTCGCGCATGAAAATCTCCGACGCGCTCTTGTATGCCCCGCAATGGAGAAAATCCGGTTGAATCCCCAGCTTCAGCAGCAAACCATGCAGGTAAAGGGCATCCCCGTACAGCCCCATCGCCCAAATCTCGCCCGTTGGGGCAACGCTTACTCGCGAAGCGCCGCTGAGCAGAACGTATTGTCCCATCGCCAGTCCATCGGCATGTCCATAAACGTCCTTCCCCGCCGCCCGCACGGCCTGCATCGCTTGGCGCAATTCCGTCGCCTGCGCCAACCCGAACGCCGATTCATCCGCCAAGACCACGACCGCCTTCACGTCCGGATCTTTCGCCGCCTTGTCAATCCGCGTGACCACGTCCCTGAGCGACAAGCCGACCGGACCGAAGATCGCCATCGATTCGTCCACCGGCGTCTCGCCCATCTGCCCCGCAAGATCAAAAACCGCGATCACCGGTTTGGCCACCGGCTTGGTCGCCGGCGCCGCGCCAGCGACTGAAATTGCCATGAAAAACGCCGAAATCAGGCCCAAAATCCGTGCAAACATCGTTTGCTCCTTTCGCTATAGGGATATGACGGACTTGATCCAGCCAAATTCCAGGAAATCACTTCCCAGGTGGCAATTGCTTCCGCTCATTCTTGTGCTGCTGCCACCACAACGCCAGCGGCAATATCGCGACCAAGTTTATCAAGTAAGCGCGGCTCACCATAGCCAGCGCGTAGTGAAAGAACGCGCTGTTCTGAAAGAATGCCTGGGCGGCCGCATCGTTTGCATGCGGCCCAAGCGCCACGCCGCCCTCAGCGAACCCATGAGCTACCGCCACGCCACCTTCCGCCCCAACCCACCCGACGGCGCAGCCGCCGAAAGCCTTCCAGCCAATTGCAGATCCGCCCATCGCCCACGGGCCGACGCTGAATCCGCCGAAGGGCAGCAGACCAACGGCCAAGCCGCCCAGCGTCAAGAGGCCGACGGCCAAGCCGCCGAAGCTGATCGGTGCGATCGCCATTCCGCCAAATGCGAAAATCACGCCGATGGCCGAATCGCCCCCCGCAATCCACGCCTTGACCGGCCCGCGTTCCAAACCGCCGCGAAGTCGGATGTGAACCAGCGGCAAACCAAACAACGCGAGTTTGCTGCGATATTCAAACACCGGCACGAGAAGCGGCGCCGGATGACCATCAGCGATTTCCTGGCGGCCGAGACTTCGCCGTCGACGCGCCATCCATACGTTGAGGGCGACGACAACGAGTACGTAAGCTGCCCCGAGTCCGATGAAGAGTCCGGCGAAAATCGCTGGACGCGACATGGCCATCGGTTTCCAGCACGCCATGAGGATCATCACCGCCAACATGAACGCCACGATGCACACCACCAGGATGCGATAAGTCTTGATGATGAACGCGCGCCGCTGCGCGGACCGCGCGCTATCGCGATCCAACGTGTAACCGACATAAAAGCTAAAGAACGCGATGACCGGACCGAGAACCGCATTGACCAGTCCGATCAAACCCGCCGCCTTTGCCGCCGCGCTGCCTTTGGCCGCCATCGCGCCCACAACCGCCGCCTTCGTGGAACCGCTCATCACCGGCAACGCCGCCAGCACGCCCAGCGTGAACGCCTTGGTCGGCCCGGTATTGTGCAGCGCCGTCTCGACAAACTTCGCCACCCGTTCGCCAAGCATGACGCGCCCGCGAGACAGGCGTTGCTTAACGGCGTCCTTGGACAGTTCCAACGTGTCTGCCACCTCGGCCACGGACTGGCTCTGGCGATAGAACAGGATCAACGGCTCGCGGTAGAGTTCCGGCAATCCCCCCAACACGCGCCACAAGATCGCCTGCTCCTCCTTGCTGATCGTCTGCTCGCCGGGTTGGAGTGATTCCTCTCCATCCACCACGTTTTCCGCCAGGGTTGTGGAAGCGGCCATCGGATCGCGCGTGGCCCGGCGATAGGATTCCTGGATGACGTGCCGCGCGATGCCGCACAGCCACTGCTTCACGCGGCTTCGATCCTTCAGCTCATCCAGATTGCGCCAAGCGGCCAGGAACGTTTCCTGCGCCAAATCTTCGCTTCGTCCCACGTCGCCGCAGGCATTGTAGGCAATCGCGCAAATCAGCCCCTGATATCGTTCCACGATCCGCCCGAAGGCTTCGCGGTCGCCACCAAGGCAGCGATCGACCAACCGCGTATCATCGCAAGCCTCGGTTTCGATCATCACGTACATTCTCCTGCTCACCAACCAAGTCGTCGAGGGCGGAAAAAGGTGACAGGGAATAATCCCATTCAATTAAGAGCTTCTAAAAACCACGTTCATTGGTCCGGCATTCAAGGCTCGGTCGCCGGCTGCGTTGTTGCAGACTTCTTTTCGATCATTCCCGCGGGCCAATTGGCGCTGAGCGTCCTGCCGGCGTTTTTCGACATCGGCCAGAGCATCACGCTGGGATGCCCGTTTTCTCCGGGCGAAATCAGCGTCAGTTCATCGGGCGACCGCCATTGCGGGACGGTCATCAAGGTGGGCTTTTGATCGTCGGAGAGAACGGGCTTGCCCTGAACGACGGTGACCTGGCCGGTCCGCAGATCGACCACGGTAACCTTGCCGGTATCATCGGGGATCGAAACGTGCGTGCCGTCAGGGCTGACTTCGAAATACTGCGCGGCGCCGCCCGCCTGCTCGAAGGCCTGCCTCGGCAGGAGCCGGCTGACCATGGGAGTGGTACCCGGCGTCAGTGAAAACAACTGCGGCCGCTGCGGCATGTCGTTGGCCGTGGTCGGCAACGTCACTTCGGCACTGTCAAACAAAATGCGGCCGTCTTTCGTGCTGCGCACCCGGCACAATTCGTCGAAAACCAAGCCAACCAGGTCTTCCGAATCGCCTGGTTTATCCATTACTTTCCCATCGTCGCCTATCGCGCGCATCCGCGTGAGCGAGCCGAGCCGGGACGCATCGCCGGCCGCTGGCGTCGCGGCTCGGACCAACACTACATCTTGTCCGTCGGACGACCAGTCCGGATACCACGCGGCCTGGTCGCTGAACTTCACCGCCGGGGCAGTTCCATCCGTCGGCACGACCCACAGACCGGCAGCGTGCGCTTGCTCGGATTCGGTCACGACGATCGCCGCCGCGCCGGTCGGCGAGACCCGCAGTTCATGAATGCCTTTCAGTGAAGTCATCAGACGCGCCCCGAGCGTCGTGCCGGTTGCGTCGACAGTGTACACCTCGATGCATTGCACGGATTGACTCACGCCTTCCAGGACCTTCCACGTTTGAGGCGGTATCTTCTGCCGCAAGGCCGCATCCGGGTGATCGCGCACGTACAGAACGACGGTTCCGCCGAGTTCCTTCATCACGCGCTGAAAGTCTTCGTCCTTGGCGTATTGAGCATTCATCCCGTCGGTGAATTTCTCAAGATCGTTGGGATCGGCCGCATTCCAGCCGTAGGCCATTGCGGCATCGCGCACGTGCTGCGCGGCTTCGATGGCGTCCCGAGTCTGCCCGGGCGACAGGTATTGGCTCACCCCATCCCATGTCTTTACGTCAATCTGCCGAGAGACCAGCAGCCGCCTGGAATCAGGAAACCATGTGGCGCAGTTCACGCCGGCAATGGCAGGCGGAAGCAGATTTCCGTCGGCGTCGGCCAAACGAAGGCCGTCGTCGCTGAGGACCGTCATCCATTTGCCGTCGGGTGACCAGGAATATCGCCTCGGCACACAGCCGGCCACAATGAAAGCGGCCAGAATCAAGATCATCCATACTCGCGTTTTCATTTGATTTCTCCGGTTTCGGGTTCGGCGATGGGGGAAGTCCAATGCCAGGTCGACGTAGCCAAGCGTTCCTGCTGCTGTGCCGATGCCATCAGACGCTGGGAAGACCAGAAGTCCGGCACACCCGCGGCGCGAGGCATTTCGGTTTTGTTGGACTGCACCGCGATGTTGGATTCCGGCGGATGCGATCCTTGACGCGCCATTCGCAGGCCAATCCCCACGCCGATTGCCAACACGGCGGCGACCGACAGGCCGATGCGCGCCAAGCGCCACGGGCGAGAAAACCGACCGGGCGCAGGCCATGGCGGCATCGTTTCCGTCGCTTGCTCCGGCATGGCGGCGCGCGCGCCACTCGCCACGCGCTGCCATGCGGCGAGTTCCGCTTCGCCGTGGGTCACCGTTTTGGAGTACGCCGACAACAGCAGCCCGACATCAGGCGGAAGTGCGCCCAGCGCGTCATCGATCATCAATCGTTCCAGGGTCTGCTTATCCATGGCTATTCCTCCGGGGCTGTTCGGCTCCCATCTCGTCGCGGAGCCGTCGCATCGCGTTATGCAGGCGAGAACGCACTGTTCCAATCGGAATCTCCAGCATGGTGGCGATCTCCTCGTAACTGAGGTTCTCTCGCAACCGAAGCTCCAGCGGTTCGCGCATCGCCGGCGGTAATTGCGCGATCGCTTCGCGCATCGCGGCCAGATCGCCGTCAGGCTCCGCCGGGTACACGGGAACATTGTCCAACGATTCGGTCGGCCGATGCTTGCGGGCCGTATCGAGGCCGACATGGCGGGCGATGCCAAAGAGCCAGGCTCTCGGCGAGTCGACCGTGGCAAGACGTTCCCGGCGATGCAGGGCTTGCAGAAACGTCTCCTGGAGCATGTCCTGCGGCGAGGCGCACCATCCGAATGCTCGTCGCAGATACGCCAGAAGCGCTGGACCGTGGGCACGGTAAAGGTGCTCCAGTTCTTGCATGCTCAAACGGCTCTATCGCCGCCATCCATCAGAAACGTCGCTTGAAGCGGGGAAAAAGTTCATTTTATTTTGGCGAGTTTGCCTCTGGTCCTTTCTCCCAGTGCCCCGGCAGAGCGGGAAATGCCAAGTGCGACGGACTTGGCCCGCGACCTGGCGCCGGCAACTGCTTCCGCGTCGATTTGTTGTCACCGCTTCTCCCGCTCCAGCTTCCGCCCCCGGCCCACGATCAGCCGCGCCACCAATGACGTCCACCCCGTCTGATGGCTCGCCCCGCATCCGCGGCCGGTCTCGCCGTGAAAATACTCGTGAAACAGCACCAAATCCCTCCAATTCGGGTCCTCGGCAAACCGCGGATCGTCCCCATGGCACGGACGCCGGCCGCTCTTGTCCGGAATGAACGCGTTCATCAGCCGGCTGCCCAATTCGTCGGCGGCTTGTTGCAGAGTCAGCATCTTCCCCGATCCGACGGGACATTCGACCTTAAACCCCTCGCCGTAGAAATGGTGATATTTCTCCAGCGCTTCCAAGAGGATGAAATTCAACGGAAACCACACCGGCCCGCGCCAGTTGCTGTTTCCGCCGAACAGGCCGGTATCCCCTTCGCCCGGGCAATAGTTCACGCGGTATTCCTTGCCGTCGGCATGGAAGACGTAGGGATGATCCAGATGAAATCGCGACAGCGAGCGAATTCCGTAGGGCGACAAGAACTCCGATTCATCGAGCAGATATTTCAACACTCGCACCAGCCGCTGCTGCGACGGGATCGCCAGCAAATAATGCCTATGGTCGCTGTCGGATGGCTTCATGTAGGAGATGTACCGGGCCAGGTCTTTGCGGTTGTTCAGGAACCAATCCATGCGCTTGCGGAAGCCCTTGAGCTTGTCGATCACGCCGCCTTCCAGAATTTCGACGGCAAACAGCGGGATCATTCCCACCATGGAGCGCACGCGCAGGGGATTCGCCCTGCCGTCCACGTAAATCTGGTCGTAATAGAATCCGTCCTGTTCGTCCCACAATCCGGTGCCGCCGAGGGTGTTCATCGCATCGACGATCGCGACGAAATGCTCGAAGAATTTCGAGGCGATGTCCTCGTAAACCGCATCCTGGCGGGCCAGTTCCAGCGCCATCGAAAGCATGGTCGAGCAGTAGAACGCCATGTGGGCTGTTCCGTCGGCCTGTTCCAGCACGCCGCCGGTGGGCAACGGTTTGGAGCGGTCGAACACGCCGATGTTGTCCAGCCCGAGGAATCCGCCGCCGAAGATGTTTTTCCCGCTCACGTCCTTGCGGTTCACCCACCAGGTGAAATTCAGCAGCAGTTTCTGGAACGTGCGTTCGAGAAACATCCGGTCGCGCTGGCCGCGCGGGGCCGTCATCTTGTAGACGCGCCAGCACGCCCAGGCATGCACCGGTGGATTCACGTCGGAAAGCTCGAACTCGTATGCCGGTAGCTGGCCGTTCGGATGCATGTACCATTCGCGCAGCATCAGCACGAGCTGTTCCTTGGCGAATTCCGGATCGATCTTGGCGAAGGTAATGGTATGAAACGCCAGGTCCCACGCGGCATACCACGGATATTCCCACTTGTCGGGCATGGAAATAACGTCGCGGTTGTAGAGATGCAGCCATTCACGGTTCCGCCCGTTCCACCGCGAATCCGGCGGAGGCGGCTGCTCGGGATCGCCGTTCAGCCAATCCTTGACGATGTAAAGATAAAACTGCTTGGACCACAGCAACCCCGCGAAGCATTGCCGCCCGATCCGCCGCGTTTGGGCCGGCAGCAACTTGGAAAGCCGGCCGTCGTAAAACTCGTCCGCCTCGGCAATTCGCCGGCTGAAAATGCCGTCGAAATCGGACCCGAAAATCTGTGCCGGCGCCGCGTCCCGCGGAAACAGCCGCAACCGCACCACCGCCTCGCCCCTGGCGCCCAGATCGATCGTATATCGCATCGCCGCCTTCGTCCCCACTCCCGCCGGATTCACCGCTTCCGTCTCGCCATTGATCACGTAACGGTGAAAGGCGTCCTTCACGAAACGCGTCGCATTCGGCGCATTGAACAGCCTCTGAACGTTGGTCTCGTTTTCCGTGAACAGCATCTCCGGCTCGATTCCCCGCGGCTCGGCGACCAGCCGGAATTTCCCCAGCGATTCGTGATCCACGTCCACCGATGCCGGCCCCGATTTGGCGATATGCGGCTTGATCTCGCACCCCTCGTGCAGACAGCCCCAAATCCACGAATTCCGCGCCCATAGCGTCGGCAACAAATGAATCGTCGCTGGCTCCGGGCCCCGGTTGTTCACGGTGATCCGGATCAAAATGTCGTCCGGCGCGTTCTTGGCATATTCAACGAACACGTCGAAGTATTTGTCCTGATCGAAAACGCCCGTGTCCAGAATCTCGTATTCCGGTTCGAGCCGGGTCCGCCGGCGGTTTTCTTCCACAAGCTGCTGGTAGGGAAACAAAGTCTGCGGATATTTGTACAACCCTTTCACGTACGAATGCGTCGGCGTGGAATCGAGATAGAAATACTGCTCCTTCACGTCCTCGCCGTGATTGCCCTCCGGCCCGGTCAAACCAAACAGCCGCTCCTTCAAAATCGGGTCCCGCCCGTTCCACATCGCCAGCGCGAAACAGAGCCGGCATTCGCGATCGGTGATCCCCAACAGCCCGTCTTCGCCCCAGCGATACGCCCGGCTCCGCGCGTGATCGTGCGGAAGATAATTCCAGCAATCCCCATTGGCGGAATAATCCTCCCGCACCGTCCCCCATTGCCGCTCCGAAAGGTACGGCCCCCATCGCTTCCAGTTGGCCTTGCGCGCCGCATCCTCCTGCAGGCGCGCGTGCTCTGCGCCGTTGCTCATTGCGCCGTTGCTCATTGCAGGCTCACCACGTTCTTGATCCCCCCCACCCGCCCCGTCAACAGATCGATCGCCTGATCGATCCTGAACCGGCCGGTAATCAACCTTCTCACCGCATCCGGCCAACGCCTGCGATACTCCGCCAGATCGCCGATCGCGTCCAGAAACGCCTGCTTGCCGGCGTTCACCGTGCCGTAAATCACCTGGTTCTTCAGCACGAAATCGCGCATCAGCAAATCGGTGTCCACTTCAATCGGAGCCTTTCTGCCGGGTACTCCCGTGAAAATGAATACGCCGTTGGTTCCCAGCACGCGCATCACGTCGAACGCCAGAGACGACGCCCCGACGGCTTCGTACACCACGTCGATCCCGCCGACGATCTTCGCCATTTCATCCACGGACGTTTCATCGGAAGAAATGTATTGCGCGCCGATGGCCGAGCAAAGATCGGCCCGTGGATTGGGCGGCGGAGTCCTGGAATAGACGTACGTCTGAAACCCCTGCACCACCAGCGCCATCGCCCCGAGCAAACCCACCGGCCCGGCCCCCAGCACGACGGCCTTGTGGCAATACCCCGCTGGTTTCCCCGGCTCCGCCGGACACGCCCAGGGTAACCTTGACTGAACCTGCCACAACTGCTCGATCGCCTTCTGCGCGATCGTCAGCGGCTCAACCAGCACCGCCACGCCGCGCAAATCGCCGGGAACGGGATTCATGTACTTCTCGTCATCGACGACATATTCGGTCATGAATCCATGCCGGCCCTTGATGCCGCGCTCCGTGAAATCGCCGGTGTAACAGAAATCCTGCCGCCCGGCCCGGCAAGCCACGCACTGGGGATGATCGCATGGCCGCCGAACCATCATCACCACCAGATCGCCCTTCTTGAGCGTCTTGACGCCCGGCCCGGTTTGCACGACTTCCCCCAGCGATTCGTGCCCGATCACCAGATAATCCGACCCCTGGGGCGGCGTGCCGTATTGAAACGAAACGATCTCCTTGTCCGTCCCGCAGATGCCGACGTCGATCATGCGCAGCTTCACGTCCGTCGGCGAAGAAATCGAAGGTTCCGGATGATCGATGATTTTGACTTGCTTGCTCGACGGGAATACGGCGACGGCCTTCATCGGAAACTCCTTCCGGATGAAGGCACTATAACGAAGCTCGCAAATGTTGGCAGCGCAGATTACACGGCCGATCCGGCGCCCGGCAAATACATCCGCCAGAACTGTCGCGCCGCGTCGCCCAATTGCACAAACAATCCGCCGCAGATGTGCAGTGCGCCCAGAAAGGTATGTCGCCAGTATGCCTGGTCGGCATCTGCGTATCGTGCCAGACCTTTTTCATTCATCGCTTGGGTTCGGCGACCGTAGATCTCGGTGAGTATGTCGAACGGAGCCGACTGACGAAATGCCGTAACGGCAAACGGCTCGCTGCTAAGGCGTTTTTGATGAAGTTTCCATAAATCGGCGAATAATCCGTTCCAACGGCGTTTGAACCGGAGCAGCCTGGACGGATCGCTCTCGCCGACGTTGTCCGTCGTGCATAGGTAGGTTCCATCGTTGAGCGGTGAAATAAGAAACGTCTGCTTGGACCGCAGCCTGGATACGGTGCCCGAAGATGTAACCACGAGTGTTCGCCCATCGCGTGAGAGCCAGACCGTGCCGCATATCTTAATGGATGGCTTGGCGTGCGCGATGTAATCACCGAAAACAAACCCCTCCGCGTTAACGTCGTCGCTCATCCGCCTGACGTAAGGCGAAAGAGCCTGAACCGATTCCATCGGCACGCGAACATAGGGCAGGGAGTTTCGCCGCTCGATCATCGCCACCGCCAAAAGCAACAGCAAAAAGCCTCCGATTCCGAGGGGTGCGAGCAGCCAATATGGGTTTGCGTTGCCGGTGGCTTCGGCGAGTAAGGAAATCATCATGAGTGAGCATTATACCCAGGGACAGGCGGGCCGACGAAGTCATGGCCGTTTGAAGATTTTAGAAACCGGCAAAACGAACCCCGGAATCGCAGGCTCACCGCTGATCTTGTCCCGCACCGTCAATCGAACCGGCTTTTGCCCTATCCGGTGGATCATCAGCGTCATCGTCGCTGGATCCGCAACCCAACATGATGTGGTGCCATGCGCCAACCACACGTTCACCTTCTCCGCGATTTCACGCTTTGTGTCGTCCGGTGAAATCACTTCGACGGCAAGATCGGGAACACCTGGAAAAAACTTGCTCCACGCGGTTTTCGGCACGCGATCCTTGCGAACAAAACTGGCATCCGGCGCGCGGACAAGATCAGGTTTGGATTCCACCTTGAATCCGGTCTCAGCGGCAAGAACCGCTCCGAGGTCATGTTCTTCCACGAACTCCGCGAGAAACCGAGCAATCCGAACCGCGACTATTCCATGATCGAAACCCGCAGGACTCATCATGACCAGCTCCCCATAAATGAGCTCGCATCGCCCGATATCGCCCATCTTGAGCAATTCGTCGGCCGTGATCGGTTTGGTGGATGTCGTTGTCATAACAACGGCCAATCATCCTGTGCGGCTCTTACGCGCTGGCAGCGATGAGCGTCTTCTTGGCTTTGGGCGGAAGATCGACAGGGACGAACCAGTCCGCTGGATAGAGATAATCTTCTCCTTCTTCGTCGACAACGCGAAAGAAATATGGCCGGTCATTCGCCTCGGGCTTGATAACCTTGTAGGTCATTCCGAGCTGCAACGAAGCTTTATTCTCCCCGCGCTCAATGCAAATCGCGAAAAATGGGTGAGATCGTTTACCGCGATCACGAGCGGTTGAGCGAGCGTTTGATCCGTTCGAGCCTATGCCCGAGGCCGTGCGCTTCGAACCAGTGAATTTCGGCTTCATAGATTTCACCTTTTATATCACGCACCAATGCTTCACCCTTCATCTTACGCCAATCTCGTCCGCCAAACTGCGCCCGCAAGTATTTCCGAATGCGCACGCTTGGTCCACTGGCAATCACGCGCACGTTTCGAATCGGGCCAAGAATCTCAAAGAGCGGGCGAGGCAAAAGTCAATGCCCCTTCCCGAAAAACGTCTTGATCGAATCGTAAATGTCATCCTTCGAATTCACCCGGCTCGTCAGAACCTTCTCGTGATTCCTCAGATGCTCGTGCAGAACGTTGATGAAATTCCCCGAACCGTAGGCGCTGGCCACCTGGCAATAGCCGAACATGTTGCAGATCGGCAGGAGCTGCTCCTTCAGCAGCTTCACGCAGTCGCGGCTGTCGGCCTCCGAGCTGTTGTCCCCGTCGCTGAAGTGGAAAAGGTAAATGTTCCACTCCTCGGCCGAGTAGTGCGAATCCAACATCGCCTTGGCGCAGCGGAACGCGCTGCTGATCTTCGTGCCGCCGTCTTCACGAAGGTGGTAGAACGTGTGCTTGTCCACTTCCTTGGCCTGAACGTCGTGCACGATGTAGCGTGATTCGATGCCCTCGTAATTCGTCCGCAGCCAGGTGTCGATCCAGAAGCTCTCCACGCGCACCAGTTCCTTTTGCTCTTCGCCCATGGAGCCGGAGACGTCCATCATGAAGACGATCACCGCGTTGGACTGCGGGCTTTTCACCTCCTTCCAGCTTCGATAGCGGATGTCCTTTCGCTGCGGGATGATGATCGGCCGGTCGGGATCGTAATCGCCGATCATGATCTGCCGTTTGAGCGCTTCCTTGAACGAGCGTTTGAAATGCAGCAAGGATGCCGGCCCAACGCGGCGAATGCCGCTGTACTTGTCCCGGATCGTGGTGATCCGGTGCTTTCCCTTGGGCTCGATCCGCGGCAGCTTCAATTCCTCGGCCAAAATCTCCGCCAATTCGTCCAGGGACAGGTCCACCTCCATGATGTGCTGTCCGGCCTCGGTGCCGCCCTGGGTTTTGCCCTGTCCCTGGCCGACGACGTCGCCCTCCTTGCCCTCCCCCGCCCCGACGCCCGCGGAATTGTCCCCATACCGGAAATGCGGCAACTCGATCCCGCGCACCGGAATGCTGATCAGGTGCTTCCCCTCCTTGCCGATCAATTCCCCCTTGGTCAGAAATTTGCGCAGGTCATCGCGAATCCGGCCCTTGACGATCTGCCGGAATCGCTGGTGATCTTTTTCGATCTTGAGGATCATCGTTGCTCAAGAGCTTGTTCGCTCGGAATCCTCGTAAGAGGCAATTTGGTTCATTCTCAGGACCGCCTTGCGGTCGGAGCGAGGAAAATAATAGTGCAACTGCGTCTGCCCGATCGCGATCTGATACGGGCTGGTCACCTCATAAGTGCTTCCACTCGTTAGAACGATGCGAAACGCCGCGAACGGCTCACGATCCAGAAGGTCCTTCAATTCATTCACCACGGCAAAAACTCCTCACGTCACCTTCCTCGACAGAAGATATAACCCGATCAGAAAAACCAAAAGCGATCCCGCCAATCCCAGGATCGTCCCCGGAAGATGCCAGTTGGCCAGATCGATCGGGTTTTCGCCGCGGCTCCATCGCAGCGCCAGGCCGTAACGCGGATCGGTGATCCAGAAAAATGCGATTCCCAGCAATCCAACCACGACCAACGAATATCCGGAACGGCGGTTAAATCTCCGCATCATTCATCCTGTTTCGAATCCCCGCGCGCGAAAATGCTGGCGACGTAATTCAACACGTCCGTCGCGCTCGTTTCGTTGTACCCGAAGTATTTGATCAGACGCTGTTTCACCACGTCGATCTTCTGCTGCGTCTCGTCGTCCACGACGCTGCTGACCAGGTTTTTCAGCTTGATCGTGTCGCGCTGGTCCTCGAACAGCTTGAGTTCCAGCGCTTTGAGCAATCGGGCATTGGTGTTGTATTCGAACTTCTTGCCGTCCAGCGCCAAGGCGCCGATGTAATTCATGATTTCCTGCCGGAAATCGTCCTTTCGGGCCTCGGGAATGTCGATCTTCTCCTCGATCGACCGCATGAGCCGCTCGTCCGGGTCCTCGTCGCGGCCCGTATAACGGTTGCGCACGCGCTCGTGCTGCGTGTACGCCCGGACGCTCTCGATGTAATTCGTCGCCAGTCGCTTGATCGCGTCCTCGTCGGCGCTGATCGCCCGCTGCACCTCGGCCTTGAGAATGTCCTCATATTCCTCGCGCACCACCGCCAGCAGTTCCTTGTATTCCTTCTTCAACTCTTCATCGGTAATGAGCGAATGATGGACCAACCCGCCTTCCAGTTCGTTCATCACCATAAACGGATTGATGGACTTGTCGAGTTGCGCCTGATGGCTGACCAGCGAATTGCTGACCTTGTCCTGAATGTAGCGCGGGCTGATCCCCTGCATTCCTTCCCGGGGCGCCTCTTCCTTCAGTTCCTTGATGCTGTCCTCGGTGAAGCCGGGGATGTTCTTGCCGTTGTAAAGCTTCATCTTCTGCAACTTGGTGATGCCGGCCTTTTTCGGCTCGGACAGGCGCGTCAGGACGGCCCACATGGCCGCCACCTCGATCGTGTGCGGCGCGATGTGAAGCCCCTTGATTTTGTCCGGACCGAAATCCTTGAGGTAAATCTTCACCTCGTCGTCCAGCCGGATGTTGTACGGCACGTCGATCTTGATGGTCCGGTCGCGGAACGCCTCCATCATCTCGTTGCCCTGGAGCCGTTTGTATTCCGGCTCGTTGGTGTGACCGAGAATGACCTCGTCGATGTACGTCTGGGCGAATTTCTTGGGCTTGATCAGATGCTCCTGGCTGGCGCCCAGCAGGTCGTACAGGAACGCCACGTCCAGCTTCAGCACTTCGATGAACTCGACGATCCCGCGATTGGCGATGTTCAATTCGCCGTCGAAGTTGAACGCGCGGGGATCGGAATCCGAGCCGAACTCGGCGATCTTGCGGTAGTTGATGTCGCCGGTCAGTTCGGTGCTGTCCTGGTTCTTCTCGTCCTTGGGCTGGAAGGTGCCGATGCCCAGGCGATCCTTCTCCGACAGGATCAGCCGTTTGACCTTGACGTGCTCCATCACCTTCTTCCAGTCGCCGCCGTAGTCCTCCAGCAGATCGCCGTAAATCTTCCGGCAGAACGGGCAGACGTCGCCGAACAGGCGTATCTTGCGTCCATCGGGAAGTTTCTCGTTGATCGCCTCCAGCACGTCGTTGCGGGCCTCGCGTGGAATCAACAGCAGCGGCTCCTCGTGCATCGGGCACTCGACGAATTGCTCCGCCTCGTCCCCCGCCGGGCCTTTATGATGCACTCGCCACATGTAGGTATAGCAGCGCCCCGCTTCCGTCCGGCTGTAATTCTCCAGCCCCTTCTTGAGCAGCCGCGCCATCGTCGATTTGCTCGATCCCACCGGCCCGTGCAGCAACAAAATCCGCTTTTCCGTGCCGTAGCCCTGCGCCGCGGATTTGAAG
>Ga0181538_10000392_pt1 | contig 51410 bp, 40 predicted proteins | sample PEATcosm2014_Bin_40_FD_119773 | JGI IMG/M metagenome (GOLD analysis project Ga0181538, IMG submission 119773) | Peatland microbial communities from MTU Mesocosm Facility, Houghton, MI, USA - PEATcosm2014_Bin23_30_metaG | ecosystem: Environmental > Terrestrial > Soil > Wetlands > Peat | place...
CCTACGCTCAACACGGTCCGATGGTGGCGGTAAAGATCAGGCACTCCATTGCACCCGTTCGAGTCACCACCGGGCATCCATTCTTCGCGATTCGCGGTGTGCCGATGGAACAGGCCTGTAACCGCACCATGTGGTGGTTGGCCAACGGCAAAGTCAGAAGCCAATGGGTTGAAGCAGGCCAGCTTCGGCCTGGTGACTACGTGGCCCAGGTTATTCCGACCCAGATTATTCCCGTCGACGGCTTCTCCGAAGACGATGCCCGCATGTACGGCATTCTGTTGGGTGACGGTCATCTTTCGAAGAATGGACGTCAATGGGGTGTCTCCGGTCATCCAGAACGTGACACACATATGCAGTTCGTCCGGCAGTACCTCGCCGAGCGGGGAATTCATTTCTGGGAGACCGGTCGCGGCGAGACATATCTGCAGATCCACTGGGCAAGCGGCCGAGGAGTTGTGGGCGACGGCACCACGGGGCGCATCGTGAGTGGGGGATCTTCGACCATGCCCTTCGAATGTGATGATCTTTACGATCAAGACGGAAAGAAGAGCATTTCGCGTCGTTTCTCCCACCTTCAACACGGGCATACTCGTGCATTGATCCAAGGGCTCCTTGAGACTGACGGCGGCATATCCGGTGGTGCCGAGATATGCTTTACCAATGCGTCGCAACCGCTCGTCGAGGGCCTGCGTTACCAGCTCCTGCGCCTTGGAATCCCGACGGCTGGACAATTCCGCCGACGCGACATTGCGCACAAGGGCAAACGCTCTGACGGGTCCGTTGTGGAACTTACGGGGAACTGCGACTGCTATGACATTCGAATCCCGGCCGTTATGGAGATTGCGGCACTGGTCGGTTGCAGGCCGATCGCAAAGAGAAACTGGATCTCCCATGATGGATGCATCTATTCGCGGGTGAGGGAGGTGGTGGGGATAGAGCCCGAACCATTTGTTTTCGATCTCAAGGTGGACGGCGACGAGACATACATGACCAACGTCGCCTTGGTTCACAACGGGGGCAAACGCAAGGGATCCGGCTGCGCCTACCTCGAGAGCTGGCACAACGACATCTTTGAGTTTCTCGAGCTAAGGAAGAACACGGGAGACGACCGACGCCGTACCCACGACATGAATACGGCCAACTGGATTCCGGACCTGTTCATGAAGCGAATGGAGGCACGCGGGTCCTGGACCCTGTTCCATTCAAACGAGGTGCCGGAACTCCACGACTCCTACGGCAAGAGATTCGAGGAGCTTTACCTCAATTACGAGAAGCTGGCGGAGGAGGGAAAGATTTTCGGGCACAAGATCGAGGCGCTGGACCTCTGGAAGAAGATGCTCTCGATGATCTTCGAGACGGGGCATCCCTGGATCACATTCAAGGACCCGTGCAACGTGCGCTCGCCGCAAGACCATGTCGGCGTCGTGCATTCATCTAATCTTTGCACGGAGATTTGCCTGAATACCTCCAAGGATGAGACGGCTGTGTGCAACCTGGGTTCGATCATCCTGGAGTCCCATCTTCTGCCGGACGGATCGCTCGACCATCGGAAACTGCGCGAGACGATTAGGATGGCGGTGAGGGCGCTCGACAACGTAATCGACCTCAATTTCTACCCGACTGATGCGGCGAGGCGCTCGAACATGCGCCACCGGCCGATCGGGCTCGGGGTGATGGGGCTGGCAAACACACTCTACATGAAGGGGATCGCATTCGCGTCGCCGGAGGCGGTCGAATTCAACGACGAGGCCATGGAGGCGATCGCATACTATGCGTACGAGGCGAGCTCCGACCTCGCCGCGGAGCGGGGAGCCTATTCGTCGTACAAGGGCTCGAAGTGGGACCGCGGGCTCCTGCCGCTGGACACGGTTGAGCTGCTGGAGGGGGAGCGAGGCCTTCCGATCAAGGTTTCGCGCCAGGCGCGGATGGATTGGTCTCCGCTGCGCATGAAGATCGCGGCCCAGGGCATGCGCAACAGCAACGTTCTCGCGATCGCGCCAACGGCGACGATCTCGAACATCACGAACACATCGCCCTGCATTGAGCCCACCTACAAGAACCTGTTCGTCAAATCGAACCTCTCGGGCGAATTCATCGTCCTGAATCCGTTCCTCGTTAAGGATCTCAAGGCGCGGGGCCTCTGGGACCGGGACATGATGGACAGCCTCAAATACTTTGACGGCGAATTGAAGGACATCGACCGGATCCCGGCTGACCTGAAGCAGAAATACCTCACAGCCTTCGACATTGACCACAAGTGGGTCATCGATGCGGCGGCCCGGCGCCAGAAGTGGATCGACCAGTCGCAGTCGGTAAATCTCTGGATCAGGACGCCGGACCTTAAGACGCTCTCCCACATGTACCGCTACGCGTGGCACGCCGGGCTCAAGACGACGTACTACCTGCGGGGACTTGGCGCCTCCAACATCGAAAAGGCGACGGTGCAGGTGAAGAAGCAGATGCGCGGCGCTGCCGGCGAGACCAACACGGAAACCGCGACGCGTGACGCCGCGGCCTTGGCCACTACGCCGCCCTTTGCCGAGGGCGGCTCCGAGGCGCCAAGGCAGTACACCGCCGAGGAGAAGACCGCTTGCTCCATCGAAGCTATGCGCAACGGCGGGACGTGCGAGGCGTGCCAGTAGGTTTGGCCCTAAGCTGTTGCTTCAAAGGCCCGCTTCGGCGGGCTCTTTTCTTAAGAATTCGTCATTTCGAATGACGGGCCGGTTCCACCCGGAGCTCGGGAATTCGTCCCAAACCGTCCTAGTTGGCAAGCGGAAGGCCCAGTTGCACGGCGGCTTGGCGCATTCGGAGGTCTTTGGTGAAAAGGGGGCCCGCCTCGATGCTCAGGTACGTTGCCAAGTGTAGTGCATCAAGCGTGCGCAAGGGCACAGCGGGATGCAGGTCGCTCAGCAGGTCCGCCGCTTCCTGGACCAGCAGATCACTTAGGGACACAAAACGGATCCTATGGGCTGCGATGTCCTTTCCAAACTCCTGCCATACCTCAGTACCCAACTCGGCTGGAATTATCCCCCGCGATACCTTGCCCACGAGGACGGATCGAAACTCGCAATAGAGCAGCCGGGATGACACAAGCGTCATTCCAACGACAATCGCCTCGCATGCCTCCGAATCAGGTTCATCGACATAGAGCTTAAGAATCGCAGAGGTGTCGATGTACATGGTCTCAGTAGCCGCTGTCTCGCATCTCGCGGATGATCGGGGTCGAATCCTCGGAGAGTGGGGTTTTCTGGCGAAGAGCCCGCCGCGACGTCCATGCGGCTCCGTGGATCATAGGTCGGTAACGCACGAGCATCGCCTTTGGCCGACCATCGCTGGTGATGACAATCTGCTCTCCTTGCGCCGCGCGATCCAGAAGCCTCGACAATCGGTCCTTAGCTTCGCGCACGTTGACAACGTCGCATTTCACCCCGAATGCCGATGCGGCTTCCCTGATCTCATGCTCATGCGCCTTCGCCTCGGGATAGGTTGAGCGCATTCTTCGTTTTCGACTCATGAGGCTACACGTGGCCACATAATTACCGAAGGCAACTAGATGTTGGCGTTAGTTCTCGTCCATGCCGACCGGGTAATCTTTGGCTAAATGCCGTTGAGAACTGAAGCAGGGGCGACGGTGCAACCCTAACGATAAGTCACGGCCCAATGTTATTAGACTTGTCTAACAAGACGGATTAATGTTCATATCGGCTCCATGATTTTCTCGCTTCCCCAGCAGATCGCTCTCCTTTCTGTCGTGGCCATGCTTGCATCCCCGGCAAGCGGCCAGGCCATTAGCTTCTCGTCCGAGTCGGCCGCGATGGGGCCAGGCGGCTTCGTCATGAATTTCGACGTCCTGTGGACCTGCGACGACGATCCGAGGGGGACGGCGAGCGCTCCCGGCCGGATCGATCTGGTTGACGCAAGCGGTAACTTGGTGGGGCAGGTGGTGGCGACTGCAGCCAATGGAACGCCCTCGGTGTCCGTGAATGGCGCCGGAGGCGTTTCGAATGCGACCGCCTCGATCCACCTTGACGGCGCAGGCGGGACGCCTGCCGACGGAATCCTGCACGCCACCTGGACGGTGCCCTATCTTGGTCCCGGGAACTACACCTTCCGATTCTGGTTCAGCCAGAGTTTCGTCCGTGGGAACCCGCTCAGCGCAATATCGACGAATGCCCGGGACGCCGGGGGAGGGGGCCCCGTGGGGGATGCCGCGACCCCGACGCCGGCTCCGGCCCCCCCGACCGTCACCCTTTCGCCTCCCCCGTCCGCGACGGTCTTCCAGCTGGCGGGCATCGGCGCAGCTGCAGTGGCGGCCCCGAGCGGCAACCCGCTGGCGTCCGTGGTCATCGACGTCTCCGAGGACGGCGGTAGCACCTGGGTTCGAATCGACTCGAACTCCCACCCCTCAAGTCCCTCCGATTCGGAAAACGCCTCATATGCATTCGGCGCCGCCGGCACGGCAAACCTGAGAGCGACCGCGACCGACACCATGGGACTCGTGGGCTCGGCCCAGGGCACGCTTGCCGTTGGAAAGGCGGGCCAGCCGGCGGTCGGGATAACGCCCGCCAGCGCCGCCGTGACGGCGGGCCAAAGCGTTGGTTTCTCAGCCTCCGGCGGCGCCACGGGCAACTATTCGTGGTCAGGCGCGGCCTCCGGGGCGGGATCGTCGCAGACGGTCACGTTTCCCTCCCCGGGAACCTACGCTGTCTCGGTGGTCGACTCCGGTAACGCGAACTACAACCCGTCGGCCGCCGCATCGGCGTCAATCTCGGTTGGGGCGCCGTTCTTTACGCTTTCCGTAGCGGCGTCGGCGGGCGGCTCCGCGTCAGGAGGCGGCAGCTACCCGGCCGATGCCCTGGCAACGGCAACGGCCGTCGCTGCCCCAGGCAACGCTTTTGCGGGCTGGACAGGGGATGCGACGGGATCAGCCCCAGCCGTTTCGGTCCTCATGAATTCGAACAGGTCGGTGATGGCCCACTTCACCCCCCTGCTCTCGCAGACGATATCGTTTGTTCAACCGGGCCCCATTACGACCCGGGCCCTCCCGTTCACGCTCGTAGCCACCGCCTCTAGCGGTCTTCCCGTCGCCTTGGCGCTCGACTCCGGCCCCGCGGCGCTCACGGGCAACGTGGTGGCGCCTGCGGGAACCCCTGGCGAGGTCGAGATCACGGCGACGCAGCCCGGCAACGCGGCATACCTCCCCGCACAACCCGTTCTCATATCGTTCGCCATCGGCCCGCCACCCCCGGGCGTGTTGCTCACGGACGACTCGGCGGAGACAAAGCGAACGGACAAGACGACGCGGACCACCAGCTTCAGAAGCGGCCCAGAGGACTGAATGACGCTCCCTTTCTGTCTCAAGCGCCTTTTGCATTGAGACCTGGGCCGCCCGCCTTGGGGCCGCGTTCAACCCTGATCACTGGGGGACGGACCGCAGGCGCTCGATCATCTTCCGGGCCTGCACGAAGTCGGGTTTGGCCTTGAGCGCTGCCTCGAACTCCTCCAGCGCCTCCTGCGTCCGCCCAGGGATGCCCGATAGGGCAAGCCCCAGGTTGTAGTGGGCCTCGGCGAATCCAGGCCTGAGGCGTGCCGCCGTCCGGAACTCCTCAATCGCCTCCGGCAGGCCGCCTGGCGTCTTGGCAAGCGCTACGCCCAGGTTGTAGTGCACTTCGGCGAAGTCGGGCTTGAGGCGCGCCGCCGTCCGGAACTCCTCGATGGCCTCGGGCAGGCCACCCGGCATCCGTGCCAGGGCGGTGCCCAAGTTGTAGTGCGGTCCGGCGAGGTCCGGCATTATCCGCACCGCGGTCCGAAATTCCTTGATGGCATCCTGCGTACGCCCCGGCATCCGCTCCAGCTCGATGCCCTTCTTATCGTAGGTTTCAGCGAAGGCGGCGAGGATGCGCACGGTCTCGCGGAGCTCGGCGCTCGCCTCGGGCGCGGAGGACCTGGAGAGGGTGGCAAAAAGGTTGGCGTGCGCGACCCAGTTGTTCTCCGTGACGGCCAGGGCGTGCCGGAAAAGGCTGGCTCCGTCCCTCCAATAGCCCAGCTGCCGGGACGTCATGGCGGCGAGGGCTGCCAGGACAGCGCCTGCCGCCAGGCCTTGCACGCGGCGCCTTTGCGGCCAGGACGCCGTCGCGTCGCCCGCCGCCCATGCCGCCATGAGAAACACGCCAATCAGCGGCACGTAGGTGTACCGGTCGGCCATTGACTGGCCGCCTATCTGCACCAGGCCTATCACCGGCACCAGCGTGCCTGCGAACCACAGCCAGCCGACCAGAAGGTACGGCCGGCGCCTGACGAGGGCGAAGGCCGCGGCGGTGATCCCGGCAAGCAGTGCGCCGGCCAGCAAGGGTTCCCAGAGTGGCGGCGGCTTCGGGAAGAACGGGTAGAACACGGCGAGCCTCACGGGGACGAGGCACTTGCCCAGGTACCTGCAATAGGAGATAAGTGCGTTGGCCAACCGGACGGGCCACGGGAAATCCTCGATTGAGGCGACGGTTCCTCCGCCGCCCTGTGCAAGCAGGGTGACGGCGCTCGCCGCGGCCGAGAGCGCGAAGAAGGGGATCTTCTCAGCCAGCAGCGCCCAGAGGCCCGCGGCCGAGAGGCCTTCCAGGCGGCGCAGGGGCCAGAAGTCCAGGAGCAGAAGGACGCACGGAAGCGTTACGAGCATCGGCTTGCACATCAGGCCGAGGGCGAAGAAGACCAGGGCCAACCCATAGAAGAGCGGGGCCGAGCGACCGCCGACCCGGGAAATCCCCGCCCGGCGCGCATATGCCCAGAGGACCAGCATCCAGAACGTCGTGCTCAGCACGTCCTTGCGCTCCGAGACCCAGGCGACAGATTCGACGTGGAGCGGGTGCAGGCCGAAGAGGGCCGCCACGAACAGGCTCCGCCAAAGGGCCCCGGTCATCATTCGGAGGGCGGCAAAGAGCAGGACGGCGTTGATTGCGTGCAGGAGCACGTTCGTCAGGTGATGGCCCCAGGGATGGAGGCCGAAGAGCTGGCAATCCGCCATGTGCGAGAGCCAGGTCAGGGGATGCCAGTTGGAGGCTTCGGTGCTGCGGAATGCCCACTTTACGTCTGCCCAGGCCAGGCCGCCCTTCACATGTGCGTTGCCCGTAACGTACACGGGGTCGTCATACGTGATGAAGTCGTGCGAGACGGCGGGAAGAAAGACGCCGCCCACGAGCAGGAACAGGAGGGCTCCGAGGACGAATGGCCTGCGGCCGCTCGGGGCCGCGGTCCGACTGGAAAAGGGAACCGTCATCATCGCTGGGCGTTTGGGTGCTTCCTGGGCTGTATCAACGGGCCGGCGATGGGCTGTTTCCCCATGCGCGGTCCGGGAAGGCGCCCCTGCCGGAAGTGACATTTCATGCGGGACCCGGCGGGGTTTGACAAGGATTGGGATATGCGGGCCGGTGCAGCAGTCTCTGCCGTCCTTCGGCAGACTTTGCTTGCGGGGCCGGACCCGGCCCTCAAGCGTCATGAGACCGGTGATCTACGGCGCGAAACTGTGCGTGGTCCTCCCGGCTTTCAACGCCGCGAGGACCTTGGCCCGGACCCTCGAGGGGCTCGACCGGGCGTTGATCGACGAGGTCATCGTTGTGGACGACGCGAGCACCGACGAGACGCGCGAGATCACCCGGAGGCTCGGGGTCCGCTTCGCCTTTCATCGCCGCAACCTCGGATACGGGGGAAACCAGAAGACGTGCTACGCGCTGGCCCTGGAGACGGGCGCCGACATAGTTGTCATGGTGCACCCCGACTACCAGTACGAGCCGAGGCTGGTCCCGGCCATGGCGTTCATGGTTGCATCCGGAATCTACGACGTGGCCTTGGCCTCGAGGATACTGGGCCTGGGCGCCGTTTCTGGGGGCATGCCCCGCTACAAGTACGTCGCTAACCGGTTTCTGACGCTCGCGCAGAACCTGTTGATCGGGCAGAAGCTGTCCGAATACCATTCGGGCTTCCGGGCCTTTTCGCGCCGGGTTCTTGAGACGCTGCCGCTCCTTGCTGACTCCGACGACTTCCTCTTCGACAACCAGATGCTGGTGCAGTGCCATTGGTGGGGGTTCCGGATCGCCGAGATCTCGTGTCCGGCAAAGTACTTCGCCGGGGCCTCATCGATCGATTTTCCCCGTAGCCTGAAGTACGGATTCGGTACCCTCGGTGTGAGCATCCAGTGCTTCCTGAGCCGGCTGGGCTGGCGCCCGCCGGCCTTCCTGGACCGCGGTTGCGGGCCGGGATCCATGCTCTCGGTCGCCTCAATCCAGGAGCGCATTTCCGAGACCAATATCAGCGTTTGAAACCATCCCTGCCATGAGGCCGCCCCCTTGCTTGAACTCGGGTGAACGCGGCTCGCCTTTGATATGGGGTCCTGAGCCCGCAGGGCGTTCAGGACGCCCTATGATGGGCCAATGAATGCGCATCCTGGAGAAAAAGACGGAACAAACCCTTAACATGAGCCCCCGGGCAATGTCGGTCGGCGCCTTGGACGTGCCCCGGGAGGACAGGCCCTCAACCCGCCAATATTGACCATAATGAACCCCCGAAACCCAGACATACGCACATCCGACCGCCCCATCTTGGGGTTGACCGCCGCCGGCTTCATGGTGATTTGCGCAGTTGCCATGAGGGCACAGGCAAGCAACCCGAATGCGGAGCGCTGGCTGGCAAAGGCCGAGATCGCTCCGCCGTTCGCCGTGCCGGCTTCCCGCGATGCCTGGGAAGCCGAACGCCGGGAGGTGCGGTCCGAGCTCTGGAGGCTGCTCGGCCAGCTGCCGCCGCGGCCGCGAACTCCCAAGGTCGAGACCCTGTCGCGCGAGGACCGCGTCGGGTACAGCGTCGAGAGATTTCAGTTTGACAATGGAGCGGGGTCGACCGTGCCCGGTTACCTTCTGCTGCCTGCGAATGCGCCGGGAAGGCGGCCCGCTATCCTCTATTGCCACTGGCATGCCGGCGAATACGACCTCGGCAAGGAGGAGCTATTCCAGGCTAAGCACACCCCGGAGGCGCCCGGGCCGGCTTTCGCCAGGCGCGGCTATGTGGTCGTTGCCGTCGACGCGAGCGGCTTCGGCGAGCGCAATGGTCAGGGCCCCGACGGCCCAGGCGAGAGGAACTACACCGCCGAGGAGACGGCCAGCAAGTTCAACCTCTGGGTCGGGCGCACGTTCTGGGGAATGCTGCTGCGCGACGACCTTATGGCGCTCGACTACCTGGCGTCCCGACCCGAGGTGGATCCCGACCGGATCGGAGTGACGGGCATGAGCATGGGCGCGACCCGGACGTGGTGGCTGATGGCGCTGGATGAGAGGATCAAGACCGGCGTCGCGATCGCCTGCCTCACCCGCTATCAAAACCTGATCGAGCACGGCGCGATCCACGAGCACGACATCGGCTATTTCGTGCCCGGCATGCTGAAGCACTTCGACACGGAGGCGGTGATTGCCCTCATCGCCCCGCGGCCGGTCCTGTTCCAGACCGGGGACAAGGACGGGGGCTCGCCCGTGGATGGAATTCGCGCCATCGAATCCGCCGTGCGGCCCGCATACCGGCTCTACGGGGAGGAGGGCGCGTTCCAGAGCATAATCTACCCTGGCCTCGGCCACGTCTACACGCCGGAAATGTGGGCGAAGACTTTGGCGTGGATGGACGAGCATCTGGGCGCAACGGCTGACCGGCACTGACTCCCCTGGCGTACCGCCGCCTGGGAGGGCGCCTGCCGCGCGGGCTGGCCTGCAGGCGATGCTGTTCACTCCGTGGCGGCAACGCGAGGCGCCGGGGTAGAGAGCGTGTTGCCGCGGGGCTTGGGTTCGCGCCAACGCCCCGGGCGCCGAAGGAGATTCGCCTCCTAGGACCAGGGCCTCCAGCCAAGGATTCCCCAATAGGCAAGGTACGCTGCGACAACGGTCATAACTGCCGACGCCGCGAATGCGTGCCACCACACAAGGCGGCGTATGCCACGGTCTCGGAAGCGCAGCGCGAGAGTCATCCCGAGCACCGCGAACAGCGCAAAGGCGATGATCGAGACGAAGATCCCCACGGACCAGGCCGTCGGCCGCCCGAGCCGCTCTATGGGAACCCCCGCGGCGGACATGAAAAGCACGAACGCGGCCAAGAATGACAGCGCCGCCAGCACCGGCATCGCACGCACGCGGAGATAGCCCACAGACCCGAGGTCCCCGAAGATCTTCCGGGGAACCCAGACAAGTGCAAACACCGCCGAACTCGCCATGAGCAGGAGCATTGCGGCGATCACCGAGAATTCCAGCCATGGCACCCATGCTGGAATGCGCCGGAAGGTTCCGCCCGGCATCTCAACAAGCGTTCCTTCGGATTTGTCCGAGATTAGCGCGAGCGTCGGAACCGCCTGCGAGTCGCGGCGGAACAGCCGGGCGGTAACAGCAATGAATCTCCGTTCGCCCCCGAACACGCCGCGGAGGAGCAGGCCGCCCTTTTGCACGGTCATTCTTGTCAACCCTAGGATGCGCACCAGAAACCGTGCTCGCTCGGGGCGCACACTGGTGGGTTCGTACCAGCCGGAATATTCCTGCGCGAATCCGGGGGTCACAGCCGCCTCCGGGGGGAGAGCCGGCTTTGCCAGTGTCCGCGTGACATATCCGCGGAGCAGCTCGGTTATCTGGGTCAGCGCCCCGGTGTTTGCGGAGTTTATCATGGCGACGTAGCCGGCGCCGGCGTCCGGCAGGTATGCGATCTCCGACAGGCCGCCCTCGACCCCTCCGTTGTGCCCGTGAAACACCCACCGGTCGTCCACGGTCGCATAGTTGCCCAGGCCGTATCCCGCCTTCAAACCCTCGCGCGCGGCGTACGTGGACGTCGGCAATTCCATGCGGTCAATGGCCTCCGCCGGCAGCAGTTGGACTCCGCCGAAGGATCCGCGGTTCAGATAGAACTGAACGTAGTTTGCCATCTCCCTTGCCGAAGCGTTGATCGCGCCCGCCGGCCTCACGATGATGTGCCAATAAGGGTACGGCGTCGTGCCGTCCTCGTGATAGAGCTTGGTCAGGCGGCTCCGGACCTCGGGCGTGTCGAAGTAGCTGGCGGTGTCCATATGCAGCGGCTTGAACCAGTTCTGCTCCACGTAGTCCTCAAAGCGCATGCCGGTGACCCTCTCGACCACGTAGGCTGCCGCGGCCGGCCCTGAATTTGCGTACGAAAAGCGGGTCCCAGGTCTCCAGCGCGACGTCCGCGACTTCGGGTAATACGCGAGCCCCTCGCGCAGCGTCAGTTCCGGCTCGGGATTGTAGGCGTACTCCCGCAGTGCCAGGTCATCCCATCCGGATGTGTGCTCCAAGAGGTTCACGATTCGCACGGGATCGCTTGCCTCCCATGGGTTCGTGAACTCCACGTCCGGCGCGCGCGACCTCAGCGTGTCCTGGAGGCTCAGCTTGCCTTCAAGCTGCAGCTTCAGGACGGAAAGCGAGACAAAGCCCTTCGACACCGACCCAATGCGGAAAAGCGTCGCCGGCGTCACCTGCACCTTGGCCGCAACATCCGCGAGCCCAATGCCCGCCACCCATTCCGGGCCGTCGCGCCTGACGACTGCCACGCCGGCGCCGGGCGTCAGGGTCTGCTTCAATATCCTCTCGATCCGCTTCTGCAATTCAGCCGTCGTCGCAGGTGCCCGGGCCTTGGGATCCTTCGCCCAAGCAGCAGTGGCGAGCAGGAGGCAAAGCAGGGGAATCCGGGCGATCCACATGGATCCCGATCGAGAAGGAGGATGCCTGTGCGCGGAATGCCTCAAGGCGAGGAAGTGTCCAGTCGTGGGCATTAAGGGCCGCGAGCTGGGCGAGCCGAGCCAAATCATTCGGCCGCGCGGGCGCCTTGACGGGTTTTCGGGCGAAAGATTCACTTTGGCATGACCTTTTTGCCGCGTTCTAGGGCGATTCGAATTGGCTTCCGGCCCGCCGTTGCCGCATTTGTCGCATCGCTGCTGGTTTGCGCGTTCGCGTGGGCCGCGCCGGCTGCCTCAGGTGATGAGCTTCAGTTGGCGATCATCCTTACCCGACACGGCGTGCGCTCGCCTCTGAAGACGAATGAGGCGATGGCGCGATTGGCCTCCCAGCCCTGGCCGAGCTGGGAAGTCGCGCCGGGGATCCAGACGCCCCGCGGAAACGCCCTGATCGCCCTGATGGGCGACTATTATCGCGCGCGCTTCGCCGAGGCCGGCGCCCTGACGGGTGATCCTGCGGTTGACGGGCCGCGGGTATTCATCCGCGCCGACAACGACCAGAGGACGATCGAGACGGGGCGCATTCTCGGCAAGTCGCTCGTCCGGCTCGGGGAGCCCGACGTCCATTCGCTCGCGGCGGGGACGGCCGACCCGCTTTTCCGGCCGGTTAGGGCCCATGTCGGGCATCCCGACGTTGCCCGGGCTGTCGCGGCCGTGCTGGGCCGGATCGGAGGGGACCCGCGGAGGCTCGACCGCGCCTACGCCGCGCAGCTTGCGGAGCTCAAGGGAATACTGTTTGGGCCTGGGGGGGCGCCGCTGGGGGCCTCGCCGTTTGACGAACCGACCACGGTTAGGCCCGGGGATCAGGAAAGCCTGGTGACGATCTCGGGGCCGATATATTTCGCGGAGCAGTGCACCGAAAGCTTTGTCCTTGAATACGCGGACGGGATGCCGGCTTCGGATGTGGGCTGGGGCAGGGTGGACGAACGGGCACTGACCGATCTGCTCGCCCTCCACGAGCTCTTCTTCGACTTGGCGCAGAGGACGTATTACCCCGCGCAGGTCGGGGGATCGAACCTGGCCAGCCATATCATCGACACGCTTGAGCAGGCGGCTCTCGGCCAGCCCGTGCCCGGCGCCGTCGGCCCATCCGGCGAGCGAGTGGTCGTCCTTGTCGGTCACGACACGAACATTGCGAATGTCGGGGGCCTATTCGGCATGAACTGGATGATTCCCGGGACGCAGGCAAACCCCCTTGTGCCTGGCGGGGCCCTCGTGTTTGAGCTGTGGAAGCGCGGGGGCGAGCAGAACTCGTTCTATGTCAGGACAAGCTACGTGGCCCAGACGCTCGTCCAGATGCGCGAAGCAAGCCCCCTCTCGCCGGACAATTACCCGGCGCGATCCCCAATCTTTGTCCCTGGGTGCGGCGGCTCGGGACCGAACTTCGACGCGCCCCTGGGCTCCTTTGTGCGCATCGCCAGGCGCGTGATTGATCCGGCTTTCGTAGCCGAGGAGCCATGAGGCGGTTGCATTTGCGGTCGGCCGTCCGATAATGCCCAGATGGTTAGGATAACCGGCGAATACCAGGGCGACCTCCACTGCTCGGCCGTCCACGAACCCTCTGGCGACGCCCTCGCGACCGACGCCCCAAAGGACAACCAGGGGCGGGGCGAAGCATTCTCGCCCACCGACCTGGTTGCGGCTGCGTTCGCGACGTGCATAGCGACCACGATGGCCATCGCGGCCCGGACGCACGGAATGGACATAGCTGGCATCAGATACGAGGTGACCAAGGAAATGGCCACGGATGCGCCCCGGAGGATATCCAGGCTCAGCGCCCGCTTCTGGATGCCCCCCTCTGCGCGAAGCGTTCCGCAGGGGGTGCTCGAGCGGGCGGCGGCCACGTGCCCCGTCCATCACAGCCTGGCGCCGTCGGTGGAGAAGGTCATCGAATTCGCCTGGGAGTGAGGGCCGGCTTCCCCCTGCAGCTCGTAGGTGGTGTCGAAGGTCAGGAAGATCCTCTTTGTCACATGGACGCGCACCCGGATCTTGCCACGAGAGGGCCCGGTCGGGGTCGCGCTTCCCTCGATCCTGCGCTCGTCACCGTCCTCGTTGATCCCGCGGCCCGTGAAATCTACGGGCTCACCCTGGGCCACGCGTCGGAGCTTGTCGCCGGGGACAACGATCCAAATGCGGCCGCTCTCGCTCCAGAAGAAATAGGGGAACACCCGCGCCGAGTACGTGGATGAGAATACGGCGTCATGCCGGACAAACGGCGGCATCGTCATCGTTACCGACGCGATATAGATCGACGACGTCGTTGGCTTGATGGCGACCACGTTGAACTGCGCCAGGCCGTCGTCCGCGCCCCGGGCGGGCATGGCGGCTGCAAGGGCGATGGCGGCGATGGCGGCAATGCGGGGCACGGGCTGAATCTGGGCCCCGGGCGACGGCGGGCAAACCGGAAAACGACCGGGAATCTTTCGCGTTGCGCCGGTGCGCCGCGGGGAGTCATCTCATGTCCAGTCATCCATGGCCAAGCCAATCCAAGCCACCTGGGGAGGGCGCTTCAAATCGGGCCCCGCCGAACTGATGCTCAAGTTCAGCGAATCCGCCTCGTTCGACCGGCGCCTTGCTCCGTTCGACATTATCGGAAGCAAGGCCCATTCCGCGATGCTGGCCCATGTCGGGCTGATCACAGCAAGGGAGCGCGATGAGATCCACGCCGGGCTCGATGCTATCCTCGCGGAAATCAGAAGCGGGCATTTCGCCTGGGACAGCAAGCTTGAGGATGTCCATATGAACATCGAGCACGCCCTTGCGAAAAGGGTGCCCGCCGCGGCGAAGCTCCACACCGCCCGCAGCCGCAACGACCAGGTGGCGACCGACATGAGGCTCTTTTTCAAATACGCCTGTGCGGCTCTGGGCGTCAAGGTGCTGGGGGTCCAGCGGGCACTTCTGGCCGTTGCAGAGGCAAACCGCGGAGTGATCATTCCGGGGTACACCCACCTTCAGCGGGCGCAGCCCGTGTACGCCTCACACCATCTGTTCGCTTGGATGGAGATGCTCGAGCGCGACCGGACGCGGCTGTCGGCGGTCGCGGACAAGGCGAACGAGTCGCCCCTGGGTTCCGGCGCCGTTGCGGGCACGACCCTCCCCATCGACCGGGAGTTTGCGGCGAGGGTGCTGCGGTTCGTCGACCGCAGGGGCCGCCCTCGGGTGACCCAGAATTCGATGGACGCCGTGGCGGACCGGGACCTCTTCATCGAGTTTGCCTCGGCATGCGCGCTCTTCGGCGTGCACATTTCACGAATCGCCGAGGACCTCATCATCTGGAGCAGCTCGGAGTTCCGGCTGGTGACGCTGCCGGATGAATTCTGCACGGGAAGTTCGCTCATGCCGCAGAAGAGGAACCCCGACTCTTGCGAGCTCCTTCGCGGCAAGGCGGCACGGCTGCAGGGGAACCTCCAGACCCTCCTGAGCCTGGTCAAGGGCCTTCCAATGGCCTACAACCGGGACCTCCAGGAGGACAAGCCGCCGGTCTTCGACAGCTTCGACCAGGCTGCGATATGCGCGGATGTCCTGGAGGGGACTGTGCGGGGCATGACGTTCAACCGGGACCGCTGCGCGGCCGCGGCGTCGGATCCCGCCCTGCTGGCCACGGATCTGGCCGATTACCTCGTGTCGCGGGGCGTCCCCTTCCGCGAGGCTCATCACGCGGTCGGCGCAGTGGTGGCGCTTGCCGAGAGGAAGGGCTGCGCGATTCCGGAGCTCTCGAACATCGAGGTCAATCGGCTTCATCCGCGCTTCGGCACACGCTGGGCGTCCGTATTCAACCTTAGCCGCGCTCTCATGAAGCGGAAGGGAACGGGCATGCCCAGCCCCTCTCAGATTGCCCGGCAGTTCAGCCGCTGGAGGAAGATTCTCCGGTAGCTTGGCCTGCTGCCGCGCTCGAGAACTGGAATGGCCAAGGTCCGAATCCTGCCAGAACGGGTGGCCAACCAGATTGCCGCCGGGGAGGTGATCGAGCGTCCGGCAGCCGTGGTGAAGGAACTTGTCGAGAATTCCCTGGATGCAGGCGCGACGCGCGTTGTCGTCGAATTCGCGCATGCAGGCAGGTCGCTCATCCGCGTGGAGGATAATGGATTCGGAATGTCGCCACAGGACGCCAGGACCGCCCTCGAGCGTCATGCGACAAGCAAGATAGCCGATGCGGCCGATCTCAACCGGCTAGTCACGTTCGGGTTTCGGGGAGAGGCGCTCCCATCGATCGCCAGCGTCTCGCGCCTCACCCTCCAGACCCGTGAGGCCGGGCAGGACTCGGGGACCGAGATCGCCGTGAATGCCGGCCGCGTGTTGCACGAGAAGGCGTGCGGCCGCCCTTTGGGCACCCGGGTGGATGTCGAGCATCTCTTCGAGCCCGTTCCGGCGCGCCGCAAGTTCCTCAAGACCGACCGAACCGAGTCTGCGCACATCGTGAACTGCGTTCGCCTTTACGCGTTAGCATGCCCCGCGGTTTCATTCGCGCTTTACGAGGAAGGAAGGGAGGTCTTCCGGTCGCCGGAATGCTCCAGCCTGTCCGACCGCGTGGCGGAAATCTTCGGGCGCCAGGCCGCGGAGGACCTCCTGCCAATTGACTTTGCCGAACCGGGGATGCGCCTCGCGGGGCTCATCGGCCGCCCGGGGTTGAACCGCGCGACCAGGCACGACATGGTTGCGTTCATTAATTCGAGGCCGGTCGAAAGCCGGACGCTGAACGGGGCGCTCATCGAGAGCTACCGCGAGTCGATTCCCCAAGGGCGGTATCCGGTGGCCTTCGTGTTTCTGGAATGCGGGCCGGACGAGATAGACGTGAATGTTCACCCCGCCAAGCGCGAGGTGCGTTTTCGGAAGGAGGCGCTTGTCCGCGGATTTGTCATTCGCGCGGTCCTCAAAAGCCTGCGCGAATGGTCCGGGCGCGCCGCTGCGGAGGGAAGGGCGGCAGCCGCCCCCGTCATTCTCGGGGATCCGGGCCCTCTGCCAGCGCCTTTCCACGCCCTCGCCGACGAACCGGCTCAGCCCGAGCCCCTTTCGCAGCCTTCCGCGGCCCCATCGGGGCCGGTTCCCTCCGGCGAGAGCCGGGAGTTCACGCCCGCATGGCGGTACCTGGGAACGGCCCACGGCGGCTACACCCTCTTTGAGACATCCCAGGGACTGGTACTTCTGGACCGCCGGGCTGCACATGAGCGCGTGTGGTACGAGCGGCTGAAGCGGCAATTCGAGACGGGCGGAGTGCCCGTGCAGCGCCTGCTTCTTCCAGTCTCGATAGAGCTCAATCCGGTGGCATCCGCCGTGCTGACCGACAATGTCGGGTTTCTCGTCGCTCACGGGATGGAGATCAGCGAGTTCGGAAGGAACTTCTTCCGGATCGAGGCGCTTCCCGCCTGGATGGAACCCGGCGACGCTGAGGCCTTCCTTCGCGACCTTGTCGGCGCGTTGCGCGAAGGCCAGATGCCGAGGTCGGACATCGATCTGGCCCGGGACGAGCTCGCACGCCTCGCAGCCGCCAAGGCCGTGCGGCTGCCGCCGGCGACAGGGGAGGCCGAGGCGCTTGCGCTGCTTCGCGACCTGTTCGCGACCTCCTCGCCTATATCAAGCCCGGCGGGGCGTCCCACCTACGTCGAGTTCAACCACAGCGAACTCGCCAGGCGCTTCCAAAAATGACGCCAGGGCTAGAGTTTTTGCGTGACCGTCGCCCCCTAACGGCGTGAATCTTGCTTTGGCCGCAGGCCCCTTCCGAATGCCAACTCTACAAAAGGACAGTAAGCTGAGCGACTCGCCGGCGGTGGTAATGCGCTCGCTGATCCAGCGTCACCTGACCTCCACGCTCGCACGCCACGGGCCATCCGCGACTCCAAGAGATTGGTGGGTAGCAGCTTCCCTCGCGGTGAGGGACACGATCCACGAGAGAATGATCGCCACGCAGAGCGTGCACAATGAGCTCAACACACGCCGGGTGTACTACCTGTCCATGGAGTACATGATGGGCCGGCTGTTTGAGAGCAACCTTCTCGCCACGGGGCTCTCCGAGGCGGTGAGGGCGGCACTTGACTCGCTTGGTGTTGATTTCGACGAAGTGCGCGAATCCGAGGTCGACATGGGCCTTGGCAACGGCGGGCTTGGCCGCCTTGCAGCCTGTTTCCTGGATTCACTGGCGACGCTGGACTATCCGGCCCTGGGCTACGGGATCCACTACGAGTTTGGGCTCTTCAAGCAGGAATTCGTGAACGGCAACCAGGTGGAGCACCCCGACCGGTGGATGCTCTTCGGAAACCCATGGGAAGTCATCAGGGCCGACTACACGCAGGAGGTGAGACTCTACGGGCGGGTCGTCGATTTCTTTGACGATCGCGGGGATTCGAAGCCGAAATGGATAGATTTTCGGACGGTGCTCGGCGTCCCGCACGACATACCGATTGCCGGCTTCGGCACGAAGACGGTGAACATCCTGCGCCTCTGGGCGTCGCGCGCCTCGGAAGACTTCGACTTGGCGGTGTTCAATTCGGGCGGTTACGTCGACGCCGTTCGGGAGAAGGCGGTCGGCGAGACTGTGTCCAAGGTCCTTTATCCGAACGACAAGACCGAGAACGGGAAGGAGCTCAGGCTCGTCCAGCAGTATTTCTTCGTCGCCTGCTCGATTCGCGACATCATCCGGCGCCACTTCCGGTCGCCGGGGAATTCGTGGAAGAACTTCGCGGACAAGGTGGCCATCCAGCTCAACGACACGCATCCGGCGATCGCCGTCGTGGAGCTCATGCGGATCCTAATCGACGAACAGGAGGTGCCTTGGGACACGGCCTGGGACATCACGACCCGCACGATGGGCTACACGAATCACACGCTGCTCCCCGAGGCGCTCGAGAAATGGGGGATTCCGCTATTCGAGCGTGTTCTCCCGCGCCACCTGCAGATCATCTATGACATCAACGTGCGCGTATTGGCGATGTGCGAGGCGAAATGGCCGAGCGACATCGAGAAGATGAGGGCGTGCTCGCTGATCGAGGAGAATGGCGACAAGAGGGTGCGAATGGCGCACATCGCCGCCGTGGGCTCCCACGCCGTGAACGGGGTGGCAGCGCTGCACACCGAGCTGCTCCGCACGCACCTCTTTCCGGAATTCGACGCCCTCTTCCCGGGAAGATTCCAGAACAAGACGAACGGGATCACGCCGAGGCGCTGGTTGCTGCAATGCAACCACAGGCTTGCCTCCCTCGTCACGCGCGCGCTCGGGGACGAGGGCTGGGCGCGCGACCTCGACCGGCTGCGCGGGCTGGAGAAATTCGCGGACGACAGCTCGTTTCGGCGCGAATTCATGGAGGTGAAGCGCGCAAACAAGGCGGATCTCGCGCATGTCATCCGGGCCGAGTGCGGCATCGCGGTGTCGCCCGACGCCATCTTCGACGTGCAGATAAAGCGGCTCCACGAATACAAGCGCCAGCACTTGAATCTGCTGCACATCATGGCGCTGTACCGCCGCATCCTGCACGACCCGTTGCTGGACATCGTGCCCCGGGTTTTCATCTTCGCGGCAAAGGCCGCGCCTGGCTACGACGTCGCGAAGAACCTCATCCGGGCGATCAACACGGTGGGCGTGCGCGTCAACTCCGACAGCCGTGTCGGGGGCAAGATCAAGATCGCCTTCCTGCCCAATTACAGAGTCTCCCTGGCCGAGAAGATCATCCCCGCGGCCGATCTCTCAGAGCAGATATCCACGGCCGGCAAGGAGGCGTCGGGGACGGGCAACATGAAGCTCGCCCTCAACGGCGCCCTCACGATCGGGACCCTCGACGGGGCCAACGTCGAGATCCGCGAGGAGGTCGGCGACGAGAACATCTTCATATTCGGAATGACGGTGAAGGAGGTCGAGGCGCTGCGGGCGCGGGGCTACAACCCCTGGAATCTGCACAGGGACGACGAGGAGATCAGGGCCATCATGGACTGGCTGGGCAGCGACTACTGGACGCCGGGCGAGCACGGGGCGTTCGCTGCGGTGCACGACACTCTTCTTGCCGGAGGCGACCCCTACATGGTCCTTGCAGATTTTCGGGCGTACAGCGACTGCCAGAAGAAGGTGGATGCGGCCTACCGCGACAGGGACGGCTGGACCCGCAAGGCCGTGCTGAACATGGCGCGGGTCGGGAAGTTCTCAAGCGACCGCACCATCCGAGAATACGCCGAACAGATCTGGAACCTCAAGCCGGTCCCGGTCCCGTGAAGGCTCCGCGCATCCCGCCGGCCTTGCTCCGGGCAGGGACTGAGATCGCCACTATCTGCCGCTCCGGGATGGGGCTGCCGGCCCGACTGCGCCAAAAGCTGAGTCGGAGTTGGAGCCAAGAGACTGTCCACGGCGCCGTTGTCCGGATTCCCTCAATCCCTTTGGAGCAGAATGGATTGACGTAGGCCGCGCGCATCCCTTTCACGTGATGCCGCTCCGCGGCGGCACGGCATCCACCACCCCCTAACCCAACGACATGCATCATTTGACTGGAATCCTCGGCCTGGTCGCGATCGTGAGTTCGGCGTTTCTCTTCTCGACGCACAGGAGCGCCATCAAGCTGAGCATCCTCCTGTGGGGCTTGGGCCTGCAATTCGCCTTTGCCTTCCTGGTGCTGAGGACCGGCTTTGGCCGGCTGTTTCAGCTCATCAGCGACGGGTTCAATGCACTTCTGCACTTCACGGTCGCCGGCAGCAGCTTCGTATTCGGCGAACAGCTTGGCTCGCCCAGCGGCCCGTTTGGAGTGGTCTTCGCCTTCCAGGTGCTGGCGGTCATCATCTTCATCGCGTCGTTTTTTTCGGTCATGTATTACATCGGCATCATGCCATGGCTCGTGCGCATGATGGCGATCGGGATGCGCAAGACCATGCATGTCAGCGGTGCGGAGTCGCTCAACGTGGCGGCGAGCATCTTCATGGGACAGACAGAGGCGCCCCTTACGATCCGACCCTTCCTCGCGGGCCTGACCGAATCGGAGCTGTTCACCGTCATGACCTGCGGCATGGCTCACGTCTCGGGCTCCATCATGGCCGCCTATGTCTTGGTGGCCCACGTGCAGATCCTGCATCTGCTTACGGCTGTCATCATGACGGCGCCGGCCACGATAATGCTGGCCAAGCTCTTCGTCCCGGAAACGCAGACACCGGCGACGGCGGGAGGAGCCGAGATCAAGGTGGAGCAGGGTGCGGTCAACGTGATCGACGCGGCGGCCCGTGGCGCCAGCGACGGGCTGCACCTGGCTCTGCAGGTCGGCGCGATGCTGATCGCGTTTATTGCGCTGGTCGCGCTGATGAACGGCGTGCTGGGGTGGGTGCACTCCTTGCCTTTCCTGGGCTGGTTGCCCAGCACGCTGCAGGACCTCCTCGGCAAGATCTTTGCGCCTGTCGCATGGCTGATGGGCGTGTCGTGGAAGGATGCGGCGGACATCGGAAATCTGCTGGGAACGCGCATGGTTCTCAACGAATTCATCGCCTTCAAGCTCCTCGGGCCGATGCAGGCGCACCTAGACCCGCGATCCTTCACGATCGCCACGTACGCCCTTTGCGGCTTCGCGAACTTCAGCTCCATCGCGATTCAGATCGGTGGAATCGGCGCCCTCGCGCCCACCAGAAAGTCGGATTTGGCGCGCCTGGGCCTTCGCGCCATGATCACAGGCACACTGGCAAACTTCATGTCGGCTTGCATCGCCGGGGTGCTGCTCTGACCGGCTGCCGGGATTGGAGCCGGACCAACGGAAGACCAGCAGGCATGAAATCCTTTTTGCGACCGGCGCATCGAACGCCGCATCCGTTGCCTGCCACTGGGACGAGCCCATGACACTCAGGGAGCGCCTGCGGCGGCACTTGGGGCGGACACCCGACGCATCGAGGTCCATCTTTGTCGCGACCAGCGCAACGGTCGTCGGTGACGTGATCCTGGGGCCCCGGACCAGCGTGTTCTACGGCTCCGTGCTTCGGGGGGACATCAACGTGATACGGGTGGGGGAGGGGACGAACATACAGGACAACGTCGTCGTGCACCTTGCCGACGAATTAGGCGCGCACATCGGCGCGTGGTGCACGGTCGGACACGGCGCGATTGTCCACGCCTGCAGGATAGGCGACGAATGCCTCATTGGAATGGGGGCAACCGTCCTCGACGGGGCGGTCATAGGGGCGCGCAGCATCGTCGGAGCAAACTCCCTCGTCGGGCAGCGGTTCAAGTGCCCCCCGGGTTCCCTCGTCTACGGCTCGCCCGCCCGGTTCATCCGGCGGCTGTCGGCCGGGGAGCAGCGCGGGATTCGGAAGTGGGCGGAGAAATACGTCAAGGTGGCGAGGGCGCACGCGGCCCGCGCGCGGGCCGGCTACCGCTCGAGCGTGAGGAAGGTGTAGCTGAAGTTCTCGTCCGCGCTCTCGCGCCGCTGGACCTCGCGCCACTGGAGGTGGCGCCATTCGGGGAAACGCCTGTCGCCCTGGACCTCCGCGTGAACGAGAGTCAGGTGGAGGCGCATGGGCCGCGACAATGCCAGCACCTCCTCGAAGATCCGCTCGCCGCCGTTGACGTAGATCTCTCCCGGCATCGCCTCGGCGATCTCGAGCGCTTCTGGGACGGAGCGGGCGACACGCACCCCTTCCCGCTCGAGCGTGGCGTCGCTCGTGATCACTATCAGCCGCCTGTCGTCCTGACGCGCCCGCGGCCAGGTCTGGTAGCAGATGCGCCCGAGGATGATCGTCTTGCCTGCGGTCTGATCGTGGAAGAACCGCGAATCCTCCGGGATCCGCCAGGGAAGGCGGTTGTCGCGGCCCATCACGCGGTTCTCAGCGCAGGCCACCATCAGGTTGATCATCTTGGGCATCACCCTCGTGCATGAGGCAACACGGGCCAGATTCCAAGCCCCGGCCAGTCGCGCCGAACGCCTCTTGAATCTTGTCACGCCGATGCGCAACCGCATGATCTGCGCATGACAATTGGAGTACCCAAGGAAATCAAAATAGGGGAAACGAGGGTCTCAATGACCCCCAGCCTTTGCCGCCGCTGCGTGTCCCTTGGCGCAAGAGTGCTGATCGAGAAGTCCGCCGGCCTGAGCGCCGGCTTTACCGACGCGGAATACCGGGCCGCGGGGGCCACCATCGTGTCCGGCGCGGCCAGGGTGTGGCGGTCGGCGGAGCTGATCCTCAAGGTCAAGGAGCCGCTGCCCGAGGAATACGGGCTCCTGCAGGAAGGACAGGCCCTGTTCACCTACCTTCATCTCGCCGCAGGCCCGGAGCTCGCCAAGGTCCTCCTCAGGAAGAACATCCTTGGGATCGCATACGAGACCGTGGAAGGGGCCGACGGCTCATTCCCTCTGCTGAAGCCGATGTCGCAGATCGCCGGGAGGCTGGCGATCCAGGTGGGGGCCTATTTCCTTCAGACCCAGCACGGGGGCTCGGGCGTCCTCCTCGGGGGGATTCCGGGCACGCTGCCGGGGCATGTCGTCGTGGTCGGAGCTGGAAACTCGGGCGCGCACTCGGTCCAGATGGCCGTCGGAATGGGGGCCCGGGTCACCGTCCTCGACCTCGACACGCGCAAGCTCGAGCACCTCGACTCGGAATACCGGGGGCGGGTGGTCACGCTGATGTCCAATCCCGCGAACCTGGAGAGCTGCGTGGCCGACGCCGACCTGCTCGTGGGCGCCGTCCTCATTCCCGCCGCGAAGGCCCCCATCGTCGTCACCAGCGCGATGGTGTCGAAGATGCGGCCCGGAAGCGTCATCGTGGACATCGCGATCGACCAGGGCGGCTGCATCGAGAGCATCCACCCCACCTCGCACATCGAGCCGGTCTATAAGCACCGCGGCGTCGTGCACTACGCGGTGCCCAACATGCCGGCCCTGGTCGGCCGGACATCGACGCAGGGGCTCACGCAGGCCACGGAGCCGTATGTCGCCCTGATCGTCCAAAAAGGCGTCGAGGCCGCGCTTGCCGGGCATAAGGGCCTGGCGAAGGGCGTGAACACCCGCCAGGGTCGCATCACCTACGAGGCGGTCGCAAAGGCGCTCGGCTACTCCTGACCGCAGTCCCTCTTGCCTCTGCGCATCCGCAACCCGCCAACCGCGGGCCAGGGACCCGAGGGGAAGCTCTAGCCGGAGACTTGCACAATCCGGATGTTCTCGACGCCGACCCGCTCGACAGGCGTGCTCTTCTCGCTGCCGCCGGTTGGAACACGGGCGATCCGCTCCAGAACGTCGTCGCCGGCCACGAGTTCGCCGAAAGCCGTGTACTGGCGGTCCAGGAACCGCGCATCGCCATGGCAGATGAAGAACTGGCTGCCCGCAGAGTCCGGGCTTGCCGATCGCGCCATCGAGATCACCCCGCGGACGTGGGGCTTGGTGTTGAACTCGGCCTTTATCTGATAGCCGGGCCCGCCGGTCCCCGGCGTGCCGCGCCCGCCCTCCTTTGTGTTAGGGCAGCCGCCCTGGATCATGAATCCCTTGATAATCCGGTGAAATGCCGTCCCGTCGTAGAACCCGTTCCTTGCGAGTTTCTTGAAGTTCTCGACCGTCTTGGGAGCTACGTCGGGCCAGAAGGCCACCGTCATTTCACCGTAGGACGTCTTGATGACGGCCTGTTCGCTGGGGGGTTGGTTTTGGCTCATTGGAAAGCGGCGTCGATCAGTTCGCAGAAGTAGTGGATGAGGAACAAGTGGCACTCCTGTGCCGAGGCGCCCCTGCCGCCGGGTATGATGAGGTCGCAGGTCGCGAGCCCCTTGGCCTCGCCGCCTCCCCGGCCGAGAAAGGCGACGGACTTCAGGCCGAGCCGCCCTGCCTCCCGGAGCGCCGCGACGATGTTCGGCGACCTGCCGCTCGAGGTGATGACAACGACAAGGTCGCCCGGCTTCGAGAGGCCTGCGATCTGCCGGGCAAAGGCCTGCTCGAAGCCGAAGTCGTTCCCGATGCATGTGACCAGGGAGCCGTCCGAGGAGAGGGCCACGGCCGGGAGCGGCCGGCGGCTGCGGTCGAAGCGCCCCACGAGCTCGGTGGCGAAGTGGGCGGCCTCGGCCGCGCTGCCGCCGTTTCCGCATATCAGGAGCTTGCCGCCCCCACGAAGGGTCCCGGCGATCAGTTCCGCCGCCGTGTCGATGGCCGGCCGGATGTCCGCGAGGGATTCAAGCGTGCGGATGGCCACAGCAAGCGATTTCTCGAACGTCATCCTCCGAGCAAAGAGGGCTGCCGACCCGCTCGCGACAGAATTTTTCGCTGATTGGGTTGATTTCACCGCGTTCCCGGACGCCAGGGGAAGGAGGCGTGTTCTCGGTTGCGGCTGGGCAAATCCGGGTCGAACATCGGGAATGGGGGCTGCAGTTTGAATTTTCACGCTTGGCAATGGTGCCTGGCGGCGCTTGGGGCGCTCCTTGTAGGTGTGTCGAAGACCGGCATCACGGGGCTCAGCCTGCTTTTCGTGTCGATCTTTGCGGCAATCATGCCCGCTAGGCGCTCGACGGGCCTTGTCCTGCCGCTCCTCATGCTCGGTGACGTTGTCGCGGTTATCTCGTATCGCAGTCACGCCCAATGGCGCCACGTCTGGCGGCTGCTTCCGTGGGCCGGCGCGGGGGTTGCTATCGGGTATTTCGCGTTGGGACGCATGGACGAGCCCCAGGCGCGCTTCGCCATCGGGGTGATTGTGGTCAGCCTTGCGGTCCTCTACATCGTCCGGCGGCTGCGGCCGGGAGGCGACGAGGAGGAGCACGCGCGATGGTTTGCGCCGGTCATCGGGATACTGGCTGGCTTCACCACGCTCGTGGCCAATGCGGCGGGCCCCCTCACGGTGATCTACATGCTCGCGATGCGGCTGCCAAAGATGAAATACATGGGAACCACGGCCGTCTTCTTTCTGCTCCTCAACCTGCTCAAGATGCCGTTCATGATCGGACTTGGCCTTATCACGCGCCAAAGCCTCACGGTGGGCATCGTGCTGGCCCCTGCGGTGCTCGCAGGAACATGGCTGGGGAGGTGGCTCCTTGGCTGGATCAACCAGCGGGTCTTCGAGACCATCATTCTTGCGCTCGCGCTTGTGGCGGGGGCGAGTGATGTATACCTGACTGCTCAATCATGGCTAAGATGAGCTCGAGGCAGTTGTGGACGGCGAAGCTGACGGGCAGGCCGGCGCGCAGCGGTCCGGCCGCGACGCCGCGCGGTGCCGAGCCCCCGGAGGAGCTCTATCGAAAGAAGGCCTTCTGCGGACTCGTCCTCGGCATCGATCCCTCGCTCCGGGGGACCGGGCTCGCCCTCGTCGATTTTCAGGCGAACAGGACGCCTGTCCTCCTGCGGTACGGGACCGTCCGCGTTCCCGCGGGCCGGACGATGGCGTTCGCGCTCGTGGAGATTCACCGCGCCGTCGCCGAGTTCATCGCCGACGGGGCCTGCGTGCGCCACGTGGCCCTCGAGCGGACAATCTACGTGCAGAATTTCCAGACGGCGCAGATCCTTGGCGCGGCCCGCGGCGCCGCCATCGCGGCGGCTGCCCTTGAGGGGCTGCCTGTCTTTGAGTACCCCCCGCTTAGGGTGAAGCAGGCCGTCACCGGGACAGGGAGGGCGAGCAAGGAGCAGCTGGCGCGGACCGTGAAGGCGCTCCTCGGACATGGCAAGGCGCTCGGATCCGACGAGGCGGACGCAGCCGCCGTCGCGCTGTGCCACGCGTACACATGGCGGCCGTGAGCGCCGTTTTCTGCTAGCCTAGGACCGCCTTGAGCACCTTGCCCAGATCGGCGACCCGGTAGGGCTTCGTGAGGTAGCCGCAGAAGCCCATGTCGAGGTACTGCCTGGCCATGTCCTCGTTGTCGTAACCCGTCGACACGATTGCGCGCACCTCGGGGTCGAGCTCCCGCAGGATCCTGAACGTCTCCTCGCCGCCCAGGCCGCCGACAACGGTCAGGTCCATGATGACTGCGTCGTACGGGCGGCCGACGTTGAGATAGCGCTTGTAGAACGCGATCGCGTCCTCGCCGTTCTTAACGATGTCAAACTTGTAGTCGAGGCTCTGCAGCATCGCCGCCGTCAGGGCGCAGATGTGATCGTCGTCGTCCATGAACAGCACCCGCCCGGTGGAGAACCGCTGCGACGGGGCGGGGCGGGCCTGCACGTCGATGGGCTGGTCGGCTATAGGAAGGAAGACGCTGAAGACCGTCCCGACCCCTACCGTTGACTGGACGCCGATCTCGCCGCCGAACTTCCGGACAATGGACATCGCGGTCGACAGGCCCAGGCCCGTCCCGTGCTTCCTGGTCGTGAAGAACGGGTCCCAGATCCTTTCGAGGTTCTCCGGGCTGATTCCGCTCCCGTTGTCGCGCACCTCGAACTCGACGTATTCGCCGGGCGCGAGGGACGCGACCTGGCCCTCGACAAAATGGACGTCCGCAGCCCTAAGCTGCAGCCGCGGCACATGGGGCGCGGGCGGCATCGCCTGCAGGGAGTTGAGTATGAGGTTCTGGAACACCTGCACGATCTGGGCGCGGTCCACCTTGACGGCCCCGGTCCCGGCCGGCGCCTGCACGGTGATCTCGGCCGTGGAGCCCACCGAGGCCATCTTCACGGCCTCCTCGAGGATCTCCTTCGGGTCGCAGACGGATATGGCGCCCGTCCCGCCCCTCGCGAAGGTGAGAAGCTGCTTTGTTAGGTTCTTCGCGGTAAGGCACGCCTCCTCGGATTCGGCGAGACCCGAGGAGTCGCGGCTGTCCTTCGCGAGCGAGAGCCCTCCGAGTATCTTGGTCAGCAGATCGTTGAAATCATTCGCGAAGCCGGCGGCCAGCTGGGCGAGGGACGCGTATCGGTTCGCCCTAATCAGTTCCTCAGGCGTCAGGCCCATCTCGTCGGGGTTGCGGAACACGATCACGACGCCGAGGAGGCTCGAGTCGGGGCCGTAGGAGGCGCGCGCCGTCCAAATGATGGGCACCGGTTCACCGCCGGCCACCGCGACGGCCTGGTCGATGATGAGCGGGAGCGGGCCGCTGGCGGAAAGCGCCCTTGCGGCCGCATTGTCGCCCGGCCTTCCAGTCTGGCGGTCCACGAGGGAGAACACCTGGTCGAGGGGCCTGCCCGCGAATCCGTCGACCGGAATCCGCAACAGGCGCGAGGCCGTCGCGTTTCCAAAGAGGACGTTTCCGATCGAGTCGGTCGCGATCACGCCCTCCGAAAGCGTGGCGAGGATCTCCTCGACGATGCCGTGGGAAGGGGCCGCCAGCGCAGGTTCGGGGGCCGCCTGCGCAGGGCGGGCGGCCGGGGCCTCGGCGGCCGGACGTTCCGGCACCGGGCAGACGAAGCCGACTACGCGCGCCAGCGTGCGCTTGCGGGTGAGCGTGCGGTGGACGCTGAGGAGGGCGGGGAGGGACTGGCCGTCCTTGCTGCGAATGTGGACGGCGTGGGAGAAGGATGATTGGCCGGGTGCATGGCCTAGAAGCCACGCCTCCAGGCCGCCGGGGAATTCCTCGGGCGCAAACGCCTCGGCAAGCGCGGCCAGGCCGTTCTCGGGCGCCGGAGCCCCGCCGACCAGCCGCAGCCACGCATCGGAGAACCAGGAAGTCTTGCCTGTGAAATCGAGCTCGAACGCGGCCAGCAGCCCTTCGTCCGACAAGGCGCGAAGGCGGGCGTCGCTCGCAAGTGCGGACTCCTCCAGCTCCTTGCGCTCCGTCGCGTCGATATGGATTCCAATGACGCGTTCCAGGTCCCCCCATGGGCTTACCATCTGGAGGCCGGCGCACTGGATCCATGCCCAGTGGCCGAGCTTGTGCTTCATCCGGAACTCGACCCCGAACGGGCGCGCCCCGACCTTGAACTTCCGCCCGGCCTTGTCGGGCGCCGCCGCAGTGTCCTCCGGATGGAGCAGGTTAAGCCAAGCCTCGTAGGTGTCCGCGAGCTCGGTGTCGGCGTACCCGAGCATCCGTTTCCAGGCGGGGGAGTAGACCACCCGCCGGGCCTTTAGGTTCAGGTCGAAGAAGCCGACGTCGCCTTTCTCGGCGAAGAGCTGCAGGGCCTCGGCCTGGTCGTCCGGGAATGCGGCGGGCGCCGCGCCGGGCTTGAAGGGCGGCTCGATCACGACGATGTATCCGCCCGCGGCCCCAATCGCCTTCTCCGTCCGCACCGTCATCGGCCGCGGCGCGCCTTCCTTCGGCTGGATGGACAGCACGGCCCTCTTGTCGAGCGTGGCCGCAAGGAGGACGTCCCACTGGGCCTCGAGCATCCTGGGTTCGTCGGCGACGATATCTAGCTCAAACAGTCCCGGGAAGAATTCGCCCACCAGTTCCCCAACGCCCGTCTGCCACAGCGCCTTCGCCTCCTGGTTTGCGCCGGTGACCTTCCCGGAATCATCCAGGACCAGCACGGCAATCTGGGCTTCATTCGTCCCGGGTTTTACAGTGGTCACTGGGGTATGTATGAACGGCTGGCTCACAGCGTGCCGCTATTCAGCCACTTTTGCACACGGTTTGCTAGAAATTCGATGTAGGCTGGATGATCGTTCGGACAGAGTATCTTCTCAAATTGTTCTCCACCAGCTCCTAGAAACGTCTCACGGCCGACTATGGAAATTTCCTCCAGCGTTTCAAGGCAATCGGCGACAAAACTGGGGCAAATGACCAGCAGCCGTTTCACTCCCGCATTGGCTAGCCGGACGAATTCCAGGTCCGTGAACGGCTCCAGCCAGGGTTCCCCGGCGAGCCTCGATTGGAACGACATCGAATATCGGGCGGGCTCGAGGCCCGCCCGGCGGGCGAATTCCGCCGTCATCCGGACGCACTGGGCCTTGTAACAAGTCGCGTGGGCAGGCGAGCAGGTTGCGCAGCAATCGGCCACCACGGTGCAATGCGCATGCGACGAATCGGCCTTGCGCAGGTGGCGCACGGGTATGCCGTGGTAGCTGAACAGCAGGTGGTCGTATGGCATCGCCAGAAACGGCGAGGCGACCGTGTGGAGGACCTCTATGTAATCCGGGTCGCCGAAGAATGGCTGGATGCAGCTGATCCGCATTCCGGGCGCCCGCCTTGCGGCCTCCTCGTAGACGCGCACGACGACGGTTTCCCACGACGACATCGCGTAGTGAGGGTACTGAGGCAAGAGCAGGACGTCGTCGCAGCCTTCGGCCGCCAGGGCGGATATCGCGGAAGCGACCGATGGTTTGCCATACCTCATCGCGGCGTGGACCGGGAGGCCGGGACCGAGCGCCGCCGCAAGCCCGCGGCGGACGCGCTCCGAGGTCACGACAAGCGGCGAGCCCTCGCGCGTCCAGATCCTTGAGTACGCGTGGGCCGTCCGCCTGGGCCGCGTGGGCAGGATGACCGCCTCGAGGAGAAGCCACCGGAGCGGAGCCGGCAGGTCGAGCACCCGCGCGTCGCCCAGGAACTCGCGCAGGAAACGCCGCACATCAGGTACGGAAGTGGAATCCGGGGACCCGAGGTTGGCGATGAGGATGGCGCGCTTGCGCATCCTTCAATTCCACTCGCCAGCTCGCTTCCTCGTCAAGCCGCGCCTCTCTGCCAGCCGGCGGGGGTTCATGGGCGCGATTGCGGTTTTTTGCATTGCGGCGGTCGACACGGACGCCGCCGGTGGTATTGTCAAGCCTTCATGAACACTCCGCGCAAGCCCGTGCTCCTCGTCATCCGCGACGGCTGGGGAAAGAACCCCGACGCCAGCCAGGACCGCTTCAACGCCGTCGTCCTTGCGAGGAAGCCCTGTGACGACATGCTCCACGCCCGCTATCCCTTTGCGCTCGTCAAGGCGTGCGGGCTCGACGTCGGGCTTCCTGAAGGCGTGATGGGAAACAGCGAGGTGGGCCACGAGAACATCGGCGCCGGACGCGTCGTCAACCAGGAGCTGGTCCGAATCAATGCGCTCTTTTCCGAGCATCTACTTGCGTCAAACCGCGTGTGGCGCGGCGCCGTGGAGCGGGTGAAGGAGCGGGGCTCGAGGCTCCACTTCATGGGGATCGCCTCGGATGCCGGCGTTCACGGCATGCTGGAGCACCTGTACGGCTTCCTGGCCCAGGCCAAGGAGGACGGGGTCCCGCCCGACCGCGTGTTTGTCCACGCGTTCATGGACGGGCGCGACACGCCTCCGACCAGCGGGCTCGGCTACGTCGGCAAGATCGAGGCGAGGTGCCGCGAGCTCGGCATCGGGCGCGTCGCGACGGTGAGCGGCCGGTTCTGGGCCATGGACCGCGACAACAGGTGGGAACGGGTGTCCAAGGTCTACGATATCCTGACGGGGAGGAAGGCCGAGCCTTCCGCAGGCGACGCGGAAGCGGCGGTTCAGCGATACTACGACCATCCGCTCAGCGCGACCCAGCACGGCGACGAGTTCGTCACTCCGACAGCCGTCGTCGGCAAGGACGGCAGGCCCGTGGGCCCCATTTCCGACGGCGACTCGGTCGTCTTCTACAACTATCGCGGGGACCGGCCCCGTGAGCTCACCAAGGCCTTTGTGGAGGACGGATTCAAGGGGTTCGACCGGGGCCCGAAGCTGGACCTGTATTTCGCGACGATGACCGAGTACGAGACCGGCCTCCCGGTGCACGTTATCCTGCCAAAGCCGGAGAAGCTGAAGAACATCCTTGGAGAGGTCGTGGCCAAGGCCGGGCTGGCGCAGTTCCGCTGCGCCGAGACGGAGAAGAACCCGCACGTCACGTTCTTCTTCAACAACTACCGGAAGGACCCGTTTCCGGGCGAGGTGCGTGCGTGCCCGGCCAGCCCGAAGGTGGCGACCTACGACCTACAGCCCGAGATGGCCGCGGGCGAAGTCACCCGTCTCGCCCGGGAGGCCATCCTTTCGGGCAAGTACGCCCTGGTCGTCGTCAACTTCGCCAATCCCGACATGGTAGGGCACACCGGGTCGCTTCCCGCGGCGATCAAGGCGGTCGAGACGACGGACAAGGGGGTCGGCGAGCTTCTGGACGCCCTCGCTCGGATGGGCGGAAGCGCCGTTGTCGGCGCCGACCATGGCAACTGCGAGCAGATGTGGGATCCCGTCCACAACGCGCCGCACACATCACACACGCTCAATCCCGTGGAGTTCTTCGTCGTCGGCGACGGCTACGCAGCCGGGAAGACCCGGATGCGCGAGGGGGGCCGGCTGGCCGACGTGGCCCCGACGCTTCTCCACCTCATGGGAATACCGAAGCCGCCCGAAATGTCGGGCCAGTGCCTCGTCCTCGAATGATCCCTTGGCCCGGCCCAAGAATCGGGTTGCCCCTGGCCGCCCGGGGCTGCTTCTTCTTACGTTTACACGGCGAACCGAGACCATGAAGAGATCCCACCATTGTGACCAGCTGACGAAGGCCGACATCGGCGCCGCCGTATCCCTTTCGGGGTGGGTCGAGTCGATCCGTGACCACGGGGGGATCATATTCATCGACCTTCGCGACCGAAAAGGGGTGACCCAGGTGAAGTTCGACCCCAAGGACGATGCGAAGCTCGGCGCCCGCGCGGCCCGGCTAAGGCCCGAGTCCGTGGCGAGCGTCGCGGGAAAGGTCGTCGCGCGGCCCGAGGGCACCGTGAACGCGGCGATGCACACGGGCGAGGTCGAGGTCGCCGCCGCGGAGCTTGAGGTCCTCAACATGTCGGAGACACCGCCATTTCCCCTTGATGACGAGGGCGGCGACCGGGTGAACGAGGACCTGCGGCTCGCCTACCGGTACCTGGACCTCCGCCGGCCGAAAATGCGCCACAACCTGGCGGTCCGTCACCGGGCCACGAAGTCGATCCGCGATTACTTTGACTCGCAGGATTTCATCGAGGTCGAGACACCGGTGCTTTTCAAGAGCACGCCGGAGGGGGCGCGCGAATACCTGGTACCCTCTCGCATCAACGCGGGGCAGTTCTACGCCCTCTCGCAGTCGCCCCAGCAGTTCAAGCAGATCCTGATGGTCGCCGGGGTGGAGCGGTATTTCCAGATCGCCCGATGCTTCAGGGACGAGGATCTGCGCGCCGACCGGCAGATGGAATTCACCCAGGTGGACGTCGAGGCTTCGTTTGTCGACCGCGAGGACATCTACGCGCTGTTCGAGGGCATGCTGAAGAAGCTCTGGAAGGACGTCCTCGGCACGGAAATCCCGACGCCGTTCCCCCGGATGCCGTACGCCGAGGCGATGAACAGGTTCGGGGTGGACAAGCCGGACCTCCGGTTCGGATGCGAGCTCAAGGATTTCTCCGAGACGTTCAGGGCGTCGTCGTTCAAGGTGTTTCAGGCCGCGGTCGCGTCCGGCGGAGCCGTGAAGGCGCTCAACGCCAAGGGCCTGGCCGACCTAACGCAGGGCGAGCTGAAGGCGCTGGAGGAGATCGCAAAGAGCCTGGGCGCCAAGGGGCTCGCCTTCATCAAGGTGGAGGGCGGCGAATGGAAGTCGCCGTTGGTGAAATTCTTCTCGGGCGCCGAGAGGGCCGCGTTGGCCGCATCGCTCGGGGTGTCCGACGGGGACATCATCTTCTTCGCGGCCGCACCCTGGGAGAAGGCCTGCGCCATCCTTGGCAGGATCAGGCTGGAGGTCGCCGCGCTCCTGCAGAAGCGCGGCAGGCTCGATCTCAGGCCCGATGACTGGAAGTTCCTCTGGGTCGTCGATTTTCCCCTGATGAGCTTTGATGAGCAGGAGAAGCGCTATATTGCGACGCACCATCCGTTCACGGCGCCCGTGCCGGAGGACATCGGCCTGCTCGATTCGAACCCCACCGCGGTGCGCGGCCAGCATTACGACGTCGTCCTCAACGGGACGGAGCTCGGGGGCGGCTCGATCCGGATTCACCGGCCCGATCTCCAGAAGAAGGTGTTTGAGGATGTCCTGAAGATCCCTGCGGAGATGGTGGAGAACCGGTTCGGCTACATGCTCCGCGCCTTCACCTATGGGGCGCCTCCCCACGGGGGCATTGCGTTCGGGCTGGACCGGCTCGTGGCCCTGCTCTGCGGGACGACCAGCATACGCGACGTCATCGCCTTCCCCAAGACGCAGAAGGGCCAGGACCTGATGACCGGCAGCCCGACCCCGGTGACGGAACGGCAGCTGAGGGAGCTGCACATCGCGGTCCTGGACGCCGAGCGCCCGTTGGCATAATGTCTGCTTGGCACCGGCATGCATTTGAAACCTGCGCCGCTGGCAAAACGCTCCAAGGGAGGAACCAGTGCTTGCGCGGGTCGGCGGGCCACCCTAAGTTGAACGCCAGGATACGGTAATCCCCAAAATCCACCCGAATGAAACTCATCATCGCCATCATCAAGCCCTTCAAACTTGAAGAGGTTAAGGAGGCCCTGGCCGAGGCCGGCATCGAGGGCATGACCGTGACGGAGGTCAAGGGCTTTGGCCGGCAGAAGGGCCACACGGAAATTTACCGGGGGAGCGAGTACACGGTCGATTTTCTTCCGAAGGTGAAGATTGAGATCGCCGTAGCCGATGACATGGCGGGCAAGGCGGTCGACGCGATCGTGAAGTCGGCAAAAACCGGCAAGATCGGGGACGGCAAGGTGTTCCTTGTCCCGCTCGAGGAGGTCATCCGCATCCGCACGGACGAGCGCGGCGAGTCCGCGGTCTGATCGTTCCGGGGCCGGCGCGCTAGGTCGCCTTCTTTTCCGAGAGCGACCGCGAGCGGATCTCCTCTTGGATTCTCGCTAGGAACCGCTCGAACGCCTCCGTCCCCTCGTCGCCCCTGGCGCGGCTGCGCACGCTGACCGTTCCGGCCTCGGACTCCTTTGCGCCCAGGACGAGGGTGTAGGGCACCTTTTCCACCTCGGCCCTGCGGATCTTGGCACCCAGCTTGTCGCTGTGCTCATCGAGCGAGGCCCGGACGCCTCCGGAATGGAGCCTGTCGAGGAGCGCGCGGCCGTAGCCGAGCGTCTTCTCGCTAACGGGGACGAGGCGCACCTGCTCGGGGGAGAGCCAGACCGGGAAGTCGCCGCCGAAGTGCTCGATCAGGACGCCGCAGAACCGCTCCATCGAGCCGAAGGGGGCCCGGTGGATCATTACCGGCCGGTGCGGCTGGTTGTCCGCGCCGCTGTAGGTCAGGTCGAACCGGACCGGAAGATTGTAGTCTACCTGGACCGTGCCGAGCTGCCATTCCCGCCCGATCACGTCCTTGACGATGAAGTCGATCTTGGGGCCGTAGAACGCGGCCTCCCCGGGCTCCTCGGTGAAGGGAACTCCGAGGGTCTTCGCGGCCTGCCGGCACGCCTCCTCCGCCTTGTCCCAGTTCTCCTTCTGGCCGATGTACTTGCTCGAGTCCGGATCACGGAGCCCGACGCGCACCCGGTAGCCGCTCATCCCGAGCGTGGTGAGGATGACCTTGACGAGGGAGAGGCATCCGAGGAGCTCCTGCGCCACCTGCTCCTCGGTGCAGAAGAGGTGGGCGTCGTCCTGCGTGAACCCGCGAACCCGCGTCATGCCGTTCAGCTCGCCTGACTGCTCCCAGCGGTACACCGTGCCGAACTCTGCGAGGCGCACGGGGAGGTCCCTGTAGGAATGGGGCTGCGACGCGTAGATCTTGATGTGGTGCGGGCAGTTCATCGGCTTCAGCAGGAAGCCGTCGAGGAGCTGGTCGTCCGCAATCACGCGGCCGGGCGCGATGGTCTCGCGGCCGGTGCGCTCGTTGATCTGGGCGGCGAGGCGCGACGAGATCGCCTCGAGGCGCACGACCATCTCGGCGCACGAGCAGCCCTCGTGGAGGATCCTCGCGAGCGACTCGTTCTCGACGACGGGCGCGAACTGGGAGTCCTTGTAGAAGGGGAAGTGGCCGGATGTCTTGTAAAGCTCCAGCTTGCCGATGTGGGGCGTGAACACCTGCGAGTAGCCCTGCTTGCGCAGCTCCTCGCTGATGAAGTTCTGCAGCTCCTGGCGCACGATGGAGCCGTTGGGCGTCCAGAGGATCAGGCCCTGTCCGACGTCCTCGTCGATGACGAAGAGCTTGAGGTCCCGGCCGAGCTTGCGGTGGTCGCGGTGCTTGGCCTGCTCGACCTGCTCCAGGTACCGGGCTAGCTCCTCCTTGGTCGGGAAAGCGGTGCCGTAGATGCGCTGGAGCTGCTTGTTCTTCTCGCTGCCCCGGTGGTAGGCGCCCGCGATGGAGAGCAGCTTGAACGCCTTGACCTTCGAGGTGTAGCGGACGTGCGTGCCCGCGCAGAGGTCGACAAACTCGCCGTTCTGGTAGAACGAGATCTTCTCGCCCTCGGGGATGTCGGCGAGGCGGCCGAGCTTGTAGCGCTCCTGGCCGATGGACTTGATGATCCCGACAGCCTCGTCGCGGGAGACCTCCCTCCGGACAAAGGGCTGGTTCTCGTCGACGACCTTCTTCATCTCGGCCTCGATCCTCGCGAGGTCCTCGGCCGTGAGCTTGTGGTCTAGGTCGACGTCGTAATAGAACCCCGTGTCGGTCGGAGGGCCGATGTCGAGCTTTGCGTCGGGATAGACGCGAAGGAGCGCGGTTGCCAGGATATGCGACGCCGAGTGGCGGAGTTCTTCGAGCGGTGTCATCGGTCGGAGGCTTAACGATGGGCGGAGGGCAAACAAAGCCAAATCAGGCCCTTTTCAGCGGCTCCAGCGTGGAGCCGTCCTTGCCGTCGCGCATGAACCACCCGGCTGCGGCCAGCTCAGCGCGGAGCCTGTCGGCGGTCGCAAAGTCCTTGGCCTTCTTGGCCGCGAGGCGCCGGTTCGCGAGTGCGGTGATCTCAGGGGGACAAGGCACGGGCAGGTCGCCTCTGGCCAGGTAGGCCTCCTCGAATCCCAGGGCGTACAGAACGCGCCCAAACGCCGCGCGATCGGCCTGCGTGGCGGCTCCCGTGTCGAGACCGTTGATCACAGTGAAGAGCGCACCGAGAGCCGCGGGAAGGTTGAGGTCGTCGCAGAGCGCCGTGAAGACGGCGTCGAATATCGCCGACGGGGTGGCCTGGGACCTGTCATCCGCGGCAGGTTTCAGGCCCTGCGAGAACCGCCTCAGCGCGCCCAGCGCGCTCCCGGCCGCGTGCAGCGAATCGAACGTGAAGTTCAGCTGCTTGCGGGGGTGGCCCGCGAGGAGGGCGTAGCGGACGGCTATCGGCGAGTACCCCTTCTGCACAAGGTCGCCCAGCGTGTAGTAGTTGCCCTTGCTCTTGCTCATCTTTGCGCCATCCACGAGCAGGTGCTCGCTATGGTACCAGTGGCGGGCGAAGACGACTCCATTGCAGCACTCGCTTTGGGCGATCTCGTTCTCGTGGTGCGGGAAGAGCAGGTCGACTCCGCCCGTGTGCAGGTCGATCGTTTCGCCAAGGTGCTTCCTGATCATGGCGCTGCACTCGATGTGCCATCCGGGGCGGCCATCGGCGGCGCCGTCCGGGCCGGGCCACTTGACGTCTCCGTCCTCCTCGGGCTTGTAGGCCTTCCAGAGCGCGAAGTCGCCCAAGTCGTCCCTGTGGTCAGCGTCGAAGATTCTGTTGGTCACCTTGAGCTCGCGCTCCTTGATGCGCGAAAGCATGCCGTAGGCGGGAAACGAGCCTATCCTGAAATAGACCGACCCATTGGGGGCGCGGTACGCGTTCCCCTTCCGCATGAGGACGTCGATCATGTCGACCTGTTCGCGGATGTGGCCGGTCGCCGCCGGCTCGACGTGGGGCGGAAGGCAATTGAGCGAAACACATTCGGCGTGGAACAAGTCCGTCCATTTCCTTGTGATCTCAGCCAGGGGGCGGCCTTCCTGCCGGGCTTGCCCGATCGTGCGGTCGTCCACGTCCGTCAGGTTGCGCACGTGCTTCACCTTCCCGGGAAACTCGAGCTCGAGAAGGCGGCGGATGACGTCATTGATGACGAAGGTGCGAAAATTGCCTATGTGGGCGGATGCGTAGACCGTCGGGCCGCAGTTGTAGAAGCGGATTATGCCATCAGGCTGCGCCGGCCTGAGTTCGCGGATTTCCCGCGTGAGCGAATCAAAGAGCTTGATGGCCATGGGTGGATTACGGTGGCGGAAGGGATTGCTACCGCATATTCGACCGCAGCGGAACGCTGTTTTTTGCATGGCGGCACGCCGCGGCGCAAAATCTTGTGGCGACCAGGTGCATGGAGTGCTTCAATGGATGAGCCAACGAAGACATGCACAACCCATTCAAGCTCAATCTGGTTCACCGGCCGAGGCGGCTTAGGCGGACGGCGGCCCTCCGGGCCCTTGTCGAGGACACCGCGCTGCGGCCCAGCGACCTGATCGCCCCGCTTTTTGTCATCGAGGGCAGGGGCCGCCCGGAGCCGGTCGCGTCGATGCCGGGGGTGTTCCGGCTGTCCATCCCCGACCTCGTCAGGGAATGCCGGGCGTTGAGGAAAGTTGGCATACTGGCGGTGGCGCTGTTCCCGAAGCTCGATTCGCGCCTGAAGGACGAGGATGGCACCGCTGCGCTGCGGGAGGACGCCCTCATCCTGCGCGCGGTGCAGGCGGTCAAGAAATCCCTCCCGGAGATGATTGTGATGACCGACATCGCGCTCGACCCGTACACGGTCCATGGGCACGACGGAGTGCTGACCCCGGACGGAAAGGACGTGGACAACGACCGGACCGTCGGGATTCTCGCAAACATGGCGGTGCTCCACGCCTGCGCCGGCGTCGACCTTGTCGCGCCAAGCGACATGATGGACGGCAGGGTGGGGGCGATCCGGAGGGCGCTCGACGCCGCGGGCCGCGAGAACACTGCCATCATGGCGTACACCGCAAAGTACGCCTCGGCCTATTACGGGCCTTTCCGCGACGCGGTAGGGAGCGCGGCCGCCGCCGGCACGCGGAGCCTCGACAAGCGGACCTACCAGCTGAACCCCGCCAACTGGAGGGAGGCCCTCACCGAGATGGCGCTCGATGAGGCCGAGGGGGCGGACATCATGATGGTCAAGCCTGCGGGCCCATATCTGGACATCATCCGCGCGCTGCGCGATTCGACCAGGAAGCCCATCGCCGCCTACCAGGTGTCCGGCGAATACGCGCAGATCCACGCCGCCGCCAAGCTGGGCTGGCTGGAGCTCGCTCCCTGCCGGCGCGAGTCGCTGACGGGCATCAAGAGGGCCGGCGCCGACATCATCCTGACATACTTCGCAAAGGAGATGGCGGCCGAGCTCGGGCGCGGCGGGCCCTAGAACGCGGAGCGCGGCACCTGGATCGAGTCGCCCGGCTCGAGCCTCGGGTCCTGGGATGGGTTCTTCTGGGCGAGCTTGATGTCGAGCTCGTACAGGGTCTGGTTGCGTACGACTCCCACCCTGTCCTCCTTGGCGTAAAGCGTGAACCCCCCCGCGGCCTGGATCGCCTTGGAGGCCGTGAGGTCGGGCGTCCATACTATCCTTCCCGGCTTCTCGACCTCCCCGCCGACATAGACGTAGCGCTCGGTGACGCTGACCGAGATGTCGACGGAGGTGTAGATCTTCTGGGTCACGTAGGCCTGGCGTATGCGCTGAGTGAGCCCCGCGGCCGTCTCGCCCGACGCCTTGACGGTTCCGATGAACGGGAGGCTGATGAACCCCTGGTCGTCGATCTGGACGTTGTTCGTCGTGGGATCGGGGACGCCGATAATGGCTACGGTCAAGCTGTCCCCCGGGCGGAGCTGGGATGCCGAGGCCGCCGAGGGCATCACGGGATTCCGCCCGGCCGGCGCGGCGGTTTCGCACCCTGCGAGGATCCCCAGGAGGGCGATCGTCGCTGCGCGAAGCGAGTGCATGGCGCGGGCCGGTCCGACTCAGCGCTTGCCGCGCGACTTTCGCCGGGGCTTCACGACTTCGTCCTCCGCTTCCGCCTCCTCCTTCTCGCCGTCCTCGTCCTTCTTCTCCCCGCCCTCACTGTCGTCCTCCTTCTCCTCGTCGCCGTCCTCGTCCCATTTCAGGGACTCGTCATTCTTCAGCTTCTCCTCCTCCTCGGCGTCGAGCGTGGGGAGGTCGTCGTCCTCCTCCTCCGCCGCCTTGGACGGCTGTTCCTCGTCGGAGTCCATCCCCTCGGGCATGAAGTCGAGGATGGCGCACAGCTCGGTGAACGTGTGCACGGCCTTGCCCTCGATGAACTGGGTGTTCTGCTCCTCGCGGATTTCATCCTCGACCTCATCCACGGTGAGCTTGCTCTCAAAATTGAAGAGGTCGTTCAGCATCTTCACCCGGCAGCGGGTGAGGTGGTCGAGCAGGTCCGCGTACGGCCCGTTCTCCTCGTCAAGAATGTCCGGCAGCACGAAAAGCCTCTCCTCCGTCTCAAAGATGGACTCCTTGACCCGCTTGAGCCTCACCTTCCCGCCGCCGAGGTCCTTCTCGATCCGGAACGGGATGAACGCGGCCTCGAAGAGGTCCTGGTGGAAGCCGTAGTCGCGCAGCGCGTCCACAAGATCGATAAGGTGCGCCACCTGGCGCGGGTCGACGATGCTCAAGCCGTCAACGTCCCAGCGCACGGGATCGCTTGTTTCACATACCCACCAGTTGTGGTCTTCGCCGAGTCGTATGACGCACCATTCTAGGGTGGAGGTGGTTTTAGCCATGGATTTGGAATCGCGGGGAATTTTAGCCGCAGCGTGCGAGGGGGGGGGCAAATAACAAGCACAAAAGCACCGAGGGGCTCGCCGTGTTGGGGGATAATGGAACGCATTGGCCCGGCGGGTGTTTCGCGAGCAATACTTGCGTTTTCGCAGGCGGATTTCACGCTGGAGCCACATGGGTGCGCTATACGAAAGGGTCATGCGGCCCGCCCTGTTTCGCCTCGATCCTGAGCGCGCGCACGAGCTGGCGGTGCACTCGATGGGGCTTCTGGGGCGGCTCGCGCCGGCCTGCAGGATGCTGGAGGCTTTAACGCGCCTGTCGCCGGCGAGCTTCCGCCCGGTGGAGGCATTCGGCGTCCGGTTCCCAAATACGGTTGGCCTGGCGGCCGGGTTCGACAAGAATGCGTGCGCATGGCCTGCGGCGGCGGCGCTCGGCTTCGGGCATGTCGAGCTGGGGACAGTGACCGCGGCGGCGCAGCCCGGCAACCCGAGGCCCCGGGTATTCCGCTACCCCGGGGAAGAGGCGCTGATCAACCGGCTGGGCTTCAACAACGACGGCTCGGCAGCGGTGGCGGCGCGCCTTTCGAGGCATCCGCCACCGGGGAAGCGGCGGATGCCCCTGGGGGTGAACCTCGGCAAATCGAGGGTCGCCGAGATCGACCGCGCGCCGGAGGACTATCTGGCCAGCTTCGCGCTGCTGGCCGACTATGCGGACTATGTCGTGCTCAACGTCTCAAGCCCCAACACGCCGGGCCTTCGGCAGCTCCAGGACGAATCCCGCCTGAGGGAGCTTCTCTCGGCGGTCACCGGGGCGAACAATGGCCGCGCCTCTTTGCCCGGCAGGTCGCGCGTCCCGATCCTCCTCAAGATCGCGCCCGATCTCGGGTTTGCGCAGATTGACGCCGTGCTGGCCGTCGTCGCAGACCACGGGCTCGACGGGTTGGTGGCGACGAACACGACGCTCTCCCGGCCCGGCGCGTTTGCCCGCGTGGCAGAGGAAGGCGGGCTCAGCGGGGCGCCCCTGCGCAGGCGCTCCACCGAGGTGGTCAATTACGTCGCCCGCGCGACCGGCGGAAGGCTTCCGATCATCGGGGTGGGGGGGATAACGGACGTTGATAGCGCTGCCGAGAAGCTGGATGCCGGCGCGTGCTTGATCCAGATCTACACCGGGATGGTCTACCGCGGGCCGTTCTTCGCTGCCGAGCTCGCACGGGCGCTGGCCGACCGGCAGCGGCGCCTGGCCGGCCCCTGGGCGGTCAGATAACCCAGTCCTCGACGTAGCCGACGAGGTCTTCCTTCCTCTGGCGCGGCCGGATTACCAGGTCGTCGCTCTTGAAATACGCGATGCTGTTCGCGGGGACCGACTCCAGAAGCCAGACGTTCCCCCCGATGACGGAATTCGCGCCAATGGTGGTGTCGCCGCCGAGTATCGTCGCCTGCGCGTAGATCGTCACGTTGTCCCCGATGTCGGGGTGGCGTTTCACTCCCTTTACCGGGTTGCCCTGGTTGTCGGTCTCGAATGATTTCGCCCCGAGGGTCACGCCCTGGTACAGCTTCACGTGCGACCCGATGGTCGCCGTCTCGCCGATGACTACGCCGGTGCCGTGGTCTATGAAGAAATGGGTGCCGATGCGGGCCCCGGGATGGATGTCCATGCCCGTCCGTTCGTGTGCGAACTCCGTGATCATCCTCGGCAGGAGCGGTACCCCGAGGTTGTAGAGAACGTGTGCAAACCTCTGGAGCGAGATTCCGAGGACGCACGGATAGGCCAGGATGATCTCCTCATAGTTGCGCGCCGCGGGGTCGCCAAGGTAGGCCGCCTCCACGTCCGTCCGGATGGCCTTGCGCAGGTCGGGGAGCTTCCCGAGGGCCTCGACGGTCAGTGCGCGGGCGTGCGATTGGGGATGCGGGTCGTGCGAGAACCGCAGGCATTTCTCGACTTCGACCTCGAGCCTCTTCCCGATGTGCTCAAGCAGCGAATCCACCAGGTCGGGAACGTCCTTTTTCGAGAGGCGCCTCTCCTCGAAATAGCCGGGAAACAACAGGTGCATGCACTCGCGCGCGATCTCGTTGACCGATTCCTGGGACGGCAGGTTGATCCCGTCCAGATGGTTGATCCCTCCGTCCGTCTCGTAGGAGGCGAGCAGCGCCGCTTTGATTGCGTCGAGTTTCATGGAAGGACGGACGCCGGGAAGGTTCCCCATGAAGGTGGTTGCGTCAAAACCCAATTTCAGGACTGGACAACGCCCCTCCCTTGCCGCTGATTATCCCCTCCCCAGTCTTTGATGCTCAGGTGGTGGAATTGGTAGACACACACGTTTGAGGGGCGTGTGCCGTAAGGCGTAAGGGTTCGAGTCCCTTCCTGAGCACCAACTTACTAAGCTACTGGAATTAAACAGTTTAAAGTTTACCCGATCTCTGATTTTGAGAAAGTAACAACGCTGGTAACAACAGGAGGGCCGTTGTGCGGGGTTGTTTTCAGGCTTATCGAAGCACGTTTTTGAGAACCTCAGTCGAGCAAAGAGCTCCATTCATAGGCGGTATTTCCGTGGCAATGCGGGGCCGTTGCGGGTCAGGCCAGCCGCGTGCGCAGGCTTGTGCCCCGTGGAAGCGCTTGTGATTTCTGGCAAGACGCGGCTTTTCCTTCTCCGTAATGAAGTGCTCTAGCTTGCCGTGCTACCTGGCGTGTTTGAGGTGCACATCATTCTTAGGGTGGACTTGCTTTTTTGCCCGGTCCAATTCAGGGCGAACACGGGCGTTGCAGTAGCCGATCCCAATCCAGCGACCTGTACCGTAAAAACATATTCTCCGGGGCCATCAAATAATGATTCGAAGGTTTGTTGATTTCGCCAATTCTGGTTGAGTGAGCTGTGCATAACAGCGCCATCGCTCCTAATTGAGCAGAGCGCAAAGTTTCGGGACGTATGGCCCAAGAGATCGACCTTGTTAACCGGCTCAGGCTCCTTGCCTCGCGGCTCGAATGAAAGAGTGGATTGACGCGTCCAAATTGGCGTCCCGCCTTTCTCCAGCTTCAGTAATTCCGCATGACAATTTGTTATCGGATCGTTTCCGGAGTTTGTCACCACAACGCTGAAAAAATCCACGCTGAATGTTAGCTCGGGCATCCAGTTTCGTTCCGCTCGGAAGCGAAGATCATTATTCCGCGATATCGAACCGGGAACATCGTCTCCGCATGCGAACTCAAAGCGAGGTGTTTGCTTGGCAATAAGCCCCGAAATATCTCCGCGCAGGGCGACAATCTCCCGGTGGTGTTCCTCATAGATTTCGTACGGAGCCCGAACACAATGATAGACAAGAGCGATCAGCAGAAAGGCTCCTGGGACAACAAGTGTTATCCAAAGGCTCATGTCGATGCCGGGGAACCTTTCGCCCATCCATTTGTGGCCGAATATTCCAAGTATTGTGTAAACGACGCCTGCCCAAATGAGCGCAGCCCCGTATTTCTTCCATGATTTGGCGACCGCCTTCGTAAATCCGCGCCCCCAAAATCCCCAGAATGTGAGTTTCGGGAAACGGCTAGGCTTGGTCATGGCGCGTTAGCTTCTAATGATTGCGGGCATGGGTCGAGCCCGCACATGGCCCTCAGGGGCGTGACAAGATGGGGCTCATGACCCGCCACCCTTGGTATTCCCTGGGCGAGATCCCGCGTTCTAGCGGTCGAGGGCAACCCAAGGCGGCCATCCTGGGGCCAGACTAGTCTAGCGGAAAGCTAACGAACGTTTTCCCCCGTTCAGGTTCGCCTGATAATGCCCTACTAGTCTGCAGGCCTTGCGGTGCGTCAAAAGCCTAACAACTCGTGATGAAAGATCCACACGAGCAAAAAGACTACGGCAATGAGCGACCATCTGAGATATCTTAAATAAGATCTAATTTCCTTCAATTCCGTCCGAAGAGAGACGATGGCTTCCACGAGTGCCGGATCTTGCGCCCTGCTAATCCAACCTGTGTTTTCATCGACAATTCTCCGCGTCTTCTCTTGCGAACGCTTCTTGGCAAACGAGACAATTAGATAGATTGGTACCGCAACTGCGATAAGAAGAAGGAATATCCGAAACATTGAAGTACCGGTTCCAGGGAAAAAGCCGGAAATTATAGCTGCAAAAATACCTGCCAGAATAACGACAAGTACGATCAGGAAGAATCCTCGGAAAATGGATTCGAGCTTATCCATCGCGTCCGATTTCTTTTCCCTAATGACTGGCGGCGGGGCAGGGACAGATATTTCCGGGTATTCGCGCAGCTTTTTCCACAACAAATGCCCCTCTCCTTTTGCAAATGAATCTAAGCTGAATCGGCCCTGCGCAATGCTCTCCTTAACCTGCTCTGGTGTTAAAGGACCGATTCTTTTGCCGTCGGAGCCCTCGACCGTGAACGTCGCGATGTTCGACTCTTTCGTCAGAGCGTCAGGGGTCAGGAGTTCTGGATACTCGCGCAACTTCTTCCACTCACCAGTATCTTCAGCTCTTGCCAGGCAGTCCAAGTCTAAGACCCCCTGAGCGATCAAACCCCTGAGTTGTTCAAGCGTATACTGGGCTCTGTCGTCGCGCCCTTTAATCGTGTACATCGTGAAGTGGAGTTACTGTGCTAACTACCGGATCATAGACACAAGCTGAGCGGGAAACGGGGTAACACTCCAATGAAACTGGAGGAGTTACCATGGACGAGAAAGAATCGGTGGAGAAGGCAGTCAAACGCGGGGGCCCGGAGGGCACCCGCCGCAAGAGATACACGTTTGATGAGAAGCTGCGAGCGGTGAAGGTGCACCTTGAGGAGGGCTTCATCGCGGAGATGGTGTGCAGGGAGACGGGGGTGAGCACGAGCTCGCTGGGGGCGTGGCTGCATCAATACCGGAGCGAGGGGGAGAGTGGGCTGCGCAGGCAGGCGTCGCCCCGGCCTGGGCGACGCCTGCCGCGGCCGGTGATTGATAAGATCCTGGAGCTCAAGCGGGGGAATCCCTGGTTCGGGGTGAAACGGATCGCCGACGGCCTGCGCCGCTGGTTCTTCCTTGAGGCGAGCCCGGAGACGGTCAGGAAAACCCTCCACGAGGCCGATCTGATGGGCGAGCGCCGCAAGGCGCGTCGCAACCTTGTGCGCCCGCGCTTCTTCGAGCGGGCAACGCCGAACCAGATGTGGCAGACGGACATCTTCACGTTCCGCCTGGGCGGCAAGTATGCCTATGTGGTGGCGTTCCTGGACGACTACTCGCGCTACGTCGTGAACTTGGAGCTGTACCGGAGCCCGACGGCGGAATGTGTCGTCGAGACCTACCGCGTGGCCGTCGGGGAATACTCTCCCCCGAAGGAGATGCTGACGGACCGGGGGCCGCAGTACTTTAACTGGCGGGGCAGGAGCCGCTTCGCCTCCGAGCTGCAGAAGGACCGGGTGGCGCACCTTGTGTCGCGTCCCCAGCACCCGATGACGCTCGGCAAAGTGGAGCGCTTCTGGGCGACGATGTGGCAGGAGTTTTTGGTGCGGGCGCAGTTTGACTCCTTCGAGTCAGCGCGGGAGCGCCTGAAGCTCTGGGTCAAGTACTACAACCATCGCCGGCCCCACCAGGGGATCGGCGGCCTATGCCCCGCGGACCGCTTCTTTGAGATCCAGGGCGAGGTGAAGAAGACGATCCAGTCGGGCATCCAGGAGAACCTCCTGGAGATGGCCCTGCGGGGGCAGCCGAAGGCGCCCTTTTACCTGATCGGCCGGATGGAGGGCCAGTCAGTGGTACTGAAGGCGGAGAAGGGAAAACTAAAACTCAGCGTGGACGACAAGGAGATGACCTATGACATCGAAAAAGGAAACGGCAGTGGTGGCGGCAACGGACAAGGTGAAACGCAGGCGCTCGGCGAACGCGCCGAGCTCACACACGGCCTCGGAGAAGGCGCAGGCGGTGCTGGCGATATGGACGGAGCGGGTGAAGACGGCGCAGGTGATGAAGACGCTCCAGGTGCCGTACATTACGCTCCAGCAGTGGCAGGAGCGGGCGATGGAGGGGATGCTGCAGGCCCTGGAGCCGCGGGTGAACCTGGCGGACGGGGCAGCGCTCAGCCCTCGGATCCGGGCGCTCCTCGACAAGAGGCAGCAGCAGATCGGCAAGGAGAGACTGACCAGGCGCCTGGAGGAACTGGCGGAGGTTGCCCCCCAGGGGAAAACGCCCTCAGATCCGTGAACTATGTCCATGGATCCGAAGGCGCTCCTGCGCACCGAGATGATCGTCAGGGTGCGGGCGGGACTCATGACGGCGACAGCGGCGGCGGAGGCGCTCGGGGTCTCGCGCAAGACCTACTACAAGTGGGAAAAACGGGGGCTGCAGGCGATGCTGGCGGCCGGGCAGAACGAGACGTCGGGGCGGCCGTCGAAGCAGGAGGCTGCCGAAGTGAGGGCCCTGAAGCGAAAGGTGAAGACGCTCTCGGCGAAGCTGGAGCACATGGCGGAGACGGCGGATCTGCGGCTCATGCTGCGGCTCCTGGAGCGCCGGGACGCTAAAAAAAAGCCGACGGAATTAGAGGAATAGTCGCCATGATCAACGACCTACAGAGCCGAACGCAGGCCAGCACCCGCGAGATAAGTGACGCCGTGGGGCTCGGGTACAGGACGCTGCTGCGCTGGAGAAGGCGGGTGAGCGGGGGGAACCCCCCGCTCACCCCTCCGGGGCCAAAGAAGACGGGCCCCTTGCCCTTGGAGGAGGTCCGCCGGGAAATAGAGGCGCTGCGGCACGGCCGCCGACGCAGCCGCGGCATCTGCGCCCTGCAGGTGCGCTACCAATCCGTCATCTCACGCCGGAGCGTGTCGGAGATGGCCGCCGAGGAGCGCTCCAAGCGCAACCTCGCTCGCCAGAAGGTCTGCAAGCACGTGGCTTGGAAGGAGCCCAACCTTGCATGGTCGATCGACGGCACCGAGCGCGGCAGGGACCAGCAGGGAGAACGCCTCCACGTCCACGCGGTCCAGGACCTCTGCAGCCGGTACCGTTTTGAGCCGCTGGTGGCGACCGAGTCCAAGGGGGAGGCGGTCGCGCTGCATCTGGAAAGACTCTTCCAGAAATACGGCGCCCCGCTCTTCCTGAAGCGCGACAACGGCAGTCCGCTCAACCACGCGGCCGTCGACCGCGTGCTTGCCGACCACGGGGTCATCCCGCTCAACAGCCCGGCCTACTATCCGAAATACAACGGTGCGGTGGAAAAGGGCATCAGGGAGATGAAGGAGGCCCTCGGCGAATGCCTGCCGCAGGCCGTCCGTTGGCAGCCCGAACAGATCCGGCCCTACATCCTCGCCGTGCATCACACCCTCAACTGCAGGCCCCGCCGGAGCCTGCAGGGGCACTCCGCATGCGAGGCTTACCAACACCAGCCGAGGCACCGGTACAACCGGCGTGACAGGCTGGCCACTTTTGAGTGGATACACGTCCACGCAAAGGACAGGATCGAACAACTGGAGAAGATCGATCACCGCAGCTTGAACGCCGCCTGGCGCCACTCTGCGGAAACCTGGCTTCGCTGCCAGGGCCTGATCACCGTCTCTATAAACAGAAAGGTGTTACCCAATTATCCGCTAAAGTATGCCTGTAGATAGGTTGGTAGCACACCTGTGCGCAAATTGTATCAATGCATCGCGCCCGATCACCTTCGCGAGATTGCCGCCGCGATTTATCGTTTGATCGAAGACAAGTCCGAACTGATCACTCTTTATGAGCGTGTCGATTCCTGGGATTTTGGCTTTCGGTCTTTCTATGACCGCGCGTGTCGCGATCAGAACCAAGCTCTTAATCGATGGTTTGATCGGAAATCCTAGGCGGGTCGGCAATTTCACCACACCGGCTTCCAAGAATCTTCTGAGGAAAAGAATGTGGTGTTGATTTTGGACAAATGGCGATGGAATGCCACGCTTCTCACCTTTGTAAACCGAAGAGCACTCGCCATGCTCATTGATTGTGATGCCTTCAGAGAAGCGCTTTGTTTCGCAGACCAAAATCTCCATCAATCGATTGATAATCAGATGATCTATCTGAGCCGAATCATGTTGGTATTCCAAACGCAGATCGTGGATCACCGCCCAGTTTCGCGACTCACCGAGCTTCTCATCGATGTAAAGAGCGGCCTCTTTTTCGCCGGCGAAGCCCGAACCGATGTTGCGGATCTCCTGCTCTATTTGGCGAATCTTTTCCGGCGTCAGGTCTAGTCGACTCAGCAACGAGCGAAGCTCTGCGATCTGAGACTCCTTGTCGCTCGGCGATTTGATTGTCATTCTAATCTGATGGTAGGGTTTTGGCTTCCGCTGCTTCCAAGCCTAACGGCTCAACGGTGAAGATGTTAAGCAGGATGGCCCGTAAGGGAAAGTCAAACAGTGTTACTATACCAAGAACACAGAGTTCGACGCGGGAGAGTGGACGACGATCAACGAAATGCCGGTGAACTGCTGGGCTTGTTCAGCCAATCGGCTAGAGGCAGCACCTCGAACATGATTCTGCACGCGTTCAGGCGGATGTGGAGGAATACGGATGCCCCTCCTCGATACATTTCTCTGCTTCGTGAAGCTTTCCCGCGGTGCAGAGGGCGATCAAGGGCTCTATGTCGGCAAGGCTTTGCGCCGGTACGCAATTCAGGGGAGGAGGGAGCGGGGTCAGTAGGACATCGGAGCATCTGAAACTTAAGCAAAGTCAGCAGAACGGCGCCTTATTGGCCTCGCTTCAGCTGCCACGAAATATATGGACGAGTAAAAAGTAACGTGCCAGACGGATAAGATAGGTTTGGATGCGACAAATGGAGCGCAACGAGACTCCGAGATTCACGACGTTAACAACGCCCTAGCCAACACTTGTTTCGGGCCGATTCCGTACTTGCATCATATTCTAAGAGAAACAACAGCAAATCTTACTAGGTTCGTAGACCCTCCATCGAAAACAAAGGATTGCCCAAATGCGACTTGTGCATATCCATGAGATTTCAGAGCCTGAGATTGTCGGAGCAGATTTCGAACAATATGAACAAAGCACCTGTGCAACTAGTTGAAGTCGACACCGAGGGCGATGAGCAGGATGTTTCAGAGCAGCTGTCACCCAAGACGGTAGCTGCAGTTGTAAGCGGTAATGACTGGACTACTGAGACCGTTGTATCCCAGCTTGAAAAAGAGAATATCCAACTATCTCCGCGTTTCCAGCGGCGTGACGCATGGAAAATCGATCGTAAGAGCCGTTTTATTGAGTCGCTGATCGTTGGCCTTCCTATTCCCCAGATTGTTCTTGCCGAATCTAAAGCGGAGAGGGGAAAATTCATCGTCTTGGACGGAAAGCAGCGATTGCTTTCAATTCTGCAGTATTGGGGGCGGGGCCAAGGGCCCAATAATGCATACGGTCTATCGGGCCTGACGATCCGCAAGGACCTTGAGCACATTTCTTTCGACGAATTGTCAAGGAAATCGGCATGGCGGGATGATTTCAATTCCCTGTGCAACCAACCAATTCGCACGATAGTAATTCGCAATTGGAAGGACACGAACTTTCTGCATACGGTTTTCCTTAGGCTCAATACGGGAAGTGTAAACCTTTCGCCTCAAGAGTTGAGGCAGGCATTGATATTCGGGAGGTTCACCGACTATGTTGATGACGCTGCTGGGACCTCACCCGGGCTTCGGATTTTGCTGGGCACGGTAGAGCCCGATCCTCGGATGCGCGACATTGAGATCTTCGCCCGTTTTTTGGCTTTTCGGTTCCGTGCAATCGAATATCCGGGGCGAATGAAAGAGTTTCTCGATGATACGTTCAAAATATTCAATAAGAAGTGGACTGAATATGAAGAAGAGATTGATTCGGCGAAGGCTGAATTCGAACGCGGGATTGAAGATTTGATTAAGATCTTCGGGCACGACCTGGCAAGGAAACCCACATCGCTGCAGTTCAATCGAGCGATCTTCGATGCATTGATATATTTTCAATCTGACCCAGAAGTTCGCAAGGCGCTCCGGGAAAAGCGCGCGCTTGTCAAGAAAGCTTACGTGAATCTGTTCTCACCGGAATCTGCGTTTTCGAAGGCTATCGAAAGCGACACAGCTGGTGCACCAAACACTTCGGCGAGGTTGAGGATATGGGCCGACGTCATTTCGAAGATTGCTGGGAGGAAGTTTGCAGCACCCGCAATTCCAGTTGCGTCTGTTGAGTAACCTGTGTCGTCGGAAGCAGAGTCCTCGTAATAGCCTTTCCGAAAGAAGCGGTTTGTTATGCCGGCGTCAATGCGATGGAAAACCCTCGAAAGAGAGGTGGAGCGGTTGCGATCGCATTTCCTCCCCAAGACATTTTCTCGAATAGGAGTGTATCAAAACGCTAAGCGGGTCCAAGCTCATACGAGAGCGTTCGTCGTATTAAGCCATGCAGAAATCGAGAGCTATCTCGAGGAATGGGCCAAGGAAATTGCGAGAAGGGCTGAGGATCTCTGGATTCTGAAAGGGAAGCTAACTGAGCCGCTCACATTTCTTGTTGCGGCTCTAGGAAAACCCTTAGGCGTTCCTACGAATATTAGTGATCGCGGCGTGAAGGATATCCGATCTAGGTATGAAGAGGCGTCAATTAAATGCCTAGGTGAATACTATTCGAAGATATCTGAAAACAATGGAATTAAAGAGCACAACGTTAGTCAGCTATTTGGGCCGCTTGGTATTACTGCCGTGGCTTTCAGCGGGGACTTGCTACTGAAACTGGAAAGCCTTGGGGCGCGTCGTGGCACCCATGCTCATCGTTCTGCAAGAGCCGCGGCCGTGATTCATGTCTTGGATCCGAAGACCGAGTATGATTTCATAGGCGATCTGTTGAAGAGCCTTCAGGCTTTTGACGCTTGGTTAGTGAATTATAAAAGGAGTATTCGCTAACATGTGAGAGCGTATACTGTGAGACACTGCCTTTGGTTCTCAGTTTGGGTGCTAATGCGTGTAAAGGTCACCAGCCCCCGCCGGGCGCAGGCGCTGCTTACTTGTTGTTTTACGACTCTATAGAGGGCGGGGCGATGGTCGGCGGACAACCCCACCTTCATCGCCTCACATCATCTCGGAACGACGCCGGGATCGACCAAGTAGCGTCTCGGGCACTGAAGTAATCTAGAGCGAGTTTGCCTTATCGGCGACTTAAACTGCGGCTCAACCAGTCGTCCAAAACCTGCTGCTCAAACATGATTCTGCGAGCGTTCTGCCGGACAGTGAACGGGAGCGAGGCACCCAAGAAGCTCCGATACGGCTAATCTGAAGGGCATGTTTACTCAGGGCGC
>Ga0181538_10000393_pt1 | contig 51309 bp, 42 predicted proteins | sample PEATcosm2014_Bin_40_FD_119773 | JGI IMG/M metagenome (GOLD analysis project Ga0181538, IMG submission 119773) | Peatland microbial communities from MTU Mesocosm Facility, Houghton, MI, USA - PEATcosm2014_Bin23_30_metaG | ecosystem: Environmental > Terrestrial > Soil > Wetlands > Peat | place...
ATCGTGGTCGCTGGCTTACATTGTGTTGCCCGGCGATCCGGCGCAACGCGATCTGTGGGACGCGTTCGACCAGGTGCTGTCGTTGCGGTTCGATCATCCCTGCGGACGGGAGTTCGAGATTGCCGTGGCATGCGTGGACTCAGGTTTCCACCAGCCGATCGTGCAAGGGTTTTGCAACGAGAGGCAGCGTCGGAGTGCAGCGCCACGAATGTATCCCATCAAGGGCGCGGCCGGCCAGCGACCGATCTGGCCGCGCATACACAGCAAGGCGAAAGATAATCGCCCGCTGTGGGTCATAGGTGTGGACGCCGCCAAGGAAGCGCTGTACGCGCGGCTCAAAATCACGGAGCCTGGACCCGGATTCTGTCACTTTCCGATCAACGATCAGTACGACGCGGGTTACTTCGAGCAGCTTACCGCCGAGATGTGCCGCGTGCGTTACAGTAAGGGCTTCGCACATCGCGAGTGGGTCAAGAAGCCGGGCACGCGCAACGAGGCGCTCGACGCGCGATGTTACGCTTACGCCGCGCTGCAATCGCTGATCGCCGGTCGGTTCCGATTAAACAAACAGGCTGAACAGATCGAGGCGATGCTAAGCGGGGAACGCTTGTAGCAAGTCTTAGAATGGGCCACTGCGTCCAGACCGGAATCGTGAACGCCACCTGCCAGAATTGCGGCGGGCGCGCAGAGAAGATGCACCAGCCGGTGTTTCATCGCGGAACATTCTGTCCGCGATGCTGTCCCGTCTGCGGTGAGAAAGCTGCGGCGACCGCAGCCAAGGTGCCCCTACAGCCGCCGACACCACTTCGTGGCCTGGTGGCGGCGGCTCGGGTGAAGCAACGCGAGCAACCGGAGGCGGCACAGGGCGCGACGCAATGGCGCGATGCCGGGTGGGGACACCATTCCGACGATCCCTGGTACCACGACCGCGACCGGCATCAACCGCCCCCCAGGTGGATTCCAAAGCGGCCCCATTGGTTTCGGTAACTGCGGGCCGATGCACAAAGGCAATCGCGATGCGTCGAAAAGTTCGCGCGCCGTTCTACGGCAGCGCACGGAGGGTGGGCTGAGTTATGAAAGTTCGAATTGACATTCAGGTGGAGCGCTGGCCGATTGATCGGCTGATCCCGCGAGTCACCAACCCCACCAGCGAATCACCGCATCGCAATGAGTGATCGACAAAAGTGAACGGATGATCTCTTGCCAGCGTTGCCAGCCACAATGAGAGCTTCGCCAAGTCGACGGCAAACGGATTCTTGTCCACACCGTACAAACAGCGTTGTGCAATCAAGCGACGTGCGTGGAGTACTGGCTCCTGATCGGCGGGTATGATGGGCGTCTCGCTATGAACGGACCATGATTCAACCAGGGCTTCGGCCAAGAAACGGCACGCTTCCACCAGGAAGGCGCCTGAACCCATCGCCGGATCGCACACCTTCAAGTTGAGAATTTGTTCCGGCTGAGGTTTCTCCCCAAGTTGTTTGAGAATCGGTTCCAGCGTTGTGCGCACGATCGGCTCGGTCAGAGACCGGGGAGTGTAATGCGAACCGGAACGGCGGCGCTCCTCGGTGGGTTGCAGATACATCCCGCCCGTTGCGACCATAGCGGGCATACCTCGTTGCTCGATATAGAGCGGCGAAATCCTGCGCCCCAAAGCTGCTACTAAGTCTTCGGTTGTCACGGCGGACTTCAGTTCATCGAGGGCACGGCCCGTGAGGTCAGTGCCCGCGTTCTCCTTTAACCATTTCACTCTGTCCGTACTGGACTTCGAGAGCAGTTCTTTGAGGTCTACGACAACGTGGTCCGGTCTCAGACCGATTGAGGCTCCATTTGCAACCTGAACCTCGAAACCCATCATTGCTTCGTAGACTGAGCCGATCTGTTCCACATCCAGGGAGCGGTAGGAGAGGCGGTCGCCGTCCAGAAGCAGTAGGTCTTTGAGGACCCGGAAAATAATTCCATCGGAAATACGTGGCGGCGTAACGGTTGTTACCGCATCCCGCTTGGATCGCAATAGTCTGCCTTCCAGGAATGGGTAGGCATCGGGATCGAATAGGCGGCCATGCCGCGGCGGGAGATTCATAACACCATGCCCGCCACCGTCGTAAATCAGCCGGCAGAGCGTGAGGAACTGCGCCCAAGCCCCAAACCGCTGATCCATCGTATCTGGATACTGGGCGTCGTCTTCCCGCAACCTCTCGAACATACCGGACATGGAGTAGGAGTTCAGGTAAACGGGGTCGTTGGAGAGTAGGCCACGATCTTCCGCATAGAGGATGAACACCATTCGCAGGAGCGAGGCGAGCAGCCCACCATACACTTCCTGCGGCGCTTCACGAAGAACATCCGCCAGCAAGGTGCCGCCGGTAGCTTCATTGGCAGACTGGAAGCCACGCATCAGTTCGTTTAAAGCCCGCAGAACCTGCTCGGCCAGTTTGGTGGAAACTTCGTTTTGGTATTTCCGGCTTTGCTGGAGAATCCACGGCAGGCGTTGATTGGTCGGAACGGAGAAAAGCCGACCCGCATCCAGCAGCAGGTGGAGCGCGGCTACGATGGGCCTGCCGGCAACTTCACACATTGCCTTCACAGGAAATGTCAGATATCCGGTCGATTCGCCTCGGGGAGCGTAAACGATGCGAATGACTTCAGGATTGACCAAGAGGCCGATCGGAACCTGGTTCGCCCGGAGCAGGCGCTCGAAGCGCGCTTGCGGGCTGGCGGTCCAGCGCTTGTCGTTCGGGTTTTCATCCGGGGCGTCGTCCAAGGAACCGCTGTCCGTGCGCACGTCGATCAGCATCAGGAAGGAACCCGCGTTCGCCGGGTCGGGCACAGCATACCGCGGCGCCAGGACTTCGCCATACTCTGCCAGCGGCACTTCCAGAGTGGCCGGCAACTCGGGTCCACCCGGTCCGCCGGCAAGGTCAGACGGCTCCCATCCCCAGAAGTCAAATGCAAAAGCGGGAAAGTCTTTCAGGCGTGGCTCTGGCTCTTCTCCACGCTTGGTCGCATCAGCGGATTCGCTGCGAACATGGTGGATCAGGATCGACTGCTCAGGAACGATGTTCTTGTTGACGAAGGCTTGGGCGTCGCGCAATGCCGCGGGAGACACCACCAGGCCGACCGGCTGTAGGTAGCCCAGCCATTCTTGGTGCGCGCGCAATTCGGGGTCTTGGCTCATTTGGGTTTTTCAGCCCGAAATCGGCCAAAGATAGACGAGGCCGATCGGTTCCATTCTCTTTGCCTTGACGGTGTAGCCGGCCTTGATCTGGGCAGGCTGGTTCACGAGTTCGGTTTCGCTTGCCGCCAGCCGTCGATCCCAGTGTTTGCGGTCTGCTTCCCGCTGCCGGCGTTCCAGTGCATCTTCTCCATCGAACTCCAACCGCTGTTGCCGGTCGTCGTGGGTCCGCATACTTGCAAGAATGCGGTTCCGCTGTGCGTCAATGATGGCCGTCAGTTCTTTCGCTTCCTTCTCGCCACGAGCTGCTAATTGCTCCGCCGCCTTTGCAGCCATCCTCTCGGAACGTTCTTGAAGATGTGGTAGCAGGTCTGATACATCTCTCTCCGCAGATCGCAGGAGGCGCTGTTGGACTGGCTCCGGAACCGAATGCACGCGCGCGCTGGCGAACGATTCTTCGAGTAGGTCGAGGGTCTTGCTCTCCGTGTCTTCACCGTACGGCCGGAGCGATTCCTTGCGGGTTTCCGAATCGTTCCACCTGGCGGTTACGGGCACGATCTCGTCATGGAGGCGGCTGGCATTTGGTCCGTAGAGCGAGAGCCGGCCCAGAAGGATCACCCGTGGGATCGTATCGGTGGCCTGCCCGACGCAGGCCCGCGAGAGATCATGGTAAACGAATCCCTGCGACCTGAAGCGGCTGAGAAGCCTCTGTACCACCCGGTGTTCCAGGTGAAGATGGACCACTTCTTCATCGAGATTACCGGAATCGCGGAATACGATCGGGCGGATGGGCGCCTCCCGCCGCCAGTCCCATACTTTCTGATCCGGGCGCCGCGGCAGGCGAAGGGCGTCCAGGGTGTGCGACCAGGTGGGATCAGCGCCGGCCCGCCGGTCCAGAGCTGGGAACTCGAACCGCGGTGGCTGCCCTGGCTCTTCCGGCAGCTTCACCAGCTTCGGCGCTCCCAACATTTCGAGGGAAGAATCGATGGACGAATGAAAGTGCCGATCGTCGAAACCCAAGTAGCGTTGCGAAGCCGACAGCATATCCCGCAGGACTTCGAGTTGATCCTCCAGTTGCTCTTTCCGCTCCCGCGCCGCTTCCAACTCCGCTTCTACGGTTTGGCGGTCATCGTCTGTCGCGCGCACGGCCTCAATCTTGGATTCCAGGGCAGGTGACAGGCCGGCGGATAGGAGGTCCGACAAGCGCCTTTCCAGGACGGGCGACAGGCTCCCCAGTTCTTTCTGGATCGTCTCCGTCTTCTTTACCAGAACTTGGAGAACCCGATCTTCCGGGCGCTGCTGGAAGACGAAATAGTGGCAACGAACTTCGGCTTCGCGCTGGAGTTTGCGGTCGATGCGGCCGTTGCGCTGCTCCATCCTACTTGGATTCCACGGCACATCGAAATGGAAGAGATCGGCACAGTGGTTCTGGAAGTTGACGCCTTCCCGTGCGGCATCGGTGGCGATGAGAATGCGGATCGGGTACTTCGCTGGCGACCCGTTGAACGCCTGCTTCAACTCCTGACGGGTGGCATCTCCCATGCCGCCGTGAAAAGTGGCGATTCGGTTATTCTCGGGGTCGGCTTTTGCGGTCGCGGCCCGAAGCTGCTGTTCAAGATAACGTTTCGTATCGGTGTATTCGGTGAAGATGAGGACTCTGTGATCGTTCCAGCCCTTCCAGCCAGGACACAGGTTTTGCTCAATCCAGGTCACCAGGATGCGAATCCGGGGATCGGCCACGCCGCGGGCAGCATCGGCTACTTCTGCCATCTCCGCGAGGATTGCTTTCTCCTGCTGGAACAGGAGGTCGGAGACGTGATCCCGGCTGAGACTTCGGCGGGTTGCAATTTCCATCGCCTGATCCATCTCGGCGGCGACGGCATCTTCGGGCAGCTCGGCGCGGTCGTCGTCATTGCCAGGTGCTTCCATGAGAAGGAGAGTTTCGGCAGCGTCGTCACGGGCGGCAGGCTTCTCTTCCGCCTTTGCCTCGACGCTTTTCCGGTGGACCCGCAGTGTGTGGGCGAACGCTTCGGTGGAAGACAGTAGCCGCTTTTGCAACGAGGTCACAACCAGCGCCGCGGCAGACTGCTGCGATTTCGATGCGCCCGCGAGCCGGGTTTCACGCAGCTTGCGATACTGCTGCAAGAGCCGGGACAGCCGGAGTTCCGGCGCGTTTTCAGGCAGATGATCGATGTCGTGCTGTACGATCTTGCGCAGCGGGAATCCGCCGGCAACCTCGCGGAGATCACTCTTCAGGCGGCGCACCATTACATCCGACAGCATCTTCTGGCCTCGAATGGGCACGCCGCGGCAGAAGCGCTGTGGATCGAGCATTTCGAGCAGCGCTGAAAAACTGTTGGAATGGCCGTTGTGTGGCGTGGCGGAGAGGAACAGCCGGTGCTCGAACTCCTGGGTCAACTCCCGCATCACCTTGGTGAATTGGGAATCGATGGCATAGCGGCTACCGCTTGCGGGCGCGGCGTTGTGCGCTTCATCGAGAATGAGTAACGAACCCGGCCCTTGGGTTTGGAGCCAGTCCCGAAGAGGGCCAGCGTAGGCTTCATCGCGAAGCAGCGAATGGGAAATTATGAACCGGGTGTGCGTGCTCCAAGGATTGACACCGTAGCCGCGCTCTCGCCGGCAGCGAAGGACGTATTCACAGTCCAGCACCACGAACGTCAGCCCGAATCTGGACTCCAGTTCGTCCCGCCACTGGAGAAGCACCGACGCGGGAGAACCGACCACAATCCGCTTCACTTTCTGACGCATTAGCAGTTCGCGGATGATGAGGCCGGCCTCGATGGTTTTGCCGAGGCCAACATCGTCGGCAATGAAGAGGTTCACCCGCGGCAACAGCAGCGCCTTGCGCAATGGTTCCAACTGGTACGCCATGACTTCGATGCCGGCCCGATATGGCGACTGGAAAAGGCGGGGATTGGTGGAGGTAACCAGATTCCAACGGAGAGCGTGCAGGAAAGCTGAAAATAACTGCGGCTGGTCAAAACCCCGGCGGCCCAAATCGGTCCACTTGGATTCTGGAATTATCTGGGCGTCGATCTCTCGTTCCCACAATACGTCGAGAACGGTACCTTGGGAGTCGTCGTCGATGCAGGAAAGGTGCACCAGGGTTTGCTGCTGGCCGATGCGGCCCGGTGGCACCACATCTTCAACCAGGTGCCGCCGCGCGCGAACCCAAACCACGTCGCCTGGCTGCGGCTTCTTCTCGGCGTCGTGGCGAGTGGGCAGTTCGTCTGCGGTCAGCACAGACCTTATCATAAGATCTCGCACCATATGGTGGTAATTCCGCCCTTACTGGTGCAGCAGGTGCAGATTCGTCTATCCCCGCTGTTCATCCGGTGTGGTGCCAAGCTTACGGGCCAAAAAACGCCACACGCGCCGCCGTCGGCAAACTGGCGCCCCGTCCTACCACTTGGCGGCGCCGGTCGCGCCCCTGTCGCCCGTGTGCGCGAACGTGGGCCAATTCCGGGCCAACTGCCGATAGCAAGTTCACTAGCCTCCCTTGGACAGGCCCAGGCGACGGGCACGAACCCGCGAACCATATTTGGTGTGGGGTGCACAAGCCCTGAACCCGTCCGGCCGAACACTCTCCGCCAAAGGACGAACTGCTGGGGCCTAAACCTAAACGTCTCGCAATAGATACCGAGATTTTCACTCCTAGCCCGTCTGCGAGGATTTTGAGGGTCCGTATGGTGACGTTGCATTCTCCGCATTCCAATTCTCCGACGTGAGCGCGGTTCAGTCCCGCACTAAACGGCCAAAATGCTCTCGAATAAAATTCCTCTGTTTGCCAGTGCCATTTTGCCCGAGATGTCTTAGCCGCTCGGCATAGCGTTTGCCAAAACCCTCACTGCCCTCTCCCCAGATTTCGTCAATGCGCGCGAAATCGTCAGACGCGGTGCGAGGTACGAAGACTCCTGCTGCATCGCTCCACTCTAGCGAGAGCGGCTCAGAAAGCGAAAACAGCTCCTTTTCGGCTCCGCCACGGGACGACGAGTCCTCCATCGTGTAGGTGACTTCGAATCGTAGGTCGAGCCGCTCTCTCGCGGCAAGCTGTGGCGGCATCGTCAACGCCCGCCGTAAAGAGGCCGACGGTCCAATCCCATCCGCGATTGGTGCTGGCCCCGATTATCGCGTATCGTTGGCCCATCGCACCTCGACCGCAGCCGAGCAGTTCTATTTGGTCGGCATGGGCCTTTTCAGGAAGGAGCGTGCAAAGTTGTCGAATCGCCTCAGTAGAGAGCGGCTCATCGCTTGGGCCGTCCAATCGACATCCGCCAACAGCAGGAATTTCGAGGGCTGGCGCAGCCGCTCTGTCAAACGGCAATGGTCTGCCTAGTTCCAGCAATGCAAGTCGTTCCGCAGTTTGTTTCCAGTGACGCAGAAGCGCCTCTGGAAAGCGAAGAACATCGTTGTCGATCAGTTTTGCGCAATTCTGACATAGCCAGATGCCGTTGTCCGGGGATCTCCGGTCCGCTTCGGATAATGCAGGTTGGTAACGAGGGCCACCCTCGGCGGCAGCCGTGATGTGCGCGGCCACTCCGATGTTGACGGCCTTGGCCGGATCTGTCTGCGGCCCTGTTGTCATCCCTCCGCAAGTCGGGTTGGTGCAGCGATAACCGACCCGTAGCGCGATGATGCGTTTTACACTAAGCCGGAAGTCATCACGCATAGAGTCTTGCCAACCTGCCAGTCTAATATAGTTGAATCCTCGTTATTGGCTGCCGCCCGGAATTCACGGCGGTGATAGGATGCTGCGGCATAATCGGCGGACAATACCCTTCCCGCCATCCCGCGCGCTACTGGAAGCCCTGATCGCCAGCGGCGGGCACTCTCCGCGCGGGGATGCCCAACGAGCGTCAGGCGCTATTGCACGGAGATAGTCACGCCGTTCGGGCTGAGGTTCCCGCCGACGGAAACGATTATCGAAACGTCGCCGGACGGGACATTCGCGGGAATCTGCACATTGAGTTGCATCACGCCGGAAACCAGATCGGGCGCTTCTCCGTAAAAGCTAATCGTTGCTGGCTGGCCATTAATGAGAACCGCAACCGTCAGCAGAGGTTGCGGCGTTAGGGGAAGAGTCGCTGAAACGGTTGTCACCTTTCCAGTTACTCCCGCCGGCGATGTTTGCCCCTCCCCAGTCATGAACAGCACCACGGTGCTCCCCTTTGCGGCCGGATTACTCGGCGAGTTGTAGCTGTAGTCCTGATTGAACGCCGCGGCGGGGCCAGTGCCCGAACCGTTGGCTGTAAACAACGCGGGCACGGTGGGAGCGGGGGCAGCTTGGAAGACGTTGGATATCTGGCCCTGGTAGGTGACCTGAATGTAGGGGCTCAACAAGCCCTGAATCTCATATGGCACCACGCAGTTGATCTGCGTGGCGCTCACGTAGGTCAGGGGCGCGGGTGTTCCGCCGATCAACACCTGAACACCTCCGAGCGAGGTCGCCACTTTGCCCGTTTGGTCGAGAGTCAAGCCCACGGGCGTCGAAGGTCCTAGACCACTGCCACCAATGGTAACGATCTCGCCCGGCGAAATCGGTCCGCTCTGAAAGTTCGCCGCATTGACAACTGCCGTGATATTGACGGGCGGCGCTGGCGTCAAGAGGCGGATGCGAAAATTGTTGACATCTCCGAAGTACACCTTTCCGACTGGGTCTAAAGTAATGCCCTGCGGAAATTGCAACTGGGCGTTGAGGGCCAGGCCATTGTCGCCGCTGAAGCCTTCCGTTCCGTTTCCCGCCACGGTGGTGATGATCCCATTCGTAACCTCGCGGATCTTGCAGTCGGTCGTATCCGCGATGTACAGGTTGCCCGCAGAGTCCACTGCGACGCCTAAGGGACCGGCTAATTCAGCGCTGGTCGCTGGGCCATTGTCGCCGTCGGGGAGAATACCGAACCCTTGCGTTCCGTTTCCGGCTGCTGTTGTGATTATCCCGTTCGCGACCTTGCGGACTCGGTTATTGCCCCAGTCGGCGATGTAGAGGTTGCCGACCGAGTCTACCGCGACTCCAGCGGGGTTATTCAACTGGGCACTAGTAGCCTGACCATTATCTCCTCCGAAACCGTCCGCTCCATTACCTGCCACAGTGGTGATTATCCCGTTTGCGACTTTGCGGACGCGGTTATTATACCTATCCGCAATGTACAGGCTGCCGGAGGAGTCCACAGCCACGGCTCCGGGTCCGTTCAGCTGGGCGCTGGTAGCCTGGCCATTGTCTCCACCGAAGCCACTAGAGAGGTTCTGCCCCGCAACACCGGCCACCGTGCTGATAATCCCGTTAGAGACCTTACGGATGAGGTTATTATCAGTGTCAGCTATGTAAAGGTCACCCGCAGAGTCTACTGCAACGCCTACAGGACTATTCAATTGGGCGTTGATGGCCAGGCCGTTGTCGCCGCCGAAGCCCTTCGTACCGTCGCCTGCGAAAGTGGTGATGATTCCATTCGCGACCTTGCGGATTCGGTTATTATCCCAATCAGCAATATACAGGTTGCCAGTCGCATCCACAGCGACACCTCCAGCGTTCAACTGGGCGCTGGTCGCTGGACCGTTGTCGCCGCTGTAACCCGGCAATCCGATTCCCGCCACGGTGGTGATCGTGTATGTCTGCCCGAATGTCGGCCAGGACATCACAACTGTAATAGAAAAAGTAACAAGCACTAGACGCACATGGGCCTTCCTGGCCGCCTTAGAGACGCCGCTTGCAAACCGGACATCATGAGGAGAATCTCCTTTGTGTGCCTCCAATGGTACCCCTGCCGCGGGCCAAAAGGAAGCAACCGCAACCGCGGGCCTTCTCGATGGTCTGGAACAGCGCCGGGTGATACGATTGCGTCGCCATGGCTGAAAACATGAAGTGCCCAAAGTGTGGCGCTGAAAACGACCCAGTCGCCAGAGAATGCGCTAACCGTTCCTGCCAAGCTTTACTGAAGTCTGACTTGGAGTGCCTGAGGTCGATTGACCTAGCACTACGTACCATCCACGCTTGTCTGGAGTCCGATGACCTAAAGTGCCTGGGGTCGATTAACTCGGCACTACATACCATCACGAACATCGCAATCTGGTGGCTGGTTCTGTCGATTCTCGGGGCTCTTCTTTACGTCCTTAGCAGGCTGTAGGCGTTTGCTCGTCATGCAACGGTGCGGTTGGATGACAACCAAGAATAGCGGTTGGCCCGTGGGCGGGATTTCGAAGGCTGGCGGTCTTACTACTATCCGGACCAGCAATTGATCGAGTCGGAACAATCCGCATAGGCTCCGTCATCTGGATTGAAGCCTCAACTCGGCTGCATTCGGAAGAAGCGCATCGTCCAGGAATTCCGTCCGAAGGCCGGGCTCAAAGGCATGATAATGCACGTCTGGCGGCAACTTGCCAGTTGCCAGCATTTTCCCCCTCAGCGTCTTCATGCAATTTCGAAGCAACTCCAACAGATAGGCTGCCGGGAACTGCACTGTCCAGAATGGAGGGTAGTATTCAGAATACAGCGGTTGCCAAAACGGGCTTGTTGATCGAAAGAACTTCTCCTCATCAAATTCAACCCTCAAGCCGTGGACTGAGTTGTTTCTGAATTTTGAGTACAGCAACCCGGCAATGGTCATATCGTTGAGGAGGGGCTGGATGGCCTGGCCAATATGATTCCTTACGTCTGAATCCCTCACATGGCGGAACTCGGCTTCCAGTTTGCCGATAATAGTCGCAGGCTTCGCAAACATGGGTTTTCTTCGCGGTTGGCCCGGGCGACACCGATAATTGGTACCCGCTACCTTCATAATCCGTGTCAATAGCCGTTCGGCAGCTTCGACCGTTAAAGCTATGCGACTGCGGTCCAAGAGTGCAATTATCGGATCATCCAAACGGGAGAATCGCACTAGCCTCCCAGGTTTTGGGATCATCCCTTCGGCTAGCCAACGGTGGAATCCCAACTCATAGTACAGATCTCCGACGCTCACACTTTGCATGAAATCTCGGTCGCCACCATACTTCACCAGCAACTCAACAAAGGATCGCCGATTCGACTGGTCTTCTCTTGCGATGCAGGACGCCAGCGCGTCGAGGCGCGCGCATAACAGCAGTACCAGTTCCTGCGGGTTGGTCCTTGCTCGTATAAGATTCTGGGCGAGTTCCAGCGTAGGACTAAACAGACCGAAGAACTTGTCCAGCCGCGGCTCTAACGTTTCAGATTTCGTATCCATTGAGCCCTTCATTTTACGCCTCGCTTCTTGCGTTTGGCTTCGCGCGCGGCCACCGCCTTCCTGGCCCTGGCCGAGCGTTGCTCAGGGGTCATCGTATCCAGGGAGCGCTTCCCGCCGATTTTGCCGCCCTTACGGCCCATTTCCCGCATCATCCGGGAATTTGCGCTTATCCATTCTCCCAATCTAAACCGGTTTAGATGGGCATGGCAGGGACTCCAGGTCAGCCGTTCTTATCTAAAGCGGTTTAGATTAGAATTGGACTTGGGACCAACTCACCGGCAAGGAGGCACCCTACAAATAAGGCCTGGCGTCAAGGCAGAGGTAAGCGCTCTCTACCGCTTGCCTAAGCTGCTCGATAAATTACTCCACATCCAGGAGGGATGGCCTAGACGGTACAACCAATGCCGAAGCGCCGCCCATGTTGAACGCAATAGGCACAGGCTGATAACGGCTCGCCACCAACTTCTAGATAATATAAACTCTACCGCGCCGTATGACCCGATTATAGCCGCAATTACTGGAGATGGGTCTCCTTCAATGCATTTTAGGTCAGCGTGCAAAATGTCCTCTAAGCCGCCGCATTTGCTGAGCCATCCGCGCCCGAAAAACTGCTGTCGCGCCATATGTTTAACGCGTTTATCGCTTGTCGCATATATCGCCACTTTTTGATATCCAAACTCAAAGCGGCGCTTATCACACGGTCGATAACCAAGCGCTGTAAAGGCTTTAACGAAATTGTCTAGATGATCGGGAACCTTATGGTCATCTAGGTCTATGGGCCAGTAGTAATAAGGTGGTTTGTCTGGCCACCATCGAATGTTCGTGTAACAAGCGGCCCATGCGATGCACTGGTACTCATCGTTTTTGGGGCTTTTAATCAGCCAACGAGTGTTTGTGAGATTTGGAAAGATGGATGAAAAGTGACTACGTATGACGATTGCCGACCGGAATACGTTGGACACCTAAAATATACCTTTTCTCTTTCCCCATTCCACCCATGCACCAATCATCTTATCTAATCGGCCTGCATCCGTAGGTTTGATCGGGTTGTCCTTGGTCAGGTAGCTTAACGCCCAGAACCATGGTCTCCGGTTTTCTTGCAAATCGTGGAGCATAATACGAATAATCTCATCCTCGTTTACACGCGCCATCCCCAGAATTGCTTGGTAACTTGGATGCATCATCATCTGCGACGGAGACGACAGGTGTTCTGTATCTCTTTGCCATTTATCGGCCTGTTCAATAAAACGCGTCTTAAGGTCGGCAACGTCAGTCTGTGTCGATGCCGTCGCGGTTGCCTGTTCACTTTTCACAATGATAGGCAGTTCAACGCGTATCCACTGCAAATTAATCGGCGGCGGATAGAGCCTAAGATGTCCGAGGGGGAGATATGCTCGTAGTACGTCGGTGCGGTCGGGCGCAGCCTGTTGGCGACGGTCAACATCTACAACATTACACGGCATCTCCCAATCGCTGATTCTGATAGCAATAGCGTCCATAAAGTAATTCTATCCTACCTGATTAAGCCCCTTATCAGACATAAGGCTCTTTAAGCTGGAAGTTTTGGTTTGAGCCCGTTCCACAACTGTCTTCAATTTTGCAATATCATTCTCGTCTAAAGCGAAGTATATGTCCTCGTGATGAGGGCCCTTATGGAATACGATATGAAGAGTATAGGCGACGACGAATCCTATCGGGAAATCCGCGGGAGATTCAAAGACGGGACGCAGATCACAGATGATCCTGGCATCATGCAGAACTAACAGGTGCTCTCGTTGCAGTCCTTGTGCTTTTGCTGAAATGGCTAGAGACTTAACGCCGAGGAGCTGGGCAAGACTCTTGGCCAGATAGGCCCGGTTTTCTTGCGTTAGTTCCTGGCCTTGCTTACCAAGCGCAGCTATAACGTCCGTTAAGAACTCCTCGACGGACATGTCATAGTATGTTCGTACCATGTGCAAGGTGAACAGGGTCTCAAGAAGCCCCTTTACTTCGTTGCGATCGATTGCCTTCAATTTCTCGAATGCCTGATCGCTGAAGTCTTTGAATATTGTTGTCGCAGCGGGGAGGGTCTCCGCGACCGTCAAAAGCTCTTTTATCTGATCTTCTGACAAGCGTGCGAGCGTAACAAGGCTCTTGCGCTGTTCCTCGGGGATTCTCATTTCAGGCATTGATTAACCTTCATTGCAGAACGATGCCCAGTCCGCACCGAAGGAACGGGGTGCGCGGCGGCGAAGCGTGCCGTTTGCAGCTCCATATTCATCTTGACATAGCATTATACTTTGATGCGCGGCGGTTCAGCGCAGAAGTTTAGCGCTTATTTTCGTTATATTTACGGTTATCTTAAACGCGTCGGGACGCGATTGTGAGTTTTTTGGGGGGTATCATGGAGCGAGGATGCGACCGTCAAAACCAGCGCCGCCGGTCCCCGGCACGACCGAATGGGAACGGTTTGCGCAACGCCGAGGGATGGCCTGATTGCCCCAAATCCTGCCGCTTCTCTGGTAGCAACCCTGGTAGCAACGCCGTTCGTCTAGGACCGTCGGCGGCGCCCGGCAGGATTTGGGTAGCCCTTAACACTGACGGAAACGGGTCCGCCGGCCTGGTACGATCTATCCGTTGGCGCTGGCTCTCAGGTATGCTGGGGATTGGCCGCCTAGCCTGGCCTCATGAACTGGGCGAAAGGCACGTCCCGCGCTTGGCGGCCCACACTTCGCGGGACTCGGCTGTTGGGACTTGTGGACAATTCCAGCGACAACGAGAAGCTGTTTCGTCAGTTGGTTCATCTCGTGAAAAGAGGAAGGCCCTTTGTCCACAGATCCCGCGCTTTGTACTGGAGCGAAGTGCGGAGTCTGCAACGGCTCGGACGCAGGTGCCTGATCAGGGTCTTTGGCGAGGGTTCACCCGGAGTGCAATTATTCCTCCATCACTCAGAGCTGGCGTTTCAGTTCCTGCCCGCGCGAGACTACCACGTCCACAAGGTTGAGATTATCGACGGTGAAGAGGTCTTCGTTGTTGGCGGTGATGAGGACCGAATTTACCATCTCAACAAGCTCGACTGGAACAACGCGCTTGGTATCCTGATCGAGGCAGCGCATCGGCTTCGGAACGATGTCGGACGCCATGATCATCAGCCCGCTTTCACGCCTATCCACCCGGCGGGCAACCTCGCCCAGGGAATCGCGGAGGGAATGATGGCCGACATACCGTTACCGGTGGACCACACGGACCCACGGAGCATCCTTTCCGACGCGGCACGGCGGCGGATTTCTGACGCCCACGCCAAGACCGACCTAATCCGAGCGCGGACGCTTGCGTCCATCGAGGCACGATATCGTAGCGAACCGGACTCGGATAAGACCCTCTTCGAGTACCAGACCACCGGGCAAACGGGAGTCGAGTGGGCCGAAGCGAAGGTTCAAGCTGCGGGGGCCGTGCTCAGCATAGTCCGGGATGAGTTTCGAGCGGCGGGAAAGTCAGGCCGGGAACTTCGCCAGATCATGGAAGGCGAACTGGAGGATGCGGTCTATTCCCTTGAACTGACCACCATCCAGCGTGATTTACTCTGGCATGAACTTGGGCTCGACCGGTACGCCGAACAGGAGCCGACGTCGGCAACACAAGGAATCGCAGATGGAGCTACTCGCATGCGCCGCTCGATACGGCCCGAAATCGAAAAGTTTGCCAATGACGCCTTTGCAGTGGCCCGCGACCGTATCCTCAAAGAACACGCAGACCAGCAGAGGCGCGCACTAGGTCAAGCTGAGCTTACCGGCAATAGTGGCGCCTACTTACCCGCCTTAATCAAGTGCGAGGCTCAGCACGTGCGTGAGACGATCCTCGCTCTGGCGGATGCGTATGTCGAAGCCTACACAATTCACGGGTTACCATCTGACATGCGTGTTGACGAGAACCTGAGAGCGGTTGCTCGGCAGGTTACCGCGGGCGCCATTTCCGGCATTCGCGGCCACTTGCGTCTGCGCTCGGAAAGATCCCGAATTGCGGAGCCCGGCCTGGGGATACCATGGCATCTTGAAATTGAGCGCTCCATGGACGCAGCCTTGAAGGAGGGCCTGCTCAGGCTAAAGAAGCAACGAATCAAGGCGGGTGAGGGGCGGGAGATGCCCAGCCGGGGCGATCGCCATGAGAAGCAATTGGAAGACGAGACCAAACATGGGGAAGCCCGATCAGACTGGCTGAATCAGAAGCTCATCGACGAGTTGTTGGCGACCGATACAGAGGCCGAGAGTAAATCGTCCGAACCGAGTCAAGGAGTAGATCAAAAAGGCACAGAAGGACCTGAACTCCCAACGGAAGCGAAAAGTACGGTTGGAATGGTGGGTCTTCCTTTTCAAAAGCCTCTGGGTAAAGTGCCCGATGGCATATTTGCAACGAACCCACACATTCGTAAACTGCTTGAGGAACGACCCGAAACTTTGCCTTATTTGAGCCTTATCGCTCATCTTGAAAAGGCACAAGCCGAGGCCGAAGTAGCTTTTCGCAAACGCGAAACGACGGAACGCTGGGCGTCGTGGTCAGGAGTCCACCCATGGGATGACAAGCCAGATTTGGAGACTACCGATTGCCCGTGGTGGATCGCTGGCGCGGAATACGCGTTTCACATCGCGGCCGTGTGGCGTAACCAGTTCCCAGCGAAGCCCGAACGCACACGCGAGCTGCTGCCGGCGCAGGTGAGATTAATAGCAAAGGCAGTCTACAATAACAAAGTTTTCTTCCACGATGGCATTTACTCGAAGACCCCCAAAGCCGAAGACCTGTTCGGTAGCAGGAACGCCGAACGGTTTGCCGATTTCGCATTTTTGTTTGCCATGAAAAAGTTCGCGGAGGAGGACTTGCGCGACTGGGAGCAACGAGCGGCACAGACGACTGGGGCGATCACTGACCTTAAGGCCGAGCACTCCAGCGCGCAGCCGGTAGCGAGCGATTCAGATCCATCGAGGGCAGCAGCGCAAGAAAACCCGACAAGCGGCGAAGCTGGCCCGAATGAACGCAGCGATACGAACACACCAGCGGCGCATTCTCCTAGGGCCCCAGTTCTTGCCTCGCACAAGACCCCGCCGCGGCGCACCCCAGATCTCAAATCCATTCGCGAACGCTTAGAGCTAGCCGATTCGCTGGCTCGCGAGTTGGCGATAGTCAAACAGGAAATCAGAACTTACTGCACGGTCGAAGCGCTGAAGCGGAAGTATCCCAAGTTCACGCTATGGACCTTCATAGAGGACTCCCAGATCAAAGAGCTTGTGGAAGGAAAAGCATTCACGCCTAAGGCGTACGCGGAGAATCTCATGCTGACAAGGTACGGCCTCACGAGCCGGGAAACCCTGAAGAAGTATCGACAGAAGATTCGGCAAGCCGATAAGGACAAACGAACCTAAGCTCGCGCCTACCGAACGTACCCATCTATACCCTCTCTACCGCACCCATCTGTACCCATTTTTACCTATGTTCCGGCTGGTCTACTTGAATCATGAATTGTTTGGAACAGTTGCTGGAACCCACAAGGGTGGCACGTGTCCTCGGTGTCGAGGTTGAAACACTGGGCGCCTGGAGGCGGAAGGGTTACGGTCCGCGTTGGTATCGGATCGGCAAAAAGGTCAGATATAGCGAAGCCGACCTCCGCCTTTGGATGAGCACACAGGCGCAGCTAAGCCTCTCGCCGCCGCAGGCGGACCCCCCAGAAATCAGCCGAGCCGCGAACGCCGAGACAGCGCACCGCGGGCAGGATCCGGTTTCGGATTTGGGAGCCCGGCGATGACCTCCCCAGAACTCACGGCCTCGCTTGCGCAGCGCGTAATGCGATGGACGGTGGCCCCGGGCCGGTATTTGATGGAGAACCGGCGCTGGAAACCGGCTTGGCGGTTTCAGCCAACGAAGAAACTGGAGGACGCGTTTCGTCTCCTGGACGCCGCCGATCCGGAAGAATACAGCATCAACGCCCGCCGTGGCGGCGCCTTTATCGTTCGCGTCCGAATCGGGGGAACCATCGGCGAAGCGTCCGATACCTCCAAAGCGCGCGCCATTACACATGCGGTCGCCCGCGCGGTCGGGTTGGAGCCGGAAGACTGCCGGCAATCAAAGACCCTTGCGAGGCACCAATGACCGCTCCGGTCCCCGGGTCGGACCGAGTACCTCCCGTCTGGGGCCGACCGCTCACCGCCGCTGACTACGCGGCCCTGTTGAAATGCTGGATCACGCAGGAGATAGCGGACGCAGCAATGCTCCGCCGGGTGGACCAACCCCAGGGCCGCAAGCTTCTCGGCCTCAAGGGCTCGCGCGACGGCGCGGGCATTTTCATTCCGTATTACTGGCCTGGTGATCCCAAGCCGCGGAGCTATCGAGTACGCCGTGACAATCCCGAATGGACTACCGGTAAGGACGGCAAGCCCAAGCCGGCCAAGAAATACCTGGGCCAACCGAAAGCCCCGAACCAGCTCTACATCCCACCCGGGGTGACTCCAGAGCAGCTTCAAGACCTCACGATTCCAATCGCCATCGTCGAAGGTGAAAAGAGAGCTCTGGCACTTTCGAGGCTCGCCAGCCATGCAGCAGAACGCCCTCGATTCATCCCAGCGGCCTTAGCAAGTGCCTGGAGTTGGCGCGGCAAAGTCGGAAAGACCAGCGCTCCCAGCGGAGAAGAGGTCGAGTTGCAGGGCCCTATTGCTGATCTGGATCGGATCGCCTGGAACGCGCGAACGGTATTCATCGTCTTCGATAGGACCGTGCACTCCGACGAGCGCGTAAAGCAGGCGCGCAATGCGCTCGCCCGGGAACTTACTACGCGCAGCGCCGAAGTGAAGCTCGTCAATCTGCCCGAAGACTGCGGAGTTAACGGGATCGATGATCTGCTGGCCATTTGGGGACCTGACAAGGTGCTCGAACTTTTCGATAAATCCGTGTCCGGTGCCAGGCTCCAAGTTGTGCTGCCCCAGCAGTTCCAAACCAGGCCCGAAGGCATGTTTCGCGTTACTGCCAAAGGCGAGAAACTGTCGGAAACCAAGTTGACGAACTACTCCGCGGCGATCATCACGAATATCCGCCTGGACGATGGCATCGAAACGAAACTTGAATTCGAGATCGTGGCAGAACTGTTGGGGCGGACGCATCGGTTTGCTGTTCCTGCGTCGGAGTTCGTCAACATGGCCTGGCCGATCGAGCGGATGGGCGCGGCAGCGATCACCTATCCCAACCAGCGGGAATATGCTCGTACGGCCATTCAGTCCCTGTCCATGGCAGCCGAGGACCGATGCGTCTATAGCCACACCGGCTGGCGCAACGTGGACGGGCGCTGGATGTTTCTTCATTCCGGCGGCGCGATAGGTAGCTCCGGCGCTGTATCCGACGTCAAAGTGCGGCTCGTGGACCCGGTGAACCGGTTCGAGCTGCGCCTTCCGGCCGGGCCCGATAAGCTTGTCCTCGCTCTTAAGGCCAGTTTGCGGCTGGTTGAACTTGGACCAGCGGAGATCTGTTTCCCGGTGCTGGCAGCGACAGCCCGGTCGGTGTTCGGCGATGCCGATTTTGCAATCCACGTCGCGGGCGAAACCGGCTCGTTCAAAAGTGAACTGGCGGCGGTCCATCAGCAGCATTTCGGCGCCTCGATGAATCGACTGCACTTGCCCGGTGCATGGTCGTCTACGGGCAACGCCCTCGAAACCCTGGCTTTCCATGTAAAGGATGCTCTCCTCGTCATTGACGACTTCGCCCCACAGGGTAGCGCCAACGATGTCGCGAAGTACCATGCAGCCACGGACAGAATATTCCGTGCGGCCGGAAATCGCGCTGGCCGCGGTCGCCTGGACTCCACCGCCACGTTGCGAGAGCCAAAGCCCCCGCGGGCGCTGGTCCTTTCCACCGGAGAAGACCTCCCCCGTGGCCACTCGGTCCGGGCGCGGTTGCTGATCCTGGAACTGGAAAAGGGCGCCATCAAATCCAGCGATCTCACCGAGTGCCAGAACGATGCGCGGGCCGGACTCTATGCGGAAGCCATGGGTGGATTCGTGCAATGGCTTGCCGGCCGATTCGAGGACCGGCGGGCAGAGTTCGTCCAAAAGGTTTCTGATTATCGATCCCGTGCCCTGCGGGGCATCGCTCATGCCCGCACGCCGGAGATCGCTGCAAATCTCCAAGCGGGCTTTGAGTTGTATTTGGACTTCGGCGTCCATGCTGGTGCCCTGAACGCAGCTGAGCGAGATAGCCTGGCAAGTCGCTGCTGGGACGCGCTATCGGAAGCAGCGGCGGCGCAGGCCAAATACCAGGCGGCAACAGAACCGACTGCGCTATTCCTGGTCACCCTGCTGTCACTGCTCGCCTCCGGCAAGGCGCATCTCGCGTCACGCACTGGGGGCGAACCGGATATCGAGCCTGGGGCCTGCGGCTGGACACGCGACAGCGGGGGGCTGTGGGTACGGCGGGGCGACTGCATCGGGTGGGCAGAAGGCGACAATATCTACTTGGAACCGACCGCCGCGCACCGCGCTGTTCACGTGGCGGCGAATGCCGCGGGTGAGGGCCTGCCGGTAACAGAGCAGACCCTCAAGAAAAGGCTGCACGAGAAGGGTCTGTTGGCGTCGGTTGACGCGAAGCGCGAGACTCTCACGATCCGAAAAACAGTCAATGGCTCCTCGATGCCCGTATTGCACCTCTTAAGGGAGACCGTCCTGCCGGTCGGGCCATGACACAAATGTCGGGTTTTGTCGGGAGAAATGTCGGGTTTCCTGTCGGGTTTTCGGGCCCACCTGACAGCGAATCGCTGGTTGGAATCAATGGTTTAGATGGTAATTGTCGGGTTTGTCAGGTTTTTATAAGAGGAGAGAGCGCTGGAGAAAACGAATCTGAGGAAAACTGCTCTCAGCCGCCGCCAATGATCCGCCTAACCTATTGTGGATATTGGACTTGAATGATGCTGCCAATGGACGCTAACCTTCAGACGCTGGCTGGAGGCCTGCGTGTGAAGGTACGGATACAGCACCCCGATGTTCACGAACGAACCGACCGTGGCGGCTCGTACTGGTTCTTCCGCTTTTGGGATGATGTCCTGCAAGCGGATGGCAGGACGAAGCCCATGCGTAAGTTCCGCACCATCGGTCCCAGCAAGGGCGAGAACCGGCTTTCAAAGAAGCAGGCAGAAGTGGAGCGCGACAAGTTTCTGGCGAAGATCAACAAGCCCACCGTCCAGGAAAAGGTCGCTGATGGCTTGGCATTGTTCGGAAAGTTTGTCGAAAAGTACAGGGCCGCGCACGTCGAAGCCCAGGTCGCCGGGCGCTTCGTGCTGGCGAAGCCCACGCGCGACAAGTACGTGATCCACCTTGAGCAACGGATCGTGCCCAAGTGGGGCGACAAGCGGCTAAACCAGATCGCCCCCGACGAGGTCCAGCAGTGGCTATTTGAAACCTGCGATTCCTGGCACATGATGAACGACCTTCGCGGCATCATGTCCGGCATCTACACCAAGGCGGAGGAGTGGGGGTACTGGCCCGAGGGTCGGCGCAACCCGATCTCGCGCGTGAAAATCGGTGAGAAGTGGAGCAAGCGCCCGGACCGGATCCTGACGGAGGAGCAGACGGTAAAGGTGCTGGCGAGGCTGAGCGATCCCAACCTGCTGGTGTTGGAAACCGCCATCGCGACCGGCGCCCGCATCTCCGAAATCCTGGGGCTGAAGTGGCGCCACGTAGATCTTGAGAGCGGAGTCATTCGCATTGTGCAGCGCAACTGGCGCGGGGACATAGATGATCCGAAATCCAAGAAGAGTAAGCGCCCTCTCACGCTGGGATACCTGGTTGATCGATACCGCCTGAAGGCCATTTCGGACAAGGCCCAGCCGGACGCGTGGGTCTTCGTCCGAACGGACGGCAGCGGCCTCCCCTTGTGGGATTCCGGCGTGCGCCAAGCTTTGAAAAAGGCGGCGGTCGCCGAGGGTTGCGATTTCGAGGGCCTCGGTCCGCACTCATTCCGGCGCGCGAACATCACGTGGCGGCAGGAAGTCGGCGGGTCGAGCATCGAGGCGTCGAAAATCGCCGGTCACAGCACCGTCCGCATGACGGAGGACTACACCAAGGTCCAACTCAACCGGCAGGAAGAGCTCACCCGCCTGATCCAAGAGCGCTTGGCCGGCGTGGGCGAGAAGCAGCCCGCTGCGATCCAGTGAAGCCAGCCCGACCTCCGCGCAACAAACAGGTATTGCAGAATCGGTCCCCTAGGCTTTCTGTGGTGCTGTGCGCACGCCGATGCTTGCCAAATCCGCGAGCACGTTTTTGAGAAGCGAACGCGAGCCTCGTCATGCCGAGTGCATTCAGCGAACCGGTGGTGTATCAACCGGTGCAGGCCGGTCAAGCGGTAGCCGATCCACTGACGACCATCGCAGTCCGGCACGCTGGGTGAAAGAGTCCTTTCCGCGACTGGCGAGTCGGTCGTTGTTCCCCAACATTAGTGATACTGCGAACCGTATAGCAAAACGGCAAGTGCTTTTGCGAATGCCAAGCCAGCCACGCTGAGCGCTAACGGAGCCGCTGCTATGAAGATCGTTGATCCCACAAACATGAGCTGTCGTTCCTTACGTTCTTTCTTTATGCTGCGTTCTTTCTTTGAATCCGGTGACCGTAATTGTGCCACTTCTAGACGGAGGATACGTAGCTGGCAGGCCATGCTATTTGTCGAACAATAGCGGTGAAAAAGTGCCGCTGCCGCTGAACAGCCAAATGCTACGGCGGACGCTATTACCCAATATTTCGCTTCGTCGGGGACGTTGAGCGTACGCTCTGCTGCAGTTTTCTTGGCCACAACAAGGAACGACGAAACAAAGAAGCCCAGCCCAGACAACCCCAATAGCGCAATCCGCAGAATCTCCGCTGAGAATGCTTGATACCGATCAAGCATTTCCAAATCGCTTTTGAACCCCGGAGGTGTTTCGTAGTGACCTCGCGAAGGCAGAGGCCGATCCGCAGAAGGTTCCATATGGACTATTACGCTAGCACGTTCCGGCGTGTTTCAGATAAAGTCTCTTGCTTCGTTCAAAGTGGATCGTCGTTAGGATAGTCCCCGGACTTGCAACCCATGACCAGCTTGAAACGGTTCCTGTACGTCGGACACGTATACCAGTTTCGGCCGTGATTGTAATCAGTTTCAGCAGGTAGGGCTAGCGTTCTCGGTCTGCCAGCGTTGAAGGTAGCGTTGCCTTTTCGAGAGCATCGAACACCATTTTCGTTTTTTCAATCGTTTCCCACGGCGGCCTATTGTTGCGCTTGGATCGTCTCGCCAACCCTTCGAAATCTTACTGTGAACGGGCACACTTCTGAAAACACCTGGCCGAGCGGGGGTGACCGCGCTTCAGGCGCTGCCAAATCTGGTCGAGGCGCTGGGTAGCGAGAAGGGGCGGTTCGGGGGCTCAAAAACCGCTAGCGGTTCAGGATTGATATGGCCCCACGAAGAGCAAGCGGTCGTATTCGACAATTGCGATCCGTACGCGGTCAGGCCAACCCGGAGCGGCCCGAGGAAATTCCCGTTGAACGCGGAGTCCTGGGCACCCGCCTGGACACGTGTCGAACTCGCTAAAAGGCGCCCAGACAACTTTCAAGATGAGACAGGGCAACGTGTTCGTGCGTTGACGGTCGGCGCGATGTTGTTGCAGTCCGGCTGGGGCAGCGTTTGAGGATAGCGAGAGAGAGTTTCGTAGCTTTGATCGCAGGAGACCGAAAATATTAACTCTTGTTAATGTGTGCACGGGGCGCGGCTTCTCAATGTATGCTGATTGAAAGCCAAACGAAGACATTCGGATTACAATCGACTAAATCGAGGTAACCCATGGACCCAGCGACTGCTCTTGCGATTCTCAATGCCGTTGTCGCCATTGGAAAAATGCTGGGACCGGACGGTCCCTCCTTGGGCGACCTGCTCAACGTGCAGGCCCAGATGCTGCAGGCCCTTTCCAAGCAACTGGCTGCGCTTCAGAATGGATTGGTCGCGGTATTAGAACAACTGGACAAGATCGAGGCCGTACTCGATCGTCTGCCGGCCGAAGTCGTGCGCGAACATCATGTTGAGCATGTCGCAGCGTTGGTAGGAACCTACAGCCAAATCATGCAGGCGGCACAGGTCGAAGCGGGTGCTGGCATTACGGCGCGCCAAGCCATTCTGAACAACCACCTGAAAACGGAGGTCTTGGACAAACTGCTTGACTCCGTTGCTGTTTTGCTGAACCACCCGAATATGACGCTGGCTCCGCTGTTGGCAACGGCGCTTCGCGTGCATGTGAGCGGCATGGCATCGCTATACGTTAAGACTCCGCCGCCGGATGGCCACAACGGGCCGTACTATGAAAAGTCCTACATTCAAGCGCTTGTTCAGCGGTACCAAGCTTGGTTCGACCAGGTCCTGCCGCGAACCGTGGATCGCTTTAAAGTACTAAGGAAAACGCGAGCCGATATGCTGGCGGAGTTTGGGGTACTTCAAATGACCGATCATTCCCGTTCCAAGGTAATCGATAACGATTTTTTTCACGGATCTCGATGCCGCAGCGCTACAGTCGAGTTCGGGGAGGTTCGCTATGAGCCACTCCCGCTAAACGATCCCCACGACTTGGTGAGCGACCTGCGCATTCACCCGAACGAGTATCCGATACGTGAGGATATTTCGGTGTTACTTAATACGGGTATCGTTACCATCGCGGATTTGCCCTTCGGGTCTTATGCGAAGGTCATCGAAGTCTGGAATAAGAAGGTTGACGTTAAGATGGCCTTTTACCCCGAGGACAACGTTTATGGATGGCTGCCCTACTCGTCCGATACCGCGCTTGTTCCGATTGACAATAAGACCATTTATGGGTACTTGTCTGAGCCTGCGCATGATTTATATGAACAGACCGCTGACAAGGCTGAAGGACTTGAAGAAAAACTGACAACGGGTGGCTTCGAGGCGATCGTGGTGGGTTCATCGCAGATGGCGTCAAGAAACGCTCTCGATAGCATCAAGGTTTTTCTCGCGGCGCTATCGAGGGCGTAGCATAACGGGGCTCAGTGGTCACAATGAGTTCAAGAACCGACGAATTGGCGTCCGCCTGTCGGCATGAGCCGCTTAAAGGAATATAGCAATGAGCACAGCAACAGACTCACTTCGCCTCGGAATCGACGCGGATGCCGCATCGCCAGTCTTTGACATCGCCGACGTGCCGCTTTACGTGAACCTGCTTGGGGCAGCCGGCATAGCATTTCGGGACCATCGGCTCGATGTGCAGGTGAACGACGAATTTCAAAAGCTCCAGGCCTCCGTCTCGGATGCGATCCAAAATGAGAAGACCGGCTATCTGATCGAAGCGAGCCTCTTCATCGGACCTGGCGGCGAGCCGGTAATCCCCGGGGGACAGATCCTCTATCCGGTGGGTCTCGGCATGGAGCCGATCGACTCGTTGGCTGAGCATATGAGATACCCGGAATTGCGGGGCGAGGCGCCCAATCCTGGGATGTACCGGGACAACAGTTTCTACTATTGGATTGGGAAAAAGGACGGAAAGCTGCTGGCGCGCACGGTGCCCCGCGAGTTTCGAGATCGGCTTCGCGATCTGGCCAACGCCGAACGGGATCGACGCGAAATCCTTGGAGATTACGTACGATCGTTCCCTCATGAGGCATTCAAGACTTTGGAAGTTGCCGACTTCTGGCTGAACGTCTACAAGAGCAGAGCTGCAGCATTACGATCGGAGGCGAATCGTAAACGCGTCGACGAGCTGAATCAGCAGATGCAGGCCCTGCAGGGCGAGTTCAATGGCTTGTACAAGCACTACCAGGAGCTTCAACAGGAAATTGCCCGATGCCAGGAATACCAGGCCACGCTAAGCAAGATCGACGCTATCGCCTCATTGGTTCAGAATGGCATCAAGGCGGGCGCTCTCTTTTCATCGGATGGGAAGGCCGCCGTGGGTAGCGATCTCAAAAGTCCCTTGAAGGCGGACGCAACAGCGGAGTGGGTAGAGCGAAGGATTGACATCTCTGGCGAAAATGCGACAATTTTAGAAAAGAGAATCAACGTCATCTTTCTGAAACTCAAGGACGGGGACGACGCGATTGTGAAGCAGTACGGGGACAGCAATATTCCTCTCCCGAAGCGTGAACCTCTGAGAAACCCGGTTGTGCCCAGACCCTAATACTTGAATTAATGCGCAGAACTCACCTCGATACGCGCTGCCGCAGCGTTGCTGGATGCGCAGAACCTGCTCTGCTGCACTCAAGTGCAACGCGCCCAAGGGAGAAAGGAAGGCACGAGTGGCGAAATCGAAGCCGCTCCTCCCGTGGGCCGCGCGAATCGCTGACAGTGGACTTCCGAAGTCTCACCAAACAAGAATGCCTACTCGACGGGCGATGCGCCATCTTGTGCCCGTGATAGAATGACACGCCAGTGCTGGTCACCCTGCTACGGGACCAAGCGTGCGGCTACGCAAATAGCTGCCCAGAATTGAGGCCAGAGAACCAATGCTCAGAATATATAGCATTCAAACGGATGGGACAGGTTACAAGATGTTGCTCAAGTTGGACCCAAAGCTGGCTTCCCAGCGGAAGGTGGGGGCTCTTCCTACTCCCAAGCTGGTGATAAACCCCGCTGGATCGATGCTTTTAGTGTCGCTATTTGAGGGCGCGTTTGGCAAACTCCTCGTGATCGGGCTGAACGAATCTGCCCTAAAGGCTGCAGCGATAACCGACGAAACTTCGGATCCAATTGACGCGGTCTTCTCGCCCGACGGCATGAAGATTGTATTTTCCAGTCCTGATCCAGCGGGTGGCCAAGCCTACCTCAACCAGATAAACGCTGATGGCCAAAATAAAACGTTGTTCAAAAGGAACGCGTTCTCCGCTGAATACAGTTCAGATGGGTCGAGGATCGTGTTCCAGCGAGGCGAAGCGATCCTAGTGTGCAATGCGGATGGGTCAGGCGAAAGAGTCTTGATGGAGATGCACACTCTGTTGCCGTTCAGGCCTTCCTTCAACCCTGCGAATGCAAACGAAATCCTTTTTATGAAAGAAGACGCGGGAGGGATTCCGGTAATCACAACCGTAAGCACCGTAGATGGCAACCAGCGCACGCTTACTACGGGACTCGAGAATAAGATCGCGCCTTTCTTCTCTGCTCGGTTCACACCAGACGGCCGAAAGCTGATTTTTTCTGTCACCGGGACACAGACCCGCGTCGACCTCTATATGGCGAACGCCGATGGCGGCGCAGCTAGGAAGCTCACTGACGCAGGCGAGTACAAGAGATTCTTCGAGCCAGCTGTTAGCCCTGACGGAAAGACCATGTACTTCCTTGGCGATGAGCCGCGAACATAGAGTTGAGTAGGAAGCCGACCAGCGGACCATCATTGCCGGTGACGGTTTAGGGCGGGTCCAATTCTTCCGCATTGAAGAATGACGACGAGGGGTCATTTGGGAAGTGTCGGCGCCGGACCGGAGATGGTCGGCCACTCCGAGAGAGCTGATCAACCGCGGCCCGGCCTCAAAAGTGGCTCCAGGGCCAGCCAGGAGGGATTCCCAAGTTGCGCTTCAAACATCCCAGCTTCGATGTCCGTGCCTGTTACCACCTGGGCATCATCCCTTACCTGGAAACCGATTGTTGTCTCCTCCGGCAGACAACAAATAGAGCAGCCCGCGACCGCGCGCGGAATAGCACGCCACGTGCCAGCCCTGCATGTGGAGTCCGGGAGTCCGCGTGGAGTCCAAACGCCAAAAAAGCGCCCCGTGGAGTCCACCGGCGTCCAAATTGCCCTCTGCTAAGTCTTTTGTTTTGCGCCAAACTGTCCGTAACTGATTGATATATCTTAAATGGCATGGAAGAGGTCGTGAGTTCGAATCTCACCAGGTCCACCAAAACATTTCAAACACATCGCCACGCGGACGGATCAAGCGGTATCCTTAAACACAGGATGTTCATCGAGCGCACAGGCAGAATCGAGCAACTGGACCGCTCCTCGGACATCGATTTTTGGCAACTCCAAGGCGACGAGGCGATTGTCCGCGCTGCTCTGGAGATGGCCGTGGAATACCATGTCTATCAACTCGGCGACCGACCAGATCATCTCCGACTGGAGAGATCTGCCGTCCGAATTGGAAACAGGTCACGTTCGCTTCCTGGTGATCGGCGGTTACGCGGTGATGAAGTACACCGAGCCATACAACACCAAGGACCTGGACCTGGGGACCGGTCCGGCGCCTGAGAACGCCGCACGGCTATACGACGCGCTAGCTCGTTTCGGAGCGTCCCTGAAGGGCATCGCGGCGGAGTATTTCACGGTACCCGGGAGTTTCTACCAGATCGGCGTGTCGCGTTGGCGCGTGGATTTCATCACGTCAACGGCGGAAGATCTCCCGTTCGAAGCTGCGTGGTCGCGGCGGGCTGACATGATTTTGGCCGGCATCACGGTGCCGGTGGTCGCCCTGGATGACCTCATTATCACCAAGCGTGCGGCTGGACGGCCGGACGACCTAATCGCTATTCGCAAGCTGGAGGAGCGACGGAAGCGCCAGTGAACGCGCCCTCGGCTCCCCGCGTCGCGATTAATTTAGGCATGAGGTTCAGCCGGATAAGTTGAGCAATGGGCACCGCGCTGTCTGCTGGAGACGACGTTGGCTTTTCAGGAGCCTGAGTGGGACGCCACCGCGGAGTGCGCCTCAAAAGCGCCGCCCGTGTACTTGCCAGCGTGTGGAATCTGTGCCGTTATTGCGCCGCCCGTCATCGAGAGAATTCTGACACCGGCATGCGTCCAGACCGGATCGCAAACCACCTACGAAACGCATTTCGGCGGCAGCCAGTACATACCCGTCACGTCCACCGCGCCCGCGATGCCCGGCGATCTCGTCGTGCTCTGGTGTAGCGGATTAGGACCCACGAACCCGCCCACTCCTGCCGGCGCGATCGTTACCAACGCGTCTCCCACCGCGACGCTCCCGGTCGTCGCAGTTGGCGGCATGCAGGTACCGGTAGTCAGCTCGGTGATGACCACCGGAACGGTGGGACTATATCAAATCACCATCCAATTTCCGGCGAACGTTCCCGCGGGCGCCCCTGCGGTGCAGGCGTCGATTGCCGGCGCATCGACGCAGTCCGGCCTGACGCTTTTCGTAGGGAACCAGTGAGCTACTTCGTGTCCGTCTTGATGGCGTAGTAGCCCTTGCGCGCCTGTGCCTTCAAGTCTTTATTCGCCAGTTTGACATCCAGCTTGCGGTAGGAGCCGTCCTTCCTGTCGTTGAGGGGGGTGTAGCCGATGGAATACTGGCTGCGCATTTCGTCCTGCAATTCCTTGAACACCACGTCGAGCGTGTTCTTGCGGTCCACGCGATACACATGCCCGCCCGTGTCGTCGGAGAGTTGATGCAGCGCGCTCGCGCCCATGCCGCCGCCGAGGCTTATGCCCCACCCGCCGCGGCTGTAGAACCCGGGGTCTTCGTACTCGATGCTGTAGATCACCGCGTCGGCCTTTTGCGCTTCCGCCAACGCCTCTTTGATCGACAGCCGGCTGCCTTCATCCACGCCATCGGTAATCACCACGATCACCTTGCGGCCCACTTCGCCTTTCAGCTTTTCGTTGGCCGCCAGGTACACCGCGTCGTACAGCACTGTGCCGCGCGGCTGTCCCACCGTCGGGACCGGACCCGGTCCGAAACCGCCCACGCCCGAGCTCACGCGCAAATCGCGCATCGCCGAGATCAGCAGCTTGGGCGAATTGGTGTAGTCCTGCAACAGCTCGGCTTCTTCGCCGAACGACATCAGAAAAGCTTCGTCCTTCTTGCGCAGCACCTGGGTGAAGAACTGCGCCGCGGCGTCGCGCTCGATCTGAATCAGGTTCACCTGGCTGCCGCTGACGTCGATCAGGAGGCCGATGGTGAGCGGGAGGTCGGTTTCGCGGGTGAAGTATTTGATGGGCTGGGGCTTGCCGTCCTCGAGGACGGTGAAATCCTTCTGCTCCAGGTTGGGAACCAGGGAGTTCCGTTTGTCGCGCACAGAGGCCAGAATGTTGACCACGTCGACGTCCACTTTGATGGTGGGCAGATCGTCTGGAACTTTCTGGTCCTGCTGACTTTGGGGGCTCTGCGCCAGGAGCGCGGTGCCGAGGGCTAACACAACGAAGATTCGCATGCCGGTAAAATATGGACGTATTGCGGCGTCAAGCTGTTTCACCATGAAAGAAGCCATTCAGCACCTCCACAAAAGCGACCCCGTTCTCTCGGAAATCATTCACCGTGTGGGAGATTACGGTATCCAGTTCCGCGATCCGGGGTTCGAAACCCTGGTGAAATCGATTGTATACCAGCAGTTGAGCGGTCGTGTGGCCGCGGTGATCTTCGGCCGCCTGTTGAAGGCGGCGGGCGGCCCGCTGACGCCCGAAAACATCCTGAAAATGCGGCCCGCGCGCATGCGCGCCATCGGGCTCTCCAAGCAGAAAACAATTTACATCCGCGACCTGGCCCGCCTCACCCGCGATGGCCGCCTGGTTTTCGAGGAATTGGCCGCGCTCGACGATGCCGCGGTAATCGAACGCCTCACGCAGGTGAAAGGCGTCGGTGTGTGGACGGTGCACATGTTCCTCATCTTCGCCTTGCGGCGCGCCGATGTCCTGCCCACCGGCGATCTCGGTATCCGCAACGCCATGCGCAAAGCGTACGGCATGGCCGAACTCCCCACTCCCGCCGAAATGGAAACGCTGGCGAAGCGCTGGCGCCCCTACTGCTCGGTGGCCAGTTGGTACTTATGGCGCAGTCTGGAATCGGACGCTAATCTCTAGTTGCGTCAGATTACGCGGAATTAATGCGCCGATCGTGGCGTTTTTCCGCACGGGAGTTATAATGCGACATGTTAAGACAACCGGGTATGCTTTCCGGCCCGAAGGAGAACCTAATGCGCACCTTGAAACTGGCGATTCCCGCCGCCATCGTGATGTCCGGATTCCTGATTTGCACCACGGCCTCGTATGGCACGCCGGCGTATCAGAAGAAGGAAAATCTGAAGTCGTGCACCGCCTGCCACGCGAAATTGTCGCCGACGCCGACAAAGGACGCTCCGAACCTCAACGATCTCGGCACCTGCTATCAGAAGAACGATCATTCGCTGGCGAAATGCAACGTGCCGGCAGACCTTAAGAAGTCGTAAACAACCAGCCCGGGGAGCGGAACCGTCTGATTCCGCAAACCGCTGTTCCGGCGTCGAACACACCCGGGCGCATTCCCCCGGCCAATCTCCGCCTTGGACTACTGCGTGCCACAATGGGCTTAAACACCCATGCTTTCCGAACTTCGTTTTGCCTTCCGCACTTTCCGCCGCAGCCCCGGATTGATTGCCGCCGCCGTTCTGGCAACCGCGCTGGGCGTCGGCGCCAATACCGCCATTTTCAGCGTCATCCAGGCCGTGCTTTTGCGTCCGCTCCCCTATCGCGATTCCGCGCGCCTGGTGATGATCTGGGAAAAGAATCCTGTTTTTAAGGGATTTCTGGCCGAAAGGCTGCCCGTCGCCGGCCGCAATTACGTGGAGTGGAAGCGGCAGGCGCACTCCTTCAGCGGGATGGCCGCCATGCAGCAGGTCCGCATGCAGCTCACTGGAACCGACCGGCCGGAGGACCTGGAAGCCGTCCGCATCACACCCGATTTCATGCCGGTGCTGGGCCGCACACCTCTGCTCGGCCGTCTTTTCACGCCGGATGAAACGGCGGCCGGAAAAGACCAGGTGGCGCTCGTCGGCAACGCTTTCTTTAAGCGCCATTTCGGTGGCGATAGGCAGCGCTTAGGCAGTACGATTCAACTCGCCGGCAAGCCGTACACCGTTATCGGCGTGCTGGCGCCCGATTTTCACCTGCCGGCGTTGTTTCAGGGGTTGGATGTCCGCCGGCCGGATATCTGGCTGCCGCTGTCGGAAACCTTCAACGCCTCCCAGGCGACCGATCGCACCAATTATGTGATCGCCCGCCTGCGCGACGGCGCTTCCCTCCAGCAGGCGCGCGCCGAAATGGCGGTGATCGGGCGCGGTCTCCAACAACAATATCCCAATGGCAATACCGGTTTCACAACCAGCCTGTTCCCGCTGTCGGTGGAGGACGTGAGCCCGTCCACCAGTCGGACCGTGCTCGCCCTGCAGGTGGCGGTTGGCTTCGTTCTGCTGATTGCCTGCGCGAATGTCGCCAATCTGCTGCTGGCGCGATCGGCCGGACGAGGACGTGAGATGGCCATCCGCGCCGCCATGGGCGCCACTCGCGGCCGTTTGATCCGCCAGGCGCTGGGCGAGAGCATTCTGCTGAGCGTCGCGGGCGGTCTGCTCGGACTCCTGCTAGCAGTGGGCGCAATGGCGGGGATAAGAGCGCTCGCTCCCGAGGATAACTACCACTTCCATGAAGTCGGATTGAACTGGACGGTGCTGGCTTTCGGCATCGGCGTGGCGGCATTGAGCGGACTGATCTTCGGATTGGCGCCCGCCATGGGCGCTTCCGCCAACAATCTGCAGGAAACCCTGGCGCAGGATGGACGTGCCGGCGTCGGCCGCAAAACCCGGCGATTGAGCAATTCTCTGGTGGTCGCCGAGGTCGCGCTGGCACTGATACTACTTGCGGGCGCGGGGCTTATGCTGCGCAGTCTGGGCAAGGTACTCGGCGTGAATCCGGGATTCCAAGCCGACCATGTGCTTTCGATGCACATCCGGCTGCCTTACGAGCGGTACTCGAAGGACGAGCAGTTGGTCGCCTTCAACGATCGGCTGCTGGAACGCGTTCGGCAATTGCCCGGGGTGAAATCGGCCGCGGTGGCAAGCGGTCTGCCCATGATGGACAATCTCTCGGTCTCTACCTACCGGGTGGAAGGCGAAGCGCTGGCCGATGCCGCGCAGACTCCGGAAACGGACATGAAGGGAGTGAGCGAAGATTATTTCCGTACCATCGGCACGCCGATCCTGCGCGGGCGCGAGTTCACCAGGCAGGACGCCGCACCCAAGGCGGAACCCATGGTGGCGGTGACGCTCTCGCTGGCCCGGCAGATCGCCCCGCATGGCGATGCGCTGGGCCGCCGGCTCATTCTGGGATCGGGCGATCATGCCACCACGGCAACCGTAGTGGCGATTGTACCGGACACGCATGAGATGGGCCTGGACGAATCGCCCCGGCCGGAGTTGTTCATCCCCGGACACAACATTCAGGAGCCGGCTCTGATGCTGCACACGAAGGGCGACCCCATGGCGCTGGAAGGCGCCGTACGCGCCGTGGTCGCGGAGATCGATAAGGACCAGGCGGTGGTGGATATCAAGCCGCTCGCCGAACACCTGCACGGCACCACGCAGCAGCGCCGGTTCGACAGTTCGTTATTCGCCGGCTTTGCGGCACTCGCGCTCTTGCTGGCCGCTGTCGGGCTGTACGGCGTCTTGTCTTATTCGGTCACGCTGCGGACGCGCGAAATTGGCGTGCGCGTGGCGCTGGGCGCGCGCTCGGGCGACGTGGTGCGTCTTATTCTGCGCCACGGGCTGCTGATGGTGCTCCTGGGCACGGCCGTGGGCGCCATCGGCGCGCTTCAACTGACGCAGTTCATGAAGAGCCTGGTGTTCGGTATGAGCGCCTCCGATCCGCTCACGTTCGCGGCGGTGGCGCTGGTGCTGCTGCTTGTCGCTGCGGTGGCTTGCTACGTGCCGGCGCGGCGGGCCAGCCGGATGGATCCCATGCGGGCGCTGCGGGTGGAGTAGAGCTATCCCCGGACTCTCGCCCGACGGGACTTGCAAAATCGCAAAAGGCACCGCTCCCTCGCGGTCGCGGCTCATCATTGCGCAAACGACGGCGCTTACTGTGCCGCGACCGCGAGGGAGCGGTGCCTTTCTGTGCCGAGCGGCGGATTTTGCGGGTATCGGCGAGGACGTGCAAATCGTAGCTAACGCGGTGCTATTGCACACCTGCCCTTGAGCTTTACGATTTCGACTTTTTCGTGCTTTTGCTCTTGCTCTTGGCCTTGCCCTTCGCGGGTTGTTCCTGCGCCACCGGCGTAGCTGTCGAGTAGTCCTTTTTCCACTTGTCGAGAATGCCTGCGAGTTCGGTGCGGATGGTGAGGAACTGCTGGTTCTCCGCCTGATTCTGCTTTTCCGTGGGATCGGTCACCAGATCGTACAGTTCGTTCGGCCCCTTGCCATCATTGCGCGAAACGAGCTTGTAGCGGTTTTCGTGCGACATGTCGGTGCTGCCCATGTGCGCGCAGACCGCCATCGGCCAGGGCGCCTTCTTCGGTAATTCCCTTACCTCGGCCAGCGGCACGTAGCTCCGGCCGCACAGATTGCGCGGAGGCACTTCCAGGCTCAGCAGGTCGCAGATGGAGGGCACGAAATCGTAGGCGCTCAGCAGTTCGGGACGATGCGCGATGGCGGGAATGTGTCCCGGCCAGCTCCAGATCATGGGGGTGGCGACGGCCTCGTCGAACATGTTGGGCGGGTCGGATGCGTTAGCGGATTCCCACAATCCGTGGCGGCCCCAGAGCGCGCCGGTCGATGCGGTGAACACCACCAGGGTGCTGTTCGCGAGCCCCCGCGCACGCAACTTCGCGAGTACCGACTTCACCGTGTCGTCCACATAGCTGACGGTGGCCGCGGCTTTCTTGACGTTCCCCAGAATATTGCGCAGCATGTCGCGGCCGTCGGCCGCGCCGGCTGCCGGCAGGTCGGGGGCGTAGCCGTCGAACGGTTCGCTGGCGTAGAGGTCGAGGAATGGCTGCGGAACGGCGTCGTAAGGCGGACGCAGGGTGGGGCAATTCATGAGGAAAAAGAACGGCTTACCGGCCGTTTGCGCATCCAGGAACTGGATGGCAGCCTTGGCGTCGCCTTCCTGGCAGGTGTAGCCGGCGGCTTCCAGGATCTTAGGCAGCGGCACGTCGGCGGCCGAGAGCATTCCGGCATCGCCCAATTGCATGGGCGTACAGCCCGTGAGCAAGGTATTGCGGCCCGCCGCTATCGCCGGCGCGCAAGCAAAGTGGTTGCTGAAGCGCATGCCCATCTGGGCGAGCAGGTCCAGATTGGGGGTGAACACCTGCTTGTTGCCGTAGCAACCGAGCATGAAAGTGGGGAGTTCATCCGCCAGAATCAGCAGAATCCCCGGCCGCTGGGCTTCGACCTTCCTCTTCTTAGTCGTCTTAGCCGCTAATGCGGGCAGGGCCAGGCTGCCAAAAAAGAAACTTCGTCGCGTCACAAGCATGGTCAAATATCAAGTATAAGCGCTCGCATAGTTGTTGACGGGGTGCGGCGCGCATTATAGTTGAGTTGGGCCGATGAACATTCCCAATGCCCTGACGATTCTGCGGATCTTCTTCGTGCCGCTGCTGGTGGCGGTGCTGGTGGAGGATAACGCCTGGGTCAGTTTGCCGGTGACCAACGAATGGTTGGCGCTCGCCATCTTTCTGGCGGCTGCGGGCACCGACCTGCTCGACGGTTACCTCGCCCGCCGCTGGAAACAGGTCACCACAGTCGGGACTCTGCTCGATCCCATCGCCGACAAACTGCTGATTTCGGCCGCCCTCATCTCGCTGGTGCAGGTGGGCGTGCTGCCGGGTTGGATGGCCATCCTCATTGTCGGCCGCGAATTCGGGGTTTCGGGATTGCGGCAGATCGCCGCGGCGGAAGGGTATACCATCAAGGCCAGCGATCTGGGCAAGACCAAAATGCTTTCCCAGGTGGTGGCTGTTTCGTGCATGCTGATCGCCGTCCGCCATCCCGCGCTGCGCAAGCCGGGAATGGTATTGATGTGGATCGTGGTGGTGTTCGCCATGGTCTCGGCGATCAGTTACTTCCGCAAGTTCTGGCGCAAGGTGGACGAACGCATCAAACTCGGGCGGCGCCGCGAACTTCTGGCGTTGGAGCGGAAGCGGCAGCGGATGCAAATGCGTCAGAGGCGGTCGAGGGGATCGAGCAACTTGGGCGCCGCCGGAACGATCTGGAAACCGCCGGAAGTGAACTGAACCGTGCGGATCTGGCCTTTGGGCCCAACCTCGCCCACGGGCTTGCCGTTTAGCGTGATGGTGACTCCGCCGGCGTTGCCCAACCGCAGCATCACCTCGCCATCGGCGTCGATATTGCGCGTCTCATGCGCCTGCAAGGTTCCCGAGAACTGGTACTTTCCATTTACTTCGGCGCGAATCCAGACGGGCTCGTCGGCCGTGATTCCGACGCGTACCGAAGCGTTCGGATTGGGCGAAAGATTCGGCACATCGGAAGCCGCGGGCGTCGCCGATGCGGCGGGTTGGTCAGCCGCGGGCTTGGCAGGTTCAGTGGAGGCTTCAACCGTGGCGGCTTGCGTCGCGGCGACCGGCGTTGCCGAGGAAGGCGCGGAATCAGCGAGCGGAGGCTGAGGGGGCGCAGCTTGCGCGGCTGCCGGCGGCGCGGCTGTCGTCTTGGCGACCGGCGGCGTCTCGTGCGCCAGCACCGGACGGTGCGGCCTTTGAAACCACCAATACACGCCTGAGCACACCAGCATCAGAGCCACCAGAAGCACGCCGGCCTTGAACCAGGAAGGCAACGGAATCGGCCGATCGCGCACCGATCGCCAACTCTCCTCGCCCATTTCCAACTTGATTCCCGGCACGTCCGGTCTGGTCTTATCGGGCGCCTCGGGAATGGCCGGCTCCGGTTCCGCCAAGTGACCCACTTCGGCCACCATCTCATCGCCGTCAAGGCCCAGAAAAGAGGCATATTGGCGGACAAAGCTCTTGGTAAACACCCCCCCGGGCAGTTTGGCGAAATCGTCATGTTCCATGGCTTCCAGAAAGCGCCGGGAGATCTTAAGCTCGGCGGCGATATTCGACAGGTCGAGATTGCGTCTCTGACGTTCGCGGCGCAGTGTTTCGCCTATGGAAGTCATGGGAGGGTAGGCCCTTCAGCTCCATCTTACTACTCAGGAACGCTTTCAGCGCTTAGCAATCAGCAATCAGCTACTGCTACTGGTATGGCCGGTCACCGGACCGGCGGCTGACCGCGGGTTACTAATAGCTGGGGTGAATGGCTCTGGCTCCGGCGCCGGCTTATACGCGAGCCTGCTAGCATAATCGATTGATCTCTGTGGTGATTGTGACTTGGAATCGTCGCGATTTCCTGCGCGCGTGCCTCGCTTCGCTCGCCAGGCAAACGGGGGTCGAGTTCGAGACAATCGTGGTGGATAACGGCTCCGAGGACGGGTCGGCCGATATGGCGGAGGCGGAATTCGGGGCGCGCGTCATACGAAATGCCGGTAATCGCGGCTTCTGCGCCGCTAATAACCAGGGGATTGCCGCCGCGCGTGGCGAATTTGTGGCGCTTCTGAACAACGACGCCGAAGCCGAACCGGGATGGCTGGCCGCGCTGGATCGCGCTCGCCGGCGCGCGCCCGAAGTCGGCATGGCGGCCAGTAAAATCCTGGTTTGGGAAGATCCGCGGCGCATTGACAAGGCCGGACACCTGATCTACCCTGACGGCCAGAACAAAGGACGCGGCAGCGGCGCGCTCGACACCGGGCAGTTCGATCGCGAAGAGGAAGTGCTCTGGCCCGACGGGTGCGCGGCCCTGTATCGCAAGCAGATGCTCGACGAGATCGGCGGCTTCGACGAGGATTTCTTCGCCTACGGAGACGACGCGGAACTGGGATTGCGCGCGCGCATCGCCGGTTGGAAGTGCATCTATACACCGGAAGCGGTGGTGCGGCATCACCGCGGGTCGACGCTGGGCAAGGATTCGGCGTGGCGGCTGGAACTGATAGAGCGCAATCGTCTGCTGCTGGCTTCGAAGTTGTTTCCGTGGAGCCTGTTGTGGCTGAACCCCGTTTATTTTGCCGCGCGGTTGCTGGCCGGGTTGGGCGCGGCATGGCGCGGGGAGGGCGACACGGTCCACTACCCGGGGCTGGGCGGCAAATGGACCATGGCCCTGGCGCTCTTGAAGGGCCAGTGGGGCGCGCTCAAGCTGCTGCCCCGCATGTTGCGCAAGCGCCGGCAGATTCGCCGCTTGCGCAAGCTCTCGCCGCGCGAAACGCGGCGCCTGATTCTGGCCAACCGGCTTGCGCTCAAGGAAATCACATGAGCGAGTGCCCGATGTGCGGGAGCAAGCGCGGTTCGCTGCTGTTCCGCCAGACGGACCGTCTCTATGGCACCACCGACAAGCAGTTCCGGATCGTGCAGTGCGGGCAATGTCATCTGATCCGCCTCGATCCGCAGCCCTCTCCCGAGGAACTCCACCGCTACTATCCGCCGAACTACTGGTTCGCTCCCGATCGCAGCCTGGCGGCGCGGCTGGAGCAGTCGTACCGCAAAGCCGTGCTGCGCGGACATGTGCGATTCGTGGCGCGAGCCTTGCGCGAGTCGCCCGTGCGCGGTACGCTGCTCGACGTCGGCTGCGGCGGCGGTCTTTTCCTGGGAATGATGCGCCGGCGCGGATTCCCCGTGGTCGGGCTGGATACGTCCCACGACGCAGCGCTTGCGGCCTGGCGTCATCATCAGGTGACCGCGCTGGTGGCCGATCTGGAACACGCGCCGTTTCGTCCGGGAAGTTTCGCGGGCATCACCATGTCGCACGTGCTGGAGCATCTGGCCGATCCCTGCGTTTATCTTTCCGCCGCGCACCGCCTCCTGGCTCCCAACGGCCGGCTGATCGTCTTCGTGCCGAATGCCTCCTCGCTCCAGTTCGCGGTTTTCGGCCGCCGGTGGAACGGTCTCGACGTTCCGCGCCACCTGTTCGATTATCGCGATCGCGACATGGAACAGATACTGGAGATGATGGGCTTTGCGGTGGTGCGGCGGCGCTTTTTTTCGCTGCGCGACAACCCTGCCGGACTGGCCACCAGTCTCGCGCCCGGGCTCGACCCGATGGCGCGGCGCGTGCGCAAATTGCGCGAAGGCCCGGTGTCGCGGCTGGCCAAGGACCTGGCGTATTTCGCGCTGGTGGCGGCGGCGCTGCCGTTCACGTGGGTGGAAGCCGCGGTGGGCGCGGGAAGCACGGTGATCATGGAGGCCCGGCGCATATGAGCTATACCGCGCCGGCATATCGCCTGCCGAAGCTTCTGCGCCGCCATATTCTGCACTTCGAAGTAGAAATTGAGGAAGCGGTGGACCGGTTTGCGAGCGATTTGCCCGACCGCGCGCGGGTGCTCGACGCCGGTGCGGGTGAAGGCCAATACGCGCACTACTTCAAGCGGCAGCAATACTGCGGAATCGATCTCGCGGTGGGCGATGCCGAGTGGGATTACAGCAGCCTGGATGCAATCGCGGATTTGACCGCGCTACCTTTCCGCCCCGGCGCTTTCCGCGCTGCCGTCAATATCGTCACGCTCGAACATGTGCGCGAACCGGCGCGAGCGCTCGGCGAAATCGGACGAGTGCTGGAGCCCGGCGGCCGATTGCTGGTAGCGGCGCCGCACGAGTGGGAAGTCCACCAGGCGCCGCACGATTATTTCCGTTACACGCGTTACGGCTTGCAATACCTGCTGGAACAGGCGGGTTTCGAGGCCATTGAGATTCGCGCCGCCGGCGGCTATTTCCGGCTGGTCGCGCGGCGGCTGCTCAACGGGCTACAATTCTTTACGGGGGGCGTGCGCTGGCTGGGATTTCTACCCGCGGCGATTTTGCTGGTTCCCCCGGCGCTGATCCTGCCGTTCCTGGACGCGCTCGACCGCGAGCGCAATTTCACAGCCGGATACATTTGCACAGCCCGCAAACGGTGATTTCATTGGATGGAGTAATCGTAGTCGATAAACCCGAAGGCTGGACCTCGCACGACGTGGTCGCCAAGGTGCGCGGCATCGCCCGCACGAAGCGCATCGGCCATCTCGGCACCTTGGACCCGATCGCCACGGGCGTGCTGCCGCTGGTGATTGAAAAGGCCACGAGGCTGGCGCAATTCTACACGCGCAGCGACAAAATCTACGAGGGCGTAGTGCGCTTTGGCTGGGCGACGGATACTTACGATCGCGCCGGCACGCAGGTGGGCGAGCGCCGCGACGTGCCACTCGAGGCCGCGCAACTGGAGCCGCTGCTCGAAAAATTTCGCGGGGAGATCTGGCAAGCGCCGCCGCCGGTGTCGGCGAAGAAAATCGCCGGCAAGCGCGCCTACGATCTAGCGCGCCAGGCGGTGGCCGTCGAACTGGAGGCGGTGCAGGTTTCGGTGTACGAGTTGACGCTTCTGGGCGTCGAAGGCTCGCGGGCGCGACTGCGCGCGCACTGCTCGGGCGGCACGTACATGCGCTCGCTGGCGCACGATCTGGGCCAGCTCATGGGATGCGGCGCGCATCTCGAAGAACTGCGCCGCACGGCCAGCGCGGAGTTCGAAATCGGCGAGGCGCGCACTCTCGATCAACTGCAATCGCTGGCCAACGACGGAAGGCTGATAGATGCCCTCGTCCCGGCATCGAAAATGCTGCCGGGACTGCCGTCCGTTTACGTCGACGACGTCACCATGGCGCACATTCGCCACGGACGAAATTTCCCGGCGTCGCCTTTCCGCTCGGAAGCGGCATCGCGGCACGTGAAGGCGCTGTCAAGGCAGGGCGATCTGGTGGCGATCGGGGAAGCGGTGCTGCCGAATCTGTACCATCCGGTGGTAGTGCTGTAGTCGGAGTCCGCCTGCCTGAGGCCCCGGAAAGAACGCGATTGCCAGCGACGGTTAGTAAGCTCGATGGTTTTATCCGTGTGCATCTGTGGCCAAAAAATCTTGTTCCAGGAGTTCGCGATGCTCCGGATTCAGTCAAATTCTGGGGCTCAGAAATTGGCCACGGATGAACACAGATGCACACGGATAACGGCGCCGCTCCCTGGCGGTCACGGCTCTTCAGTTGAAAAGAGCGGTGCCTTTTATGCGGAGCGATTAGTTTTGCCAGCCGGCCGCGGTCAGGATTGCCCGCCCCGCAATTCACCGCGGCGGAATCGCGTCCTCCGAGGTGAACGGCGAGGCCGGCAATCCATCGGTATTAAACAGATTGATCGCGGGCGCGTTGGCCCATCCGTAGCGCACGTATTTCGGGTCGGCGACCTGCGCGCTGCTCACCACCACGGTATTGCCGTCGATGCGCGCTGTAGCTGGCACGAAGCGGCCGTCGCTGGCGGCAATCTCGAAGCCCTGGAGCGCATCGCCCCTGGCCACCAGGCCGCGGGCGGTGTGATCGAACCACACGCGGATTCCTTCGCTCTGCGGCACGGCCTGCCGGAACAGCGGGCCGGAGTACTCGACACTTTCGCCGTAGGCGAGAGCGCGCGCGGCGAGCGCGAGGCGCGCGCCCACGGTCTGCTTGTCGGCGGGATGCACGTTGTCGGGATCGCCGATGTCCGTCGTCACCACCATCGCCGTATTGGCCACCGCCAGAGTGCGGCGCTGCGCTTCGCGGATAACGGCCCATACTTCGCTGGCGTTCGATTTGAAGCTGGAGATTTGCACGAAAAGAAATGGGAAATCGCCCTCCTGCCATTGCGCGCGCCAATCGGCGATGAGCGCGGGGAAGATTCGGGCGTACATGGGCGCGAATGCCAGACGGCTGTTGGATTCGCCCTGGTACCAGATGACGCCCTTGATGGCGTACGGCGTAGCGGGAGCGACCATGCCGTTGAACAGCCATGCGGGCGCCCAGGATGCCGGGTCGGGCCGCCACGGATGCTCCGACGGAGTCTTTCCGGCCTGCCGGGCGGCTTCGTCTTCGCGCCGTTCGGCGGCGGCGATCAATTGGGCATCGGCTTGCGATTGCATCATCTGCGCGCGCGTGGCGAAAACCGGCATGAGGGCCGCATCGCGGGAGATGGCTTCCAGGCTTACCCATGCTTCAGCCGGCGTGCCTCCCCAAGTGGCGTCGATCAATCCGATGGGCACGTGCTCGCGCGCGTTCAATTCACGCCCGAAGAAGTAGGCGGCGGCCGAAAAGTTCGCGGCCGTTTCCGGCGTGCACGCGGTCCATGACGCGTCGATGTTGCGCTGCGGGAAATCGACGGCCTTCTTGGGGAAGTTGATCAGGCGGAGTTCCGGCTGGATGGCGTGGGCGATCTCTTCCTCCGAATTCTTCAGCGGCGCGCCCCCAAATCCCTTGAGCGGCATTTCCATGTTGGATTGCCCGGAAGCGAACCAGACGTCGCCGATCAGGATATCTTCCAGGATGATTTCGTTCTTGGCGCTCACCGTGAGCCGGTACGGGCCGCCGGCCGGCTCGGGGGGCAGATAAACGCTCCAGGCGCCCAGATCGCTTCCCACCGCCGCGCGCGATACGCCGTGCAGTTCGACGGTGATCTTTTCTCCGGGGTCGGACCAGCCCCAGACGTGAATGGGGCGGTCGCGCTGGAGCACCATGTGGCTGCTCAGCAGGCCCGGCAGTTTCACTGCGCAGCTCGCGACGTGGGCGCCGCAGGCGAAAAGGATGGCGGCGGCAAGCGAGCGAAACGGTGTGCGAATCAACATAGGCCTATTGTCACGCAAAGCGTGGGCGGCGATGCTATGATCGTCCCGAGATGCAACACAATCCGGGATTCCTGAAGCTCGTGGACGACGCCAAAGCGCGCGTGCGGCAGATCGATATCGAAGGCTACAAGAAGATGGTGTCCGGAGGCGAGCCGCACGTGCTGGTGGACACGCGCGAGGACAACGAGTGGGACAAGGGCCATGTACAGGGCGCCGTGCACCTGAGCCGCGGCATCATCGAGCGCGACATCGAAATGAAGTACCCGGATAAAAATACGCCGCTGGTTTTGTATTGCGGCGGCGGATTCCGTTCGGCGCTGGTGACCGACAATCTCCAGAAGATGGGCTACACCAACGCGATTTCGCTCGACGGCGGATGGCGGGCGTTGAAGGAATCGGGGCTGCCCCTGGCGTGAGAGCGGCATTGCCTGCCCCACCAGCCCGCGATAAAGCATCAACACCAATTTGCCGCAAGTGCCTTCATCGCCTCCCCACGAAGACCAAAAAGGACACCAGGCGGTACCGGAAAGGCACCGCTCCCTCGCGGTCGCGGCTCAGAAAGCGTCGCGGCTCAGAAAGCGTCGCCGCTGAAAGAGCTCAGAAGTTCAGGCGCAAGCCGAGATCGATACGGCGATTGTTGGCCGTCGAACCGCCCATGCCGCCGCCGGGACCGCCGCCGCCACCGGGACCGCCGCCGCCGTAACCGGTATTGACGCTGGTGGCCTGTCCGAACTGATTCGAGGTGAGGACGCCATCGTAACCGCCGGGGTTGAAGTGGTTCAGGGCGTTGGTAAAGTTGGCGCTCACGGTCAGGCTGAAGCGGCGATCGGAGCTGCCGCCAAACCCGCCGCCACGCCCGCCGCCGCGCGGTCCCATACTCATGCCGCCGCCACCGCCTCGGCCGCCACCACCGCCGCCGGGCCCACCGAACCCGCCACCTCCCGGTCCGCCGCCGCCCGGTCCACCGAAACCGCCGGGAGGAGGACCGCCGCCGGCATCGGCCGACCCGCCGGCCTTTTTGGCGCCGAATCCGAACGTGCGATAGATGCGCATGTTCACGGACACGATTTGCGGCATGGTGAGGTAGTTGCGCGGCACCAGGCCGGCAGGTGGGCCGTTGCCGAGGAGTTGGGCTTGACTGTAGTTCGTGGTGAAATTGCCATACGGCGTGCAATAGAAACCAGCCTGGGCGCTGCAACCAGAGCCGGCGGGAGCAAACAAACCGCGCGCGGTGCCGTTATCGCCGTAGATATCGGTTCCCACAGTTACATCGTACGGAGGACCCGAGTGCACGATGATGTTCGGAGCAATGACGATTTTGGCCGGCGCCTGAATGGTGCCGAAAACGGTGAGGTTGGAACGGCGGTTGTAGTTCGACGTGCCGTAATCCTGGAGGAAATCATACGGATTGGTCGGCGTGGACGGCAGATCGTTGGCATGAGTGTACGAATAGTTGCCTTGCAGCGAGATCCGGCGGCTGAAGCGCGTATTGAAGCTCAGCATCAGGATGTCCTGCTTCATGAAAGCGCCCGATTCGTACTCCATGATTTGGCCGGCATTGTAGCCATATGGATAAATGCCATTGTTTGGCCCGGGCGCCTCATTCCAGTTGTAAGTTCCCGGGAGTGGCGTGTTGATCGGTACCAGTTGCTGGTAGTGATTGGCGCGGTTGTAGGTGTAGGTGACCGCCACGGTGGTGCTTTTCGGCAACTGGCGTTCCACGCCGATGGCGCCCTGCATGCTGTAATCGGCCTGATACTTCGGATCTACATAGTAAGTCTGGTTAGTGCCCAGGCTTAGGGACGACAGGCTCGGAATGTTGGGGAAGAACGTGGGGTAATCCTGTACGAATTGAAACTGCCGGACGCCGTTATTGAGGTAGGCGGTCTCGTAGGGTCCGACAGCCACGCGATCGTAGAAAATTCCGGCGCCGCCGCGGATCACGGTTTTGGGCGGACCGTTTTTCGAGGAACCGGGAGCCCAGGCGAACCCGAGCCGCGGCGCCCAGTCCTTATCGTCGTGGATCAGGTTCTGGAATTCATATCGCAAGCCGAGGCTCAAGGTGAAATTCTGGCGTACTTTCCAATCGTCCTGGAAGAACGGCGCGCCATCGCGGCGCACCATGCTGACGTAGGGCAGACCGGCCTGAACCTCGTACTTGCTCGGCCCGCCGCCCAGGGCGAACAACTGCTCGCCGGTGATGCCCTGGCTCATCAGTTGGAGCGTGGTGACGTATTGCTGCAGGGCTGTCTGCGCGGGGATGGCGATTCCAGCGCCTTGCGGGCAGGGCTGCTCGCCGGACGCGCCGCAAGCCGTCGTGCCCTGGAACAGGAACTCACCGCCGAATCCAGTGGGATTCTCGTTCTGATCGCTGTCACGGCGCACGCGCACTCCGAAGTGCATGGTATGGGCGCCATGAGTCATGGTGCTTGTGTTGGTCAGCTCGAAGTGCCGGGTGGTGTCGTACCTGCCGCCGAACCCGTTGCCACCGCTGGTGAATTCGTTGGCCACGCTGATTTCGGGGGCAAGGTTGCCGGCCGAATCGGTATAGGAGCGTTGAAATTGGAAACGCGTTTCGTTCACCAGGTGGGTGGTGAGAATCGAGGTCTCAGTCACCATCAGATTCTGACCGTTGCCACTGGTGTTATAGGCCAGCTCGCTCGGAAAGAGGTCCGCGTAGCCTGGCAGGGACACGGTATATCCCGGCGGCAGGTTACGGCTTCCGAGTCCTTGGTTATTCCCCGAGTTGATGCGTTCCTCGAAGCGCACGGTGAGCGTGTTTTTGTCGGTGATGGCGTAATCGATGCGCGGAGTGACGGTAAGGTAATAGGTCGGCGTCACCAGCGAAGTCTGAATGTGGCTGACGGCGTAGGATGAGGGGTCCACGTAGAAAGCGTTGGTGATGGCGTTGTTCTGAATATCGCGCCGCTGGATGTCGAAATTGAAGCTGGTGCGGTGATTGATCGGGCCGCCGCCGTTGCCGCCGAAGTTGCGATTGGAATAGGCTGGTTTGTTGCTGGCGAAAGGATTGCGCGAATCCCAAGCAGAATCGGTATCGTTGAAATACGCGGTGCCGTGGTAGTGGTCGGTGCCCGGCTTGGTGAGAATCTCGATGCGGCCGAAACCGAGGCGGTCGAACTCGGCCGAGAAGGGATTCGAGTTGATGCGGATCTCGCGAATGGATTCCTTGGGCGGCAACTGCCCGCCGGTGAAACCGTCGATGTAGATCGCGCCGCCATTGGGGCCGGCACCCGGTCCGGCCAAAGCCTGGAGGGCATCGGAGAGATCGTCGGGATCGTCGGGAAGCGCCATCAGGTCGTCGCCTTTAATTACCAGCGCGCCCACGTTGTTGTCGGGCTCGACGCTGACGCTCGGTCCCGGCTCGCCCTTGACGGTAATTTCCTGCTTCTCCGCCAAAACCGTAAGCTGAATGGGCAGCGTCACGGTTCCACCGGCGTTCACGGTCACCACTTTGCTGAACGCGTTGAAGCCCGGATAGCTCACCGCCAGGGTGTAATCGCCGGGCTTCAAGCCGACGATGGTATAGCTGCCGTCGGCCTGCGACTGCACCTGTTGCTTGCCGGCCGTGTTCTGCACGGTCAGGTAGGCCGCCGGGATGCTGGCTCCCGAATCGTCGGTGAGGACGCCCTTAATGGTTCCAGTGGAGGACTGGGCTGCAGCAAAAGAAGCAACCCCTACGATCGCTAAAGACAAAAGCGTGATTCTACGCACAAGATTCATTTACTCTCTCCGCTATTACTGCCCCAAGACTTACTGCTGATGCTACTGGCCTTCGCCGCCGCCGGCGCCACCACCGAGATTCCATCCGCCGAGGAGATCGCGGGTCGAATTCGGCGCCGCGGTCAAGATAGGATCGACACCCGCGAGAAGCTGAACGCACGTGACGCGCGACGGATCGCTCCCCTTGGTGGTCAGGATCAGGACCGCATCCCCTGCTTTCAAATCGGACAACTGAATCGCGGGCGACCGGTCGATCATGCCGCCGATGTCCCCACCGCGTCCACCACCGCCAGGTCCGCGACCCTCGCCGCCGCCCGGGCCGCGTCCTTCGCCGCGCGGCGGTCCGCCCTGACCCTCCTGACCCTGCCCCCGGCCCGCGCCATAGCGGCGGGCCAGCATAGCGGCTATTTGAGGATCCAGTTTCTTCATGGTGGAGTCGGAATCCACTTTGATGGCCAGCGGCTTTTTGGTCAGCAGATCCTTCACCTGCATTTCCCCACCGGCCGCGTTCACCGAGACGACCGTGGCGGCCAACTGCCGGAACTCACCGGCATAAATCGACTCGGCGGCATCGGTCGTGCCATCCGCGCTCCGGTTCCCGAGCACGCGCACCTGGTCGCCGACCTTGATTTCCGCGAGACTGCTGGGCTTGGCGTCCGACGCCTTGGCGGAATCGAGCGAATACCGGTGATACTCGGTCTTGTCGGTGGTGGTGACGGTGATGGTGCGCGATCCGGATTTCACCGTGATAGTCTTGGCGGCGGGATCGACCGCGGTGACGTTTCCGGCCATGCCGCGCTTCTTCCAATCGGCAAGTTCGGCCTGGCTAATGGCGCCTACGTCTGCCGGGGTACGAACCACGAGAGTCGTGGCAGTGAACTGCTTGTCGCCGGCGGCGCCCCGGTAGTAGGCCAACACCAGATCCCCCGACGCCAGTTCGTCGGCTTTCATCCGGGGAGCCTGCTTCAGGTCGGCAACACCGGGCCCGGGATGCAGAATGACGGTGGAATCGGTTGTCGTGACGGTAACGGTATCGCCCTTTTCGGTCTTCATGACGAATTGATTCGACGATGCCGTGACGGAAGTGATTGTGCCGGCGACATGCTCGTGCGGGGCCGCGGCAGTTTGTGCCGCCGCGGGACGAATCGCCTGTACGACCGAGAGCAACGCCAACACTCCGATGATTGCCTTCATAACTCAGCCCTTACCTAAAACTCCTCTCAAAAATGTACCCGGATTCGCTGATACCGCAGATAAGTTCCAGAGATATTGTCAATGGCGCAAGCCAGAGGTGAGTCGTTACGCGAAAACGCGCAATTTCGCTACGTACTGCCATAGCCACTGTTGTGGTAGCTCTTAAGAGCTATATACAAATAGCTCAAAAGGGCTAGCAGCGTTGACTTCAGCAGGGCGGCATTCTGGGCTTGGGATATGGCGATCTTCGATCAGGCAGAGTTTCAGGTCCGCTGCGAGTGGGGCTTGCGCGGGCTGAGCGAACTCGCGCCGGTCTCCGATGTCCTCATCCTGATCGACGTGCTCTCTTTTGGCACCGCACTCGACATTGCCACGGCGCGCGGCGCGGTCGTTTTTCCCTACCCGCTCAAGGGCCAGCCCGCCAACGAATATGCCGCGTCACTGGACGCTCGCGTGGCGTGCGCCGATCGCGCCGGCGGGTTTTCCCTCTCGCCGGCATCGCTCCGCGCCCTGCCTGCCGGATTCCGGCTGGTTTTGCCCTCGCCAAACGGGGCCGCCCTGTCATTCCATGCCGATCACCCGGCGGTATTCGCCGCCTGTCTACGGAATGCGACCGCGGTGGCGCGGGCGGCGGCCGGTATGGGCTCGACTTTCGCGGTGGTGGTGGCAGGCGAGACGTGGCCCTCAGGGGAGCTGCGCCCGGCGCTGGAAGATCTGATCGGTGGCGGGGCGGTGATCGCCAGCCTTCCGGGCACCCGGTCGCCGGAGGCCGAGATGGCGGCCGCCTGTTTCGGACGTTTCCGCTCCAACCTGGCTGCGGCACTGCGAAATTGCAGTTCCGGAAAGGAACTGATGGCGCGCGGATTCGCGGCGGACGTCGAACTCGCTGCCGAACTCGATGCGAGTGCGAATTTGCCCCGCTTGATCGAGCGGGCGTTCGTTTCCACGTGAGGGCTTTTACGGCGGCTGGTGTCATGTCTCGGCGCGGGCGGGGTATCCAGCCCGGCCGTCGCAGCGCTTCAATAAAGCAGGCGATACTGATGGGATGCGCCTTTCACCGCGTTGTTACGCCGTCACTGGGCTTGCCTACTCGCCGCCCTGGTGCGTGAACGCAGGATTCATTGTGGGAGACGTCGAAACGCTGGTGATCGATACCGGCGGCAACACGCTGGCCGGCCAGACGGTTTACGGATACGCCGTCGCGGCGCGGCCGGAGAATCGCCTGCGCGTGCTCAACACCGAGGAGCACTTCGATCACATTGGCGGCAACGCGTTCTTCCGTGCGCACGGCGTCGACATCTGGAGTCACCACGCGCTGGCGCGGACGCCCGCCGAATTTGCGGCCGAAATCGCCGAGTTCAACGAGGGCATTTCGAACGCGCAACGGCGCGCCGCGGGCGAGGCGGCCGCGTTCTTTCACGGCACCCAGCTCACCAACCCGAATCGCGCCATCGAGCACGACACCCGGTTCGATCTCGGCAACTGCGCGGTAAAGATTCTGCTTACGCCGGGCCACACCGCGACCAATATTTCGGCCTGGGCGCCCGATGACGGCGTTCTTTATACCGGCGATTGCCTGATTGCCGAATACATTCCCAACCTCGACGCCGGCGGACCCGCCGATTGGGAGATCTGGCTGGCATCGATCGACCGGCTGGAAGCGCTCCGGCCGGAGACGTTGGTAATGGGGCACGGCCCGGTTGCCGGCGGCGCGCAAGTGCGAACGGTGATTGAGAGAGTGCGGGGCGTGCTGCGCGAGGCTATCAGGCTGGGGCGCTCGCCGACCGCGTGAAGGGAACATCTTTATGCCCGTGCTGCTCGAAATTCCCGAAAATCCCAATTGCGAGGCGATGGATGCCCAGGTCTTCCAGTGCCGTTCGGCCGCGCGCGTGGTCACGCATATTCTGTGCGAGCGCGCAGGCGGCATGGAATGGTGTGCCGTCACGGGTGTTGGCGAGGGCGGCGCGCCACGGCCGGCGACAGCGTGCCTGGTGGAGGATTCCGGCGACGGCGCGTGCTACCTGGTAATCGGTGGAGAGTGGGGCTTGCGACTCCAGCCTTCCGGCGCGAGCGGCGCTTGGGACCTCGCCGACTCGGCGCAATGGGGCGTTCCGTACCTGCTGCTGGCGGGCAATGCCGCGGCCCTGCGGTTTGGATAAACTAACTCCACGACGGGGATCTTGGTCCAAGGAGGCGCCATGCGCATTTTCACCGGGGCCCTTTTTCTGGCGGCGATCGCGCCGTCCCTCCTGGGACAACCTGGGGATACGACCCCGGCGTTCGAGGTGGTTTCGGTTAAGCCTTCCGACCCGAATCGGCGCTATTCCATCGGCATGTTCACCTACCCCGGCGGACGGGTTGAAGCAACCTACGTTCCGGTAGATTATTTGATCCAGCAGGCCTATGACATTCAGCCTTTTCAGATCTCGGGAGAGCCCCGCTGGGCACGCGAGGAACGTTTCGATCTCGTTGGCAAGCCCCCGGAATCCTCGCCCTCCAGTAAATCGAATCCGGCGATCTCGAAGCTTCCGCCCAACCCCGAACAGCGGCAAATGCTCCAGGCCGCGCTGGTGGACCGGTTCGGCTTGAAGTACCACTGGGAGACGAAGGAGGGCGAGATTTACCTGCTGGTCAAAAGCGGCAAGGGCCTGAAACTGCAACCCGCGAAGGACAAGGACGACTATCCGTGGGCAGGGGGGTTCTCCGGGCCGCCCTTCAGCAACGGAATTCAAGGCATCAACGAAACCATGGCGAACCTGGCGGAGCGCATTAGCCCGGTTCTGGGGCGGACGGTGATCGACCGCACCGGCATCGACGGATCGTTCGATTTCGCATTCCGGTATCCTGGCGATGAGGCGAACCCGGATATCGGCGCGGTGATCCTGACGTCAGTGCAAGGGCTCGGGTTGAAGCTCGAACCCAACCGGGGCCCCGTCAAGATTCTGGCGATCGACCATCTCGAGCGCCCGTCGGCGAACTAAGCACACCATTTCACAAATACGGATGCGTACTCCGCAGACGCTCTGCAAGAATACGTTGGCGAATTTATGAAATGGAGTACTAACAGGATGCTGAAAAACACTGGAAATGACCCAGCCGCCGATGAACGCTGATAAACGCCGATTGAAAACGAACAACTTATCCGCGTTCATCTGCGTTTATCCGCGGCATATTTGCCTTTTTCAGCAGCCTGCCAAGGGAGCGGGAAAGCCCGGTCCGCCCGATGACCGCCGAACGCATGGATGGTCCGCGTGCCGGCCAGCACCTCGCCGCTGTGCGGCGTGCCGCGCGGAATGACGTATTCCTGGCCCGCATGGAGCGGAATGCGCTCGCCATGCACGATCAAGGTGTAACAGCCTTCCACTACGAGCATATATTCGTCGAAGGCATGCACGTGCTCGACGGAAGCGGCCGTCTGGCGGCAATTCCAGAACGCCATCTGGCTGCCGTCCGCGCCGTCGAAGACATAGCCTTCCACTCCCGGAGTCGCCTGTTGGCCGGTGGCGATGCGGTTGGCGGGATTTTTCATGAACTGGGGGAAGTCGTCCATAGTCGCTTCAGTCTCGCATTTTTCGGTTCTGAGCAGGCATAGTCGCCTGCTAGGCCTCAATGCTGTTCACTTAACCCCTTGAGCGGGCGGGTGGCATTTTCCCGAATAGCACGTCATCTGCTCGGAGCTGCCTGGAACTTCGTGAGAGTTTGCCGACCACTTTGGTGGTTCGGGCGTTTCCCGTCAACTTAACGTCAAGTTGACTGTCAGCGTAACTGCCCCAGCCCGGTCGTTTCTTGAACTCGAGATAGCCTCTCTACACGATCGATGTCGATCAGGGGACCGGCTAGAATGAACATAGAGATGAACAAACTTGCCTGCTTGATCCTTTTCTGGATGCTGCCTTTGCCGTTGGTGTTCGCGGCCGACGACGTCGTGTTTCCGAGCGGGGACATCACCCTTCACGGAGTCGTGTACAGACCGGAAGGAAAAGGGCCCTTTCCCGCTGTGGTTTATAACCACGGCAGTGCGGCTGGCATGCTAAGCAAAACCGGATTCGACGCACTCGGTCCAGTGTTCGCGAGCCATGGATGGGTGTTCTTTGGGCCATACCGGCGTGGACAAGGCTTGAGCGCATCCGCCGGCCCATATATTGGTGACCAAATCGCGGCAGCCGAAAAGAACGGGGGTATCTCGGCAGCCGCCGAAACCATGGTGCGGTTGCTGGAGACGGATCACTTGAACGATCAGTTGGCCGCGCTTGCGTGGCTGCGAAAGCAAAGTTTCGTGCAAGCGAATCGTATTGCCGTGGCCGGGACTTCGTTCGGAGGCATCGAGACCGTCTTGGGTGCGGAACGAGGAACTTATTGTGCAGCTATCGATTCAGCCGGAGGTGCCCAAAGTTGGTCGGAGGCGCCGGCGCTGCAAGCGTTGATGACTGCTTCGGTTCGAAATGCACAGGTGCCAATTTTCTTTTTCCAAGCCGAGAATGATTTGGGTGCGGCTACTTTAGAACGACGGCCAAGTACTCATAAATTCAACCAGTTAAGGCCGTTCGGCCTGTGGTTGGCTATCGCTTAGACCGGGGATATCGGAATAACCCCTGTTTTTGC
>Ga0181538_10000395_pt1 | contig 50898 bp, 44 predicted proteins | sample PEATcosm2014_Bin_40_FD_119773 | JGI IMG/M metagenome (GOLD analysis project Ga0181538, IMG submission 119773) | Peatland microbial communities from MTU Mesocosm Facility, Houghton, MI, USA - PEATcosm2014_Bin23_30_metaG | ecosystem: Environmental > Terrestrial > Soil > Wetlands > Peat | place...
GGATCAGGATGTGCCCACTCAAGCGACTTTGCCAACTGCATTCACGGGGACGGGGGACTTTCGCGGCCATTACCTCCAGGCCGTCCTCAAATACAAATTCACCAAGCATCTGAGCGGCCACCTTTGGAGCGAATTCCTCTTCCCGGGTGACTACTACACCAGCCGGAGCACGATGGATTTCCTGCGTGCGGAAGTGATGTACACGTTTTAGACTTGCGAAATGACCCGGTGCCTGTGGGCGCGGCCGGTTCCTCCGCCGCGTCCAAAGCGCCGGCAAGACTACCATGTTCCGAGACCAAGCCATCGAAACCCTCGATCGCGCCGCGCTGGAGCGGCTGCAGCTTAAACGCTTGCAGGAAACCGTCCGGCGCGTGGCCGCGCACGTGCCGTTCTACCGGCAGAAATTTGCCGAGCTTGGCGTGAAGCCGGAAGACATTCGGTCACTCGCCGACCTGCGCCGACTGCCGTTCACCACCAGCGCTGACTTGCGCGCCAATTATCCCACCGGTCTGCTGGCTGTTCCCCTGGACGATACCCTTCGTTTGCACACCTCGAGCGGCACCACCGGCAAGCCCAAGGCGTTGTTCTTCTCGCGTCAGGACGTGGACAACGCCGCCGAATTGTGCGCACGCTCGTTTGTCATGACCGGCATCACGCAGAAGGATGTGTTTCAGAACATGATGACCTACGGCATGTTCACTGGCGCGCTGGTCACACACTACGGCGCGGAAAAGGTCGGCTGCCTCGTCATCCCCGCCGGACCCGGCAACTCCGAACGGCAGTTGATGCTGATGCAGGATTTTCGGACGACGTTCATCCACCTCACGCCCAGCTACGGGCTCTACCTCGCGACATTCCTGGAAAAACACGGCGTTGACCCGCGACGCGATCTCGCGTTGCGCAAGGCGTTCGTGGGCGCCGAGCCTTACACCGAGGAAACCCGGCGGAAAATCGAGGAAGGCCTCGGTGTGGACGTTTACAATTCCTATGGTCTTTCGGAAATGAACGGCCCGGGCATCGCGTTCGAGTGCGAGCAAAAACACGGCATGCATCTTTGGGAGGACCATTTTCTCATCGAGGTCATTGACCCGCAAACCAGAGAACCGGTGCGCGATGGCGAAGCGGGAGAACTGGTGATGACGACGCTTTCCCGCGCGGCCATGCCTTTGCTCCGCTACCGTACCCGCGACATCACGTCCATCCTCACCACGCTCTGCGCCTGCGGACGCACGCATCGCCGCCTGAACCGCATCGCCGGCCGTTCGGACGACATGCTCATCGTGCGCGGCGTGAACATTTATCCGCAGCAGATCGAGCGCGTCCTGATGGCGCAATCGGGCGTGGGCAGAAATTATCAGATCGCGCTGGAAGGCCTCGACGAGATGACGGTCAAGGTGGAACTGGCGGAAGCCGGTTTCGAGGGACAGGTGGAGCAGCTCGTGAAATTGCAGAACCATCTGGCCGAGAAATTACGCACGGAAATCCTCGTCAAACCCCAGGTCCAACTCCTGCCGCCCGGCTCGCTGCCGGTGAGTGAAGGCAAGGCCACGCGCGTCATTGACAAACGCAAGCTGTGAAACAACGGAGAACCCCATGAAAGACGTCAAACTGGTGGCTGCTTTTGCCGAGAACAAACCGGGGCAGGTCGCCCGCTTCACCAAAATCCTTGCCAGCGCCAACATTAACATTCGTTGGCTCACCGTGGCCAGCACCGGCCCGTTCGGCGTGATGAAGTTCCTCGTCAGCGATCCGAAGGCGGCCTGCCAGGCCCTCAAACACGAAGGCTTCGTCACCAAACTGGTGGACGCGCTCGCCATTGAAGTTCCGGACAAGCCCGGCGGATTGCATGCCGTGGCCGATTGCCTGGCGAGCCGCAATATCAACCTCGACAATGCCTCCGGTTTCATCGTGAACAACCGCGCCATCATGGTTGTTGAAGTCTCCGACTATGGCCTTGCCCGGGGCATCCTGCAAAAGCAGGGCTTCCGCGTGTTGGCGCAAAAGGAATTGCCCCTGTAGCGGTCGCTCCGCGGCCCCTCTCGCGTTATTTGTAGCGGCGGTCTGTGAGCGCCGGGGGAATCAATGGCGACGGTCGCACACCGCCGCTTCTGTGCAAACTAAACCGTAAATTTATTAAACCGCGCGACGAGGCTTCACGCCGCTTTCCCCAGCAACGTTACAAACCATTCCGGCGGCCGGGTCGGTTTGCCCTGGGTATCGGTGAACGCGTGAATCGTGTAGCCGCGAACCACCGGACGACCGGTCTCGCTGTGAGCAATCTCGACGTCGAAACGCAACCTCGCCCGCCCTTGCAGTTCTGCGGCTGAAGTGATGCTCAGCAGGTCGTCATATCGCGCCCCGCCCTGGAATTCGAGATGCGCCTCCACCAGCGGCAGGAAAATGCCCTTTTCTTCCAGCGCGGCGTAAGACATCCGCAACCGGTTTCGCATTAATTCCGTCCGCCCGCATTCAAACCATTCCAGCGCGCGCGAGTTGTAGAAAGTCCCCATCTGGTCCGTTTCACTGTAACGAACTCGTAACTGAAGCACATCTTTAAGTTTGTTCATGGCGCTCTGCCGAATGCGGCGCAACCATAGCGAAGCAGCGGTGCAGGTTCCATCGCAAAGTGGGAGAGGCGTCAAAATGTTTCATTCGCCCAGTTCCGGGGCTTGGACGGCTTGCGATTGGTATCCCACGGTTTCACCGTGGGCGACTATCGGTCGCTGCTGGGCTACGACTAATAGATTTTGAAAAATACGCCCGGATTCCTTCAGCATTTAGCTTTCAGCCTTCAGCGGTTTTGTTCAAGCTTAGCTTTTCTCATCCGCATATTTTGATTGTCTGATACCCGCTGGCTGGATCGCCAATCCGCTTGCTTCGATGCCGCCAAATCCGGCCTAATGCTGCCAACCTTATGAGCCCCATCATCTACATCTCGCTCGTCGTTCTCTACGTCTTCGTCATGCTCGCCGTTGGTTACTGGTGCATGCAACGCACGAAGAACGTTGGCGATTTCTTTCTCGGCGGCCGCACGCTCGGGCCGTGGATGAGCGCGTTCGCCTACGGCACTACCTATTTCTCCGCCGTGCTATTCATCGGCTACGCCGGGCGGCTTGGCTGGGGCTTCGGGATCCAGACGATGTGGATCGTCCTCGGCAACACGTTTGTCGGCACGTTGCTCGCCTGGCTCGTGCTCGCCGGACGCACGCGTGATATGACGGTCCGCCTCAACGCACTGACCATGCCGGAATTTCTCCGTGCCCGCTACAACAGCGCGCCGCTCCAAGTCATCTCCGCGGTGATCGTTTTTGTGTTTCTGGTGCCGTATTCGGCGTCGGTTTACATGGGCCTGAGCTATCTGTTCCAAAAAACCATGGGGCTGCAATACAACGAAGCCCTTATCTTCCTCGCCGCGTTGACCGGCGTGTACCTCGTCATGGGCGGTTACTTTGCCGTGGCCGTGAGCGATTTCATCCGCGGCATCGTCGAGTTTTTCGGCGTGTTGATCATGGTGCTGCTGCTCGTGAGCATGAAAGGCGGGCTCGGCGCGTCGTTCACCGCGTTGATGGATCCCCAATACATGCCCGGTCTGCATGCGCCGCCGCCAACCACCGGTCCGCCCTTCCCCGGTTGGGTCACACTGCTCTCCCTCGTGCTCATCACCAGCTTCGGGCCGTGGGCGTTGCCGCAGATGGTGCAGAAGTTTTATTCCATCCGCAGCAAGGCCGACGTGAAGCGGGCCATGACCATCGCCACGGTCTTCGCGCTGTTCATGTCGTTTGGCGCGTATTACAGCGGCGCGCTGACGCATCTGTTCTTCACGGACCCGAAGACCGACCTCGCGCCCATCGTGGACGCGACGACGCACAAACCGAACCTCGACCTGCTGATGCCGTTTTTCATCACGAGTTACGTGCCGCAATGGCTGGTGCTCATCATCCTGCTGATGGTGTTCTCGGCCTCGATGTCCAGCCTGTCGTCACTCGTGCTGGTGAGCAGTTCAGCCGTCGCGATTGATATCTACGGTGCCTTCGGCAACCGGGAAAAGAAGCCCAAATTCACCATGATCCTGATGCGGGTGTTGTGCGCGGTGTTCGTGATATTGTCGCTATTGATAGCCGTGAGCAAAGTGGACGTGATAGTGAACCTGATGGTAATTGCGTGGGGCGCACTGGCCGGAGCCTTTCTCGCGCCGTACGTGTATGGACTGTTCTGGCGGCGGACGACCAAAGCCGGCGCGTATGCCGGCATGATCTCCGGCGTCGGCACGGCCGTGGTGCTGTTTTTGTTATGGGGCAAACCGCTGATTCCGGTCGCCGGCGCCATCGCCATGTTCCTGCCGCTGCTGGTCGTCCCCGTGGTCAGTCTGCTGACTCAGCCACCCAAACCCGAAATCATCGCCTTGGCCTTTGGAGACAAGTCACCTCTGAGTTGAATTGACTTTCATTCCGAACGGTGACGGCCGGGTGGTGCTGACCATCAACGGAGCAGAAACGAAATTGCCGTTCCACTGACCAGATGTTGACGTTGCACAGCCGGATGGCCGGCACCAGGAACGCCGTTCATTGAACGTATCAACAAATACCAGTAATTTCCCCCGCCTTCGGTCTCAGGCCGGGGTTGCCGGGGCCCATTCACACATTTGTTCGACGTGCGCCGCCGAACCGTCCCGGAGCCAGCCATCGAGCTGGGACTGGTCCTTGAGCTGCTGGCCGCGCAGGCGGGGCACCACCACAAAGCGTGACTTGATTTCCGTCAGCGCCGTCATGTCCACCCACAACTTCTCGAACTGGCTCACGGGGAATATGTCTTCCTGTCCCTGGCCCCAGCGTTTCTTGACGTCCTTGATCGTGACATAGGTCGGCACCCGCGCCGCCAGGGCGCGGACGGCGGCGGTGACTTTCTCCGCATTCGCCAAATCGCCGCGCGTTAACCCGAACACCGCCAGCGTCTGGTCAATATCAATCCAGCACGTGTTCGAGTTGTAATAACTGAGCGCGAACTCGTCCTCCTCGCGCGGCATGGCCAGCCCCTCAACGAGACGCACCTGGCCGTTGACGCGTGCCAGGCCGCCGCCACGGTCTTCCAGCCTCCGCGTAATCACTTCAAACGTGAGGCACGACCCCTGCGCCAGGTGCAGACCAAACATCGCCGGGTCGGCGTCGGCGCCGAGCGTGTCAATGTTGTGGAGCATCAGGTGCCGGAGCTGCGGGTGTTCGGCGAGCAGGCGGGCCAGCACGCCATTGCGGAGCAGGTTCGGCACCTCAAACCAGTGGCCGACCGGGTGCAGGCATTGGCCGGGGAGATTGTCGGTGTAATCACTGCCTTCACCGGCGGCGCGCGCCCAGTTGATGAGCGCGGCGCGGAGACTGTCGCGGACTTTCTGCTGTTGCTCGTCGAGCATTTGCTGCGGCATTTCCTCCCAGAGAAAACGCAGGTCGCGTTCCGTCGGGATCATGCGCAGGCCGATGGAACGTCCGGGCGACAGCAACACCGGGCCGGGATAACCGCAGTTGTTCTGCTTCGCGAGGTAATCGGCCGTGGCCTGATGTGTCAGGTAACTCGTGGTGACAATGTGCGGCAACGGCTGGCCCGCCATCCGGCTGATTCGCCGGCTTTTGGCCAGATGCGTTTCGACGAATGTGCGGTATTCGCCGCCCAGTTTGCAGAAGGGATGGAGCGCTTTCACCACGCCCGCGCCCTGGGTCCAGCGGCTGCCCACGCCTGCGGCGAGTGTCACAACGGCCAGTTCGCCCCGGGCAAGCGCAGCGAGGCCGGCTTCGCGACGGTCCTTTGCCGCCGGTGCGGTGGCGTCCAGCACGTCACTGTCTTTCACATCCTTGATGTCGGCATTGACCGGCAGGCGGTTTTGCGCCAGCCCGATGCGGCCCGCCTTGAGGTCCTCGCTGATTTGCTCGTGCTGGGGGCGGTCAAAGCCGTTTTGCTCGAGCAATTCGGTGAGACTTTGTTCCCGGCCGTTCTCCGTTCCGGGTTGCGGCAGCAGTCGGTCAAAGAGCGAGGACATCATGCCGCCCAATTCGGGCCGGGTGTGGCAGGCGGTGCTGAACTTGCCAATTTCGGCGCGGCGTTCCGGCGGCAAGGTCTGCGGATCCACCCGCAGCCAGTTGGGAACGTGGAGCGAATAATACGCCGCAGGCAGCAGGGCTTCGGCGCCGGAGAGGAGATCGGCCCGGGTGCCCCGTTCGTTGATGGCAAAATCGTAAACCACCGGCTCCATCGCAAAGGGCAGGGCATTTTCCAATTCGCGCTTGAGTTCGGACATGACCGTCCCCAGCCGGTCTTGCGCGCGCGCCTTGTGTTCCGGATCAACAATGAAACCCATGCCGCCGCCCGACATGCCGCCCAGCATCCAGAAGCCCCAGAAACTTTGCCCGAATTCCTTCTGCACCCGCCGGAGGAGTGATTCGGTGAAATGATTGTTGGCCCACGGAATGATGGTCTGGATCGGTTCGTTGAAATTGCGCGTTGTCAGCGCGCCGATGCGCTGGACATCGCCATCCCGCAGCGCGCCGAGGATGTCATCCAGAATGCCCATGGCCTGCTGGCGACCGCGCCATTCGGCATCGGAACGGAGCAAATATTTTTCGGTGACCATTTCGAGGATCGGCCCGACGTTCTGGGCCATGCCGCCGTGGACGAGCACCAGGCTTTCCTGCAAGCGCCGGCGCGTTTCCGGCGAAGCGTCGTGTTGATCGAGAATCTTGTGCGTCGGCATGAGGCGTCCGCGGCTGATGCCCAATTCAGGATCACCCTCCCCGGCGGGCACTCCGCAAATGAGCTTCATGCCCGGCCACACGCCGCCGGAATCCTGCCAGCCGCCGCCGGAACCGCCGAGCCATTCCCCGAGCAACGCGCGCGCCAGCACCAGCCGGCGTTCGTCCTCCTGCAACGGGCCGTCCAGCGACCGGGCCTGGCCCGTGGCGCGCATGCAAACCGAAATCAGCGAAGCCAGCAGGTTCGTGGAAACCGCGAGCCGCGAGCCTTTGGGGATGTTGTTGACGTTGCTCACAATTTCCAGGCCGCGGCCCGGTCCGGCGAGGCGCGCCAGCAGGTCGGCGAGCTTCAAACCGGACCCTTCAATGCCCGGGGGCACGATGCCGGCCGCGATGACCGCCGCCTTGAGCAGGCCAAGGTAGTCGCGGGCAAAATCGAAAACTTCGGCGAGGTTGTGGATGTCCGCGCTGGCGCCGAGGTCCGCGCTGGTCAGGCGGAGCACCGGTTCATCAATGACGCGCAAATAGGATTCGACCGGGGGGCGCGGCGCGGCGTCCCGGCCATGCACGCCCAGGTCAATGGAGACGTTCAGCACCCGCGCGCCTTCGGGAAAATCCATGCCCAAAAAGAAAATGTCGCTCCAGCCGCTGTGACTGAGGTCCATGCGCACCGGGGTGCGCTCGCGCAAAATCGGGTGGCCACCCGCGGCGTCGCGCCGCAGCAATTCCGGCCGGAGACGCAGCGGATGATCGGCCGGATGCCCCATGCGGAACATCCATTGATTGCCGCGGACGGAACGCACGCTGCGTCGCACCTGGTCGGCCAGCGTTTGAAACGCGAGCCGTTGATACGCCGCCGCCAGCGCGCTGGAGACGGGATCGCAGGGGCCTACGGTCTTTTGCACCGAGAGGAAGTTCTCAATCGCCTCGGCGAACCGGCGGTGCAGCAGGTGTTTGAATCCTTCAAAGGGAATCAGGCCGCGCTGGCTGACGCCCGGCTTGTATGGCAGGTGAAACCGGTGGATGGCGTAAAGAAAGAACAGCGCCCGGACGCGCTCGTAAAGATTGTCGCTGTGCCGGCGAAAGTCGTCGAGTTCGGCGCAGGCGGCGGTGAGTTGCTCCAGGGACGCGGCGCGACAAACGGAGTCGAGCGACCGGTTCCGGAGCTTTGGATCGGTCGAGGTGATGATTTCAATCAGGGGGCCAGCCATGAAAAAAGCGAAAATGATTGGGTTTAAAGCGATGAATGATTACTTGCCGCTCAGCGTCAGCAGCTCGACGAGGCCGGACAGGACCTCATCGCGGTCCTTGCCGTTGAGCGCGAGCGCGAGTTGCGCGGTCAGCAGGCCGTATTGCACGCCAATATCGAAACGGCGGCCGTCCAGTTCGCACGCCAGATACCGTTCGTGCTCCGCGAGCCGCGACAATGCCGTGCTCAAATGCACCCGCCCTTTTTCGCCGGCGGCGGCAACTTCCTCCCCGAGCAACGCCATCACCCGCGGCGTCAGAACGTGCATGCCGAAGAAACAGAGGTAGTAACCGGCACGCAAGCCAGGCACGATGAGTTTCTGCTCGGCTTCGGTGGGCGTGGGCTTTTCTACCACGTCCGACACCACATAAAGCCCTTTGCGCGCTCCGGCCAGCCGTCCACCGACCGTGCCATAATAAGGCAGCTTACTTTCATGCGTGGCCTGCACAGCGGAAACGGTGCAGGCTTCGGCGGCGGCCGTTTCGACCAGTTGCTGGGCGCAGCGCTTCGCATTCCGGCTGAGGTAGAGGTGATCTCCGACCAGCAACAAAAATGGCGATGAACCGGTGAAATCCCGTGCGCACCAGACGGCGTGGCCATAGCCGAGCGGCCGGGTTTGTTCGACGAATTTCAACAACCGGCCATGTGGCCCGGCGGCGGCGCGGTAGGCGTCCTGGTCGCCGGGACTGATGATGACACAAATTTCCTCGATGCCGGCCTGAAGGGATTCTTCAACAATGATAGCCAGGGCGGATTTGGTCTGGCCATTGCCGTCCACGAGGGTTTGCAACGGGAGGGTGCGCTGGCTTTGTCCGGCGGCGGTTATGACGGTTTTTTTTATTTCCATGTCGGTTTTCCCTGCGATGGGTTGTCGGTCAGGCGCAGCGGTTCAACCCACCGTGCTGGGCCTTTTAACACGTCAACTCATGGCCTGCATATTTAAGCCCGCACCATCCTGATTGCCAGTAAAATGTCCGCGCTGGCTTCCGCCTTCGGCTTCGCGCCGGCAACCTCATCGGACGTCAACGGTGTTTTCCCCCGCAGCGCGGTTCTTGAAAATGGCCAGCCACGATTCCGCTGTTGTTTGCACATTGGTTTCCGGCCGGTCAAACCACCGGTATTCCGTCGGGCCGTCCGGCTGAATTTCCACCAACCCCACCAACCGGAGTTGCTCCCGTCGATACCGGTCAAACCAGTCAAAGATGGCATTGCTGATGGGCGCGGTGCTTTGTACCCACGAAGTGCGGACATTGATATAAACCACGTAATCCGGCCGGGATTTTTCCACTTCCTGCATCATTTCTCTTTGCATCGCGACGGCATACGGTTGAGGCTCTACCAAGGGGTAGGTACAGATGTAGCCGGTGGCGGCACGCCGGTGGCTGTAGAAATATATTTCCGGCTCGGAGCCGATCACCGCAATCCGGGCATCCGGGGCGGTGTGCGACGCCAGATAACAGCCAATCTCCACCGCCTCGGGAAAAGGACTGGTGCCGTAAATCGCTCGACTCGCCTGCACCGGGGTCTGGCGGAAGTAAATGTCGTTCCATTGAATCAATACGCTGACGCCCGCCGCGATAAAAACCAAGGAGAGCAGCACTGCCATTGGAAATGAGCAGGCGTGCCGGGCAAGGAAGCCGGAAACCACGTGGAATGCCGCGGCGGCCAGCAACCCCGCCGCCGGGAGCAATTGGATGAAATAATGTCCGCGGAAATACCCGCCCGGGCAAACCGCCAGGAACGAAAAGAAGGAAAGGCTGACGATGAAATATCGCCAGCCTTGCAACGACCGGTCACAAAAAAGCAGCATCAGGCCCAGAATTGCCGCGCCCCAGAGCCCGGGGGCTGCCGCAAACTGCAGGCCAAGATTATCGAACATCCATTGGATTCCATGCCCCCACGAAAGAACCCCGCCATGGGCACCGGCATATTGGAACCCCCAAAACCAGAATTGATGAAAGTCACCCGCGAGAACGATGACGAAACATGCCAGGATTAAAGGCAGCAGCCCACCCAAGGCCAGCCAAGTCAGACGCGTGGCCAGTCGTCGCCACGGTCTCTGACCGGATGAAAGTTCGTACCACAAAATCCAACTGGCTGCAAAAAGTCCGAACGCCGCTCCGGTTTGCTTCATCAAGACCGCCAAGCCGATGAGCAGTCCGGCGGAAAAAACCCGCGCCGCTGAAGTGCGGTCATCGAGGTTTTGGAGCAGGACGACGCCCGCCAGCGCTGGCAACATGACAAAGTGGGTTGCGTGAGCAGCCAGCCCCATCGTTTCCGGCACAATGGAGAGCAGGGCAAACGTCCCCGCAGCGACAACGCCACCGGCATCGCCGCAGATGCGCCGCGCCAGCACAAAGACCAGCAATGCGCTGGCCAGGTTGACCAAAATCACCCCGGTATGAAGGGCGACCGCCGTCTGCCCGAACACCGCCATGATGAGCGCATACGCCACGTACGTGCCGGGCAATTTCAGCGCCACGTTGTAAGCCGCCTTATACGGTGAGACATCCTGGAGCAGCAATTGACCCGCGTAGGCGTATTCCCCCTCGTCCCGCTCCAGGGGCATGTCCAAAAGACGGATCCGGACTGCCGTCACCACCGCCAGCACGAGAAGAAGAGATAAAATCACCCCGGGGTTCCCGGCCGGCAGACGACTTCCAAAGAATTGTCCAGAACGCTTAAACATTTACGACCGTGCCACCAGACATCGTGCGGCAAACATCCATTATGCTTTGCGCTCTTTGACCGCCAGTAAAATATCCACTACCACTTTCGCCCCCGACTCCACACCGATGCGGCTTTGTTTGCCTTTGGGAAAACACTCTCAATCCGCCGGTTTGGCGGGGACCGCTTTGTTCCGCCGGCGGAACCCCAGAAAAATTCCTGCGCCGCCCGCTGTGGCCGACGGCAGCAAATGCATGAGATAATCCTTCGTCGCCGTCGCCTCATGCTGCGCCCATTCGCTGCCGCGCTTTACCTGCTCCTGCTCGTGCGTCGTGTCGCAGCCCGCGAGTTTTCCGTAGGCGAGCAATGCGATAACCAGCGCGCCGATGACCATAATGAGCCTCGTCAGCTTCCGAAAAAACCAGCCCACGCAAAATCCTGCCACATAACTCACACCCATCCGCACGTAAAACGGGAAGGGTTTGCTCCAATTCCAATGCGCGCTGGCCGAAGCGCCTGACGGGCCGGGAGACGTGATCGCCAGCGTGTTGGTGGCCGTCTTGTCCATTTCGTTTTGCGGCGGGCTGTTTTTGATGTCGGAAAACCATAACCCCAGGCCGGCCACGACCGCGGCCAGGGCGGCGAGGACGGATTTGGAACGCCAGGGTCCATCAGCACCCAGGCTGGTGAAAACGCCGCGGGCTTTTTGAACAAACAGGTTCACGCTCTTCTATCTTAAATCTCCGGCAAAAATTTTGTTCGCCGCCAGCGCCTCTCGCCATGGCACGTTGGCGACCGGTCATTGAAACTAAATGCTAGACCTGTAACGGTTGGGAATGCAACTTCGGAGGTGAAAGCATTCGATCCACATTGTTATTTATGACAAACAATCTGATTTCATCCAACTTTTCATGTGTTTTGGTTGCGGTGGTTGCAACGACTGTTATCGGGCTGCCGCTCGCGTTGATGGCGGCGACCGGCGATTCGCCGGCAGCGGTACTGGATGCGCCTGTCCGGGTGATCGCTGCCGATGTGAACGCCGTCCATGGGCCGCTGGACACTTCATTCAAGGAGTGCATCGGCGCTGGCCGGGCCAACGAAGGACTGCGCGCGGATTGGCAGGATCAATTGCGCACGGCGCGGCGCGAATGCGGCTTCAAATACATCCGCATGCACGGACTGCTCACCGATGACATGGGCGTTTACAAGAAAGACGCGCACGGCAATCCCATCTATAACTGGCAATACATTGACCGGCTTTATGACTTCCTGCTCAGCATTGACATCAAGCCGTTTGTCGAGCTTTCGTTCATGCCCAAGGACCTGGCCAGCGGGAACAAAACCATTTTCTGGTGGAAGGGCAACGTCACTCCCCCAAAATCGTATGACCAATGGGCCGACTTGATCCGCCATCTGGTCAGTCACTTTCAGGAGCGTTACGGCCATGACGAGGTCAAAACCTGGTACTTCGAGGTTTGGAATGAACCCGACTTGCGTGATGGTTTCTTTACCGGCACGCGGGAGGATTATTTCAAGCTGTACGCCGTCACCGCCAGGGCCATCAAAAGCGTCTCGCCGGATTATCGCGTGGGCGGCCCGGCCACGGCCAAGGGCCAGTGGGACGCATTGTTCATCAGCTATTGTCACAGCAACAACGTGCCGCTCGACTTCATTTCCAGCCATTCGTATGGCGTCAAGAGCGGATATTTGGATGAAACCGGCCAGCGCGGTACGGTGATTGATCCCGATCCCAACTCGGTGATTGGCCGGATGGTCGGCGAGCGGAAGATGATTGATCATTCACCCATGCCGGGCCTGCCGTTGCATTTCACCGAGTGGAGTTCGGCCTACACGCCCACCGATTTCATGCACGACACCTACCAGCAGGCGGCCTTTATCCTGAGCAAGGTCAAGGGCGCCTACCAGTCCGTGGACTCGATGTCTTACTGGGTCTTCACCGATATTTTTGAAGAGAACGGGCCGCGCATGACTCCGTTCCACGGCGGCTTCGGACTGATTAATTACGAGGATTTGAAAAAACCCGCCTTCTACGCATTCAAGTTCCTGAACGAACTTGGCCTGTCCGAACTCGTCAACGCCGACCCTGCGTCCTGGGTTTGCAAGAGCAAGGACAATTCCGTCCAAGCACTGTTCTGGGATTACACACCCATCGTGCCGCCGGCGGGAACGAACGACCAGCAGTTCTATCAACGCGAAATTCCAGCCAAAGAAAGCGGACGGGTTCAGCTCTGCATCACCAACCTCCCAGCTGGAAGTTACACCCTCGAGATTTACCAGACTGGTTACCGCGCCAAGGACGTTTTTACCGGTTACCTTGACCTCGGCTCACCGTCGCAACTGACCCCGGCTCAGGTCGAAATTCTGCGCGGACACAGCAAGGGCGACCCTGAATCGGTGGAAACCATCCAGATTGAAATCGGCAAACCCTTCGTCCGCACCTTCTCCATGCGGCAGAATGACGTTTACTTCGTCAAAATCCTTCCGTCGGGAGTCAAGTAAGGCGCGCGCGATTACGAAATGTGGCCGCCGCCGTCCGTTGGCAATCACGGCTTGCGCTCTTTGATCGCCTGCAAAATCTCCGCCACGACCTCGGTCTTCGGCTTTGCGACGAAATTGCCTTTGCCGTGAACGCGCACACTCACGTTGCTGGTTTGCATGTCGCGCGGGCCGATGACGAACAAGGCTTGGTTCACGAGTGGTTTCCCGTCCTGTCACAGCGTTCGCTCTTCGCGGAGCTTCAATCAGGATGCCGGCTCAATCTGTGTCCTCAAATCACGACCGCTTGCGAACCAGCGGCAGCAATTGCTCAATCACCTCTTCCGGCACGCCAGCATGTCGCAGAAACTCGTCCGGAATTCGACCCGCGCTCCGATAAAGCGTGTCCAAACCGATTGACGACGGGGTTTTATGCTTCACGGTATCAAGGCCACTGGCCCCGCTTAAATCAATGTCGGCAAGAATAGTGGCGCCCAACACCGCTTCAGCCAGGTCGGCACCATCGAGGTTGGCGTGACTCAGGTTGGCCCCGGTCAGGTCGGCGCAGTTCAGACGCGCATTGGCGAGGTTGGCTCCACTTAAATTGGCATCGCTGAGGACTGCGTAGCTCAAGTTGGAGTAGCTCAGATCGCATCGCAAGGTGGCTCGGGTCAGGTCGGCCTGGCACAAGTCAACCCGGATCAGGATGGCGCCCGTCAAATCAGCACCGGTAAGTGTGGCATGACTCAAGTTGACTCCGGTCAGGTCCGCTTCGGCCAAGCCCCCTCGAGTCAAGTCAGCACCGCTCAGGTTGGCAGCGCCTGCCCGATCCACACCGTCATCACCAGCAAAATTCGCACCGCATAGATTCGTATAGACCAGCTTGGCTTCGCGCAGGTCGGTCCCGCTCAGATTTGCATCGCTTAGATCAACATGGTCCAGGCTGACGCCACGCAAGTCGAGATCCTCCAGATTAGCGTCTCGAAAATCAGGACTGATTTCCGGGTTCTGCTGCCGCCATTCGTTCCATGCTGCGGCGCCTTTTTTCAGGATTCCTATGTGTTCCTCTACCGCCATATTATGGGTCAAGGCCTTCGCTCGCGAATCGCCGCCAAAATCTCTGCAATCACTTCTGCCTTCGGCTTGGCGCCGAGATTGCCTTTGCCGTGCAAACGAACGCTCACGTTCCCGGCCCGCATGTCGCGCGGGCCGATGACGAGCATGGTGTGCACTTTCGCCTCTTCGGCGCGCTGGATTTTGCCGTTGATCTTGTCGGTGCCGTAATCGCCTTCGGCGCGGACCATGTTCGCGCGCAATTCTGCGGTGATTTTCTTGGCGTAATCCACGAGTGGTTCTTCCTCGCCGATGGTGAGGACGCGCACTTGCTCCGGTGCGAGCCAGAGCGGGAAATTGCCGGCGTAATGTTCGATCAAAAAGCCGATGAACCGTTCGTGCGTGCCGAGCGGCGCGCGATGAATGCACAACGGCGTCTTGTCCGTGTTGTCCTTGTCGCGATAGACCAGGCCGAAGCGTTTCGGCACGGCGAAGTCCACTTGGTTGGTCGCCAGCGTGAATTCGCGGCCGATTACGCTCCAGACCTGCACGTCAATCTTCGGACCGTAAAACGCCGCCTCGTTCGGCACTTCCACGTATGGGATCTTCGAATCAATGAGCGTCTGGCGCACCATGTCCTCAGTCTGCTTCCAAAGCTCCGGTTCGTTGACGAATTTAGCATTGTCGCCGGTCAGGCGCGACGGGTCGTGCGTACTGAAGCGCATCACATATTTCTCGATGCCGAAAATCTTGAAATATTTCAGATACAAATCGTTCACCGCATTGAATTCCTGCGCGAACTGCTCCGGCGTGCAATAAATGTGCGCGTCGTTCATGTTGAGCGACCGGACGCGCATCAGACCGAACAACTCGCCGGACTGTTCGTAGCGGTAATTGCAGCCGTATTCGGCCAGACGCAACGGCAAATCGCGGTAACTGCGCGGCTCCGCCGCAAAAATGCGGTGATGATGCGGGCAGTTCATCGCTTTGAGGTAATAGCGCTCCGGCTCTTCCAAGTAAGTTTTCCAGATGCCGATCTTCAGTAAGATCTGTCCAGTTTTGTCAATTTTTTCCTGAAGTTCTTTAGGCGGATTCGCAAAAAAGTCGTCTATTTGCTTTTTGAAATAGTCTCGTTTTGAAGGATCGCTCGGAACTCGACCTGGCAAATAGTCATCGAGCTTCTCGCGAATTAGATCATACATTGCCTTTTCCCTTGCGTCGGTCTTGGTTAGTCCTCTTAACGCAGCGCCTTCCTCGCGTAGTTCCATCGCCGGAAACATTGATTCCGCATAAAGCACCGGCAGATGTCCGCTGGTCAGATACATCTTTTCCTTGGCGATGTGTGGCGTTTTCACGCGCACGTAACCGGCGGCGAATTCCGTTTCCTTCGCCAGCTTTTCCAGTTCCTCGACGATAGCCGTGCCTTTGGGCAGCCACAGCGGCAGACCCGGCCCGACGTATTCGGTATCAATCGTGAACAGGCCCATTTCCTGGCCAATCTTGCGGTGGTCGCGGCGCTTGGCCTCTTCGACCATTTTGAAATACTCGTCGAGCTGGGTTTTGTTCTTGAACGCGGTGCCGTAGATGCGCTGGAGCTGCGGGTTGCGTTCGTCGCCCTTGTAATACGCGCTGGCCACCGTGGTGAGCTTGAACGCGCCGATGTTGCCGGTGCGCATCACGTGCGGCCCGGCGCACAGGTCAATGAAATCGCCGTTTTTGAAATAGGTGATCTGCTCGCCTTCGGGAATTTCTTCGAGATTGCCAATCTTGAATTTACTCGCATTACCTGGCCTCTCAGCCAATCCGCCGAGCCGGCCGCTTTGCGCGTCTTTCAGCGCCTGCTCGCGTGTGGCAACGATTTTCTCAAACGTGTGGTTGGCCTTGATTTCCTTTTTCATCTCTTCCTCGATTTTCGGGAAATCTTCGGGCGAGATGCGGTGCGAAAGCTCGACGTCGTAGTAAAAGCCGTTCTCGACCGGCGGCCCGGCGGCGAACTGGGCGTCGGGCCACAGGCGCAGGATGGCGGTAGCCATGACGTGGGCACACGAGTGGCGGATGCGCTCCAGCTCAGTCATGCGCGCGCGGTCGTCGATCGTCTTGCGTTCCTTCGGCTCTGGCTGTTCAGCAGACATGGGAAAAGTTTAACCACAAAGGAACGAAGAAACGAAGCGGAAAACAAGTTGCCAATTTGGGAATGCGCAGCGCAGCACGGAACAGTCTCGGGACACCGGTTACAGCTTGTTCTCGTTCGCAGTTGAAATTGGGACCGGCGTGTTTATGCTTTTGAACTGTCAACTTAGTCTGACTAATTGCAAAATGAATCATCCGCAAATTCACTGGAGGACCATTATGAATTCAAGATTATTACCTCGTGCCACGCGCTGGGGATTGGCCGCACTGCTCGCCTTTTCGGTGCTGGCTTCCGCACAGGAACTCAAACCGATTCAACTGCCGAAGCCGCAAATGGACGGCGGCAAGCCGCTCATGCAGGCGTTGAAGGAGCGCAAATCCACGCGCTCGTTCAGCCCGGAAAAGCTGCCGGCGCAAGTGCTCGGCAACCTGCTGTGGGCGGCATTCGGAATAAACCGTCCGGACTCCGGAGAGCGGACCGCGCCGTCGGCGATGAACCGGCAGGAAATTGACATTTACGTCGCCACCGCGGACGGCCTTTTTCTTTACGCGGCAAAAGGACACACGTTGCAACCGGTGCTGGCCGAAGACCTTCGGGCGGCAACGGGAATGCAGCCGTTCGTGACCAATGCGCCGGTGGAACTGGTTTATGTGGCGGATTATTCGCGGATGGGCCGGGGAACGGACGAAGACAAAAATCTCTATTCCGCAGCTGACACGGGCTTCATCGGTCAGAATGTCTATCTATTTTGCGCCTCTGAAGGATTGGCAACGGTGGTGCGCGGGTCGGTGAATCGGCCCGCCTTGGCGAAGGCGATGAAATTGCGCCCGGAGCAAAGAATCATCCTTGCCCAAACGGTGGGGTATCCAAAAAAGTAAGAACCGTTGCGAAGCTCGGCGCCGGTTTCGGCCTATTCGCCAATCTGCCGTTGAATCGCGCCGCAGATTTTGTCCGACCATTTTTTCAGCGATGCGGCGTCGCGGCCTTCCAAAAGGAGGCGAGCCTTGGGTTCCGTGCCGGAGTAACGCAGAAACACGCGCCCACCCTGGGCCTTCAAGGCCTTGCCGGCTTCGCTTACGAGCTTCGTCAGGCCATCAAACTGCTCGAATGGTATTTTTTCGCGCACGCGAACGTTGGTGATGACCTGCGGAAAACGTGTCCAGCATTTGGCCAGTTTCGAAAGCGTCGTTCGCTTCGCCTTCATGATCCGCAGCGTTTGCAAGGCCGTGACGAGACCGTCGCCGGTCGTGCTGTAATCGCGGAAAATTAAGTGCCCGCTCTGCTCGCCGCCGAAGTTGAAGCCGCCGCGCAGCATTTCATCAATCACGTTCCTGTCGCCGACGCCGGTGCGAACAATGTTTCCACCGGCAAATTTGATGGCGGCGTCCAGGCCGGCGTTACTCATCACAGTGGTCACGAGCGTCTTTTTGGCCAGCGCGCTTTGTGCGAGCATATCAAGCGCCGCGATGGCCATGATGTCATCGCCATCAATCAGCCTGCCTTTTTCATCGCAGAGCAAAACCCGGTCGGCGTCGCCGTCGTGCGCAATGCCGATGCAGGCTTTGTGCTCGACGACCTTGCGGCAAAGATTTTCCGGATGCATCGAGCCGCAATCCCGGTTGATATTCATGCCGTCGGGTTGATTGCCATAAACGACGACTTCCGCGCCGAGTTCGCGCAGGATGCAGGGCGTGGATTTGTAGGCTGCGCCGTGCGCACAATCCACAACCGCCCGCATGCCTTCGAGCGTCAGGCCGCGTGGAAACGAGGTTTTGGCAAATTCGATGTAGCGGCCCAGCGCGTCGTCAATGCGCACCGCCTTTCCAATGTCATCGGCCGTCGGGCGGATGTTTTCAATTTTGCCGCTGAAAACGAGGTGCTCGATTTCGCCCTCAATTTTGTCGTCGAGCTTGTAGCCGTCGGCACGGAAAAATTTGATGCCGTTGTCGGCGTAGGGATTGTGCGAGGCGGTGATGACGATGCCGGCATCGGCGCGCAGGCTGCGCGTGACGTAGGCGACCCCAGGCGTCGGCAGCGGGCCGATGAACAGCACATCCACGCCCATCGAAAGAATGCCGGACGAGATGGCGTTTTCGAGCATGTAGCCGGAGAGACGCGTGTCCTTGCCGATGACAATTTTGTGGCGGCCCTGTCCGCGCGACTGGCGTTCGAGGTTTTTGAAAACGTGGGCGGCAGCGCGGCCGAGTTTAAGCGCGGTTTCCGCGGTGACCGGTTCAACGTTGGCTGTGCCGCGGACACCGTCGGTACCAAAGATTTTTTTGGGTGCGCTCATGGAGTCTTATTATGCGGCGGCGGAATAACCACGTCCACTTCCGGCGGCTCCACACTGACGAGCGTCAAACCGGATGGCATTGAGACGTCCACGCGCCGTTGCAGTTTGTGCGCGGACTCAATGTCCGTCAAATCCACGAACGCGCGAACCTGGCTGACTTGAAGTCTGGCGATGTCATCGGGCGAACCGCTGACGGTGACGGCGACAATTGCGGGCTTGACGCGGAAATCGCGCACGTCCGCCGCCGCCGAGACGATGAGCACTGGCACATTGCCGAAGGTCAGGGTGCCCTGGCTGCCGGTGGCGTCGGATGTTTCCGATTCGGTGCGGATTTTATAGACGGTCAGCCAGATGGTGACCGCCAAGACAACGGAAAACAATTTCCAGCCTAAATCTTTTATGAACCAGTCACGCAGCGCCATAACAATTCAGTGTCCTGTTTGTTTAAGCGCCGGGCGCGGCTCGTTTTTGGTGATGACGGTAGGACCGGGCTTGGGGCGTTCGCCAAAGCGGGTGCGCAGCCATTCGACGCTGCGGCGTGATTTCGCCGGTTGCACCAGCACGGAGGTCAGGAAGGCCCTCAATTCCTCCAGCGACACGCCGCGCACAAGCTGGCCTTTGTACGCGTGCGAAATCATGCCGGTTTCCTCGGACACAACGACGATGACAGCGTCGGTTTCCTCGCTCAAACCAATCGCCGCGCGGTGGCGCGTGCCGAGTGATTTGTTCAAATCCTGCCGCTGGGTCAGCGGGAAGATGCATGCCGCATAGGCGATGCGGTCGCCCTTCATAATCACGCCGCCGTCATGGATGGCGTTGTTCGGGAAGAAAATCGTTTCCAACATTTCCGGCGTCGCCTCGCAATCCACGGGCACGCCGGATTCGACGGCTTCCTGAAGCTGGATGGACTGTTCGATGGCGATGAGCGCGCCGATTTTCACTTCGGCCAGACGTTCAACCGTTTGAATGATGACCTCGATGCTTTCGCGCTGTTCGTGTGCACTGGCAAAGAGCGGCAAATTGCCCAGTTCAGCTAGCATCCGGCGCAATTCGGGCTGGAAAATGATCAGCACCGCTATGGCGAAAAACGCCGAGAAGGTACCGAGCAGCCAGCGCAGCACCTGCAATTTCAGCAGGGTCGTCACCAACGCCAGCGCCAGCAGCACGACCACGAAGCCGATGACGACCGGCCAGCCGCGCGTGCCGCGCAAAAAACGGAAGGCATAATAAATCAGCACCGCGAGGATCAAAATTTCCAACGCGGGACGCCATAAATCCTGAATGTGAATCTGGTCGGGCATCAATTTCTCTTCCGGGCCAGCACCGCCTCCATCATGCGCGCGGCCCGGACCGTCTCCGCCACGTCATGCGTCCGGATGATTTGCACGCCACCGACGATGGCCAGACTCGCGCAAGCGAGCGAAGCTGGCAAGCGTTCATTCAATTTCCCGCCGAGCAGTTTTTCGATGAACGACTTGCGCGAAACCCCAATCAGCAGCGGACGTGCCATCGTTGTAAAACTCTGCAAGTTTGCGAGCAACTGCAAATTATGTTCGAGCGTCTTGCCAAAGCCGATGCCGACGTCCAGCACGACCTGGTCAGCCGCCACACCGCAAGCGTTCAATCTTACCAACCGTTCACCAAAAAAGTCGCCGACTTCGCGCACCACATCGGCATAAACCGGATTCTTCTGCATCGTTTGCGGCGTGCCCTGCGCGTGCATGCAAATGTAACCGGCGCGAAATTCCGCCGCAACCCTCCACATCGCGTCATCTTTACGGTTGGCAGCCACGTCGTTGACGATGCTCGCACCGGCTTGCAACGCCGCATGCGCGACGACAGGTTTTATCGTGTCGATTGAAAGCGGAATCTTGACTGCCGCCGCGAGTTTTTCAATGACCGGAATGACCCGGCGCAGTTCTTCGGCCTCCCTGACTGGTTCGGCGCCGGGGCGCGTGGATTCGCCGCCGATATCCAGGATGTCCGCTCCCTGCCCGGCCAGTTCAAGCGCGTGGGCGACGGCGGCCTCCGGATTCAAAAATTTTCCACCATCCGAAAACGAGTCAGGCGTGACATTGACGACGCCCATAACGAGCGTCGGCCGCGGAAAAACAAATTCAAACTGGCGCGCGCGGAAAATCATTTTGTCAAGCAGGTGTGGCGCCTGCGCCGCTTTCAGAGTTTGCGCTTGAAGTAAGCGATGGTCCGCGTGAGGCCCTTGTCCAGTTGCACTTGAGGCGACCAGTGGAGGATTTTTTTCGCGCGGGTAATGTCGGGCCGGCGCTGTTTCGGGTCGTCCTGCGGCAGCGGCTTGAAGACGATTTTGCTGCGCGATTTGGTGGCGCGGATGATTTCCCTGGCGAATTCGAGGACGGTCAGTTCAGCCGAATTGCCGATGTTCATCGGCAAATGGTAGCGGCTCAGCATCAAGCGGTAGATGCCTTCGACCAGATCGGACACGTAACAAAAGCTGCGGGTCTGTTTGCCTTCGCCAAAAACAGTGACGGGTTTGTTTTTGAGCGCCTGGCTGATGAACGAGGGCACAACACGCCCGTCGTTGAGCCTCATGCGCGGGCCGTAGGTATTGAAGATGCGAACGATGCGCGTCTCGACTTTGTGTTCGCGGTGGTAGGCCATCGCCAGCGCCTCGGCGAAGCGTTTGGCCTCGTCGTAACAGCCGCGCGGGCCGATGGGGTTGACGTTGCCCCAATAATCCTCGGTCTGCGGATGGACGAGCGGGTCGCCGTAAATCTCCGAGGTCGAGGCGAGCAGGAAACGCGCGCCCTTTTCCATGGCGAGACCGAGCGCCTTGTGTGTGCCGAGCGAGCCGACTTTCAGCGTTTGGATCGGCAGTTCCAGATAATCAACCGGGCTGGCGGGCGACGCAAAGTGCCAGACGTAGTTCACCGGCGCATCAAGAAAGAGAAATTCGGTGACGTCCTGCTGGATAAATTTAAAATTGGGATTCCCGCCGAGATGCGAGATGTTGTCCACGGAACCGGTGACAAAATTATCAATGCCGATGACTTTATGGCCGCGCGCCAAAAGCAAATCGGTCAAATGAGATCCAAGAAATCCGGCGGCGCCGGTGACGACAGACGTGGGTTGTTTCTTTTTCATCAAAGACAAATTGCCCGACGGTTCAACGGCCGGGCGAAAGAAGCGTAGTGAAACCGGAGGAGGATTCAACGATTAAACGGCCGGGCCATTTCATTTGGCGCCGGTGGCCGCGAACACGGCGGGAATGGTGCGTAGCAAAATTTTCAAATCGAGCCACAACGACCAGTTGTCAATATATTCGAGGTCGAGCCGCACCCACTCCTTGAAGTCGGCAATTTGGTTGCGTCCGCTGATTTGCCAGAGGCAGGTGATGCCGGGCTTCACGCTCAGGCGGCGGCGGTGGGCCAGGTCGTTGAAACGTTTTACCTCATCCACCGGCAACGGCCGCGGACCCACGAGGCTCATTTCGCCACGCAGGACGTTGAAGAGTTGCGGCAGTTCGTCGAGGCTGTACCGGCGGAGCCATTTCCCAATGCGCGTGACGCGCGGGTCGTTGGTCACCTTGAAGACCGGGCCGCGCATTTCGTTCATCGCCTCCAGTTCGTGTTTGAACTGCTCGGCGTTGCTGACCATGGTGCGGAATTTGTAAAGCGTGAACGGCGCGCCACTGAGGCCGGAGCGCTGCTGCTTGAAGAAGACCGGACCCGGCGAAACACATTTGATGGCGGCGGCGATCAGCACGAACAGGGGGGCAAGCAGAATCAACAACACCAGCGCGCCGAAAAAATCCATGAGTATCTTGCCCAGGCTTTGCCAGGAGGTTTCCGGCGCGGTGCGAAAGACCAGCAAGGGATGGCCGAACAATTCATCCAGACTCGCGCGCGCGATTTGCGTTCCAAAAAAGTCGGCCACGAGCCAGGCATCGACGCCCTCGAGTTCGCAGACTTTGATGACGCTTTCAACCCGCTCGAAATACGCCTGTTTGGCGTTGACGATGACGCCGCTGGCGGAATGCTCGTGGAGCAGTTCAATGAGCCGTTGCAATGGGGCTTCGGTAAAGTCAAACTCGCCTATGATTTCGATGCCCTCGTCGGCCTGTTTTTTCAAGTCATGGCGCATCCGGGCAATTTCGTTGCTGGCGCCGACAAGGATGAAACGGCGTCTGTATTGCGCCTGGGCGAGTTTGCTTTTGTAGACGGCAAGTAAAATTTCTTCCTTGAGATACACCAGCACGAAACTAAGGCAACCGAACCACACTATCACCCAGCGCGGCATGGTCAGGCCCAAGGCATACAAGGCAAACACCAAGCCGAGGGTAATGAGCACGCAGCCTTTGAAGAGCGGCCACAAAATTGCGCGGCGCGGACCCAAAACGGGCCGATTGTAAAAGCCCTGCAATTCCAGAATGAACGGTGCGCCCGGGATGAGCACGAAGTAAAGCCATCCGACATTTTCAAACGCATCAGGCCACAGGGGTCTGAGGTTCAACCATTCGATGATCTGCGGATCGGCGCGCAAAACCATCATGAGCCAGAAGCTGACCGCAAAGAGAACGGCGTCCACCAATTGGTTGACTTGCGCCCGCATCTGACGATCACGCCGCAGCATGGTTTAATTCAATTTAAGCGAGGCGTTACATTAGAAAATTTTTCCGCGCAACGCAATTATCTCATCACCGCGACGAAACAGGGTTGGCGGATCTGGGCGGCAGTTGAAACTCCGGCACCGACGCCGCGATCAGTCGCTTCATGCGCGCAAAGGTGGCCTCTTCCTGTCCCGGCGCGCAGATGGAAAAATAAGAAACATAAGCCCACCGTTGCAGCACGCCGGTGAACAACAGGTCCCGGAAAAGATAGCACTGGAACCGGGCGTCGCTGGTGGTCTGTTCGTTGTCCGCCACGAACCAAAACACGTAAAGCCCGCGCACGTCCTGTTTCCGGCCGTCGGGCATTTGGGCAGTGCTGCTGACAATCCATTTCATCACCGGCAACTCGTAAGCCGGCGGGCCGGCAATGGAAAGGTTCACCTCCTGTTCTTCATCAATGTGCCAGCCTTGTCCAGGCAAACAGTATTTGGGCTGGTGAATGCTCGTCCGGTCCACGCCCATCAAAATGATGGTGCCGCTGACCCAGAAACCATCCGGCAACTGATAGAGGCGCCGGGTGTAACTGGTGTCTTTCGGGAAATAACCCAGTTCCACTTCTGATTCGGGCACGTTGGTGGAAGTAAAACCGAGGACCTGCGCCGGCAGATCAATGTTCATCCGGATGCTGCCGGAAATCCGTGTGGCGCGGATGCCAGGCTCGCCGAGTTTTTGGTGTGCCCGGAGCCAGGTCAAGGCGCCGACCGTGCCCGCGATCAAAACCAGCACAAGGCAAAGGAGCAGCCACTTTTGATTTTTTTTCATGGTTGCTCCTGTTCATCCGGCTGGCAGCGTTTTTCCATCCAACGCCCGATCCAAAGCAATCCGACGATCGCGGGAACATAGGGAACCAAACTGATCAGGGTGCTTTCATGTACGTAATTACCGGCCTCCTGACCGCCCAACTCCGCCGCGATGATGATGCAAAGCATTCGCGTCAGGTTCCCCAGAACGGCAAAGGGAAAGGCGAGGGCCATGAGGAAAAGTCGTTTCCAGACGGACCGAAACGCAACAAACCCATAAATCGTGGCGAGCAGAAAAATTGCGACCAGACTCCGGATGCCGCTGCACGCGGCCGCGACATCGTATTGATAAGTGCCTGACGGATCAAACAACTGTGTTCCTTCGCGCATCACTCCTATTCCCAGAATCCAATGTGACACGATTTCCACCAATTGGCAGACCAGCAAGCGCAACGGGAACGTGACGGCATTGCCCAGCGACGCCAACGGAATCGAAAAGGCAAAAAGGAAGAAGGGGAAAAGGCTTTTTTTCAGCCACCCGCGTCCCCACGCCAGCCCCATCAACCCATAAATCCCTGTGAACAACGCCACGATGGAAAGGCGGGGCTGTTGCAGAACGTAACCCAGGATGTGCAACCCCATGGCCAGGACGAGCAACAGCAGGGCTGGCGACCAGACGTTCAACGGTTGATCCAACAATTCCCTGCGTTTCCACCAGAACAACCCCACCACCAAAAAAGGAATGAAGTCGCCGTAGCTGTCGTCATTGGCAGGGTTGGGACTGTTGTAGCCCTCATACATCCAGGAAAACAACGATGGCGTGTGGATGTAGCCCAGAATGGAATTGCCCCAAAACTGGAACAGCGCCAGCCACGCCGCCAGCAACACGAAGAAGAACGTCTTGTTGGGTAATCGCCGCCAGCAGTCCGCTGTATCCTGCCAAAACGATCCGGGTGATTCGTTCAGTTGAATTCCTTTCATTTGCGTGTATGGCCAGTCTTCAGATAGCAAAAACCTCGTTTTCACTCAAACAAAATCGAGTCGATAAATGGTTGAATTGTTGAAGCCGTTTCCCTGCGCTTGAGGCTTGAACGCTTTGATCCTTTGACGTTTGAAATGGCCGATGAAAAAAACAGCTCGTGTTGCTCGTCACCGGCGGCGGCTTCATCGGCTCGCATTTGATTGCTGCGCTGTTGGCCGACCCGGCAACGAAGAGGGTTCGCGTGCTCGATAATTTCTCCTCTGGCTGCGGCGTGACACGCGCCCCGCTGTTATCGGCAAGCCATGAACCGGGTTGCCGCGGCCGCGGCCGGATCAGACATTGTTGCGCCGGCCGGTCTCGCTGGTTCTTTCGAAGGCCCGCCCGCGCAGGCCGTCCCGCAATAAATACGATAAAAACAAGAAATTATATCGCACGTAGCGCGGTCCCAGCCGCAACGGTTCCGAGCAGAGTCGAAAAAGCCAGGTCAAGCCCATCCGTTGCATCCAAGCCGGGGTGAATGGACGGCGTCCGCTCAACAGAGAGAACGCGTCTCCCACCGCCAGAAACACGCCGCGTTTGTATCGTGCCTGGTTGCCGATGATCCAACGCTCCATCCGCACGCCGGGCAACGCGACCCAGACGAAATCCGGCGCGGCCCGGTTGATGGCCTCGGCAAACGACGCCTCGTCTTCCCCAGTCAAAGGCCGGAATGGCGGGCTGATGGCCCCAACAATTTCAATGTCGGGCTGCAATTGTATCGCCACGCGCCGCAACACAGCGAGACATTCCTCGGTGTCACCAAAAAAGAAGTGCCGCCACGGCCGTGGCGTGTTTCGCAGCGTGTGCTGCATAAGGTAAGGCCCATACACCCGGTCGGATAACCGCGCCCCGCAACGATTGAGCGTCCAGACCACCGGCATTCCGTCCGGCAACACGAGGTCGAACCTGGCCAAGACGCGCGCAAAATCGGGATCGTGCCGAGCCTCGGCCAGGATATGTGTGTTAGCGGGGCAGACCGCTGTCGGCCGCGGTTCCCGCGCCAGGGACTTGATGCCCTCCAGCGCAGAATCGTAGGTCACACAGGCCACGGGGGTTCCCAGAATTCTGATCGAATCAAAGGGCATTGGTTTTACCGGGGTGGCCGGGATGACAGGGGACTGGTTCTCACAGGTGGGCATGGCCGGGACGTTATTCGGGGGTTAACGGGCGTCAAGTTGCAATTTGGCAAAACCGGGTGATGAATTTCATCTCAAAGCTGCCACGGCGTAAAAATTTGCGCATTTGGTCCCAAAGCCAGACCTTGGTACTGCGGCCAGGGGCAACAAATCACGGCGAGCTTCACTTCACTTCGCTTTTTCAATTCCGCCAAGCTGGAAAGGCATTCAAATTCGTGCAGGGCCGGGGCGTTGGAAGGGTTGGCCGCAAAATCATGAACCAGCACGCGATAACCATGCCGCTTGAGTTGTTGCGCCAGAAAAAGTCCGGACGCCTCCTCGGTAATGTAAGTGTCTGGCTTGTAAGTCACCCCCAGGACCGCAACCACATCGTCCTTTTTTATCATGGCTCGCACTTTTTCAACCAGATCCTCGTTCGTCCGCTGATTCACCCGGTCCGACGCCTCGGCCAACGGGGCTTCCAGACCAGCCTGTCGCGCCGTGTAAGCCAGCAAACGATTGTCACGCGGAAAACACGGTCCGCCATAGCTCAAACCCGCGCGCAAATATTTTTTCCCGATGCGACTGTCGCTGCCGATGGCGTCCAGAATGGCATGAATGTCCGCCTTCGGATGCCGCTCGGCAATTATGCGCAATTGGTTGGTGAAGCTGATTTTCATGGTGATGTAGCTGTTCACCGAAATCTTGGTCAGTTCGGCGCTCATGATGGACATCCGCGCAATGCGGGGTGAGTTGCGATTGTATTTTTTATAAACTTGCTCCAGCGCGGCACCGGCGGCTGGATCCGATTCGCCGATCAAAACCAGGTCCGGCTCCATCAGGCCATTGACGACATTCCCCAGCGCGATGAATTCCGGGTTGTAACAGACGCTGAAATCCCGCCCGCACACCCCGCCGAGCTCGCGCTCCAGCATCGGAATCAAAACTGAATCCACGGCGCCGGGGGTCGTGGTGGAACTGCAGACGAACAAATGGCCCTTTTTGCCGGCATCCTTCATGGCCTTGGCAACCGGTTGCATGGCTTTCAACAAAAATTCGTTCGAAAAACTCCCGTCCGGCAAACTCGGCGATGGCGGGATGAAAAAGGTGGCATCGGTGGAAACGGTTTCGCGCGGGTCGGACGTCGCGCGCAGCCGTGAACGTCCTGCTTTGATGGTTTCGGCCAGCATCGGTTCCTCCACCGGGGGCAGACCCTCGTTGATTTTCCGGATTTTTTCCGGGTCAATATCCACGCCCAATACTTCAAAGCCGCGCGCCGCGAAGGTCGCCGCGATGCACGCGCCCAATTTCCCCAAGCCACAAACCGAAACAGTTTTAATTTGCATATCTGGATAATTTTAAGGTTATAGCCTGAGCCCGGTTCGCTAAGCGTTCTGATTGAGATTCAGTGGCTTCGCCGCCGGGCGGAGAGTCAGATCAAATCTTTCCAACTGTACCAGACCCATTCACCGGATCTCAGGACAAGGTCTTTCATCGCGCGAGACAATAATGAAACGTGACACCGCCGTCAAAATTAAACAAATTCTGCACGCGCCGCCTTATGCCCGATAAATTGTGACTGCCAATGATGCCGATGAAACTGCTCGTATTTGCCCACACGCCGCCGCCGCATCACGGCCAAAGTTACATGGTTCAACTCATGTTGAACGGCTTCGGCAACGATTGCCGCAAACCAAAGGACAAATCATCGGGGCCCAACCGCTATGGCCTGAATTGTTACCACGTCAACGCGCGTTTTTCAAAAAGTCTCGCAGATGTGGGTGAATTCCAAGCCAGCAAAATCCCGTTGACTTTGTTTTATTGCCTGCAAGCGATTTGGTGCCGGTTCCGTTACGGCGTGGACAATTTTTATTACGTGCCCGCCCCGGGCAAGTCCGTGGCGCTTTACCGCGACTGGCTCGTAATGTTCCTGTGCCGTCCGTTCTTCAAAAGAATCATTTTGCACTGGCACGCCGCCGGGCTGGCCAAATGGCTCGAAACGTCCGCCCAAATCCGCACCCGGGCGGTGACCTACCGCGCCTTCGGGCAGGCCGCCCTCAGCATCGTCATCTCCAATTACAACGTCGCCGACGCCGAAAAACTTTTGCCACGGCGCGTTTGCGTCGTCAGCAACGGCATCCCCGATCCGTGCCCGGATTTCAGGAAATCCATTTTGCCCCGGCGCCAGGCGCGTTTCGCCGCGCGCCTGAAATTGATCGCGAACGAGCAACCCGGCGCGGGCGATCTCGAACAAACCGGCGGCGATCCCCAGATGGTGAAAGTGTTGTTTCTCGCCCATTGCACCCGCGAAAAAGGTCTGTTCGCCGCCGCGCAGGCCGTCGTGGCCGCCAACCGGATTTTGTCGGCGCAACAATCACTCGTGCGCATGAAACTGTTTGTGGCCGGCATTTTTGTAACCCCGGAAGAAAAAGTGGAATTTGACCAATTGCAGAAAATTCCTGAATTCGGCAACGTCGTGACCCATCTGGGATTTGTTTCCGGCGCCGCCAAGGAGCAGGTCTTGCGCGAAGCCGATTTGTTTTGCTTTCCCACCTGTTACCTCGGCGAAAACCAGCCGGTCAACCTGATTGAAGCGATGGCCTTCGGGCTGCCCATCGTCACGACGCATTGGCGTTCGCTGCCCGAAATGCTGCCTGCGAATTATTCCGGCATCGTTGCCGGCCAGTCACCGGATGAAATCGCCAAGGCGCTGCTCAGCCTGCTCACGCGGGAAATCGGCGAAAATCTGCGCCAAAATTTTCTGAACCGGTTCACCCTCGAACGCTATTTGACCGACCTCGCCGAAGCCATCCGCAGCGTGGAGGCTCAGGAGCCTCCGCACTAAAGCATTGCGAAACCGCCGGCGGCAATTATTCTGGCGGCCTTGAAAATCGGATTGCTCCAGCTCAACTCGACGATCGGCGACTTTGCCGCCAACCGGCAAAAGCTCGTCGCCGGCTATGAAAAAGCCTGCGCGCTCGGCGCAGAATTCGCCCTGGCGCCGGAATTGTTTTTGTGCGGCTACCCGCCGCGCGATTTGCTCCTGCGCGCCGATTTCATTGGCGCCAATCTTGCCGCGCTCGCCGAAACCGCCAAAAGCATCGGTTCTGTTCCGTTGTGTGTGGGTTACGTTGATGAACATTCCGAGCGCCCCGGGCGCGCACTTCGCAATTCCGCCGCCGTTTTGCAGAACGGCAGCATCGTCTGGCGCACGCACAAGTCCCTGCTGCCCACCTACGACGTTTTTGACGAGGACCGCTATTTTGAGCCCGCCAAAAGTGTTGCCCCGTTTGAATTCAATGGCCGCAAACTCGGCGTCACCATTTGCGAGGACATCTGGAACGACGAGGATTTCTGGCCGGAACGGCTCTATCGCCGTGATCCCATCAAGGAACTGATTGCGCAGGGCGCGGGAATCATCCTCAACATCTCCGCGTCGCCATGGCACGACGGCAAAGAAAAAACCCGGCTGGCGATGCTCCAGCGCGTTGCGCGCGATGAGCACGTGCCGCTGGCTCAGGTTAATCTCGTCGGCGCAAACGACGAACTGGTTTTCGATGGCCACAGCGTCGCGTTGAACCGCCAGGGCGAACCGCTTGCGCTGGGCAAAGGGTTTGCCGAAGACATTGTCGTGGCGGACCTGGACGCCGATTCGTCACCGGCAAAGATCGAATGGCCCGTTCGCGAGCAACAAATCTTTTCGGCGCTGTCGCTGGGCATCCACGATTACGTTCACAAATGCGGGTTCAAGTCGGCTTTGGTTGGCTTGTCCGGCGGCATTGATTCCGCACTGGTGGCGGTGCTCGCGGCGGACGCGCTGGGCGCGGACAAGGTGCTCGGGGTTTCGATGCCCGCGCGTTATTCGAGCGAAGGCAGTTTAAGTGACGCCGGGCTGCTCGCAAAAAATCTCGGCATTCGTTATGAAGTACTGCCGGTTGAACCGGTTTTTCAATCGGTCGAAAAACAACTCACCAGGGTGTTTGCCGGCACCAAGCCGAACGAAGCCGAGGAAAACATCCAATCGCGATTGCGCGGCGTGACATTGATGGCGTTATCGAACAAGTTCGGCGCGCTGGTGCTGACGACCGGCAACAAATCGGAGATGGCCGTAGGCTATTGCACGCTCTACGGCGACATGTGCGGTGCGCTGGCGGTTATCGCGGACGTTTTTAAGACAGACATCTACAAAGTTGCGCGTTGGGTGAACTCCGACTATTCGTCGCGAGCGGGCCGCGAGCACGAAATCATTCCCGCCGCTTCGATTTCCAAGCCGCCGAGCGCGGAGTTGCGGCCCAACCAAAAGGACCAGGATTCGCTACCGCCCTACGAAATGCTCGACGCGATCCTTGAACTTTACGTGGTGAAGAATTCGAGCCGGGAGGAAATCATCCGGAGCGGTTTTGACGCCGCGGTAGTAAACGATGTGATCAACAAAATCACATTCAGCGAATACAAACGCCGCCAGGCCGCTCCGGGATTGAAAGTGTCCCCGCGCGCCTTTGGGATGGGCCGGCGCATTCCCATCGCCCAGCGGTTCCGGCTCTAGAATTGAGTGGGGTGAGCGTACCCATGAGCCGCATTTCCCAGCCAAAGCAAATACGGCGCGCAGAGGATTGCGAGCTCTGCCTCCGGAATTTGGCAGGGCGCGTCACTCTGTACGCGCCGTCGTCATGCGATATTTGCCTGTTGGCCGATGGGATGCTACAAATTCCGCCATGACATTTTCCATAGTCACGCCGAGCTTTCGCGGTTCGAACTGGCTCAAGCTTTGCATCGCGTCGGTGGCCGATCAGCAGGGCGTGGAGTTGGAGCACATCGTGCAGGACTCGTGCTCGGACGACGGCACGCAGGACTGGTTGCCGCGCGACAACCGGGTGAAGGCATTCATCGAAAAGGACGGCGGCATGTATGATGCCGTGAATCGCGGTTATCGTCGCGCGACCGGCGACATCCTCGCGTATTTGAATTGCGACGAGCAATATCTGCCCGGCGCGCTGAGGGCGGTGCACGATTTTTTCGACCGCCATCCTCAAATCGAAGTCGCGCTGGCCGGCACCATCGTCACCGACGGCGAAGGGAAATACATCTGCCATCGTCATTCGATGGTCCCGCATCCCTGCCATGTCTGGTTTCGCTTTCCCATTCTCACCAGTGCGGTCTTCATCCGGCGGGGGGTCATCCATGAACGCGGCATTTTCTTCGACCCGCGCTGGCGCGACCTCGGCGACTTCCATTGGGTTCTGGCGCTGATGAAAAACAAGGTGCCGGTGCAAGTGCTCGACCATTTCACTTCCATTTTCGCCGACACCGGCGACAACATGAACCTGAAACCCAACGCGATCCGCGAAAAAGCCGAGACTGATGCCATGATACCGCGCTGGGTTCGAATGCTTAAGCCGGTTTGGATCATGCATCACCGTTTGCGCCGCCTCGCTGCCGGACATTTTGCTTTGGAACCGACGAGCTATTCGATTTACACGCTGCGAAGCCCGGAGTTGCGCGTGCGATTTGAGGTGCCGAAACCCACCGCTGTCTGGTGGAACCGGTTGTAACTGACTCGATTCCCCAAAATGCGATTCAGAATGATGCCGCCGAAGGTCAAGTTCGTCATCGCGTCAGCCGGTTGACCGCTTGCTCCTGACCGGAACGTGAGAGCCCGCGGAAGCCCACACGAAATCGAGGGGCGTTGATTCAAGGACAGGCGCACCCTCTTGAACGGGCGGCATGGCAAGGACTTCGCGAAACACTTCCAGGTTGGCATTCACCCACCGATGGAGTTTACGGACGCCCTGTTCAGCCGAGCACGAGGGACGCCATCCAAAATCTTTAAAGGCCTTCCTGACATCGGCCACAAACACTTTTTGATCGCCCTGCCTGGTCGCGGCAAACCCGATTTCAACCGGCGCCCCCCCCTCCACCTCGAGCCAATGGATGAGTTGCTTTACGGAATATTGATTCTGCGGGCCGCCGCCGACGTTATAAACCTGGCCGGCAACTTTGTCGCGGTTCTGCCATGCCAGGCAATAGGCATCAATCAGGTCATCAATGAAGAGAAGGTCACGAGTCTGTTTACCGTCGCCAAAGATGGTGATGGGGCGGCGCAGGGCTTGTGCAATCAGGAACCAGGCGACCCAACCCTGATCCTCCATGCCGAATTGACGGTATCCATAAATGCAGGACTGACGGAAACAGACGGTGGGCAATCCATAAATTCTGGAATAATCCCGCACGTATTGGTCTGCCGCTCCCTTGGAACAGGCGTAGGGGGAATAGAAATCAAGCGGCTGCTCTTCCGAAATTCCCTCGGGGCGATCAGCCCATTCATAACGGTCATTGCGCTCAACCACGGGGGTGCCTTCCAGACTGCCATAAACCTTGTTGGTGGAGGCAAAGATAAACAGGGCCTCCGGACAAAACTGGCGGGCGGCTTCCAGAAGATTGAAGGTGCCCAGAACATTGTTCTCCAAGTCATACCGGGGATTGGCGAGGGAGGCGGACACCGCAACCTGCCCCGCACAATGAAGCACCAAATCATACCGTTCCCGCTGGAAATATTCGGTCACGGTCTTTTCATCGCGGATATCAATCTTTGAAAAATGGACCGGGCCGAAGCTTTGCAGCCACTGAAGATTGTTTTCCGCGCCGAGGCGGGAGAGATTGTCCCACACAAACACGTCCCAGCCGTCCTGCAGAAAACGGCGCGCCGCGTTGACACCGATGAACCCGGCTCCCCCGGCAATAAGTATTCTTGGCACCCGGCGTTTTCGCATTTCTCCCATATTGTGTGGTGGTCGGCGAAAGGAAAGAAATAAATTCGATTGCGTTCTCAAAAATCATGCGGTGGAAAGCGCCTGCACAATTTTTTCGGTCACGACCGGCCAATGATGGCGATGCAGCAGCCCTGCCGCCCAGACATGGATGGTTTCTGGAGGCATGGTCAAAGCCCTGTCCATTGCCTTAAGAAAGGACTCCTCTGAATCGTTTGAAAAAGGGCAGCCGGCCTCGCCCATCACTTCACGCAACGGCGGAATGTCTGAAAAGACCGGGCAACTGCTTTCCAGAACCGCTTCCACGGCGGGCATGCCAAAACCCTCATAATCGGAAACATAGATGACAGCACGCGCCCGGCGCATCATTTCGCGCGCTTGTGTGGGAAGCACTCTCCCAATCCATCTCCAGCTACGGCCTTCGGGCTTTGTCATCCTTGATGAGAGAATTCCAATGCAATCAATGTTCCCGTCATATTTCGATTTCTGGAGCCAGCGGGTCAGAAAACGGATGGCGATGTCCGTCCGTTTATGCGGCATGGCGCTGGCAAACAACAAAATCCGGTTTTCTTTTTCGGTCCAGGCTGGCTCAGGCGGGGCAAAACCGTAACCCGCCACAATCACTTTGGGACAGGATAATCCGTTGCGTTGAGCCCAAGCGGTCAACTCGCGTTTCGAAAACTCGGTATTGGTAAAAATCACGCGGCATTGCCGAAGGGTCGCCGCCAGACTGTGGGAAAAATAGAACGACTCCAGCTTCGACTCAAACGCAGGATAATGCTGTCGATAGAAATCGCCCATGATGTCGTGGACAAAGGCCGCGACTTGCAGACGCGGGCGCGCCGCGAACGAGCAAAAGCCCTTCGGCAGAAAAAGCCAGCGGTGCCCTGTGGCCTGTGCCGACCGGTAAAGACCCCACTGGTCCCATAATATCCGGCCCACCCTGCTCCGTCGGGCAAAATTGAATTCCTGGACGCGCGCCTTCGCCGCCAGTCGCAAATCCGGCGAAACCGTGCTGTTGCTGAAAACCGTAAACTTCTGGACTTGCGTGTGCTCCGACAGATACTGCGCCAGGTGAAGTGAAAAATTGTAAATCCCAATGGATTTGGTCGTCTCGACGTCCTGGTCGGCAATCGAATAGGCCAGATCGATCATGATGGGTTTTCCGGGTTGCCTCAGGCTGTTGGCAAAGTTTCAACACTGTTGGGCCTGCCAAGTCTCTGAGTTCGTCAACAATACTCTATGAACATGCGCCGAATTTCGATTTTTGTCACGCGGCATTATTCGGTCGCAACCAACTGGATGACCCGGCGAGAATGTTTGAGCTGGCGCAAGCGCGCATTACTGCCTGTGCCAACCACTGCCGTCTGGCGGAACCGCCCGGTTGATGGTATGCTTTCTTTCCTTGATCGATAAATGAACGAAGATTTGCAGAAGCGGATTCAGGCGGCGCTGGCCAATCCCCGGAACCTGGGTGAAATGGCCGGGGCCGACGCTGTTGGAACGGTTGGCAACGCGGATTGCGGCGAAATGCTGCGCCTGTGGGTGAAATTCAAGGAGCAGAACGGCAAAAAGGTCATTGACCGCGCCACATTCCAGTCGTTCGGTTGCGAAACCGCCATTGCCGTCGCCAGCCTCGCCACGGAGCTCATCCGCGGCAAGACCGCCGAGGAAGCGCTGGCGCTCAAGACCGAGGAACTGGCCGGCGAACTCGGCCCGCTGCCGCCGATGAAAATCCACTGTGCCCAGCTCGTTGAAGGCGCATTGCGTTCCGCGCTCGAACCGCAAAGTGCTGAAGCCAGGCCGGCGTCAACACCGTCAAACGCGCCGACGTTGCTCGACAGTTTTTCCAAGCCCAAGGAGAGCGGCGTGAAGCTGACGTTTTTTGACGAGGAAAAACAGTAGGCCACGCTGCGACGTCCACGGACAGCGCAGCGCGCTGCCCCTGCCTTTACCTTTCCTCCCGCAATTTCTTCAACGCGGACGAAGCGGCGTCGCTCTCGGCGGCTTTCTTGCTTTTGCCCCGGCCGTGCGCAAGTTCCACGCCTTCGTGCTGCACCGTGCATTCAAACACGCGGTCGTGATCCGGCCCGGTGGTCGAGACAACGTGATATTCCGGCGCTTCCGGCGAACGGGCCTGTAGCAACTCCTGCAATTCTCCCTTGGGATTTTCAATCGTCGGGAGAACGCTCAATTTGCCGAACGCGGCGCTGAATTCGCGCAGGATGAATTCACGTGCCGCGTCAAAGCCGCCGTCCAAAAATATCGCGCCGAGCAACGCCTCAAAGGTGTCCGCCAACGCGGATGGGCGCTCCCGCCCGCCGTGCATTTCCTCGCCGTGACTCAAAATCAAATGCCCGCCGAGGTCCAGCGCGCGGGCGTGTTCGGCCAGCGTACGGCGGTTGACGAGCTTCGCGCGCGCCTTGGTCAACGGGCCTTCGTCGAACGCGGGAAATTTCTCATACAACTCGCCGGTGAGGACGAGTTGCAGTACCGCGTCGCCGAGAAATTCCAGCCGCTGGTTGTGCGCTGGCCTGCGCTGCGCTGCGTCACCGCCGGCGGTCGGCACGCCGCTTTCATGCGCGACGGACGGATGCGTCAGCGCCAGCCGCAACAGGCCTTCGTCGCGAAAGGCATAGCCGAGACGGTTTTGAAGTTCGGAAAGTTCGGGCACGGAATTTAATTTCCAGCCGGTTGTTCAGCGGGCTGTGACGCGGTTTCGTCTTCAGCGACGGGGGCTTGTGGCGCCGAAGCAGGTTCACCTCCGGTGACGGGCGGATTCAGTCCATGTTCCAGCAGCGACGCCACGTCGCGCTGGACTTGTTCGAGTTGATCCAGCCGTAAATCCGGATCGGCGATGGTGAACACGTCGCCGGTCTTGGGTTGCTCGTAAATGAACACGCGCTTGCCGTCGCGGACGATCTGTTCCTTCACCTTGAACACGCGTTTGCGTTCGAGCATCACGGCCAGAATGAACATCGCGGGTGCATGAACCGGGTCGTTTTGCTCGATGAGTTTGCGCAGGAGCGTCTCGGCAGTTTCGCGGTGAATCGCGTCCACGGGCTGCGGGGGCGCTTCGTAAATTCCCTGCCAATGCGAGATGAACCCGGTGCGGTTGCGGGCGTCGCCGGCGAATTGTTTTTGCCAGCACGGGTCACAGATGTCCGAGCGCCGCAATTCGGGCGGCACGTCGAGGAGCAGCGTGTGATACGTTTGCCGGTCGGCAAACGGCTGCGCGCACGCCTCGCAAGCCGAGGCACGGGACTGAATGTTCCAATCGTTCATGAACGCCGCCATTTAAACATGAATGAACACGATGAACACGAAGAAATTTTTTCTTTGACACGAATTTCACAGATTTTCACCGATTGTCCAAACTGCTTTTTAATCCGTGACAATCCGTATAATCCGTGTCTTTCACCCCGCGAAATCGAAATCCGAGCAGCTCATGAAGTAATAGCAGCGCGGGCAACGCAACTTGCACTTCTCATTGACCAGTTCATGCCCACACTGTGGACAAAACCGCCAATGCTCACCGGCGTTTTCCTCAAACGATGCAGTACTAACAGTCGTTTCAACTTCTGCGTTTTCTGATTTTCGTTTCAGCTTTCGCATGCAATCAAGCATGTCATCGCGTCTGCTCAAATTTTGGACCCGATCCAGTTGAAGCTGTCAGGATTGTTGTCCGAGCTTTTTCGATTTTTCCGTCGCGGCGCGGACGGCGCTCATCACGGCGGCGCGCATTTTGCCTTTCTCCAGTTCGTGCAGGCCTTCAATTGTCGTACCGCCGGGGCTGGTCACCTGGTCTTTGAGCGCACCGGGATGCACGCCGGTTTCCAAAACCATTTTCGCGCCGCCCAAAACGGTCTGTGCGGCAAGCTGTGTGGCCACGTCGCGCGGCAATCCCGCTGCCACGCCGCCGTCGCTCAAGGCCTCGATGAATTGGTAAACATACGCCGGCCCGCTGCCGCTCAAACCGGTCACGGCGTCGAGCAGCGGCTCCTTTACCTGAAGCGCGAGGCCGACGGCGGAAAGAAGCCTTTTCGCCAGCTCACCGTCCGCCGCCGTCGCGGATTTGCCGAGCGCGAACGCCGACGCACCCGCGCCGACGAGCGCCGGCGTATTGGGCATCACGCGGATGACGCGCGCGCCGACGGGCAACGCGGCTTCGAGTTTTGCGAGTGTCACTCCTGCGGCGATGGAGATGAGCAGATGTTTTTCGGTGAACGCGCCGCGAATCTCCGCCAGCGCGGCGGAAACCTGGTCAGGTTTGGTCGCCAAAATCAAAACGCCGGCGAATTTTGCGACTTCGGCGTTGGCCGCAACCGTTTTCGCGCCGGTCTCGGCGGCGAAATGTTTGCGCGCGGCGTCCGCCGGGTCGCTCGCGATGATTTCACGGGGGCCGGCAAGTTCGCCGCGAATGAAGCCGCAGGCGAGCGCGGTGGCCATTTTGCCCGCGCCGAGAAAGCCGATTTTCAATGGAGTTGCCATGAAAGTTTTGTAGCAGGCCATGTTGTTGAACGGAAGAAAATAACACCGGTCAACTCGCGGCTTGAATTCGCTCCGCTTGCGTATATCATAAGCCTGAGACGGAGAAGCTGGTTTTGCGCCATGTCCAACAACCGCCGCACTTGGGACAATTTTGAAGCCATGCGCCAGGCCGCCGAAGAAGGCGACCCGCAGGCGCAATGCTATCTCGGCGTGTGCTTTCAAAATGGCCAGGGCGTGGCGCAGGATTACCAGGAGGCGGTGAAATGGTACCGGCGCGCGGCGGAGCAGGGCGACCCGGTTGCGCAATGTTATCTGGCCGTGTGTTACCTCCACGGCACGGGCCTGCCGCAGGAATTTGGCGAGGCGGCCAAGTGGCTGCGCGAGGCGGCGGAGCAGAACGATCCGGCGGCGCAATTTAACCTTGGCATGCTTTACGAAACCGGCCAGGGCGTCCTGCAAAATTATGCCGAGGCGGTGAAATGGTATCGCGAAGCAGCCGAGCGCGGCTATCCCGCGGCGCAATTCAACCTCGGCGTCTTTTACGAAACCGGCCAGGTCGTGCCGCAGGATTACGTCGAGGCTGCCAAATGGTATCGCGCCGCCGCCGAACAGGAATGCGCGCCCGCGCAGTGCAACCTCGGGCTTTGCTACCAGACCGGACGCGGTGTGGAGCAAAACCGGCTGGAGGCAGTGAAGTGGTTCATCCGGGCCGCGCGTCAAGGCGACAAAACCGCGCAACACAATCTTGGCCTCCACTACGCCGAAATGGAAATCAGGGAAGCGGAAGCCGCCGAAGCTGCCAAGGGCACGCCGCACTGAATCAGCGGGTGAGTTCCGCGAGCTTCGCGGCAGCCCTGCCGGAATCAATTGTTTCAGCCGCTGAATCCCATCCCGCGGTGAGCGATTTTGCCTTGCCGGCAACGAACAGCGCGGCGCCGGCGTTCAACAGAACCGCGTCACGCCGGGGCCCACGTTCGTCACCCCGCAAAATGCGGCGGACGATTTCGGCGTTGGCATTGCGGTCGCCGCCGAGCAAGTCCGCCAGCGTCGCGCGCTGCAGCGGGAATTGTTCCGGCGTCAAAATCGAAGCGGCAAATCCGCGTTCCTGATAAAATTCGGCAATCGTATTTTCACCGAGTGTGGACAATTCATCGAGGGCCGCCGCCGCCCGGCCTTCACCCGGGTCGCTTCGCACTCCTCCGCACACGACCATCGCGCGCCGCACACCGAGCGATTGCAGCACACGCGCGAGCGGTTCGCACCATTCCGGCCGCGGCACGCCGACCAGCATGGCGGACGGCCGCGCGGGATTCAGCAGGGGACCGAGAAAATTGAAAATCGTGCGCTGGCCGCGCTCGGCGCAGAGTTTGCGCGCGGGTGCGATGTGCTTGAATGCGGGATGATACGCCGGCGCAAAGAAAAATGCGAAACGATGCTCGCGCAATGAACGGGCGGCCTCCGCCGGAGTCAAATCAATCCGCACGCCGAGCGCTTCAAGCACGTCCGCACTGCCGGCTTGAGAAGTGACCGCCCGGTTGCCATGCTTGGCAACGGTCACGCCGGCGGCAGCACAGAGAATGGCCGCCGTCGTGGAAATGTTGAACGTGCCGAGCCGGTCGCCGCCGGTGCCGACCACGTCGAGAATTTCGCGGGCGCGGGTTTCAACATCGAGTGGTGGCGGAATAGACATGCCGCGCAGTGCGCGGGCGAACGCGGCGATTTCGTCCGGCGTTTCGCCCTTTTGCGCCAGCGCGGCCAGGAAACCGGCTTTGACCGCCGCCGGGATTTTTTCATCGGTCAACTGCTCGACCGCCAGACGGATTTGTTCGTCCGCCAGCGGACGGGCGGCGGTGAGTTGTTGGATCAGTTTTTCGAGCACCGCGGGATTCTAAGCATCGGCGCGGGCGGCTCAAACCGAAAGTGGATGCCGACGAAAACATGGACAGGCGTAGAAAATCACGTAACCTGTCCGGCGCTGACACTGTCTCAACCTTGAGCGGTGCACGCATTAAAATTTATGGCAGGCAATCGAAGCGGTGGATGGATAAAGTGGACGGCCGTTATTTTGGTGGTCGTCGTGGTTGTTGTCGGCGGCGCCTGGTATTTCCAGCACGGACATCAAGACGCACCGGCTTATCAGACGGTCGCCGTGACACGCGGCGAATTGATACAAATCGTAACGGCCACCGGTTCGTTGAATCCAGTGGTGAACGTGACAGTAGGCAGCCAGGTTTCAGGCATCATCAATAAACTTAACGTGGACTTCAATTCAATGGTGAAGTCCAACGAGGTCATCGCGGAAATTGATCCTTCGACTTATCGGGCGGCGGTCGAGCAATGCACCGCCGATCTGGCCGACGCGAAGGCGAATTTGGAATTGCAGCAGGCCGAGGCGAGACGCAGCGCCGAGTTGTTCACGAACAAATTGATTTCCAGTTCCGATTACGACACGGCTATCGCCACGTTGCACGAGGCCGAAGCCACGGTGCAAATCAAACAAGCCTCGCTGGACAACGCGAACGCAAATCTGGGTTATTGCAAAATCCGTTCGCCGGTGGATGGCATCGTGATTTCGCGCTCGATCGACCTCGGCCAGACGGTGGCGTCCAGTTTCAACACGCCGACCCTTTTTCAAATCGCGAACGACCTGACGAAAATGCAAATTGATTCGAGCGTGGCCGAAGCCGACGTTGGCGGCGTGGTGGAAGGCCAGAGCGTCGACTTCACGGTGGACGCGTATCCATATCGCACATTTTACGGGACCGTCGTACAAGTCCGCAATTCGCCGACCAACGCCAACAACGTCATCACTTACGATTGTGTCATCAGTGTGACCAATTCCGATTACAAACTAAAACCCGGCATGACGGCGAACCTCTCTTTCATTATCGCCCAACGCGAAAATGTGCTGAACATCCCCAATTCCGCGTTGCGTTTTCGTCCGCCGGATTCCGCCAGGGTGGAAACCAATTCTGCCGCGCCGCCGCCGGCCACAAACGGGAGCAATTTTGCCGGCACGTCCGGCGGGCAGGGACATCGCAGCGGCCACCCACGCGGCGAACACCCCGTTTTTCACACGGTATTTGTGCTTTCAGGCGCGGGTGACGATGCGAAGCTACAGGCAGTGCAAATCAGGACCGGTATCAGCGACGGCATTTCGACCGAGGTGCTTTCGGGATTGAACGAAGGCGATAAGGTCGTCACCGGCACGGCTTTAACCGGCACCGCAACTTCGGCTGCCACCGCAAACCCGTTTGGCGGCGCGGGATTCCCCAGGCGCTGAATCTGATTCACTGACGACACCCGCTGTGAAAACAACTCACGTCATCAAGCTGGATGAAATCCACAAGACGTATCACACGGGCGAGGTAGACGTGCATGCTGTGCGCGGCGTTTCACTGGAAATTTTTCCGGGCGAATTCGTGGCGCTCATGGGTGCAAGCGGCTCCGGCAAAAGCACATTGATGAACATGATCGGCGCGCTGGACCGACCGACCGGCGGGCACTACTGGCTGGATGGCATTGACGTTTCCACGCTCGACCGTAATGCGCTCGCTGACGTCCGCAACGAAAAAATCGGTTTTGTCTTTCAGGGTTTCAATCTGCTTTCGCGCACGTCGGCGCTGGAAAACACCGAAATGCCGATGCTTTACAACCGACACCGCGTCCAATCGCACGAGCAGCGCGAACGCGCCCTGCACGCGCTCGACCTGGTGGGCCTCGGTGAACGCGCCGACCACCACCCCAACCAGCTTTCCGGTGGCCAGCAGCAGCGCGTCGCCATCGCCCGCGCGCTTGTCAACCAGCCGTCCTTGCTGCTGGCCGACGAGCCGACCGGCAACCTCGACAGCCAGACGAGCATCGAAATCATGGGCGTGTTCCAAAAGTTGAACGACCAGGGTATCACCATCGTCATGGTCACACACGAACTGGACGTGGCGCGTTTCACCAAGCGCATGGTCATCCTGCGTGACGGGAAAATTGTTACCGACGAAGCGGTACAGAACCGCGCGTCCGCGGAAAAGGAATTGCAGCAGCTTCGCGCAGCACAACAGGCCGTCAAACTCGCGTCATGAGAATCTTCGCCTCACTAAGAATCGCCGGGCGGGCACTGCTCCGGAACAAGATGCGTTCGCTGCTGACGATGCTCGGCATCATTATCGGCGTTGGCGCGGTGATCGGCTCGGTAAGCCTTACGACCGGGGCAACCAAGCAAGTCGAGGATCAGGTTGCCAGCCTGGGAGAAAATGTGATCACGGTCTTTTCCGGCAATTTCACCAGCGGTGCGATGCGGGGCGGCTGGGGCAGCGCGCCGACCCTTACCCTTGACGATGCCAAAGCGATCGCTCAATTGCCGGATGTGCTCGCGGTCAGCCCGGAAGTGCGGGATCGGGAACAGATTCTCGCCAACGGCTTGAACTGGAACACCCAGGTCATGGGGGAATCGCCGGATTACCCGCAAATCCTTAATCGAAGCATCGTCAGCGGCGTGATGTTCAGCGATCAAGATGTGCGCAGTCTTGCCAAATCTGCCGTCATTGGCAAAACCGTGGCGGACCAGTTGTTTCCCAACGAAGACCCCGTTGGCCAGACAGTCCGCATCCGCAATCTGCCGTTTCTAATCGTCGGCGTGCTGACCCCGAAAGGTTTTAATCTTTTTGGCCAGGACCAGGACGATGTGGTGGTCGTTCCTTACTCCAGCCACATGCATCGCATCACCGCGCGCACATTTTTGAATGATATCCTGGTGGAAGCTTCCAGCGACAAAACCATTATTAAGGCGCAGAATGAAATCACCGATCTGCTAATGGTGCGGCACCGCAGCAAAGACCCGGATTTCACCGTGCGCAACCAGGCTGACCTGATGGACAGAGTTTCAGCTTCTTCCCGTGTGATGGGTTCTTTGCTGGCTGGTGTCGCCGCCGTCTCTTTAATCGTTGGCGGCATCGGCATCATGAACATCATGCTCGTCAGCGTGACGGAACGGACGCGCGAAATCGGCATTCGCATGGCCGTGGGCGCGCGGGCGGCGGACATCCTTGTGCAATTTCTGATTGAAGCTGTCACCTTAAGCGCCATTGGCGGTTCCATCGGCATCGCGGGCGGCATGACTTTTTCCTGGCTGATCGCCTACTTCCAACATTGGCCAACTATCACCCCCACCGTCTGGATTGTGGTCGCGTTTGTTTCCAGCGCCATCATCGGCGTCATCTCCGGCTTTTATCCCGCGTGGAAAGCGTCCAAGCTCGACCCGATTGACGCTTTGCGCTACGAATAGCGCGTGACCGCTGAAATCCTGTCCACGCACACGCCCGGTCTGTTCGCCGCGGCGGTGAAGCGCGCCGCGGAATTGCTCCGTGCCGGCGAAGCAGTGGCGCTGCCGACGGAAACGGTCTATGGCCTCGCCGCCAACGCTCTTGATGCAAAAGCGGTCGCCAAGATTTTCCAAATCAAAGGCCGACCGGCGAACAACCCTGTCATCGTCCACGTCGTCAGCATTGAAATGGCCAAACGCTGCGTGAACAACTGGCCAGGCAACGCGGACAGACTGGCCAGGGCTTTTTGGCCCGGCCCCTTGACTCTCGTGTTGCCGCGCGCGAAGGAAATACCCGACACAGTGGCTGCCGGCGGCGCGACCGTCGGCGTGCGCTGGCCGGGTCATCCATTCATTCAGGCCGTGATTCGCCAATGCGGTTTTCCGCTCGCCGCGCCGAGCGCGAATTTGTCCAGCCGCATTTCCCCGACCAACGCCGGGCATGTGCGGAAACAACTCGGCGGAAGAATTCCCCTGATTGTGGATGGCGGGCAGTCGCAGGTCGGCATCGAGTCCACCGTGCTCGATTTGTCCGTCAGCCCGCCGCAAGTTCTGCGCCCGGGCATGATTCATTTGGAATCACTCGCCGCTGTCGTCGGCGAAGTGACAAGTGACAAGTGGCAGGGCACAACTAAAGACGCGCTGCGCAGCCCGGGTTTGCTGGAAAAGCATTATTCGCCGACGGCAAAACTTGTTGTTTTGAACTGGCGCGATGAAGCCGATTTGAAGTTCCAACTTGTCACCCGTCGCTTGTCACCTGTCACCTGCCACGTCATCGCCCACACCCACATTCCGTCGGCGGAAACCTTTGCGCGGGTGAGCGTCATTCCACACGACGCGGAGGCGTTTGCGCGGGCGATTTATGCGGAGTTGCACCGCTGCGACGAGGCAAGTGCGGAGTTGATCGTCGTGGAGGCGCCGCCGGAACTACCGGAATGGTCAGGCATTGCCGACCGGTTGCAACGCGCAGCGGCATGAACAATCGCAGCGATTACCAGCGCACCCGGTCGGTCAGGAACAAACCGGACGCAACCGCCGCAGAACCGGATGGTGCCCGGGGCAACGGGAACTTCGACGAAATTTGATTTTGCGCCAGGGCCTTGAGCAGAAAGTTTTGCCAGCTGTCCTCACCGCCGCGCACACAGTCGGAGAGCAGTTTGGCATCCATCGTTTCCGGCGTGAGGTAAAGCCCCAAGACGGGTTTCTGGTAGCCATCGCCGATGGCGAAGAATTCATCCTGCATGTTGAGCGTCAGCCAGACGCATTGATGGTGGCCATACCACGCGACCGCCCACGGCACGTCGCTCATCATCAATTCGTTTTCCTTCATCCAACCGGCGGTCCTTTGGATGTCCGGCGGATAATAAGGCGGGTAGGCCACCGGCACGGTCTTCGGCGCGCACAGGACAAAAATCATCGGCAAACACGACACCGCCACAAAAAGCGCGGTGACGGCGTAATGCAGTTGGGCCGCCGGCAATTTTATTTGCCTCGAAAGGGTCAGGAAGAAAACCCCGCCGTAAATGAACACCAACGGCGCCATCAACACGATCAGGTTCTCGGAATTCACCTGCGGCGATTCGATGGAAAGCTCTGTCTGCCCCAAGGCTTGAAAAACGATGAACGTTCCCAGACACATCAGTAAAAAATAACGCATGCGGCGCGCCGCCGTACTGCGGAAGCCCAGCAGCAAACCTGCCAGGAAAAACATGGCGGCCCAGCTTCCGCCGAGTTTCGGCAGGTCGTTTTCAAAAATTCCGCGCAGATTCCCGAAAAACTTGTGGATGATTGGCTTCAGCAAAAACACGTATGTCAAATCCGGATGTGCAGACCGTTCCAGAACCGTTCCCGGAAAAGTGGCTCTTTCGGTGATTGCATAACCTGCCGTGCCAAACGGCGTCCCGCTCACCATCCAATTGCGAACCATCCACGGCGTCAGCACCATCGCAAAAACGCCCAACGCCACCGCCACCTGCCACTTCCGCTGTTGACTGCCGAACAATGCCAAAAACACCGCGACCGGAATGATCACCCAGCCAAAGGCATACCGCGTCAGGGCGCCCAAGCCCGCCAGCACGCCCGCCGCCACCGCCAGGCCGAACAACCACTCCAGGCGTGGTTGGGGTTCGCGCGCCAGTTCTTCAATTTTCAACATGCACCAGGTCAACCCCAGAAAAATGACCATCAGCAACAGCGTGGACAGGCCCGACACGCTGAACTTCCACAGCAAGGCGCAGCCCAGCACCAGCAACGCCGACAGCCAGGCCGCCGCCGGGTCGAACAATTTCCGCGCCAGAAGAAACGTCAGCGCCATTACCACCAGCAAAAGAATTTCGTTGAACACCGCGATCAAAAAATCGGGTTGATAACGCAGGAAACGGCCGCCGTCGGACCAAAATGGTTTTTTCATTTCCACGTCGAAGTGAAAGGGCAGCACTTTCATCAGCCCGGCCAGCATCACTGGATACACCGGCGGATTGGCCAAATCCGGATGCGCGGTCTGGATTTGGGCGAAATCCGCCCCGGGGCGCACCGGCGCGCCCGCCTGCCTTGCCTCGTTGTGCCTTTGCACCAGATAAAGACTAAACGGACGGACAAACAGCGTCGTGTAACCTTTGCCGTCGGCAATGTTCCTTGCCAGTTGTGCCGTATCCATCGCCTCCGGCGCGGAAAGATTTCGATACGCGCGCAAATCATACCATACCGCCAGCGCCATTACCACCAGGGTCAACGTGGTGATCCGCAAAACGCGGCGCCCCACCCCGATCTCCAGTTTGTGAATCAGATTCTGGACCCATTCGCCTATGTACATAACTCAAAATCCTTCCAGATGATACGCGTGCAATTTTCGATGAAACGTCCGCCGGCTCATGCCGATTTTTTCCGCGGCCAATGTGCGGTTGCCGTCGGTTTCTTTCAAGGCGCGAATGATCAATTGTTTCTCCGCCTCTTTCACTGTCAGATCATTGCGTTGCAATAATTGCGGCTCGCCCCGACCGCCACCACCGCGCACGGAGGGCGGCAAATCGCGGGCGCCGATTTTTTCGCCGCGGCAAAGCACTACCGCGTGCTCGATGGCCGTGCGCAATTCGCGCACGTTGCCCGGCCATGAATAATTCATCAGCGTTTCGAGCGCGTCCGCTGTGAAATCGTTCACCGGCTTGCCGTTTTCATGGGCAAATTCACGCAAAAAACCTTGCGCCAGCAACGGAATGTCGCCCGCGCGTTCGCGCAACGGCGGTAGATGAATTTCCACCACCCGCAGCCGGAAAAACAAATCCTCGCGGAACGTCCCGGCCTTGATGAGTTCCTCCAGGTTCTTGTTTGTCGCCGCAACGAGCCGGGCGTCGGCGGTGAGCATTTTGTTTGAACCGACGCGCTCAAAAGTGCGTTCGCCAAGAAAACGCAGCAGTTTTACCTGGATGGTTGCGTCAATTTCACCGATTTCGTCCAGAAACAGCGTCCCGCCTTGCGCCTGCTCAAATCGTCCAATCCGCCGCTCGTGTGCACCGGTGAACGCCCCCTTTTCATGGCCGAACAACTCGCTCTCCAGCAACGTCGGCGCCAACGCCGCACAATGCACCGCTACAAACGGCTGCTTGGCGCGCGGACTCAACTGGTGAATCGCCTTCGCGATGAGCTCCTTGCCCGTGCCGCTTTCGCCCGTGAGCAGCACCGTGGCCCGCGTCGGGGCAACCTGCCGGACGGTCTCAAATATCTCCTGGATTGCCGGCGATTTGCCGATGATGTTTTCAAGGCCGAATTTGGAATCGAGCTGCTGGCGCAACGACACGTTCTCCGATTCGAGATTTTGCTGGCGCAACGCGCGCGCGATGCGCATTTCCAGCTCGTCAATCTGCAGCCGGCCTTTGGCAATGTAATCGTCTGCGCCGCGCTTCATCGCATCCACCGCCAGTTCCTCCGATCCATAAGCCGTCATCAAAATGCAAATCGGCGGCCTGGTCAGCGATTTGGCGCGCGCAATGAGTCTCATGCCGTCCTCGCTTGGCAAACGAAAGTCCGTGAGCAGCACGTCGAAGTTCTCGCGTTCGAGCAAATCCATCGCTGCCTTCGCGTCCTCGGCCACGTAAACGTCGTAACGCTCCTCGAGCGCGGCGCGCAACCCGTCGCGCGTCGGTTTCTCGTCGTCCACAATCAACAAGGTCGGGTTTTCAGTCACAATTTTTTCAAGGTCGCGTGAAGAACTTGCGTTCATTTGGGTTCTTCCACGGCTTCCATTTCGGTTCTTTCGTTCAGCAAACGCGGCCTGCGCTCGTGCAACGGCAGCCAGATCCTGAAAGTCGTTCCGCGGCCGACGTGGCTTTCCAACTCGATTCTGCCGCCATGCGCGCGCACGATGCGTTGCACAATCATCAAACCGAGGCCGGTGCCCCGTTTCTTGGTCGTGAAAAACGGCTCGAAGATGCGGCTGATTTGTTCCGGCGGGATGCCACCGCCCGTGTCGGTCACGCTCACCCAGACGCCATCGGCGCCTTCGCCGGTTTGCAGGGTGAGGGTGCCGCCCCGGGTCATCGCGTGCATGGCATTTTTGACGAGGTTCACCAGGACCTGCTGCATCTGCGTTGCGTCAATCGGTGTCGCCGTCAACTGCCGCGCCAATTTCGTTTTCACCGCGATGCCTCGATTTTCAATTTCCGGCCGCAGCAAATCGAGGGTCTTTTCGACCACGTCATTCAGCACCGCGAATTTCAACTGCAACGCCGCCGGCCGGATCGCGCCGAGAAATTGCGTGATGATGTAATCCAGCCGGGCGATTTCGCCTTTGGCCACGCCCAGGTATTGTTCCAGCTTGCGGGAAACCTCTGTGACGTCAGCCTCGGCGGCGAGCGTTTGCGAACGCGTGCGCGAAACCAGTTTCGAAGTGGCTCCGGTTAATTTCAGTTTTTTCAACTCGCGTTCCATGAGCTGCAAATGGATGTGCAGCGCGTTGAGCGGGTTGCCGATTTCGTGGGCGACGCTGGCGGCGAGCAGCGTGAGTGCCTGGACGCGCTCGCTTTCGATGGCTTCAAACGTTTTTTGCCGCGCCTCGGTCGCGTCATGCAAAATGAGGGCGACGCCGGAACTGCCGGTGGCCTGGCCGTCGAGTGGCGCCGCGTAGAGCCGGAGAAAACGCGGACGCGGATAATGCACTTCAAATTCGTGGCGCACGACGCGCTCACCGCCCGCGTGGTCGGTCTTGGAAATTTTTTCCCAATCCAATTCCGGCAAAATGTCGGCGATGTGCTGGCCCTCGACGTCCGGTTGCAGGCCGATGAGCCGCGTGACCGCCTGATTAAAATAAATGATGCGCCCCTGCTCGTCTGCGACCAGCACACCGTCTTCGATGGTATTGAAGAGCGTTTCGAGAAAGCTGCGTTCGCGCGCGAGCCGCTGGACGACGGTTTGCAGGCCTTCCGTGTCCAACCGGCCGATGCGGCCAAGCACTTTGTCGAGAAAACTGGATTTGGGCGTCGCCATTGATCAGAATCAAGATTTCAGAGTGGCAAAATGGCACAACGCCAGGATTCGTCAATTCAAAAGAAAGGGCGCCGTGGCACAATAAGAATCAAAACCGGGAGGGACGCCGTATCGGCGTCCCAAACTCGCGAATTAAAAATGAGGACGGTGACACGCCATCCCTTCCAGCAAAGGATGACAGGTCATTTGCCAGCTGCCGTCAGTGCCAGAAAGACGTCTTCGAGCGGGCCGGACGCGCCGCTTTGTTTGCGGAGCTCGTCGCGCGTGCCGACGGCAATCAGTTTCCCGCCGTGGATGATACCAATGCGGTCGGCCATCTCCTCGGCCACGCTCAGTTCGTGCGTGGACATCAGCACCGTCATGCCCGCACGCGTGCGTTCCTTGAGCGTGTCTTTCACGATGCGCGCATGCTGCGGGTCGAGGCCGACCATCGGTTCATCAATCACAAACACTTCCGGACCGTGCAGCAGGGCAGACACGATGGCCACGCGCTGGCGCGTGCCGTGCGAGAGACTTTCCAGCGGGAGGTCGGCAAACTCGCCCAGATGAAAACGCGCAATCAGTTCCTGCGCGTTGGCGGCGATGCGCACGTCGTCCATTTGGAACAGCTGGCCGATGAAGCGGAAAAATTCCCCCGCCGTCAGCTTTTCATAGAGAAACGGAAAATCGGGAACGTAGGCCACGCGGCGGCGCGCTTCGAGCGGTTGCGCTTGCACGTCAAAACCACACACCCGCGCATTGCCGGAAGTCGGCTTCATCAGGCCGGCGAGGATTTTCAACGTGGTTGTTTTCCCGGCCGCGTTCGGTCCGAGCATCGCAAAAAATTCCCCGCGCGGGATGGTCAGGGTCACGTCGTTGACCGCGACGAGGTCGCCGAATTTTTTGACGAGATGGACGAGTTCAATCACGGCTTGTTCCATTCGTCGAGCACGGCCGTCACGCCGCCGGGCAGTTCCACCCGCAAAATTTCGCCCAGCGAACTGACGTAAAAGACAATGGGATGATCCAACACGCGCGCTTCCAGGCGATAGGCGGTCACCGGCTCATGGCCGATGATCATACGATCACGGTGCGCCTCCCATTTGACGGTGCCGGCCACGGCCGCCGGCGAGGACGGAATAGCGGGCAAGTCCAGTTCGTCCGCCAGCCCGGCGCCAAAACCGCCGCCCAGCGTGCGCAACAGCGCATTGGGATTCTGCAAATCGGCGAAACTCAGGACGCGCTCGAAGTTCACGCTGTCACTGGTAATTTTGAAGCGCACCGTTTGTTCTGTGGCGACGGAATGAATGTCCACCACTGCATACCGCGTGGACAGTTTCAAGTTCAACCCGCGCCAGGCGCGGTCGGAAGAGAATTCGAGATGCCCGTCGAATCGCATCCGGTTGGTAATGGCGCCAAAACTCAAGTTGCCGGCGAAGTGGATTTGATAGCCGCTTTGCACCACCAGCCCTTCCGGTGGCACCGTGTTTTCGTCCAGCGCGGCCATGGCCTGTTCGACACTCGTGGAAATTTCGCAGAATCCAGCCCGGCGCCCGTCCTGATAAATGGTTAAAGCGGAGACGTCCGGCGCGGTCAATATTTTACGCCAGACCAAATCCACCGGCACGGAAATTTCGCCGCCATGCGAACCATACTCCGCGCGCCACAGCAACACGTTCATTGTGATCCAAAACGCCGCAATGAAAAAAAATGTGACGCGTGGCACCATGCAAAGCACTCACGTTGACGGAATGTTCAAGACCTGGCCAACGTGAATCCGGCTGGGATTCATGTCCGGATTGGCCGCCTCCAATGCGCTCAGTTTCACGCCGTACTTGCGCGCGATGCCCACAGCCGTTTCGCCCGCGGCGACCGTATGCGTGCGGGGCCGGGCAATCGTCGCCGGACCGGCTGGACGGCTGGCGCTGGCGCTCACCGATGGAACAGAAGCATTTTGCGCCGTTTGGGCCGCCGCCGGCTGGGTCGTGGCGTTGCCAGGGGGCGGCGCGTTGGTTTTGGCCGCCGCCAACTGGCTTGCGTAATACGCACGCCACTTGTTCACCTCGTCCTGCAATTGGCGGTTTTGCTCGACTACGGTTTCCAACTGTTTTTGCGCGGCTGGCGCGCTCGGCAACCAAAGCACGTTGGTGGCCAGTTGTTGTTTGCAACTGTCAACGCGTTGTTTGATGACCTCTGCGTTGCCAGCGTTCGGATACAGCTTCAAGTACTGTTGATAGTGATAAATCGCCGCAGCCGGGTCGGATTCCTTTTCATCGTAAAGCCAGCCGAGTTCAAAATGCGCTGCCGCCGAATGCGGATTTGCCTCCAGCGATGCTTCGAACGCCTCGATCGCGCCCTGATAGTCCATCGCGTTCACGCGCCCCTTGCCCAGCACAAAATGCGGTTCCTTCTCCTCGTCCAGCTGGCCCTGGTCCGATGATGAGCAGCCATTCAGTGCGACACCGGCGGCCATGACACACACCCCGAGCGCAAAACGAATCCAACGCAACATGCCGCGAACGTACTCAAATCGCGCGGCGCGTGCAATCGCGCGCTGCGGCGGGCAAAAACTTCACGCGCAACTGCTGGTCAAAACCGGGCTTGAGATTTGGGGGCGCAGGACGCAGGTTGATGGCGGATTGCGCGCGTGGCGGAACGGCAGACGCGCCGGACTTAGGATCCGGTCCCGCAAGGGGTGGAGGTTCAATTCCTCTCGCGCGCACCA